>Ga0208977_1000496_pt1 | contig 29823 bp, 27 predicted proteins | sample RifOxyA2_FD_184030 | JGI IMG/M metagenome (GOLD analysis project Ga0208977, IMG submission 184030) | Groundwater microbial communities from Rifle, Colorado - Rifle Oxygen_injection A2 (SPAdes) | ecosystem: Environmental > Aquatic > Deep subsurface > Groundwater | place: Rifle, Colorado, United...
TTGTGGATGACCAAGAAATGTTATAGAAAAAAAGAAGTTAAAAGTGGGTTTTAGGGGTAATTGGGTTTAATGTTTGCCCCATAGATTGTAGAAGTTATCCACAATTTCCCCATAGATTGGGAGACCCCGGGCTTCGCCCTTATGCCGCAAAAAGTAATATATTGCCTGAACAAACGCTTGGCAGAGGCTTGAGGCGGATGTATAGAGACCCTGAAGTAACTGAGCTGGTAAGTGTTGTTGGAACTGATGCTTTTATGGACTTCGTTGAATCAATAAAGAGCGAAGGGGTAGAGCTTGAGCATAGGAAAATGGGAGAGGGTTCAGCCCCCAAAACCCCGCTTGTAGTTGAAGTTGATAACGAAAACACAAAAAAAGACATTGAAAAACTTGATATTCAGATACCTATACTCACCCCCCGTATTTACCGAGAATATAAAAACCTGTCAGGGTTAGAGCCTGCGGGATTCGGAAATAAGAAATTTTCTATTAAAGAGTTTAGTGAGGAAGAAAGAAGAGAGATAATTTTCAGAGATATTTCTAATGGAATGATAACGCATAAAACCGAGCTTGATAGCAATTTTATTCCAAACTATCAAAGCGTAATCGGGTATTTTACACAAGTTATAATGAAAGACCTTCGTCTTATAAGTGGTTATGATATATTATATGGTAAGGTTAAGGATTTTATTAACAATCATTTGTTTGAAAAGAAAGTTGAACTTGAGAACCTGAATATTTTAAGAAACCTATCAGAAATTGAAATAACAAGGACAATTGTAGGGACATTCAAAGAAAAAATAAACGAACAAACAGTATTGGATAAAGGTGAAGCAGAAATACGCGACTATATAAAAATCAGCAAAACTCGCCCCTTTGTCGTAAAAGAGCAGGGATTCATAGTTCCCAGAAAGAGTCTATTTAACAAGATAATAGGAGACAGCCATTTTGAGCTTGAAATCGCCGCTTTTCTAGAACAATGTGAGGATATCGTATCTTATGCAAAGAACTACTTTGCTGTTAACTTCAAAATTGATTATTGTAATGCCAGTGGCGACATATCCAATTACTACCCTGATTTCATAATAAACACGACCGGTAATGAGGTTGTTATTTTGGAGACAAAAGGGCTTGAAGTGCTTGATGACATCGAAAAGATAAAACGCCTCTATCTGTGGTGTGACGATATAAACAAACTTCAGAAGGACAAAAAATACAAGATGCTTTACATCAAAGAAGAAGACTGGCGAAAGCTGGAAGTAAGGCCAAAAAACTTCTTAGAGTTTTCAAAACTGAATAATTATTTTGCTTAGAGGAAATATGGAATTAACAAAAAGAGTAGATATAAATTTAGGGTACACCTGCAACATTAAGTGCAAGTTCTGCTATTACCAGGAAAAGGTAAAAACCGGCAAAGGGTGTGACCTGACTACGGATGAAGCCAAGCACTGGCTGAAATATTTCAGGAATCACGGCATGGAAGCCATAGACCTTACCGGCGGCGAGCCCACTATCCGCAAAGATATTATTGAACTTATAAAATACTGCAAAGAAATCGGCTATAAAACAATTTGTGTTATTACTAACGGGCTTACTATGGCTCACAAGGATTTTACCGATAAAATGGTAGACGCCGGGCTTAACGATGTGTTATTTTCACTGCATGGCCATGATGCCAAAACGCATGACAGTATGACCTGCGTAAAGGGCACGTATGATAAATTGCTCAAAGCCATGGAAAATACCAGGGGAACCGGCGTAAATATGCGCAGTAATACGGTAGTTAACGGTGTGAGTTATAAAAATTTGCACGTTACTACAAAAATCCTCTATGATTACGGTTTCCAGACAATGAATTTTATTCTTTTTAACCCTATTGTAGAAGCTATGGATTCGCAAGAAGATATGAGCATTAGATATTCCGATGCCGCGCCGTACGTGATGAAAGTGATTGATGATTATAAGGATAAAGTAAAAAAAATGACGGTAAGATATATGCCTTTTTGTTTAATGCCGGGTTATGAGCAGTATATTACCAATACGCCGCAGATACAGTATGACCCGGATGAGTGGGATTACATTTTGCGCACCCGTTTCAGAAACGGCTGGTTTATGTGCACCGGCGCGCTGTGGCTGGGTTTTTTAATACATCCTTCAAAAAAGAGATTGTTAGAAATTGACTGGAACAGGAAAAAACACGAGGCGCTTAAATGGACGCTTGCCTGGAAAAATAAAATTAAAGGCAAACAGTGTTCCTTATGCGCTTATGATAAAATTTGCGACGGTTTATGGCGCGATTATGCCAAAAAAACCGGTTTTGATGAGCTTAAAAACGTTTCGGGTGAAAAGCTGATTGACCCCGCACATTTTATGAAAACACAAAAAACAGTTGATAAGATGATAGGATGATAAGTTGATAAGAAAGCATAGAAACACAAAAGACAGTTGATAAGATGGTAAGTTGATAAGATTATAAGAAATAAAAATGACTTTTCTTATCAACCTATAAACATATCACTTCGACTTTGCTCAGTGTAAACAACTTATCAACTGACATTAATGTTTCGGAAAAAAAATGTCTAAAATTCTTGCACTCACTTCAGGGAAAAACAGAAAAGAAAATATCAGGAAGGTTTTAAACCTCATTAAATCCGACTTGCCTGATTTTTCAAAGAAATCAAACATACTTGTTAAACCGAACCTTACCGCGGTTACGCATACTTATGCCAACACTGCCGTTGAAGCAATAGAAACTGTAATAGAATTTCTAAATGAGAATTATGCAGTTAAGAAAATTACCGTAGCCGATATCAGCGGTACCGCTTATTATAAGAAAGTAAGCACCTGGGAAGCGCTGAAAAACTTTGGTTATGACAAACTGCCGCAGAAATACAAAAATGTAGTTGTAGAAACTTATGAAGATGCAAAAGATTACATAGAAATACCCATTGATACCATAGTAGGCAAAAGCCGCGTAAGAATAGTAAAGAAGTTTCAGGAGTTTGATTATAAATTTTCCGTAGTTCCGCCAAAAACACATAATTTTGCCATAACAACACTGGGCATAAAAAATATGGCGGGCTTTGTAAAATCCGAAGATATGGCACTCATTCACGGCATGAGAGCAGGCAAAGAAGTGGATGCGCCAAAAACCATACTGGACAGATTGCCGGACGGCACCGTGTCGCGCCTGCGCAGAAAACTGCCGGCCTGGGTTATGGACGCCATGTTTCTTGCTTTTCCGGATTTCAGAAGAAGCATAAAACATATTCATAAAAATATTCTTGCTTTTTCAAAAGTTCTCTGGCCGGATGCGGTAATAATTGACGGTTTGTACGGCATGGAAAAAGACGGTCCGATAGACGGCATAGGTATTGAACATAATATGGCCATTGCATCTGCTGACGCGCTAAAGGCGGATTGTGCCTGCGCCCGGGCTATGGGCATAAACCCCATGGACGTAGGTTACCTTTATTATATGGCTCAGGAAAAAATGGGAGAATCTTCCCTTGAAAATATTGCCGGCGAAAAACTTGAAAACATTATAAAACATTACCGGCTTCACGGCACTTACAGCGCACAGAGAAACTGGAAAAAATAAAATTACCAGAAAGGTGAATAAGTGATTATGTGATTACGTGATTAAAAACGAATCTCTTGCTAACATTAAATGTGAGTATTTGTAGAAATTTAACTAATCACGTAACTACTAACCACTTAATCACAGATTTTAACGGGGAAAAATGGCGAAAAATAAAAGATTAGCGCAGGAAAAACAACAGCAACAGAAAAAAATACTGGCAAAAACAGAGTTTTTAAAGCCTTTACTTCCGGGTTTTATAATATTTGCGGGTATTCTTACCTGGGGTTTTTATATTTCCCAGAATTATTTCAAACAATATCCTGTAAACCTTAACTGGGTTGGGTTTATCCTGTCTTTAGATGAATTTCCAAACGCAGTAGCCGGAAATGTGATAAGCGTGTTTACAGATCACCTGGCAACCATGCTTACGGCATTGCTGATTTTTATTGCCGCTTTCGGTGCGGGTGAAAAGTTAAGAAACCTGATTGGCATAGGAAGCGGAAATAAACAGGAAGACTGGCTTTACTCAATGGGGCTGGGTTTTACAGCAATTATTTACTCAACATTTATTATAGGAATGCTGGGCGGGTTATACCAGCAGTTTTTCTGGCTCATTTTTGTGGGGTTGGGTATTTTAGGTGCGCTTGAAATAAAAAAATGTTATCTATTACCGGCACCGGCAGTAGAAAAAGTAAAGTCCAGCTGGCTTTTTTCCGGTATTGTGCTGGCGCTGGCGCTGCTTATAGGCCTGGTAACTGCGTTAGCGCCTGAAACATTTTATGATTCTACGCAGTATCACCTGGGTGTTCCTTTAATATGGGTGCAAAACCACAGGATTTGCGAAATTCCTACCATTCAGCAGAGTTTTTACCAGATGAATATGCACCTGCTTTATGTGATTACAATACTTTTAAAATATGAAGGCGCTTCTAAAATTGTAAACTACATGTTCGGCCTGTTGGGCATGGTACTGCTTTACACTTTTGCAAAAAAGTATTTTTCCAAAAAACAGGGCCTGCTTACCGCGGCTATGTTTTACTGTACGCCTGTTGTGCTGTTTGTTACCAGCAGGTCCTGCATAGAACTGCCCATGGTGTTTTTTGAAATACTAAGTATTTTCTGTGTATTTAACTGGCTTGTAACTAAAAATGACAAATGGTTTTACCTGACGGCAGTTTTTTCCGGTACCGCGCTGGGAAGCAAGCATACGGCGGTATTTGGTTTTATATCTATCTGTGTTGCTTCGCTGATATATTTTCTGCTTTACAGGCGCGATGAAATGGCATCATTTCTTAAAAAAGCCGTTATTTTTTTAATGATAGGTTTTGTTTTTGTATCACCCTGGCTGATTAAAAGCTACGTTTTTGTAGGCAACCCCATTTACCCGTTTAAACTTTCAATTACAGGAGGAGTGATCCAGGAATCAAAAAAGAAAGACATTTCCTATATTGACCAGTCACCTATTCCTTTGACGCCCCTGAACATAGTTACTATTCCCTGGCGTTCTACTATGGGGCAGTTTCAGGAAAGTTTTACCGGTATGGTGTTTTTAATGTTTATTCCGTTGTTATTTCTTTTCAGGAAAACCAGCCGGTATGCAAAATTCATTTTCTTTTATATCGTTCCTTATTATCTTCTCTGGATAGTTATTGGCAGGTGCTATTTAAGGTTTTTGATAACGCCCCTGGCGCTGCTATCGGTGGTTTATGCGTTTTATATTACCGAAGCGGATATTCCAAAAGTATTTAAAACCCTGCTGGTAGGGGTGCTGGTGGTATTGTTTGGCACAAATTGTTTTTTAATGATGAGTTCCCAGAAAATGAGCCAAAACCCGTTAGGCGTGATACTGGGATTACAGTCAAAAATGGATTACCTGGCCACATCGCGCCAGTCATATCCTTGCCCTTATTACCAGACTGTTGACTGGATAAATAGAAATCTGCCGGAAAACTCAAAGGTAGCTTTTTTTGGTGAAACCCGGCCTTATTATATGCGCAGAAAAGTGCTGACACATTCTGCGGGGGATTTTAACCAGATAATTCTCTGGTGCAAGGAAGTTAAAACCGCAGAAGAGCTTAAAAGTAAACTTGCAAAAGAAGGCGTGACACATTTTATGGTAAATGTGCCGGAAGCCAGAAGGCTGACAGCTTATGATATTTTACAGTTTGAAGGCAATGACCTGAAAGTATTTATAGCTTTCTGGAACAAATACCTGAAAGAAATAAATGCAGGGGTAGCGGATGTAATGTTAAACGACGGACGCCGGGCGTCAGCTGTGCCGGAATTCTGGAGCCAATACGCGTCAAACCCGTTTAGCGCGGTGCATCTTTATGAAATAATGCCCGAAGAAGAAGCCGGCAAACCTTACGGCGCGCCGTTAAACTTTTTTTTGTACAAGGAAATGTATAATACGGCCCGGCTGGAATATTTAGGCTCGGTGATTGAAAAACTGCAGAAGTAAAGCAGTACAGAGTACTATAAAAATGAAACAAAATGAATTGAAATTATGCATCAGGGAACAAATGCAGTCTGCCGGCCTGCCTTTTCCGAAAATCACAAGCGACGAGTTTTTCTTTATTGAATTCAAAAGGCCCAAACATGAGGATATAAATGAGGGTGTAACTACCCCCAAAACTGTGGAGAGAGAGGGGGTAGAAAATGAGGGATTAAATGAGGGATTAAAAATTTTGCATTTAGCCATACAGAAAAATCCCGGAATAAAAGCAAAAGAATTAACTATTAATCTTAACAGGCCGATAAAAACCATTGAACGTCAGATAAAAGCACTTATTGAAAAAAAATTAATAATAAGAAAAGGAAGCCGTAAAACCGGCGGGAATTATTTGGTTTGAAAATATAAAAGTAATACATAGGTGTTATAAAAAAAGGCACTTTATAGAAATGGAAACCAATATAAAATTGCAAAATGACAGGGTGGAAATGGTGTTTAAACCGAGCGTAAACGTGCGTATTCGTGCATAAACGTGCGTAAAGCGTGCGCAAGGCGTGCATAAACCGTGCGTATTTTAAAAGTTGTCGCCTGAAAATGCGCTCGCTCAAAATTATGCGTGTAAAAACAGGGGTTTTATGGCAAAAGTATTATTTATCTGTGCTGGGTGCGAACATTTAGGTGTTGAATATATTTCTGCGGTGCTTAAAAAACACAATCACCAGGTAGAGTTGTTTCTGGTGCCCATTCTTCCTGAAGACCCGTACTTAAATATTAAATTAATCCAGAAAAAATTCAAATATTCTGATTTTAAAGATAAACTTATTAAAAAAATCACAGATAACCCGCCGGATTTTGTAGCTTTTTCTGCAGTTACAGATTTTTACCGGTATGCCAATGAAATTGCAAAAGAAATAAAAGCAAAAATAAACGTTCCTATAATTTTCGGCGGCATTCACGCCACAACGGTGCCGGAAATTGTAATTACAGAGCCGCATATTGATATGGTTTGCCTGGGTGAAGGCGAATACGCTATGCTGGAACTCTGCAACAGAAACGAAGAATACAAAAACAACCCGCTTCTTGATATTCAGAATATCTGGTTTAAAAACGGCAGTGAAATTAAAAGAAATTCCATCCGTTCCCTGGTTGAAGACCTGGATGAGTTTCCGGTTTCAGATAAAAAACTGTTTCATGACGCTATGCCTTCCTTTAAAAGGCAGTATAACCTGGCCTCTACCCGCGGGTGTCCGTTTGGCTGTACCTACTGCTGCAACAACGCCTTAAGAAGCATATATAAGGAAAAGGGAAAGTATTTAAGAAAAAGAAGCGTTGAAAATGTAATCCGGGAACTGGAACAAAACGTATCTAAGGAAACGGAACTGGTATTTTTCAGAGATGAAGTGTTTCCTTATAATACGCAGTGGCTGCAGGAATTTGCAGACAAATACCCGAAACGCGTAGGAAAGCCGTTTAAGCTTTTTATTCATCCCAGAATGTGTACGCCGGAAAATTCGCGCCTGCTGCGCAAGGCCGGGTGCATTTATGTATCGGTAGGCATTCAAAGCGGAAACGAAGAAACACGCAGAAAGTATTTAAAGCGGGTAGATACCAACGAACAGATAGCCGCCGCCATTAAAAACCTGAAAGATAACAATATAAAAGTAAACATAGATCAGATTGCCGGCGTGCCGGGAGAAGGCGAGGCAGAACTATTGGCCACAGCAAAATTTTATAATGAGATCCGCCCCAATGTGGTTACTTATTTCTGGATGACGCTTTATCCGAATACAGAAATTGTAACTACCTACCGGGAGCTTAACTTGATAACAGACCAAGATATTGATAAAATAAACCACGGAATTTTACAGTCAGATTTTTTAGGCGGCAGTGTTAAGTTCAACGTAAAATCATTCAGCCAATTTAGAACCTTTCTTTGTTACCTGCCTCTTGTGCCTAAATGGCTTTATGCTTTGTTTATCAAGTGGAAATTGTACAGATTTGCTGATATGAATTCCCGTTTCATGAGCTCTCTTTTCCCACGGCTGGTTTTAGCGCCTTTTAACAGAGACGTAAAAAGCTGGAAAATAGAAATAGGCGACTGGATAGGCAGAATAAAATACTTCAACAAATTCATGAGAAGCTGAAAATATGGCAAAAATAAAAGTAGCGCTAATCAATCCGGGAAAATCAGCCAGATACGCAGTGCAGGAACCGCTGGGTATAGGTTTTATTGCCGCCTACCTGGAAAAGTATGGTTACGAACTGAGAATAATTGATCAGCTTGCCGGTGAAGATGTTGAACAGGAATTAAAAACTTTCAAACCTCAGGTTGCAGGCATTACCGCCACAACACCCGTTGTGTACGATGCTTATGAAGTAGCAGCTCTGGCAAAAAAAATGGGTATACTTACCGTAATTGGCGGTGCGCATGCCAGTATTTTTCCGGAAGAAGCGCGTGAACATGTGGATATTGTTGTTAAGGGTGAAGGCGAAAAAACCATGCTGGAAATCCTGCAGAAAAATATCACATCCGGCATATTAACAGGTGAAGTTATAAATAATTTAGATGAAATACCATTTCCGGCCCGCCATCTGATGAAGATGGACCGGTACCTTTACTGCAAAAGAAAAGTTCCTTACATCGGCCAGCTTCCTTATATATCAGCAAACAAAAGAATTGTACATATGCTTACAAGCCGCGGGTGCCCGCACGGAAAATGTATATTCTGCCACAATACCTGGAAAAATATGGCATACCGTATGGACAGCCCGGAAAAAACCGTAGCGGAGATAAAGGAATTATGGGAAACCTATAAAATTGACGCTATAGATTTTGTAGAAGATGATTTTTTTGCAGATAAAGAGCGTGTAGTAAAACTTTGCGAACTGATAATAAAAAACAAACTAAACCATATTCTCTGGGACGGCACTTCCCGGGTAAATCACATTGAAGATATTGAAGTGCTGAAACTGGCGCGCGAAGCCGGGTGCCGGTCTATCACGCTGGGCATTGAAAGCGCATCACCCAGAATTCTTGAAATATTAAAAAAAGGCATCACCCCGGAAGATGCTAAAAGAGCCATAAGCACTATTAAAAAAGCGGGTATTATAGCGCACGGAAATTTTATTATAGGCAATCCAACGGAAACTCTTGAAGATATAGAAATGAGCAAAAAGTTTATAAAGGAAACAAAGCTTACCACGCCGGAAGTATACCTGTTTACTCCGTATCCAGGCTCAGAAAGCTGGAATAATTTTAAAAAGCAGGGGCTTCTGCCTGAAAAAAATGACTGGAGCATGTATAACCAGGAACGTTTAATAGTAAATGCCACAAACATTCCTACAGAACAGCTGGAAAGCCTGCGCGCAGAAATATATATGAGCTACTTTTTGCGGGATCCTAAAAGGGCTTTTGCAATTATATTTACTTCTCTCATTTATTCAGATGCATTTTTTGAAAAAGCTGTAAATACGCTTGCTCCTACATTTAAAAAATACATGAGAAAAATATTCCCATTTTTAAAAAAAAGGAACCCGTCTTGCGAAGACGGACGGGGTAAAGAACAATGAAAAATTTTAAAAAGTATTTGCAGGTTGTTTTAGGTATCGGCATAAGCGTGGTTTTTTTATACCTGGCTTTCAGTAAAGTAGATATGAAGGAAACTTTGTCATTGATGACAAAAGTAAAGTGGTATTACCTTATCCTTGCTTTTATTCTGCCCATAATAGGGGTGTTTGTAAGAAGCTACAGGTGGCAGATAATTCTGCATCAGAATGTGCCTTATAAACATTTTGTAGAAGCTACTTACGTGGGATTGTTTATAAATAACATTCTTCCTTTCAGAATGGGGGATTTTGCCCAGGCCTATTTTCTTGCCGCCAAAAGCAATTTAAGCAAGAGCACTACATTTTCTACTGTTGTACTGGAACGTATTACAGATATTCTCCCGCCATTTCTTATTCTGGTGGTTGGTTCATTTTTTGCTTTTTTACCGGAACAGATAGGCAGAGACAAAATATTTATCGCAGTAACGGCTATATTTACAATCCTGTTCTTCATTATTAAATTCCAGAAAAACATTGTAGGTTTGATAGAAAAAGCATTCCCTAACAGTACTTTCGGCAGGAAGCTCCATGGTTTTATTGATAATCTTTACTCCGGCATGAGTTTTATTAAAGATCCCAAAAGATTTACCAAAGTTGCTTTGCTTACCTTATTGCTTTGGAACATATACGCTTTTACAGCTTATTCTTGCATATTGGCATTTGGTATACCCATAAATTATCTGCAAACTATGCTTGTGATAGGAGTTGTTTCCATAAGCGTTACCATACCATCATCGCCGGGTTACGTAGGAACGTGGGAATTTTTCAGTATTCTTGCTCTAAGTATGTTTAAAATAGGTAAAAGCATGGGTTTAAGTTTTGCTCTGCTTTACCATTTAGTAGGCTGGCTTCCAATAACCCTCATAGGTTTCATAATAGTTTTAAAAAGCGGGATGTCCCTTTCCAAGCTGGAACAATCCCCTGAAGAATAACGGGTCTCGTCAGCCTCTTTTAAAGTCCATTTAAATTTTTTCGAATAACCATTGACACTTCTGAAATGAATGCTATAAGTATAGTGTAGGCTTTTGCCATCCATGCTTGATAGTTTTTAATTACTATTAGGTTTAAAATACAGCTTATATCCAGGCAATTTTTTAATTTACCAGTATTCTGAGTAAAAATTCTTTTTGGAAAAAAAGGCTATGAGCGCAAAAATATTGATAATAGATGATGAAAAAGGCATAAGAGATCTCTTTACATACCTGTTACAGCCGCATGGCTACAATGTTTCACTGGCATGTAACGGATTGGAGGGGTTAGAGAAGTATAAGCAGGATAAATTTGATGTTATTCTTCTTGACGTGCATATGCCCAAAATGCGCGGCCCGGAAGTACTGAAAATAATAAAAGAAATAAATCCGAAACAGAAAGTTATAATTTTTACCAGTGGCTCAGACCCGGATTTTATTTTCGAAAATAAATCTCAAGAACTTGGCGTGCATAAATGCCTTAATAAACCCTTCTGCATAGATGAAGTGCTTAGTACAATCAAAGATGTTTTACATTCAAATGATACAAGTCCTGTTGTAAATTAATAGAAAGGCAGTAATACATGAGAAAAAGAATTCTTGTTATTGATGACCAGAAAAACGTTTATGAATCTATTAACGAAATACTAAAAGACAAATATGATGTTGATTTTGCATTAAACACGCTCAGGGCAGGCAAAATGCTGGAAAGCAATAAAATGGACCTGGTTTTTCTTGATTTTCTTCTGCCGGATAAAAATGGGCTTGACTATTTAAGAGATTTACGTGTTAAATACCCGGACTTGCCGATAATTTTCATGACTGCTTATGGAACCGAAAGGATATTAAAAATAGTAAACAGCCATAAAAAAATTGGTTTTATGAAAAAGCCCTTTGATGTAAACGAATTAGTTGAAAGAGTAAACGCAATATTCCACCAATCTGCAGCATAATCTTCTGGTTTTCGTTCAAAAGCCTGATTCTGCACTGCAATGCCTTGACAATACCCGTCGCGTGTAGTATAATTTAGCAGTCACCACCATAGAGTGCTAATTAAGATTCTAGGCATCTAACCCAACACTCCCGAATTACTTATAATTTATGCGTGTATTAAAACCTGAAGCAAACGAAGACAGAAAAAAACGTATCCTGCAAACCATAATCTACCAGTATATCACTACGGGTAAACCGGTCAGCTCTGACACGATAACAAAAAGTTTTAACCTCAAACTTTCTCCGGCTTCCATAAGAAAAATCATGTCAGACCTGGAAAAAGAGGGTTTGCTGGGTCACCCGCACACCTCTTCCGGCAGAGTTCCTACGGATAAGGGCTACAGGCTTTTTGTTGATAACATTTCAGAACTGCAGAAACTGGCTGTTGATGAAAAAAAAGCAATCATAGATGAATTCCGCTTAAAAATAAAAGAATTTGATGAATTATTTCTTAAAACCTCGCAGTTATTATCCCTGGTAACCAGTTATACCGGTTTTATTACCACTCCTCGTTTTGATAAAAACAAACTTAAAACTCTGGAACTAATTAAAATTGATGATGCAAAAGTTCTCATGCTCATTATTACGGAATCAGGGCTGGTAAAACATCATATTATTAAAACCGGTTACAGCGTTGATGAAAAGATGCTCCGTTATATTTCAGAAATGTTCAATGACAAGTATTCCGGTATATCCATGATGGATTTTAAGCATAAAATCTACGATATAAAAGATGAATTTGAAAGCCGTATTAAGAATTCGGAGCATTTCATCAGGCTTTTTTCAAAAGACCTTATAAATCTTGAAGAAGAACAGCTTTATATTGAAGGCGCCAGCAATATTCTGCCTGCCATGGACCGGCGCGATTACGATTACCTCTCTTCTCTGGTAAAAGTACTGGATCATAAAAAAGATTTGATAAAAATGCTTGATAAGGATATGGAAAAAATCAAAGGTGTGGAAGTGACTATTGGCAATGAAAACAAAATGCCTGAATTAATGGAATTAAGTTTCATTAAAACAGTATACAAAGTGGGCGACAGCCCAATGGGCGTGCTGGGCATTATCGGACCCAAGCGTATGGAATATTCAAAAATGATATCCATTGTAAATTTTATAGGTGAGCTAACCAGTCAGTCAATAAAGAAGTTTTCTAAATGAAGCTGAATCCTTTTTGAAACAAAGGCATCTAACTTTCAGCCACAATAAATAAACCGGGAAAGACACATTAAATCATGAACAAAGAAAACAAACATCCTGAACACGAAAAAAACAGTAAAAAGGCAGAGCCGGATGACGGGCTGATAACGGAAGAAGAATTAAAACCTGTTAAACCAGCGGAAAATCACGACAAAAAAACTTCCGATAAAGACGAAATAAAAGAACTAAACAGCCAGCTTCTGCGCTTGCGGGCTGAGTTTGAAAATTACCGCACCCGTGTAGAAAAAGAAAAACAAAGAAAATACATTCTTGGCAAAGAAAGCGTGTTTTCCAAAATAATAGATTTTGAAGACGTGTTTGAAAAAGCGGTTTTATCGCTTCATAGCTGGAATCAGGACAAAAACCCAAAAGATATATCAGTAGTTATCCAGGGCGTAGAACTTTTACATAAAGAATTTTCAAATTTCCTGAAAAAGGAAGAAGTAAAACAGATAGAAACAGCAGATAAAATATTTGATCCTCATTTTCATGAAGTTATGGGTTATGAATACTGCAACGATAAAGAGGAAGGTACAATTATCAAAGAACTGCAGAAAGGCTATATGTTTGACGAATACGTTATCAGGCCTTCAAAAGTGATTGTAGCCAAAGAGAAGCCAAAAGAAGAAACAAAAGAAACACCGGAAAATGGTGAAAAAGCTCCGGAAGCAACAGAAAACACCGGAGATTGTGAATCCAAACCGGAGTAACGGCATCTAATAGCCAGAGACACAAAACAAAGAAAACACAAAAACACGGAGGAAAAGATTATGGCAAGAATTATCGGTATTGATTTAGGAACCAGCAACAGCGCAGCAGCATTTTTGGAAGGCGGAAAACCCACCATTATACAGGCGGCAGAAGGCGTATCGGTCGGCGGTAAAGCATTTCCGTCGTACGTAGCTTTTACAAAAGACAGCCAGCTTTTAGTGGGTGAGCCCGCCAGAAGGCAGTCTGTTTCAAATCCGGAAGGCACTATAACCGCATTTAAAAGAAAAATGGGCCAGGATTTTAAATATAAAATCTACGGCAAAGAATATTCGCCCCAGCAGTTATCGGCGTTTATCCTGCAGAAAGTTAAAAGGGATGCGGAAGCATTTTTAGGTACAAAAGTAGATAAGGCCGTTATTACGGTACCTGCTTTTTTTAATGATAATCAGCGCCAGGCCACAAAAGATGCCGGTGCCATTGCAGGTCTTGAAGTAGTGCGTATAATCAACGAACCTACGGCCGCATGCCTTGCATACGGCATTGATAAAGCAGGTTCTGAAGAAAAAATTATGGTTTTTGACCTTGGCGGCGGAACTCTGGATGTAACTATAATGAACTTCTGGAAAGAAGGCGGATTTAATGTTATTTCTACCAGCGGTGACACACAGCTTGGCGGAACTGATATGGATAATTCGCTTGTGGATTACATAGCCAACGAATTTAAGCGTGAAAACGGCATAGACTTAAGAAACGATAAAATGTCGCTTCAGCGTCTTAAAGAAGCCGCAGAAAAAGCAAAAATTGAACTTTCAAGCGTTCTTGAAACGGATATAAACCTGCCGTTTATTACGGCGGATGCATCAGGCCCGAAGCATTTAACATTGAAATTTACCCGTGCCACACTTGAAAAAATAGTTCAGCCTATAGTAGATCGCTGTGCAACTTCAATTGACCAGGCGTTAAATGATGGTAAATTAACACCGAAAGATATTTCAAAAATTATTCTTGTCGGCGGCCCTACACGTATGCCAATGGTGCAGAAATACGTAGAAGATCATGTAGGCAAAAAAGTAGAACGTGGCGTAGACCCTATGGAATGCGTGGCGCTGGGAGCTTCTATCCAGGCAGGTATTATCGGCGGTGACGTAAAAGACATAGTGCTTCTTGACGTTACTCCATTGTCCCTTGGTGTAGAAACTATGGGCAACGTAATGACCCGTTTAATTGATAGAAATACAACTATTCCTACAAAAAAATCACAGGTGTTTTCCACAGCTGCTGATAACCAGCCTTCAGTGGAAGTACATGTTATTCAGGGCGAACGCCCCATGGCCACCGATAACGTCAGCCTGGGCAGATTTGTGCTTGACGGTATACCGCCGGCGCAAAGAGGCGTACCTCAGATTGAAGTTACCTATGATATTGATGAAAACGGCATACTGCACGTTTCAGCAAAAGACCTGGGGACTAATAAAGAACAGCATATCACCGTTTCGGCTTCCAATAAACTTTCCAAAGATGAAGTTGAAAAATACGTAAAGCAGGCCGAACAGTTTGCAGAAGAAGATAAAAAACGCAAGGAAGTTATTGAAGTCAGAAATGACCTGGACAATATGGTTTATCATACTGAAAAGGCCGTAAAAGAACACGGAGATAAAATATCCCAGGATGAAAGGCTGGAAGTGGAACGTTCCATTAACGATGCCAAAGAAGCCATAAAGTCCGAAGATGTAGCTAAAATAAAAGCAGCCAAAGAAACTCTTTCAAAAACTTCCCATAAACTGGCGGAAGTAGTATATAAAGAAGCAACAAAGAAATCAGCCGGCGGCGCGGAGGGTGAAGCAGGCCCTCAGAGCGGCCCTGCACAGCAGGAAGAACCCAAGCAGGAACAGCAAAGCAAGCCGGATAATAAGGACGATGTTATTGATGCTGAATTCAAAGAGAACAAGTGAAGCACTATGGGCTTACGCCCATAGCATCAGCTTCATCTTCGGCGAAACCCGCCGAAGCACATCCCCCGGCACTAACAGCTTCTGCAATATTCGCGGCTCTTTGCCGCATTGCATAAGCAGCTCTGGGGGATACCCTACAACGCATTCATGCCAGAGTTTACACTCGGGGCATTCTGCGAAGGCGGGTAAAAATCCAAAAAATAAACAGTAAAGCAAATTCCTGACTGAAATACTGTCAGGAATTTGCTTTTGCATACAGCCGCATTTATAGGGAAGCTAATGACTACAAAAAAAGATTATTATGAGATTCTCAACGTTGAAAAAACCGTAAGCAAAAGCGAAATAGAAAGTGCTTACAGAAAACTTGCGGTGCAGTACCATCCGGACCGCGTAGCTCCGGAAAAAAAGGAAGAGGCGCGTGAAAAATTTAAAGAAATCACGGAAGCCTATGCAGTACTGTTTGATGAAAACAAACGCAAACTTTATGATCAGTACGGCCACGCCGGTATTGACGGCAATTATACCAATGAGGATATTTTCCGCGGTGTAAATTTTGACAGTATATTCCATGATATGGGCTACGGCCAGCGCGGCAATGAAGATTTTTTCAGCAATATTTTTGATTTCTTCGGCCAGAGCGGCGGAAGACAGCGCGTAAAAAGAGGAAGCCCCACAAAAGGCTCTGACCTGGAAATACCTGCCACTATAACATTAAAAGAAGCTTATGAAGGCACAGAAAAACAATTGCAATATTACAAAACAGAAACCTGCCACACCTGCAAGGGTTCCGGCGCTGAGCCGAAAACTTCAAAAAAACCCTGTCCCGTATGCAGAGGGTCAGGCCAGCAGGTAGCGCAAATGGGCGGGTTCTTTACTTTTGCCCAGCCCTGCCAGAGATGCCATGGTGAAGGCGAAATAATAGAAATCCCCTGCGGTGACTGCAAAGGCAGAGGGAAGGTAAGAAAAAGCGAATCACTTACAGTAAAAATTCCAAAAGGCGTAGATAACGGCAATACTATCAGGCTCCGCGGACAGGGAGAAGCAGGCGAAAGGGGCGGACCCCCGGGAGACCTTTATGCATCTATCAGGGTTCAACCGGATAATAATTATTTAAGAAAAGGCGATGATATTTATACCGAGGTAAAAATATCTTTTCCAACAGCCGCTCTTGGCGGGGATGTAGAGGTGCCAACGTTTGCCGATAAACTGAAAATGAAAATACCTCCGGGCACCCAGTCCAATAAAAATTTCCGCATAAAAGAAAAAGGTATGCCAAACGTGCATGATGAAAGAAGATACGGCGACCTTTATGTGAAAGTTATAATTGATGTACCGGTGAAATTGTCAGAACTGCAGAAAGAGATTTTGCGTGAATTCAGCAGGTCTATAAGTAAACCGCAATAAATGACAGTGATTAAGTGTTTGGTGGTTAGGTGATTAGTAAAAACTAAATTCTAACCACATAACAACTTAACAACAGTTTAAGTAATTACAGTTTACAATTATGCCCCAATACCTTGTCCTGCCGGAAAATATTGCCAACAACAAGTTTATTATCAAAGACTCTGAAGAATTTAACCACCTTACCAGAGTATTACGCGTAAAAGAGGGGGAGAAGATTGTCCTTTTTGACGGTGCGGGCCGGCAATATAAAGCAAAAATAGAGGCCTTGGAAAAAGACAGTATTTCCGGAGCCGTGCTGGAAGAAACTGTTTCTCAGAAAAGAAAATATACAGTAAATCTGTACCCCGCGCTGATAAATGCAGACCGCTTTGAAATGCTGCTTGAAAAAGCTACTGAACTGGGAGTAGACAGTATAACCCCGGTTATCACAGAACATACAGTTATCAAAGTTTCTCAGGAAAAAATTCAGTCAAAAATGTTGCGATGGCAGAAAATAATGGTATCAGCCGCAAAACAATGCATGATTCCATTTATCCCGCAGGTATTGCCCGCTGGAAAATTCATGGATTTAATACAAAAAACAGATAAAACTGCCTTGAATATAATTGCCTACGAATCAGAACCCACCGAAAATTCTTTAAAGAAGTTACTAACCACTTATCAACTTACCAACTTATCAACAATTAATCTGTTTTTAGGTCCCGAGGGCGGTTATACCGAAAAAGAAATAGAACTTGCAAAATATAACGGTTTAAAAACCTTTTCTCTGGGCAAAAATGTCCTGCGAGCAGAAACTGCTGCCATCGCCTGCCTGAGCATTATTCACAGCGAACTAAGCAATGCCCCCCTAGATTCTTCACAAGTTCACCATGTACTTAACGATCATAATCTATCAGGGGGACACCTGAAAACAGAGAGTTTCAGGTGAAAATCTATTTCTATACTTCCGGCTGTAAAGTAAACCAATATGAAACGCAAGTATTGATTGAACAGTTTGGTCCAGACACCTTCACGGAAAACATACACGAAGCCGACACCTGCATAATAAACTCCTGTACAGTTACGCATAACGCAGACGCGGACTGCCGGCAGGCGGTGCGTAAATGCCTGCGGGAAAACCCGGCGGCGCGCATTATTGTAACAGGCTGCAGCGCAGTCAGCTCTGCGGATGAAATAAGCAAACTTTCCCCGCGGGTTATTATCTGCCCGAATAAAAAAGAAATTGCAAAAATACTGGCTATCCCTGTTGAACACAAAAAAACAGATACCATCACTTCCTTTCATAAACATTCCCGAGCCTTTGTAAAAATACAGGATGGTTGTGATGCTTTTTGCAGTTACTGCATAGTCCCGCATGTCCGTTCAACTATATGGAGCAAACCCAAAGAAACAGTTATGCAGGAAATAGAAGTCCTGGTAAAAAACGGGTATACAGGTATTGTTTTGTGCGGTATAAGGCTGGGAAAATATAATGAGGGGGGTTTTAAACTGGTAAATCTTATAAAAAGCCTCCTGGGAAAATTTAACAGCATAAAAATATATTTTTCTTCCTTTGAAATACTGGAAATTAATAGTGAATTACTGGATTTGATGGCTAACTCACAGCAGTTTGAAAGGCATTTTCACATACCTCTGCAATCCGGCGATGATGAAATATTAAAAAAAATGAAAAGACCTTATACTACTGCGCAGTTTGAGCAGCAGTTAACCCGCATATATGCAAAACTGCCTGATGTTAAGATTACCAGCGATGTAATTGTCGGTTTCCCAGGTGAAACCGTTGAACAATTCAATAATACTTTAGAGTTTGTAAAGCACAATAAATTTTCAAAACTCCATGTCTTCAGGTATTCCCCGAGAAAAGGCACCCCCGCATCACTCCTCCCGGGCCGGATTGATCCCTCAGAAACCAAACGACGCGCCAAATTACTCTTGAATTTCTAAAACCCCATTGACATTTATTTTATTTAGTGTATAATTATCATACGCACTATAGTGCGTGATTATGTAAAGGAAGGACGGATATGGGCAAGATTGGTATAGGAATCATCGGTTGCGGGAATATAAGCGGCATTTATTTTAAGAATTGTAAAAAGTTTGATAATCTGGAAATTCTGGCATGCGCAGATATGGTAAAGGAAAAAGCAGAAGCAAAAGCGAAGGAATATAACATACCAAAAGCCTGCTCGGTTGAAGAATTGCTGGCCGATAAAAGAATAAAACTGGTAGTCAATCTTACTATCCCAAAGGCGCATACAGAAGTTAACATTAAAGCCCTTAATGCCGGAAAAAATGTATATCTTGAAAAACCGCTGGCCTTGTCAAGAAATGAAGCCGTAAAGGTCATTAACCTTGCAAGAAAGAAGAGATTATTAGTGGGCGGGGCCCCGGATACATTTATGGGTTCAGGGCAGCAAGCCTGCAGGAAATTGATTGATGACGGGGAAATAGGCAGGCCCGTAGGCGCTACTGCTTTTATGTTGTGCCACGGCCATGAATCCTGGCATCCGGCGCCGGAATTTTATTATAAAAAAGGCGGCGGACCGATGTTAGATATGGGGCCCTATTATCTCACAGCATTAGTAAACATATTAGGCCCGGCAGTAAAGGTAATGGGTATGGAAAATATCACATTCCCGGAAAGAACTATTACAAGCAAGGAAAAATACGGCGCAAAAATCAAAGTGGAAGTTTCGACCCATGTTCTTGGTTTGATTGAATTTAAAAATAGGGTTATAGGCACCATCATAACCTCATTTGATGTCTGGGCGCATAAAATGCCATGCATTGAAATATACGGAGAGAAAGGAACCCTGAGAGTACCGGATCCAAATTGTTTTGATGGAGTTCCGCTTATCTGGACTAAAGCCGCGCTTGAATGGAAAGAAGTGAAGTTGACTCATGCTTTTGTTGATAATTCAAGGGGTGTTGGTGTTTCCGATATGGCAAACGCGATAATAAATAAGGTTCCCTTCAGGCCGGATGTTAAATTAACCTATCATGTCCTTGACCTGATGCAATCGTTTCATGAATCTGCAAGAACAGGCAAACAAGTTAAACTTGTCAGCAAATGCGGCCAACCTGCGCCAATGCCTGTTGTAACTCCAGAAAATGAGTCTGATTGGATGACTGTTGGAGGAAAATAACATGGCAAAAAAAGCATTAATCAACTGGGGTGGATGGGCAGGGCATGAACCGGACAAATGCGCAGATATTTTTGCCGCTGTTTTAAGAAATGAGTATTATGAAGTTGAGGTGATAAATTCTCTGGAGAGGTATCTGGATGAACAATACATGGATTCGCTGGATCTTGTTGTACCTGCGTGGACTATGTCTGAAATAACAAAAGAACAAGAAAACGGCTTGTTAGAAGCAATAAAAAAAGGAACAGGTATTGCCGGATGGCATGGCGGAATGTGTGATTCTTTCAGAAAAAATACGCAATATCAGTGGATGACAGGCGGCCAGTGGGTGGCTCATCCCGGGAATATAATTGAATATAGGGTAAATATTACAAAAAAGAACGACCCGATTGTAAAAGGGCTCAATGATTTTAATATGAATTCAGAGCAATATTATATGCACGTTGACCCCTCAAATGAAGTGCTTGCAACAACCACTTTTACAGGTGAGCGTACAAATTGGATTGATGGATGCGTTATGCCAGTGGTTTGGAAAAGGAAATGGGGCCTGGGTAAAGTATTTTATACGTCTTTGGGCCATGTGGCCAGGGATTTTGATGTTCCTGAAGCAAAAGAAATTGTCCGGCGCGGGATGTTATGGGCAACAAGATGAATAGAAACGATGTCGCTAAATTTGCGAAAGTATCCCCATCAACTGTAACCAGGGCTTTAAACGACCATAAATCTATACCGGCAGCTACCAGAAACAGGTTGAAAAAAATAGCGGCAAAATATGGCTACGTGCCTTCGCATCTGGGCAGAAGCCATTATCAGAAAAAAAGTTTCCGGCTGGGGGTTATTATTCCTTATGATTATGAAAAAAAAACGCACCCTCTTCCGAGTGAATATTTTTCAAAACTACTTTTCGGGATATTGCATGAAGCGGCAAAAAATAAATATACAATAAATCTTATTGCGGACAACAACCTTTCTGCAGAGGAAATGGCAAAAGCCGTGCTTTCACATTCTGTTGATGGTTTGATAATGTTTATTCGCAAGACAGGCGATAGCAGATATTCTTATCTGCATAAGAATAAAATTCCCTTCATGCTTGTGCATGATTATGTCCCGAACAAACCGTATCTCTATGTAGATTGCGATTCCCGGCCGGGGATGGAAGAGGCTTTTAAATATCTAGTTTCAAAAAAGGTAAAAAATGCCGGATATCTTACCGGCGGTAATGATTATATGAATTCCCTGGATAGAACAAAGATATTCAACCAGCTGGCTGAAAAATATAATATTCATGTATCAAGCATAGTTGACGGTGATTTTTCCAGGAAAAGCGGGCTGCAGGCGGCAAAGGAGTTTTTGGAGAAAAAGTTGCCGCAGGCAATAATATGTGCAAATGATAAAATGGCTTTCGGCCTAATAGAAGGGTTAAAACAGTTTGATGTTCATGTGCCTCGCGATTTAGGAGTTATAGGTTTTGATAATCAGGATGTTGCAAATCTTGCAGCGTTTAAACTTACAACAATTGAAAATCCTTACTTTGAGGCTGGAGAACAGGCAGCAAAAATATTAATAGAAAAAATAAATGGAGAAAAACCGGAAAGTGTGTTAATTGATTCAAAGTTTATTTTAAGGGAGAGTTTATGATTAGAAGAAGAATAAAAAACAGTGTAGGAATCTGGGGATTTGGCCCAATGGCAACAAGGTTTATGCCTTCCGGTTATCATCAGGAGGCTGTTTCAGAGACGATGGAAGCAAGAACAGAGCGTGCTGTAAAAGGCCTGGGTATTCTTGTTGACGGTTATGAGTACCATTATCCAGGGGAAATAAATCAGAAAAATCTGCTGAAAGTACAAAAAATATTAGGTAAAGAACACGATATTTATGCTATTGCGATGGGGCTGCACTGTATTCCAGAATTTGGTTTGGGTGCACTGACAAATCCAAAAAAAGAACAGAGGGATTATGCAGCGAAGTTAATCAGGGAAGCCATTGATATGTGCAAAGAAGTGGGCGCAAAACTCATAATATGGCCCGGCGGAGAAGGTTATAATTACCCTTTTCAGGTTTCATATAACGAAATCTGGGGTTATTTTATTGACGGTATTCAGGCTGCGGTAGAATACGCTAATTCAAAAAATGTTACTGTTTTGCTTGAGCATAAAAACAGCGAACCGGCAATGAAGATTCTTATGAAAGATATTGGCATGACGATGTTCGTAATTAATAAAATTAAAGAAATAGGCACTGATATAACCAGTCTTAAAATAAACATGGACTGGCAGCATCTTATAATGAACGGTGAGCATTTGGCGGAATATGCCGCAGTCCTTTCAAAAGAAAACTTACTGGGCCATCATCACGGCAATAGCGGCTGGGGTATGTTTGATGACGATAATATGGTAGGCGGATCTTATTTTTTGGAAACAATCGCGCTGGCAGTAGAACTGCGTAAATCCGAATACGGTAAAAACGGCGAAAGAATCGGTTACGACCTTTTCCCATATACGGAAAATCATGTTGATGCGGTAAAAAGAAGCGTGTTGCACTGGGAATTTTTAGACAGCATAGCCCAAAAAATAGATTTAAAAGCGCTGGAAGATAAACAAAAGAATAAGGACGCAGTCGGCTGTTATGAAATAGTTTACAAAGCGCTAGGTTTAGATAAAAAGTTTATAGAAGGAGTATATAAAAAGTATTCAAAATAGAAATGAAATATTTACTTGGCATTGATATCGGCACTTCAGGTGTAAAAACGCTCTTAATAAAAGAGGACGGAACTATTGCGGGCAAATCAACAAAAGAATACTCGCTTGAAACACCAATGGCGTCATGGGCTCAGCAAAATCCGCAGGACTGGTGGAATGCGGCTGTTGAATCAATAAGAGAAGTTTTAAGACAATCAAGTATACAGCCGTCAGAGGTTACAGGTATCGGTTTATCAGGACAGATGCACGGGTCTGTTTTTCTGGACAAAACCGGTAAAGTATTACGCCCCTGCATTCTATGGTGCGATCAGAGGACAACCAAACAGTGCGAATATATTACAAAAAAAGTTGGCAGTAAAAAATTGATATCATTAGTTTCTAATCCTGTTCTTACAGGTTTTACTGCAGGCAAAATATTATGGGTTAAAGAAAACGAACCGAAAATTTACAAGAAAATTAGTAAAGTACTCCTGCCAAAAGATTATATACGCTATAAACTTACCGGTGTTTACGCAACGGAAGTTTCAGATGCTTCAGGTACTTTATTGTTGGATGTAAAAAAACGTAAATGGTCAAAGGAATTATTGGATATTCTTGAAATACCCTTAAGTTGGATGCCTGATTGCTATGAATCAACTTTTATCAGTGCGTCAATTAACGAAGAAGCAGCTTTTCTTACAGGTTTAAAAAAATCAACCCCCGTAGCTGGCGGCGGGGGAGATCAAGCAGCTGGTGCGGTTGGATCCGGAGTGGTTGAACCCGGGATAATTTCTGTAACAATCGGTACTTCAGGTGTAGTCTTTGCATATAGTGATAAACCCAAAACTGATTTGCAGGGCAGGGTTCATACATTTTGTCATGCAGTGCCGGACAAATGGCACGTTATGGGTGTAATGCTTTCTGCAGGCGGGGCTTTTCAATGGTTTAGGAACAATATTGGTACGGCGTCATATAATATTTTAACTGATAATACTAAAAATATTCCTGCCGGGTCTGAAGGGTTGATTTTTTTGCCTTATCTATCCGGCGAAAGAACACCTCACTGTGACCCTTATGCAAGAGGAGTATTTTTTGGGCTTACATTAAAACATACAAAAGAACACATGGCCAAAGCTGTGCTTGAAGGCGTAGGTTTTGGGCTGAAAGATTCATTAGAAATATTAAGAAGCATGAAAATTCCTGTAAAGCAAATCAGGGTTTCCGGCGGCGGAGCAAAATCTATGGTTTGGATGCAAATTCTTGCAGATATTTTTGGCGCAGAATTGGTGACTATAAATACTACAGAAGGTGCTGCATACGGCGCAGCTTTACTTGCAGGCGTGGGTACAAAAGTTTATAAATCAATAAAAGAAGCTTGTGAAAAAACAATTAACGTAACCGGAAGAATAACTCCTAATAAAAAGAATACAGAAATCTATAAACATCATCACTTATTATTCACTTCATTATATAAGGGTTTAAAGAATAATTTCAAATCAATATAAATTCCGCAAAAAGCCCACCCTTACTGCCGATTTCAGTTTACAGGCCAGGTTGCATTTGAATTCCTAAAGAAGTATAATTTAAAACTAATTATTGACATAAAGAATAAGATATAAACGATAAAAACATTCCACTTTAATAATCAATTCTAATAAGGTAAAACCATGTCATATCTTGTCCTAGCCAGAAAATACAGGCCGAAAAACTTTACCGAAATAGTGGGCCAGGCCCATATAGGCGAAGTATTAAAAAACGCCATAGAAAAAAAGCGCATAGCCCACGCTTATATATTCAGCGGGCCCAGGGGAACGGGTAAAACCACCACCGCAAGAATATTTACAAAAGCATTAAACTGCAAGGAAGGCCCCACAGATAAACCGTGCGATAAATGCGTAAACTGCCAGGAAATATCTGACGGCAATTCTATGGACGTGCTGGAAATTGACGGTGCATCAAACCGCGGCATAGATGAAATAAAGGCTTTGCGTGAAAATGCGCGTTTTTCACCAGCTGCTTCTAACTACAAAATTTATATTATTGATGAAGCCCACCAGATTACCGACGCCGCCTTTAATGCATTGCTGAAAACCCTTGAAGAGCCTCCCGAACACGTAGTTTTTATTTTAGCTACCACAGATGCCCAAAAAATACCGCTAACCATACTTTCCCGCTGCCAGAGATTTAAGTTTAAACCGCTTTCAACCACTGATGCCGCTAATCACCTGGAAAAAATAGCAAAACTGGAAAAATTTAACATAGATAAAAGCGCCCTGCGCCTTATTGCAGGCATATCAAACGGTTCTTTAAGAGATTCTTTCAGTATGTTAGACCAGGTGATATCATTTTCACCGGATGAAAAGATAACAGACAAAACCGTAAGGGATTTAATAGGTTTAAGCCCTGTAGAACTGGTGGTTTCTTTTATAGATTTAATTTCACAGAAAAATCCTAAAGGCATTCTTGAAAAAATTGCAGAAGTTGCCGCAGAAGGTTATGATTTTCTTCAGGTGGCCAGGGATTTGCGCGACTATTTAAGAAAACTTACCTTTGCAAAATATCTGGACCTGGAAAAAAATATCATTGATACCCTGCTGCCCGAAGAAATAGAAGCCCTGAAAAAACATAAAGAAAGATTTGCAGAACATATATTACTGAGAAACCTGCACCTGGTTAACAAATGCATAGAAGAAATGCGCTGGAGCGACAATCCCAGGATAATCTTTGAACTTTATTGCCTGAAGCTTATGCAGGATTCAGCAAGCATTGACGAACTGATAGATAAATTAAGCCAGCTTGAAAAAGAAGCCGGTTCTGATGAACCCACGCCTTCAGCGATACCGGAAAAAATAAAAACAGCTGCAGATTTTAAATTTGAGCCCGCGCCAAAACCGGCACCGGTAAAAATTCCTGTTTTTACGCCGCCTGTTACAAAAAAAGCAGATCCGGCGCCTGCTGTCAGCGCAACGCCTTTGGCACCGGAATCAAAAAGCACCCAGCTGGGAACAAAATGGCAGGCCTTAATGGCAGATGTAAAAACCCAAAAACCTTTTCTTGCAGATTTTCTTGAAACTGTACAAAACAAAAAGTTTATCGGAAATGATATAGTGCTGTATATTGCGCCTGGCCTTTACTTTGATACTATTAAAGGAAGCCTGGATGCCATTGAAACCATTGCAAAAAAACATTTTGGCGATACAATAAAAATAAGACTAGAAGTTCTGCAGTCTGCCAAACAGCCGATTATACCGGAACAAAAAAAAGAAAGCGACGTACCTGAAGTAGAAGATAATGACACCGAAGATGCAGAAGTACCTGATGAAAAAGGCGGGGAAGTATTTGAAGTAGCTTCCGAAACAAAAAAAGATCCTGTAGTATCGGACACAGTAATAAAAAAAGTAGTAGACGCCTTCCACGGTAAAATCATAGATAAACAGGGATAGTAGTTCAGTGATTAGTGGTTACGTGATTAGGTGACTTGTAAAAGACTTTGCTAACCACATAAAAACATATACACATAAACACTTTGTTTTAATATTATGGTACACCCAAAAAACCTCCAACGGCTGATAGAATCACTGGTAAAACTTCCCGGGGTAGGCCCCAAAATGGCAGAACGGTTTTCCTATCATATTCTGCTGGCGGGTTCTCAGGAAATTGACGAACTTATTGAGGCCATAAAAGAAATAAAAAATTCGCTTAAACTCTGCTCGGAATGCTATACCCCTACGGAAAAAGATATATGCGCTGTCTGCTCTGACAACAGCCGTGACAAAACATTAATCTGCGTAGTAAAAAACACATCCTCTCTTAATGCCATAGAAAGAACACAGAAATTTAACGGTTTGTACCACATCCTGGAAAAAATCATTTCGCCGCTTGACGGCACATTTCCTGAAAAAGAAAGAGTAAAAAGACTGCTGGACCGCCTGGAAAAGGGAGTTATGGAAGTAATAATAGCTACAGATACAGATACGGAAGGGGAAATGACCTCAAACTATCTGGCGGAACTTATAAGGGAAAAAGGCGTAAAAGTATCGCGCCTTGGCTATGGCATGCCCCTTGGCGGAACCATAGAATATGCTGATGAAATTACGCTTTCCCGATCTCTTGAAGGCCGAAAAGAGATCTGACAGTATCCCAAACGCTATCTTAAAATAAAAAGGCACTCATCAAGAGTGCCTTTTTTATTTAAACTCCCCGGATGGAACGACTATCTAACTTTGGACTGGGAAAGGCTTTACCCAAGCCCTGATGATACCCTGTCTCAAATCAAAAACCTGCTTTCTTCTTACCAAAATCAATGAGAATGCTGCAGGGCATACTTATCCAAAAGATTACGAATCATCTTCTGGTATTTTGTGTGGTGCTGTTTTGCTATCCGTTTGAAAAAATCTATACTTTCTTCACTCAAGGAAATTGTGACCTTTACTTTCTTCTCTGGAATGGCTAATTCTTCGGGCGTTGGTAAAAAGTCATTAATCCTTGTCATTTTGCCAATGGGCTTATTTACATCAATCGTTCTTTTCATAATATTGCTCCCCCTTTCTCCAATATCCTGCTCCAAATATTCTGATTTTTCCTTCCCTGTATGTGAATCTTACTGTTAATATCTTATTGCCAACTTTACCTACACAGAAAAGCCTTTCTTCTTGTTTGCTATGTTTTGAATCTTTGTAAATTTTCCTTTTAGGGTCTTTAAATGCTAATGATGCAGCATGGAAATCTACCTTGTGCTTGTGAATATTCACCAGTTCTTTTTCTGCATCCCAAATAAAACTGCCGATTTTTATATCCATATTATGTCAATATTATTATACATACTATTGTATTGTTTTGTCAATGGGTATTTTAAAACAAAAAAGGTCCACCCCATTCCTGAAGCAGACCTTCAACTTATCCTATATATGTAGTATGTATAGGATAACTAAACTCCCCGGGCTGGATGCCCTTAGAACCTATTTAATTGAAAATTTCAATGAACTTCAGGTCTTTTCAGCAAGAATTATGCGGTTTTTTAGCTACTAATTTTAGGTTTAATATGTTATTGCTTGATGCCAGACCACCAATGTTTGACATATATTCTCCAAAGAGATAAAATAACCCGGACGATGAATAACAATAAAGTTAAAATTACTGAATCTGAGACCATTGAATTCAAGAAATCCACTTCTGAATTAAAAGAAGCGGTTATTGCTATATCCGCCATCCTCAATAAACACCGGCAGGGTGAATTGTATTTTGGGATAAAAAATGATGGCACAGTATGCGGACAGGACATAACCGTAAAAACTCTACGGGATATATCCCAGTTAATCTCGGATAATATTGAGCCGAAAATATACCCTGAAATATCTAATATAGAACTATGCGGCAAACCTTGCGTACGGGTTCATTTCAAAGGCAATGATACTCCCTATTTTGCTTTCGGCAGGGTATATATGCGGGTGAGCGATGAGAATAGACAATTGAGCGCCAAGGAACTGGAACATTTAATCCTTGAAAAAAATAGGGATAAATTACAGTGGGATACTGAAATCTGTAAAGATGCAAAACTAACCGATATCAGTTCCAGCAAGGTCAAAATATTTCTAAAATCTTGCGGACTGAAATATACCTCGATAGAAGATGCACTGAAAAAACTGAATCTTCTGTCAAATCATAGGAAATTATTTAACGCGGCAGTCATCCTGTTCGGCAGGAAACCGCAGAAGTTCTTCCCAAACGCAAAACTACGGTGCGCTGTCTTTGCTACGACCAATACAGTTTACCCTGTTGACATGCAGGATTTTGAAGGAGATTTATTTTCCCTTATCAAACAGGCTGAAGAATATATACTGAAAAATATTCATATCGGTATGCGGCTTGAAGGTATGTACCGGGTTGATGTGCCTGAAATAGACAAGAAAGCTTTCAGGGAAGCCATAATAAACGCTTTTTGCCACCGGGACTATCACAAATTTGACTCTGTGAATATAGCAATTTTCAAGGATCGTCTTGAAATCCGAAATCCCGGTTTATTATATGGGGGATTGACTATTGAAAGAATAAGAAAAGAATCCGTGTCAGAAAGAAGAAATGAATTGATTGCTGATATATTCCACAGGATACATTTCATTGAAAAATGGGGCCGGGGGATTCATTTAATTCTGGAACTTGAGCCCATGACAGATTTTAAAGAGATCGGAAGCCAGTTCATTTCAATTTTTCAACGTAAAAATTATGTGGTTGACCGGAAAGAAGGGTCTTTAATTGAGGCAGGTTCACAGAAAAGTTCACAGAAAAGTTCACAGAAAATATTTGCCCTGATTCAGCAAAACAATAATATTACAATAAGAGAATTGAGTAAAATACTAAAAATAAGCGGAAGGGCGGTCATAAATAATATCAACACTCTTAAGGCTACTGGCAACCTGAAACGTATTGGTCCTGACAAGGGCGGTCACTGGGAAATATTAAAGAAATAATTAGTTCAATAAATTCATCAATTGGATTTCTATCATCAAATTGCTAATAAATACAAAAAACTCCCCTTAAAATATGAAAGAAAACTTATCAGGTCCGCCAAGAAAGGTAATTCCGCTTCAAAAGAAATATTGCTTCTTCATCTGACAGGTTTCTTTGTATTCAGATTCTATACATCTACCTATCTGCCTCTTATCAGAAACTCTTTTGATGATATAATTCAGGATTGCCTTGTCCTTGCCTTAAAAAATATCAAAACTTACAAAATGAGATACAAAAACGAGGAAGGAATATTTCAGCCGGTTCATTTCAGCACATATATGTGGAAAGGCGTCACCGGTATAATGGTATCTGCAATTAAGGCGAAAAGAGAAATTTGTTTTTCTGATTTACCTGAATATTTTGATTCCAGGAATAATTAACAAAAAAGGCCTGCTCATTTCTGAAGCAGACCTTTAACTTATGCTATATCCACAGGATATCCTATACATATAGTAGAAACTCCCCGGGTAAGAGTAAAATCCGAACTTTCTGTTGGCTTTATTTGTAAACTAGCAACCAAAATTGACCCCTAAATTGCAACGAAAATTGACCCTCCCGAAGAATTAAAGTATCCTGATTTGGATTTAAGCGAATATCCAAACAGGAGGGAGGGAATGATGAGCGTCAAA
>Ga0208977_1000500_pt1 | contig 29686 bp, 31 predicted proteins | sample RifOxyA2_FD_184030 | JGI IMG/M metagenome (GOLD analysis project Ga0208977, IMG submission 184030) | Groundwater microbial communities from Rifle, Colorado - Rifle Oxygen_injection A2 (SPAdes) | ecosystem: Environmental > Aquatic > Deep subsurface > Groundwater | place: Rifle, Colorado, United...
AAGGACCTGCGATGTAACCGGGTCAATAAAGTTACCCGCTGGAGTTGAGATGGTAATGCCGGGAGACAGTGTGGATATGGAAGTAGAGCTTATAACTCCGATAGCAATGGAAAAGCAGCTAAGGTTTGCAATCAGAGAAGGCGGCCATACTGTAGGAGCAGGAGTAGTAACGGAGATAATTGAATAAAATAAAATAGAAAGATAAGGAAAATAAAATGGCAGAAAGAGTAATTTCCATTATGGTTTGTTCCGGTTGTAAAAGCAAAAATTATCATTTTGTTACCGGAAAAAAGAAAGAAAGAAAATTAGAAATAAGTAAGTTTTGTCGTAAGTGCAGAAAACATACTCCGCACAAAGAAACAAAGTAGGAATATTTGTTTTTTATATGTTGGCTGAAGGCAAAACCGATCTAAAATCCCGTAATAATATTTGGGGGTGTCGGTTAATGGCAAACCACCGGTCTCCAAAACCGGGACTGTAGGTTCAACTCCTGCCACCCCCGTTTTACTCCGGGATTTTTTTATTTACTTATAATATAATTTTTAGGAGGATTTGATGAAAGTATTAGTTGCTGGCGGAGCCGGGTATATTGGTTCACACATGGTTGCAGAATTATTAGATTCAGGGTATGAAGTAGTAGTTTTTGATAATCTCAGCAAGGGGCACAGAGAAGCTGTGTTAGGTGGAGAGTTTGTAGAAGGAAACCTTCTGGATCAAAATAAATTGGATGAAACATTTAAAAAATATAAGATTGATGCAGTAATGCATTTTGCCGCAGACAGCCTTGTAGGCGAATCCATGACGAAACCGGACAAGTATTTCCGTAACAATGTAGTCGGAGGATTAAACCTGCTTGATGCCATGATGAAATATGAAGTTAAGAAATTTATTTTCTCGTCTACTGCCGCAATATTTGGAGAGCCAGATAAAATTCCTATTGAAGAAAACAACACCAAGCTTCCTACAAATACTTACGGCGAATCAAAACTGGCCTTTGAAAAAATCCTGCGCTGGTATGATCATGCTTTTGGTTTAAAATATGTTTGTTTAAGGTATTTTAATGCCGCCGGCGCCCATAAGACTGGTAAAATTGGTGAAGACCATAACCCCGAATCACACCTTATACCTATTGTACTGCAGGTAGCATTGGGTAAAAGAGAACAGATTGATATTTTTGGTGATGATTATAAAACAGAAGACGGTACTTGTGTACGTGACTACATTCACATTACTGATCTGGCCCAGGCTCATATATTGGGCCTAAAGAAAATATCAGTAGACAATGCGCAAAGCACGCAGTACAATTTGGGGCATGGACAGGGATTATCTGTAAAACAAATAATAAAGGTGTCTGAAGAAGTAACAGGAAAGAAAATAAAAGTAAAAATTGCCCCGCGCCGCGCAGGTGACCCCGCAACATTAATAGCCAGCTCAGTAAAAATTAAAAAAGAATTAAACTGGAAACCTCAATTCGAGGACATTCATAAAATTATTGATTCTGCATGGCAGTGGCATAAAAATCATCCGAATGGCTACAGTAAATAAAGATTAGACTTATCTGGCAGGATTGTTTTTTACATCAGGAATAAGTAGTTTTTGTTTAGGATATATCATTCTTGGATTAGGTACAATGTTTTTATTGGCTTTCCATATTTCAGGCCACATCCAGCCCTTGTTGTAATGTTTTTTCATGCCTGCAATTTTCCACAAACAATCGTATTTTCTAACAACGTAATAAACACCTGTTTTTTTTGCGGATTTAAACTCATCAATTGACTTCCTTGCAAGATTTATGGCAAGGTCATAATCATTATTTGCATATTTGATTTTAGCCTGTTTCAGGGTATTCTGCCCTGTAAAAATATTTCTACCGGATTTTTTTGCGATCATCATATATTCCCCGGCTACAGCGATAGCTTCTTTTGATGTTTTTTCTTTATTTTCTATTTTTTTTGCGGGTATTATAGGTATAGTTTGTGCGGTTTTTGTAGCTGTAATCTCAGTTTGTTGGATTAGGGGTTCTTCTTCCGAAGTTTTTGGCTTAACGATTTTATTTTTTTGAGCCAAAAACAAACCTACTGCGCCAAGTATAACAAGAATAAGGATTAAGTGAAGTCGAGTTAGTCTCATTTCTAGAATGTGTATGCTTTAAAATCTATATTTGGAAAAATATTGTCTTTCCACTCTATTTCACCCAGAAAACCTTCATTAATAGTATTGTTGTTCAGTTGGTCATACAGAGTGTTAAACCTGACAATATGATCTTTTGTTCTTTTTTGAGCATATTCCACCATTGTACCGGTAGTCATTATGAAAGCCCAGTCTGAACTTTGAGCAAGCAAAAGTTCTCTTGCAAGCTGGTTAAGGGTTCTGATTTTTAACTGATCAGATGTGTTTTTATATCTTTCAGCTACATCTATCATTCTTTCCGCTGCTTTATGAAGATGTTTGTATATCCAGTCATTAGTGCTGTTTAGCCATACTTCATAGTATCCCTTATCACCCCAGGAAGAAGCTGCTGGTGTTAATACCTGGTTTTTGGGGAACATTTCAAGATATTCCGAAGGAGTAATAGGTTTATAAACGTTCTGGTCAAAATGTGTTTTTCTGAACAAATAATTTAAAAAATCAGGGCCTTCATACCACCAGTGTCCGTATAATTCAGCATCATACATTGATGTTACTAAAGGTTCTTTTCCCATGTATTCATTAAGATGTTTTACCTGTTGTTCACGGTTAAACATGAAGTTGCCCGCTTGTTCTGCCGATTTATTAAGTGCCCATGCCGGATTATATGGTTGTTTAGCATTAAGACCGACTTTACCGGTGATCCTATAATACTTAATACCGGTATTTCTTCTGACCCCATCTTCATGCAGATAGGGTTTTACGTAATCATAATCCAAATCATAACCTACATCCCTGTAGAACTCTCTATAATTAGGGTCCCCCGGATAGCCGATGTCTGCGCTCCATACCTGATGGGCAGTTTCCATATCTCTTCCGAAAGCTGCAACTCCGCTAGGGCAGTAAACCGGTGCAAAAACTCCATATTTGGGACGAGGGGTTCCGTATAATATTCCATGAGCTTCAAGGAAAAAGTAAGATATATTTTCTTCTTTAAGGATCTGGTCAATACCGGGAGTGTATGCGCATTCAGCCAGCCATATTCCTCTTGGTGAACGGCCAAACTTTTCCTCATAATCCTTACGGGCAATTCTTATTTGAGCGCGAGTGGCTTTTTCATGTATTTTCAGCGGTAAAAAACCGTGAGTGGCACAGCAGGTTACTATTTCAAGCTTCCCTGCATCTTGAATATTTCTAAAACCATTAATTAGATTACAATTGTGTTTTTCAAAAACCCTTCGAGCTTCTTTAAGTTTTTTTTCATACATCTTTGCTGTTTCATGGAATTCAGGAAGGTATCTTGTTCTCCAGATTTCTTTTTCTGTAAGATCAACTAATTTATTGATGTATCTCAGACAGCGTTTTTGAAGAAGTTCATCACACATCATGTTGGCTAAGGGAGGGGTAATGGACATTGTTACCCTGAAATCTATGCCTTCATCAATTAATTTTTCATACATCGAAAGAAGAGGGATGTAGGTTTCGACTACTCCTTCGAAAAACCAATCTTCTTCAAGGAAATCGTTATATTCGGGATGACGAACGAATGGAAGGTGAGCATGTAAAACTAAACACCAGTATCCTTTTGGTTTCATTTTTCCTTTATTGTTTTGTTGTACATTTTCTGATGCCGGTTTTCTTAGCAATCTTACCGTTTGAATCTTTGATGCACGCTACAATTTTATGTTCCATAGGCTGGTAGTTTGACCAGTCATACCAGAAAAACCCATCAGAATATCTGCATTGGACCCATTCTCCGCCGTCTATTGATATTTCTACTCTGTTTGGAGATGACCAATTTTCAGAAGCGCCAAGCCTTATAGTATAGTGAGGATGGTGAATTATTTCATTGTCCTGTGGATAATCAATTACAATATAATAGTTGGTTTTTTCCTTTTTTTCAGTTTTAACGGCAGAATGAATGATTATTGGTTTTTTTGGTGTTTGTTTTGCTGTGACTGGTTTCTTTGTTTTTGGCATAAATCCCTCCGAAAAATTAAATTTTATTGTTTTTAGAAGATTCTCGCTTTACTTCAAAATGAATAGTTTTTGACATTGTGCCATCAGCTGATTTTGCTTCTATAGGTATTTTTATTTCACAGTCAGGCAGGTAAAATCGGAGTGAAAAACTGCCGTCTGGATTGAGCTTTACTGATTTACCTTCAACAGTTAAAGAAGCATCGCTTTCGGTTGTGCCATAAACAATAAGTTCTGTGTCAGCCTGCAGCCAGAAACTTTTTAGTTTTGTTTCGGGTGAATCTGCAGCCGTTGGCCTGAAAGAAGAAATACTTTTTGGGGAAAAAGGCATTTGTGCAGATGACATGGATATAAGCTGTTCCCATCTTTCTCTCATTAATCTGCTTACATCAAATGAACTTTTACCTATACGTTCAATACCTGACAGTTTAACAAGCCTCTCAAATTCTTTCTGCAGAATAGCCCATTGTTCATCAGTAACTGTAGACACCCCGTGGTGCGGCATAGATATAGTGTTTGAGCGGGCAATCAAAATAAATCTGCCGTCTGCAAGTTTGATGCCTAAGTCTACGCACCAGTCACGGTTTACTTCAGGTACATTTAAATACCAGTTTTCATTCAATTCGGTAACTGTAATATCAAAAAATTTATGAGCATTGCTTCCGTTAAAGTTTATATCAGTGACATCATAAACTCTGAGTACATACAATATATTCTGACCGTATTCTTTTATTAGATTAGATTTGACTGATTCGTTTATTTCCCAGTATGAATAAGCCCAGAATGGGTCTCTTGGAAGTAATACAACTTTTGTATCTCCGTAGTTTTTTGGAAGGTCGTTACTAAGGTTTGGGAAAATATTTTTGTTTGCCTGCATGTGGCTTGTGACAGTGCCTGAAGATACTGTCTTTGTCATAAAATCCTCCTAAATACCAGGTAAAAATAGTTATTTACAAGATTTTCGCAGTTCGTAAAAAATAATACTGCTTGCTGATGCCACGTTTAAAGAAGGAACAGTGTTTTCATTGATTTGGCAGGAAGGTATGTTAACTAAGAAATCACACTTTTCTTTCAGCAATCTGCTGATTCCTGCGCCTTCGCTTCCTAATATTACTATAGCAGGTTTGGGAAAATCAGCTTTATGGATGCTCTCTCCGGATTGGCTGTCTGCTCCTATTGCCCAAAAACCTTCTTTTTTCAATTTATCAACAGCATAACCAATGTTGCTTACTTGAGACACCATGACATGTTCTGCTGCGCCAGATGCTACTTTTACCGCAATGTCAGTTAATCCTGCAGAATTTCTCTTGGTAATTATTAAACCAATAATACCAAAAAACGATGCGTTGCGCAATATTGATCCGAGGTTCTGCGGGTCTGTTACATCGTCAAGCGCACATAAAATTGAGTTGTTTACCGATTTCGCTTTAGTTATTAGGGTTTCAAGTTCAGTATACTGTCTGGCTAAAGTTATGGCTACAATACCCTGATGATTTTTGTGTCCTGTAATTTTTTCAATTTTAAGCAGGTCAACAAACTGGTAAGGTATAGAATTTACCCTGGCAAGATCAACCACATCTTTAATTTTATGGCCTGAAGATGTTTTTAAAAGATAAATCTTATTTATTTGTTTAGGATTGATTCTTAAAGATTCAAAAACAGAGTTTCTTCCATAGAGTATCATTTGTGTTTTGTCCTTGGGCCGTGAGGAGTATCTTCTACAGTATAACCTAATAAATCAATTTCTTTCCTTATTGAATCTGCTTTTTTAAAGTCTTTGTTTTTTCTGGCAATCTCCCGCTGGGTTACAAGGTCCTGAAGTTGCAGATTGGTTTGATTGTCCGGAAAAACAAGTCCTAAAACATTGCAGGTTTCAATTAACTTTGAAAGGTAATACTCGACTGTTTTTCTATTTATTTCATTTGACTTATCTTGTTCAAATGAATATAAAGTGTTTGCAATGTTATGTATGACAGCAAAAGCTTCCGAGGTATTAAAATCATTGTTCAAGCAGTCGGAAAAATTTGTACTTAGCATATCAGCATAATTTTTGTTTTTTTCATTTATGTTGCTTTCAGAAAGAATATTAATCAGAGTTTCTGCAATTTGTTTGGCACCTTTAATTCTATCCCAGGTGTTTTTTGACTGATAAAGCTTGCTGTCTGAAAAATCTAATGGAGTACGGTAATGCTGTGAGAGTAAAAAAAGTCTCACAACCATTGGATCAAACTTGGCAAAAATATCATCCAAGGCAAAAAAATTTCCCAGTGATTTTGACATTTTTTCCTTGTTTATGGTGACAAATCCATTGTGAATCCAATATTTTGCAAAAGGCTTGCCTGTGGATGCCTCAGACTGTGCTATTTCATTTTCATGATGCGGGAAAATTAAGTCCTGACCTCCGCCATGAATATCAAGGGTTTCTCTATTTATTTCATGCATTGACATTGAGGAACATTCGATATGCCAGCCAGGGCGTCCTTTGCCCCAAGGGCTTTCCCAGAAGGGTTCTTCCGGTTTTGAGTTTTTCCAAAGGGCAAAATCCAGAGGATCATGTTTTTTTTCTCCCGAGGCAACCCTAGCGCCTACAATAAGTTCTTCTATATTTCTTTTTGATAATTTGCCGTAATTAGTAAACTTTTTTACCGAGAAGTAAACATCGCCATCAGACTCATAAGCAAAACCTTTAGATACGAGGGTTTTTATGGTTTCAATGATTTCCGATATATGTTCTGTTACTTTGGGATAAATCTTTGCTGGTTTGATGTTGAGATTTTTACAGTTTAAAAGAAAGTCTTCAATGTATTTATTTGAAATATCTAATGGTGTGGAATTTGTAGAATGAGCTTTTTGTATTATTTTATCGTCAATATCGGTAAAGTTCTGAATGTAATCAACTTCATACCCGGAATATTCTAAAAACCTTCTAATTGAATCAAAAACAACATAGCATCTTGCGTGGCCTAAATGTGATTTGTCATAGGGAGTGATACCGCAGACATACATTTTTACTTTACCGGTTTCAATAGGTATAAAATCTTCAACTGAAGCGGAAAAAGTATTGAAAAACCTTAATTTCGTCATTTTTTTAGCAGAACTGTTGCAAAACAGGCTATTCCCTGTTTTTTTCCAATTAAACCCAGTCCTTCATTTGTTGTAGCTTTTATATTTATTTTATTTGTTTTTAATATTTTAGAAATAGCTTTTATCATTTCTTTTTTATGCGGCCCGATCTTAGGTTCCTGTGCAATAACAGCGCAATCAATATTTAAAACTTTGAAATTATGTTCGGTTATAGTTTTGAATGTTCTTTCAAGAAGAATTAGGCTTGAGATATTTCTAAGATTTTTGTCTGAATTAGGGAATTGGACTCCGATGTCATCCATACCTGCTGCTCCTAACAATGCGTCGCAAACAGAATGAAGGATAACATCTGCGTCTGAATGTCCCAGAAGACCTGATTCGTAGGGGATTTCAACTCCGCCAAGAAAAAGTTTTCTTCCCTTTACAAGCTTATGTATGTCATAGCCAATGCCAATTGATATATTCATTGTATTGAACAGGATTGAATATTATTTCATTTTTTCTTCGAGTTTTTCAACTTTCTTTTTTAATTCTCTAAATTCGCGGGAAAGTTCCGGTAAGTTTTTGGTTGCTAAAGTTATTTTTTTCTGTTCTTTTATTGGCAGTGCCGGCATACCCCATAAAACTGAATTAGACGGGGTATCCTGCAGAATACCTGCCCTAGAAGCCGCAATAACATTATCTCCGACAGTTAAATTATCAATAGCACCTGATTGGCCTGAGAAAACACAGTGTTTGCCAATTTTTGTGCTTCCGGCAATGGTTACGTGTGCAAGCAGAATAGTATTTTCGCCAATTACTACATTATGAGCTACATGTACCTGGTTATCAATCTTAACACCTTTGCAGATAAGCGTTTTATCTATGGTTGCTCTGTCAATGGATGAATTTGAACCTATTTCAACATCATCTTCTATCACCACTTTTCCAATTTGTGGTATTTTATGATACTTTTCTTTTACTGGTATGTAGCCGAATCCATCGCTGCCAATTACCGTCCCGCAATGAATTATTACGTTGTTTCCCAGTTCAGATTCTTCGCGAATGGATACGTTGGGATATATAAGGCAATTTGTTCCGATTATTGATTTTGTTCCTATATATACATTTGAACATATAACAGTATTATCTTGTATTGAAACAGAGTCTTCTACAACCGTGCAGGGTCCTACGGATACATTTAATCCTATTTTTACATCTTTGCCTATCACGGCAGTGCTATGAATTCCTTTAAAAAAAACCTGTTTGGATTTATAAATAATTCCTAACAATTTTGAAAAAGCTAAATACGGGTTTTCAATTTCGATAGCTGGAACTTCTGGGATTTCTATACCGGGAGGAATTATAATAGCTGATGCTTTTGATGATTTTGATTTTTCAAGGTAGGTCTTATCCTTGATAAACGAAATCTGGCCTTCTTTGGCTGATTCCAGGTCTCCGACTCCGGAAATAATAATATTTCCATTTCCATGGAGCTTGCCACCTAAAAACTCTGATAGCTCTTTAAGCGTTTTGTTCACTTAGAATGTCCTCGTATTATTTATTTGAGATGTTTTTCTGTATCAGCGACGAGTTCGTCCATTAATTCTTTTACTGAGGTTATTTGGGTGCATCTATGTGCATTTTGTCCTACAAAAGCAAACCCGTCTTTAAGGTTTCCATTCGCGGCATTTATCAGCACTTTTGCTATGCAGTAAGGAACTTCCATAGGTATGCAGTTTTTTAAACATCTGTAAGAGCATTCAAATTTTATTCTATCTCCTTCAACAACATTTTTTACAAATTCATTTCTTATAACCCTACCCGGCATATGTACGGGGCTTTTTATTATTGTTATATCTTCTTCTTTTGCATCAATATAAGCTTGTTTGAATTTTATATCTGCATCGCATTCATGTGTGCATACAAACCTCGTGGCCATTTGTACGCCGCCGGCGCCTAATGCAATCATTTTGGCAATATCCTTACCATCAAATATGCCGCCTGCGGGGATTACTGGAATTTTTTTATTATGTTTATTTTCATATTCCTTGACAGCATTGATTACATCTATCGTTATTTTTTCAAGAGGGTGGTTTTCCGGGTTCTCAAGTTCTTCAAAAGTGAACCCAAGATGACCTCCAGCCAATATTCCTTCGACAACGAAAGCATCCGGAAGTTTATTATATGTCCTAATCCATTTTTCACAAATAATTTTGGCTGCCCTGCCTGATGAAACGATAGGAACAAGTTTTATGTTTGAGTTTTTTGTATACGAGGGAAGCATTAACGGCAGGCCTGCACCAGAAACTATTATATCTGCTCCACCTTCTATGGAACCTTCAACTAATGAGATATAATCAGAAAGAGCAACCATTATATTAACTGCTATTATGCCGTTGTTTGAAAGCGATTTAGCTTTGCGGATTTCTTCAACCAAAGTTTTTTTGTTAAGCTGTGCAAATTCAGCTCTTGAACTTGTTTCAATAGGACCGATGCAGACACTGGCAACGGTTCCTATTCCGCCTTCTTTTGCAACCGCAGCAGCAAGTCCTGCTTTTGATATTCTAACACCCATCGCTCCCTGTACTACAGGAACAGTGGCTTTTACATCTCCAATTATAAGTGGTGGTATTTTCATGGTTCTCCATTATACAAAATATTTTTTAAAAAACAAATCGATCAATGAATTTTAGGTTGGGTTTATTCTAAATATTCTTTTAATGATTTGCTTCTAGAAGGATGCCTAAGTTTTCTTATTGCTTTTGCTTCAATTTGTCTTACACGTTCGCGGGTAACACCAAAAATTTCGCCTACTTCTTCAAGTGTGCGGGGATAACCGCCGTCAAGACCATGGCGAAGTGTTAATATTTTTTCTTCACGTTCAGAAAGATTTGCAAGTACTCTACGGATTTCTTCTCTTCGTAAAGAATGAAAGATATTTTTTAAAGGATGGGACCCTTTCTTGTCTTCGATGAAATCTTTAAGAGATGATTCTTCATCTTCATCAAGTGGAGTATCTAGGGAAATGGGTTCCTGAACCATTCTTAAAATATGTTTTATTTTTACTATAGAAACTCTTAATGTTTTTGAATATTCTTCTATTGTAGGGTCTCGGCCGATGTTTTGCCTGTATCTTTTGGACATTTTTAGCATTTTGGAAATAAGTTCTTTCATGTGGACAGGAATTCTAATGGTTCTTGACTGATCGGCAATAGCCCTGTTTATTGATTGCCTAATCCACCAAGTTGCATAGGTTGAAAACTTAAAACCTCTTTTATATTCAAATTTCTCAATGGCTTTCATTAAGCCGAGGCTTCCTTCCTGAATCAAATCAGTTAGATCAAGCCCGCTTGAAGATGCATATTTTTTGGCAACAGAAACAACAAGGCGGAGATTTGCTTTGATAAGTTTTAGTTTATCTTCAAGTATTAAACGCTCCAATTCTTTTATCTTTATGTAAGTATCAATAAGCTGAGAATATGTTACGGGAAGACCGGTTCCAAACCTTGTTGTTTTTTTAACAATATTTCTTATGTTTTCAACAGTTGACTCAATACCGGTAAATGTGTATCCGGTGGCATGTCTGAAAGAACCCTGAGACATTTTTCCGCTTTCACATTTTCTGTACAGTCTTAAAAGATCTGTATGTGTCATTTTAAATCTTTTTTCATATTTTTTAATTTCATATTCCCATTGTTTGACATGCATTGCATGTGTTTTAATTTTATTTATGAGGCGCTTAATTTTATCCTGATTTAAGTTTAAGTCAACAATTTTATCAATTATGTCCTGACGTTCTTTAGCGATTTTATTATAAACTTTTTGTGCTTTAGATCCTCTGCTTTTTACTACTGATTTTTCAAGTTTTTCAATTTTTCTTTCAGTATTATTAATATAACGAACTGTCTTTTTCATTTTTTGACGCATACGGCTCAATTGAGAAGAAGACTTTCTGCCTCTTGGCATCAATTCTTTTGTTGTCATTTCGTTTTGGTCTAAAAGCAATTCCCAGTTTCTGATTTCTTTAAGTGTTATTGGGGATCCTAAAACAATGAGTTTAAGTTTTTTCTCATTTTCTCTAATATTTCTGGCAAGATTAACTTCTTCATCTCTTTTAAGGAGGGGTTCCTTGCCCATCTCAGACAAATATAAACGTACAGGGTTTGTTAGTTCTTCTTCGCTGCCGGATGAAAAATGAGTATGCGTAGGTGCTTCAGTGCCCTTACCTGATGGCTCTGCGTCTGCTTTATCAATTACTGGTATACCCATGTCTTCTATGGTTGCGAAAAATTTATCAAGTTGCTCGGGGGTTATTTCATTTTCAGGAAGATGCCTGTTTATGTCTTCATAGGTAATGTATTCATTTTCTTTTGCTTGCTCAATCAAATCTTTAAAAATATCCTTATTTATCATTTTATTTTAAACCCTCCGTTTTATTTATCGCTGATAAGAACCTTTCAGAATTTTAGTCAGTTCCTGGAATTCCTTAATTTTGTCTGGATCGGTTTGAGTTTTACCATCCCACATATGAATTACTTCTTTTTCCAATTCTTTCCTTCTTTTTTCCTGTACCTGTAGATTTACATCTTTTAACAGGGAAGCAAGCTTATCAGCGGGGGATTCATACTTTGGGGTCTGAAATGCCAGCTGAATAAACCACTTAGCTATATCGTCTTCAAAAGATTCTGCAATTTTGGCAAAAGATTCGTTTTGATTCAGCCTGTGCAGTTGAGAGAAAACCTTGAGGCACCTTTCATCGTTAAAGATACTGCCTGGAATTTTGTCAATCATTTCAGGATTATGAATACAAAGGCATACAATTTCTTCATCTAATGTTCTTATGTTAAAATTTGGAAGCTTTCCTTTAGCAATATCTTCTTTCTTTGATTTTTTCTTATCAAAAGCTTTTTTTATTTCATCAACTATTACATTTTCATCAATAGAAATCATGTTAGAAACAAATTTTATAGTTTCATGCCGATAAACAGGGTCTTTGATTTTGATAATTGTGTCTATAAGATATCGTACAAGCCTGGTTTTTACTTCGGGTTTCGATGTGTCATTTTTTTTCTTAAAAACAGATGTTTTAAATTCTACCGGGTTTATTCCAGAATCCGTTAAAGCATCAAACTTTTCTTTGCCGTAGGCTAAAAGATATTCATCAGGATCCATTTTTTCAGGCAGTGAAACAATATTGCATAGCATTTCATTTTCCAAGCAAAGATCTCCAGCTCTTATCGAAGCTTCGCGCCCACTGTCATCAGAATCAAAAACTAAGGTTAATGTGTCAGTGTATCGTTTCAGGATTTTGATCTGGTCTCCGGTTAAAGATGTTCCAAGAGGGGCTACAGCGCAGTCAATTCCTTTTTGATGGCACATCAGTACATCCATATAGCCTTCAAGCATAATTATTTTTTTTGATCTATTGATAGTTTGTTTTGATTGAAAAAGTCCGTAAAGTGATTTTGATTTATTGTAAACAACAGTATCCGGTGTATTTAAATATGGCGGCATCACATCTTCTGATAAAGCTCTGCCGCCAAAAGCTATTGTATGTCCGAAAAGATCAAATATCGGAAATGTAATTCTGTTTCGTAAAAAATCGTAAGGTCGGTTGTCTCTTTCAGAAACACCTACAAGTCCTGTTTTGGTTAAAGTATCTTTGTTGTGTTTTTTGCTGGCTTTGTTAAAGAGCTCGCTACCCTCAGGTGCATAACCTATTTGAAACTTTTCAATAGTTTCGTTGTTAATTCCTCTTTTTTCAAGATAACTACGGGCATAAGCAGCTTTTTCAGATTCAAGAAGGTACTTGTTATAAAAAAGCATTGCAGAATTTAGAATATCATAAAGAATTTTTTTGTCATCAGATAATTCGCTGTCTGTTTCTTTTATTGTTATCCCGGTTTTTAAAGCAAGCTTTCTTATAGCTTCCGGGTAAGAGATATTCTCATATTGCATAATGAATTTGAAAACATCGCCGCCAGCATTACATCCGAAACAATGAAAAATGTTTTTGGAGGGACTAATGAAAAAAGAGGGGGATTTTTCAGGATGAAATGGGCATAAAGCCGTAAAATCCTTTCCGGATCTTCTTACATTGGGAAGATATTCGCTAATAACATCAACAATGCTTACGGTATCTCTAATGCTGTCAATTGTTTCTCTTGGAATTGTCATCGTTTATCTTTTTATTCTTGTAAATCCGGAGCAGCCGGTTATCTCGAGTTTGCCGAATTTTTTTTCAACCTCATCAAATAGGAGGTTTAACCCTAAGGTGTCTGATGAAATATGTCCCGCGATTACTACATTAACATGATTTTTTTCAGCGTTTTTATAGTGGTCATCTGACATATGCATACCGACAATTGTTCCTATACCTGCCTTAGCAAGATTTTCAAAGGCTTCTATTGAACCTTCTGTCCCCCCGGTCATGTCAACAAATATTTTTCCGGCTCTCTTATCACTTGAACCGACAAATACTGAAGGGCCGAAATTGCCGTTAACTGCGTTTTTGTATTCTGGTATGTTTTTTAAGATTTTAACTACATCTCCGATTGTATCAGGATTATTTTTGTCAAAAAGTTTTTGCAGATAATCAGTAACGCAATTATCAGCGGGAGTATGCGCCGTCATAAAAGGAATGTCCAGTAATCTGGCTGCATCAGAGGCTCTGTTATGGTTTTGGGGAAGAACTTTTCTAGAAACTTCTTTTATTCTAGGGTCCATAATAGATTCGGCAATATTAATGGGGACTCCGAACTTATGAAGTACATCGGCTTGCATATTCATTACCTCATAAAAACTTGCATAAGCTTTTCCTTCAGGATGATGTGCAAGAGCCAGATCAATTTTTTTACCTTTGTTTCTTAACGTTTCCAAAAGTAGTAATTCAGATGTTTCTAAGTCAACTCCTACTAAAATTGACTTTACTTTCTGATCAATCTTTCCGTACAATATACGTGAATCCGAATATGGGTTTGTTAGTTTGTCAGTATCAAACTCATTTTTTTCGGGTTGTTCAAGTTTATTATATTTTTCTTTTTCTTTTTTTAGAAATTTCTGGATTACAGCACTGCCCCTAGGGTCTTTTTTTACACCCGTTTCAATAATAAATTTGTAGAGGTCTCCTAATTTCATTAAAATTCCGCTCCTTGCTTTAATACTTTTTGTAATACTTTCTTGATTTCCGGCGGCGTGCTTCAGCAAGTTTTTCTTTACGAACAACGCTTGGCGGTTTATAAAATTCTCTTCTTTTGATTTCCTGCAAAATTCCGTCTCTTTCGCAACCTCTTTTAAATCTTCTTAAAGCTTCTTCAATAGATTCGCCTTCTCTGACTTTGATACCAACCATTAAAAATCACCTTCCCTTCATTTAGCCCGGAGGCCAGTTAAGTTTTCTTTTTCCTAATAAGTGAAAATGCAAATGTGCAACTGCCTGGCCTGCATCAGGGCCGTTATTAGAAACAATTCTGAAACCCGTTTTATCTACTGATTCGTTTATTGCTATTTTTTGTGCAGCAGTATGTATCCGGCCAATCAGAGATTCGTCGGTTTTTGATATATCCATCGTAGAATCTATGTGTTTCCGTGGGATTATCAAAACATGTACTGGGGCCTGTGGATTTATATCCCTGAATGCAATTATTTCATCATCTTCAAATATTAAATTAACCGGTATAGATTTATTAACTATTTTACAGAATATACAATCAACCATTAACTGATCCTTTTGGATTAAATACCTTTATTTGTACTTAGGTAATAGGTAGTATTATGGCAGGTTTGCTTTACTATATATTACTTGAAAAAGTTAAAAAGTCAATGGTTTCTTGAAAAATACAATAAATAATGGTGGAGGTGCGGGGAATTGAACCCCGGTCCAAAAATAAACTGATAAGACATCTACAGGCTTAGTTCGGACTTTAAAAACACTTCCAGTTTGTCTCCAAACCGGACACTGGAAATGGTCTCCGATTTAAGGTTTCCCTTGAATAATGTTAGAGCTTCATTCTTTCAAGGTAAGCCTAATTTAACGCTTTCCGTTCTATAGGCGTCAAACAGAAGCGTTGCGGCCATTATTTAGGCTGCAAATGCATAAGTGTTTGCACTTATAGTTTGGTCGAATTTTTGCGTGGCCTCCGACCACCCACGGCCTGCAGTCATTACCCGAAATATTCCTGTCGAACCCTGTTCACCCCCGGGTTAAGGTTGAAACTATTTCTTTTCTCTACGTTCGCCCATTCTTCTATCACTTTTTCTTCTGTCGAATGAGGGGGAGTTTCCGCCAATCCATCGTTTGTCAGAGCCTTTTCTTCTGTCGGCATTTCTTTTTTCTTTTGATGATTTTTTTGTTTTTACTGTCATTTCGACTCCTTTTGTTCTTGTTTGTATAAAAAAGTCTTGAATGATATTTCTACAGACTTTTTCTAATTCGGGGCTGTTAATTATTTGGGAGTTAACAGCTTGTGGTTTAACAAAATTATTTTCTAAAGAAGCGCACCCATAAACAACTCGTTCGATTCTTGATTTTTCTATCACAGAATAACACATCTTACATGGTTCTATGGTTGAATAAATAATGGAATTATTAAGTCTCCAGTTATTTGTTTTTTTACTAGCTTTTCTGATGGCAATTATTTCTGCATGCGCCGTGGCATCATTAAGCGTTTCCATTAGGTTGTGTGCTTTTGAAATTATTTTGCCTTTATTTACTATTACAGAGCCTATGGGAACTTCTGATTTTTTAAGTGATTTCTTAGCCTCTTTTAGGGCTTCTTTTATAAAGAACAAGTCACTTTTTACGTTAGTTGTTTTTGTATTTTTACGCATTTTCAGATGATTTCTGATACATATGAAGATTGCGCCCAGTAGGATTTGAACCTACAACCTAACGGTTCGTAGCCGTTCACTCTATCCAATTGAGCTATGGGCGCAATAAATTGAGTAATCTAATTAATTCTATATTATAAATACGGTTTTTTCAATTTTGATGGTTATAATTAAAAGGAAATGTGGAAAAAAATAGGATATTTTGAATGATAAGACTTTACGCAACTATTTCAATCATTCGATTTACGGAATTTAATGCTTTTTCTCTTATATCTTTTGGTATTAATACTTCCGGTTTCATTTCTTCAAGTGACCATAAAATCTTTTCAAGAGTAATAAGTTTCATATTAGGGCAAACTGCCAAGTTGCTTGCTGGTAAAAATGTTTTTTCAGGATTCTCTTTTTTCAATTTATGCAACAATCCGATTTCTGTTCCAACTATAAAAGTTTTTGCATTTGATTCTTTTGCATATTTAATCATTCCGCTTGTAGATAATGCTGCATCAGCCAGATTGGCAACTTCTGTTCTACATTCCGGATGAACTATTACTTTTGCATCCGGATATTTGTTTTTCAGTTCCAAAATATGTTCAGGTAATATTTTTAAATGAGTGGGGCAGTAGCCTTCCCACAGAATTAATTTTTTGTCTGGAGTTTTTGATTGTACATAAGTTCCCAGATATTTATCTGGAATGAATATTATTTCTTTTCCTTTCAAGGACCCCACTACTTTTATTGCATTAGCTGAAGTACAGGCGATGTCTGTTTCGGCCTTCACTGCCGCAGAAGTATTAACATAGCTTACTACGGGTGCGTTTGGGTATTTTTTTCTTAAAGCAATAACATCTTCAGCATTTATCATGTTTGCCAGCGGACAGCCGGCATTTGTGTCAGGGAGCAAAACCTTTTTTTCGGGAGAAAGGATTGCTGCAGTTTCTGCCATGAAGCTTACACCGCAAAAAACTATGACATCGGCTTTTGTCTGTGAAGCTTTTCTTGATAGTTCTAAAGAATCGCCGGTTATGTCTGCGATGTCCTGAACTTCTACATTTTGATAATTATGCGCAAGAATAATGGCGTTTCGTTTATTCTTAAGTTCGTTTATCCTGTTGATTAACTCAGTGTTGTTCATTTTGTTTCACCATCGTTTTGTTCAAATTCTTTTTCTATTATTTTTTTCTTATTTTCAAGATATTCATCTGATTGTGCTGAAATGCCTTCAACGGATTCAAGTTTTTTAATTTCCTGTTCCATTTTTTCAATTTTTTTAAGTATGAAATTAAAGCCTTCGGCAATTGGGTCAGGAAGTTTATTGTGTTCAAGTTGTTTTATTAAATCTTGAGAAAATCCAAGGCCTATTCTACCGGGTACGCCTACTACAGTGGCTCCCTTAGGGACATCTTTTAAAACTACTGAACCGGCGCCGATTCTTGCATTATTTCCGATTTTTATGGCTCCAAGAACAATAGCATTTGAGCCTATGACGACACTATTTCCTATAGTTGGATGTCTTTTTCCTTTATTGAGAGTTGTTCCGCCAAGCACAACTCCTTTATACATGAGGCAGTTATCTCCAATTTCTGCGGTTTCGCCAATAACAACCCCCATTCCGTGATCAATAAAGAAACTTTTGCCAATAGTGGCACCCGGATGTATTTCAATTCCGGTGAAGTGCCTGCCGATATGTGAAATTATCCTTGCAAGTGTAAAGAAGCGCATTTTGTAAAATTTATTAGCAATTCTATGTGTCCATAAAGCATGCAGTCCCGGGTAGCAGAGAAGAACTTCAATGATATTTCTCGCTGCGGGGTCTTTTTCAAAAATTGTTTTAATGTCTTCGCTAATAATTTTAATCATATTAAGCACGAATTATACATAATAATATTATGATTTGCAAATATAGGATCAATTGCAAAAATGAGGTTTATTAAAGGGGTTCTATGGACCCGGATATGCACTTAACAGGTTTAAAATAATCCTTAAACCAAAAATAATAAGAATTATTGAACCAACAATCCTCACAGTTGTAATTAAAATTTTTGAGTTGCAAAAATTAACATTTAAAAAACCAAAAAATACACTCAATGGAATCAAAATTGAGATGACGGTTCCCATTCCGAACGAAAATGCAAGAATTGAGCCTTCGTATATGTTGCTTGAAACAGATGCAACATATATAAAAAAGCTTATTAAAGGAGCGCACGGGGAAACACCGGTCAAAAATCCCAGTAACACCATGTTTATTTTTTTGTTAAATAGTTTACAGATATTTTTAGCAAAAAAGCCCTTATTTTCGGAGAAAAGAAATGAAATCCCGGATATTATGATGAATAATCCAAGAAAAAGTTTTATAAATACTGCCTGCTCATTGAATAAACTTAAGGCAAGCTTAAATGCTGATACAGATAGTATGCCTAAAACAATATAACCCAAGACACGGGAAAAAGAAAAGGTCAAAGTCATTTTCAGACAGGTTTTCCAGTTGTTTTGTTTTACGGTAATAAACGGAATTATGATTGGCAAGCATAAAAGCAGGCATTTTGTGTTGCCTAAAATGATGCCTGTAAAAAAAGCGTTTAAGATGTTTTGTGTGTTAATAGATTCTATTGCCATTTTCCGTATATCTTTTCATAACAGTATTTACATTTTTCATTTGATATGTTATTTTCGTTAATTTCATAACCGTCTCTTATTATTAATAATTTCTTACATTTAGGACAATACGTAGAATTTGCGGAGTTCACGGGATCTACATTACCAATATAGACATATTTTAATCCTTCATTTGTTGCTAATTTTTTCAGGTTTTCTAATGTAGAGAGAGATGTGGCAGGATAGTTTTGCATTTTGTATAAAGGAAAAAATCTTGAGAAATGAAGAGGAATATCTTTTCCAAGATTTTGTTTTATCCATGAACACATTTTTTTTATTTCTTCCGGGTTATCATTAAGGCTAGGGATGACAAGATAAACAATTTCCAGGTGAATCTTCTGTTGTTTTATTGTTTTCAGTGATTCTAATACCGGCTGTAATTTACCTTCACAAATATCTTTGTAATATTTTTCATTAAATGCTTTTAAATCGATTTTTATTGCATCCGCATATTTACATATATTAAGAAGTGGTTCCTTATTTATAAATCCGGATGTTACTATTGCTGTTTTTATGCCATTTGATTTTGCGAGTTTGAGTGTTTCAATCATATATTCAAAAAAAATAGTTGGTTCAGAGTAGGTGAAAGCAAGTAACGGGCATTCGCTTTTTTTTATTAGTTTGATAAGATTTTCAGGCGGAATATAAAAAGAGTCAACATCTTCAGGTTTAACCTGGGAAATTGACCAGTTTTGACAGAATCTACAGCCCATATTGCATCCGGGAGTAGCAATAGAAAATACTTTTTGTCCTGGGAAAAAATGAAAGAAAGGTTTTTTCTCTATTGGATCTATATTAATACTGCAAACTCTTGAATAACTTAATGTGTACAGTGTACCGTTTTTGTTTTCTCTGACAGTGCATATCCCTCTTTCGTCTGGTTTTATGGTGCACTCCCAGGGGCATAACCTGCATTTAATCATATTGTCTTTGATTTTTTCATAAAAGGAGGCTTCTTTTGAATGTTTTTTGTTATTATCAAAACGAGCCAAATTATCGTTATTTTGCGAAAAAGAAACGTTAGGAAGAAATACAAAAAAAAGGGAAAAATAGAGAATGTTTGGTAGTTTCATGGTTTAAATTATAACTATTTATTTCGTATATAGTCAATTTGACCAAATATGAATTTTATGGTATATTCAACAAGAATGCGAATTAATAAAAAATCATCTTTTTTGTTGTTTTCTTTCCTTTTCATTGGGTTTGTTTTAAGCCTATATTTTTTTTCCAGCCTTATAAGTAAATACCTGATTAATCAACAAATAGAATATTTTATAGGACTTACCAAAACTCTTGCAAAAAACACATCAAATGCTATTGCTATAAGCGATAACTATGCTTTAAGAATGTATGTAAACGACGTGATGCAGGCCCGGAATTCAAAATACTGCATTATTGCAGATGATAAGGGAAAAGTCTTGCAAAGCAGTTTTCAGGACAAGAAAAACGAATTTCTAATAAGTATACTGGTTAAAGAATCACTGCTGTCAAACAGTGTAGATATTAAGGAAATTGCTTTTTTTGATGAAAAAGTATTGGATATAGTGTTTCCTTTAATATATGTGGGTTCAAAGTGGGGTTGTATAAAAGTAGGTTTTTCGCTTCAGGAAGTGAAGAAAAAGAGCATATTGGTAAATACGATAATATTTTCAGCAGGGTTAGTGCTTTTTTTAAGTTTTTCAGTTTTTTTTCTATTTTTTCCAGGAATAATTAAAATAAGTACACTTAAAATTTCAGGATTAAAAACTGACGGTGAAGAGCACCGACGTTTTGTTAGAGTGTTTGTGGATATTAAAACGGATATAATATTTAATGAAGAAAATAAATATTTAGGAAACATTATAGATATATCAGTCAGCGGTGCCAGGGTAATATGTCAGGAAAAAATTGAACAGAATGCCCGAATAAAGCTTAAGTTCAAATTACGAAATAATGACTATTTAGCACTTCCGGGAATAATAGCGTGGGGAATGTTCAAAGATGATAGTTCATTGTACGGAATTAATTTTGAGAAGCTAAATATGGTTGAAAAGATAGAATTAGCATCATTTATTGAGCGAATAAAAATTAAACAAGAACAAATACTAAGGAAGCAAATGAAAGAAGATATTCTATGAAAGAAAAAGCTATTGTTTTATTTTCCGGAGGTCTGGATTCTGCATTAACATCCATAATTCTGAAAGATGCGGGTTTGGATGTTATTGCCTTAAGATTTGTTACGCCATTTGGCTGTATTAGAAAAAACGAAGCAAAAGATGTTACCGGCATAATTAAGGAAAAATTTAAGATTAAAGTTGAAGAAATTATTTTAAATGAAGAATTTATTGAAATACTAAAAAACCCAAAATATGGGTATGGCAAAAATATGAACCCCTGTATTGATTGTAAGATACTTATGCTCAAAAAAGCCAGGAAAGTGATGGACGAAAAAAAAGCTGTGGTAGTAGCTACAGGAGAAGTTCTGGGCCAGAGGCCTATGTCTCAGCACAAGATTGCATTAAATAATATCGAGAATGAATCAGGTCTGAAAGGTTATTTGTTAAGGCCGTTATCCGCAAAAATGTTTGAACAGACAATCCCGGAAAAAGCAGGTATTATCGACCGTGAAAAAATGTACGGTATTTTCGGCAGAGGTAGAAAACAACAGTATGAACTTGCTAAAAAGTACGGCTTAGACGTAATCCCTCAGCCTGCTTCCGGATGTTTATTAACTGATTCATATTTTTCAAATAGAATAAAGGATCTTTTTAAGTACAAACCTGATTTTAATGAAAGAGATGTTTCTTTTTTAAGAATAGGCAGGCATTTTCGCATAGGAAATGAAGTAAAGTTGATTCTGGGAAGAAATAGCAGTGAGAACGCTGTTCTAGAAAAAATGTACAGCTCGAGTGATGTTATGTTGAGCCCGGGTGATGATATACCTGGGCCGACAGGACTGGTTTACGGAAATAATATTTCAGTAAATGATATTTCTTCATCCATGAGTGTTTTTGCAAAATATTCCGATAAAAAAATTGATTCTGTTAAAATTGATGTTAAAAGCAGCAACAAAATAGACTGCCTCTCAGCTGTTCCTATCGATGAATCTGCTATTTCAAGAATGAAAATATGAAAAACAAAGTTTTTATCAGTGCATGTTTATTAGGAGATAAATGCAGGTATAACTCAAAAATACTTGATATTAACCCTAAAATAAAAAAACTCTCATATTACATTAAAGGATGTCCTGAACAAATTGGCGGGTTACCAATTCCAAGAAAAAAATCATTTATAGTTGGAGGAACCGGGAGAGATGTCTTGTCAGGAACAGCAAAAGTAATAGATGAAACATACCGCGATGTAACAAAAGAGTTTTTAAAAGGTGCTACTGCAGTACTGTCTATAGTAAAGAAAAACACTGTAAAAAAAGCATATCTTAAAGTAAACAGTCCGTCATGCGGGAAAGATGGTGTTACGGCAGCTCTTTTAAAAAAACACGATATCAAGATTGACTGGATAAAATAATATGGGTGAAATAAAACCGGTACAAAAAGTTAAATTGATTATAGGTGAAATATATTCGAACGAAAATAGTATGAGTTCCGCAGAGCTCAATCTGGTTGAGTTGTTTGGCAAAATTGATGCCCGCACAACACAAATACCATTTGATTTTAGTGATTATTATGTTCCTGAAATGGGTTCCGCTCTATTTAGAAAATGGATTAGTTTTAAAAATCTTATTGACCCTGAAGAACTTTCTGATATAAAGAATAAAACTAATAAAATCGAAGATTCCTTTGCCATAAACGGAAAACGCATTATAAATCTGGATCCCGGATATATTTCAGCCCCAAATCTGGTGCTGGCTTCTACGAAAAACTTCAGTCATCGTATTTACCTCTCTTCAGGAATTTATGCAGAAATTACATTGATATATAAAAACAGGAATTTTGAGTTTTTGCCATGGACTTATCCTGACTACAAATCAGAAACAGCGCTTGAGTTTTTTAAAAAAATACGTTCAGATTATCTAAAAAAAGCACCAGCCTAACACCATTAATTCTGTGAAATTTGACTTTTTCAGCAAAATGAGGTAAAATTTTACGAATCAATTATTATAATAATTTATAAGGGTAATTCATATGGAAAAATATCTCACTGACCAAGAAAAAAGTTATGCAAAAAACCTGCTTAAACGCATAGATTTTATGAGCGGCCTACCAGATCCAGACATAGATTTTTTGGTTGGCACTTTAGAAAAAAATGCCTATAAGCCAAACCAGACCATCGTCTTTCAAGGTGAAATTTCAAGCAAACTATATGTGGTTTGTGATGGTATGGTTTCTATAATTGTTAGGTCAGGTCAGGACAAGAAAAAAGTAGCGGAATTAAAAACAGGTGATTATTTCGGTGAAATATCACTTATTGAACCAACAACTGCCAGCGCAACTGTAAAAGCTGAACAGCCTACCATAGTTTGTGCAATTACCTGCGAAAATTTTAAGCGCATATTAGAGAAAAACTCAAATGCCCTTGAAGCATTAAAAAATAAAATAGCTGCAAGAAAAGAAGCTTCAAAATCTAAATAAAAAGAAGACAAAAATTGAAAAAGAAACCATCATTTATTTCTTCGGATTTAATCATAGGACTAATTATATCTTTGGTAGTAATAATTGGTTTTTTGGTTCAGTTATCTTTCTTTGAAAGTTTAGAATACAAGTTTTATGATTTCAGGGCAAAACTTAGAAAAAGCAAAGGTCCCAGCAATAAAATAGTAGTGGTCACCATTGATGACCAAAGTATTGCAAACATTGGCAGATGGCCGTGGCCAAGGGCTTACATAGCTGAATTGATTGACAAGATATCGTCGGCTAACCCGAAAGTAATCGGGTTGAATATTCTTTTTACAGAACAAGACAGAAATGCCGGATTGGACGAAATAAGAAGATTAAAAGCAGATTTTGCATCACTGTTATTTAAAACCCAATCAAAATTAAAAAGTACAAAAGATAGAGAGCTTTTATCAAGCTTTCTTCAAAATATTAACATCGCAGAAGCCAGTATAGATAATGACACCATTCTTTATGAATCAATAGCTGACTCGAAAATAGTTGTCCTTCCTATGTTTTTTACTCTTGGGAAACCTTTATCTGAAGATCAGGCAGGGGAAGAAACCCCGGTATTATCCACTAATACAATAACAAGTGTAGTAAAAGAAAGCGGTAAAACACCGATTCCTGTTTTAGAAGGCTTTATGCCCGTTACTCCGCTTGATCTGTTTTCAGAAGTTTCTGCAGGAATCGGTCATTCAAACCTGGTTTCGGATTCCGACGGAGTAATAAGGAGAATGTCACCGGTTATTAAATGCAACAATAAATATTATCCTTCATTTGCTCTTCAGTTGGTCAGTCTTTACCTTGGTTTAAATTTGGATAAAGTAAATCTAAATCCCGGAAAAGAACTTAGTTTTGGAAACGCTAAAATACCACTTTCAAGCAATAATTCAATGCTCATAGATTTTAGCGGGCCTACGCAAACCTATCAATACAATTCTGTTTACGATGTTTTAGCTGAAAAAATACCACCGGAAGTTTTTAAGGACAAAATAATACTTGTCGGCTACATGGCTACAGGATTAACAGATTTAAATGTGGTGCCAGTGGGCCAGAATTTCCCAAGTACTGAAATTATTGCAAACTCTATACAGAACATTTTAGAACAGAAATTCATCATGCAGCCCAGCTGGTCTTTTACGGTTGAGCTGGTTACTTTAATAATATGTGCCCTGTTTATAACAATACTGCTTCCAAAAATGAAAGCCAAATGGGGCGCTATTTTTACGGCTATTCTTCTTATTGTTGTTCTTGTCCCATCGGTATATCTGTTTATTTATAATGGGTTATGGATAAAAATATTTTATCCTATGTTCCTGTTGCTTTTTGGTTATATTGTAATTACATCAAAACGGTTCCTTCTTACTGAAAAAAGAAAGGAACTTGTTGAAGCTGAAAGTATTGAAACCAACAAAATGCTTGGGCTTTCATTCCAGGGTCAGGGAATGCTGGATCTTGCTTTTGAAAAGTTCAGGAAGTGCCCTGTTGACGATGCGGTAAAGGATTTGTTGTACAACTTAGGGCTTGATTTTGAAAGAAAAAGACAGTTTAATAAAGCTGTTTCCGTTTACGAACACATAAAAACTGCTGATCAGAAATTTAAAGACATAGAAGAAAGAATAAAAACGCTTAAAGCTGCTAGTGAGGGCATGGTTGTCAACGCGCCTGGAGGAAAGAGATCAAAAGGTGGAGATACAGTTATTATGGAAGGACTTGCCAATCAGGTACCTACTCTTGGCAGATATGAAATAATAAAAGAATTAGGCCATGGCGCCATGGGAACTGTATACTTAGGTAAAGATCCCAAAATAAACCGTATGGTTGCTATTAAAACTGTCCGTTTTGATGATGATATTCCGGAAAATGAAATGAAAGCAGTAAAGGAAAGGTTTTTCAGGGAAGCGGAATCAGCGGGCAATCTATCTCACCCAAATATTATCCGAATTTTTGATGCCGGTGAGGATTATGACGTTTCATACATAGCCATGGAACTTCTTGAAGGGGAAGATTTAAAAAACTATTGCGAAAAAGTAAATTTATTTCCTATCAAAGAAGTTGTAAATATACTTACAAGAGTTGCTGATGGCCTTGATTATGCCCATAAATTGGGTGTAGTACACAGGGACATTAAACCCGCAAATATAATGTTATTAAAAGACGGCAGTGTCAGAATTACAGACTTTGGTATTGCCCGCGTAATGGCTTCATCAAAAACACAGACTGGTACGGTATTAGGCACACCTTCCTACATGTCACCGGAACAGGTGGCTGGCAAAAAAGTAGACGGCAGGGCTGATTTATTCTCTTTTGGCGTAATGTTATTTGAAATGCTTTCCGGTGAAAAACCGTTTAACGGTGACAGTATTGCCACCCTTATTTACCAGATTGCAAACGAAAAACATCCTGACATAAAATCAATCAGGCCGGAAATCCCGGATTGCCTGGTTACAGTAATAGATAAAGCTTTGCAGAAAGATCCTAACAACAGATATCAAAACGGAAAAGAAATAGTAGATGATTTAACGGCCTGCATGAGTCAAATTCAATAACGGGGTTATAACATGAAACTTGTTGTTGCTGGTTTAACAGATGTTGGAATGAAAAGGCAAAACAATGAAGATAATCTTTCCATAGATGAAGAAATAAAACTTCTCATTGTTTGTGACGGTGCGGGCGGCCAGGCAACCGGTGAAGTGGCCAGTAAAATAGCAGTTGATGTAATTCTTGACCAGGTGCGCCGCTCCATACTTAAAAAAGAAAGATCCATTTTTGGTGAAAAAAACCCGAATTTTTCTGATGAAACAAACCAGCTTGCTTCCAGTATCAGGTTTGCAAATCAGGTAATCTTTGAAGCCGCAAAAAAATATCCGCAGAATTCGGGTATGGCAACAACGGTAGTTGCCGTGCTTGTAAAGGAAGATAATTTTGTATTTTGTAATGTAGGTGACAGCAGAATATATCTTATAAGAGAAGGCCAATTTACACAGATAACCAATGACCACTCCCTTGTAATGGAGCAGCTGCGCAGAGGCCTTATTACCAAAGAACAAGCTGAAAAATCAGAATATAAAAATATACTTGTAAGAGCTTTAGGGCCGTCTCAGGCTGTTGAAGTGGACCTGAATGAAATGCCTGCAAAAGACGGTGATTTGCTGATATTGTGCTCAGACGGGCTTACGCATACTGCCAATGACAAACAAATTTATGAACTAATAAAAAATGATGAAGATCCTGTAGAGATTTGCAAAAAACTTGTTAAACTTGCAAATGATATGGGTGGAGCAGACAATACAACAGTTGTTGTAGCAAAACTGCTTAAAGAAGAAGGTTTAGTAAAAAACTTCATTTCATTTATGAGGAACAAATATGCCTCCTAAATTCTTACTTAAATTCAATGCAGCAGTAATCAAAGAAATCCCAATTCCGGAAAGTGTGAAATCACTGACTATCGGCAGGAAACCTGAAAATGACATTGTCATTGATAATCCCGCCATTTCGGGCCAGCACGCAAGGGTTACCAGGTTTGGTGATGTTTATTTTATCGAAGACTTAAACAGCACAAATGGGACCTTTATTAAAGGAAAGAAGATTTTAAAGGCTGAGATTCACCACAATGACCAGGTAGATATAGCAAAGCATTCACTTCAATTTATCTATGAAGAAGAGCTTGCCGGTGGCCAGAAAGCAAACGATAAAACCGTTGTTTTAGATCCTGCCAAACAGCAGGAAATGTTGGAAAAATCAGCCCCGGCGGTAGCACCGCAAACACCTCCGGTTCAGGTGACTCCTGAACAAGCAGGCCCTGACAAAATAGCTTGTTTAAGAGTGGTTGATGGTATAGTAGATAAAACAGAAATTGAAATAACCGCAGTTGTTACCTATATAGGCACTGCAGAAGCAGCAGCTATCAAATATAAGCCCGGAACGGGTATATTTGCAGGTGGTTCACCGGAAATAGCGGGATTGATTAATAAAAGGCCCGAAGGGTTTATATTCAAAGCCTTAAAAGAGGGTTTTCCTAAAGTAAATAACGTTTCAGTTAAGGACCAGATATTGCTTAAAGATGGGGATATAATAGAAGTAGGAAAGACCAAAATGGTTATGTTCTTCAAAGACAAAACCTGATTTTTATAAATTCCTGCCTTATTCCAACAAAAGTGATTTTAGTCACTTAAGTTGACAATTTTGGTTAAATAAGTAAAATGATATATAGAGTTAATTAATAATGAGGGGTGGCTTATGTTAAAAAGAATTGCATTATTTATGGTTTCATTGTGTTTTGTTGCATCGGTTCTACAGGCACAGGATTCATCTGCAGGAGTAACGAAAGGTGCTATTGTAGCTACTATTAAGGTAGTAATGGGCAATGTAAAGGTTTTGCCAAATGGTGAAAAGAAGAAAATAGATGCAAAAGAAACCATGTTATTGTCCCCTGGCGATGTGGTAGAAACATCCGGTAAATCATATGCCACTCTCATTATGGCAAATGGTGCGCAGATAAAGATAAATGAAAAGACAAAAATGAACATAGAAATGCCAGTTGGTAGTGAAGAAGCAGGTAGCAGAGTAAACGTAAAAGTAGGCCAAATCTGGGCAAAAATTATATCAGGCAGACAGTTTTATGTAAAAACACCAACAGCTGTATGTTCTATTCGCGGCACAGAACTTGATGTTAAAGTAGATGAATCTGGTCAGTCAGAAGTAATGGTATTTGAAGGTATAGTAGAAGTTAAAAATGACTATGGTGTAGTGCAGGTAAATAAGGAAGAAAAAACAGTTTTAAAGCCAAACGTAGCCCCACAGGCACCAGTGATGGTTGATGTAACCAAGGTAGAAAAATGGCAGGAAGTAATAGTTTCAAAAGAAGAGAAAAAGGAAGAAAAGAAAGTAGAAAAGAAGAAAGAAGAAAAAGCTAAAGAAGAGAAAAAAGAAGAAAAGAAAGAGAAGAAAGAAGAAGTGAAAAAAGAAAAAACTGCAGAAGTACCGACAGAAGTACCGCAGGAAGTAATACCAGAGCCAATACAGCCTGTAGTTCCCGAAGCAAGCCCTTCGGTTCCCAGATAAAGAATAGGATATAACACAATTATAAAGGAGAAAGTATGAGAAATAAAAGTTTTTACGCAGTAATTTTATGTTTAGTAATTGGTTCAACAACAGTTTTTGGTGAAATTAAAACAAATGCATCTTTAGAGCTTAAAACAGTATCTGAAAGCAATATTTATCTTGGAAAAACAGATGAACAATCAACTACAATAACTTCGTTTATTCCAGGACTAAACTTTTTAGCAACGGGTGGCCAGAGCAAGGTAGGTATAGATTATGCTGCAGAAATATTAAACTATTCACTTTCTGCATCTACCAATAATGCTACAAACCAAAGTATCAATGTTTTATTGGATTTCACGTTTCCAGTAGGTTTAAGTTTAAAGCTTATGGATGGTTATAAGGATACAAGTGATGCTCCAAGCAGTGAATTTGTAAAAAGAATAAAGCGTACACAAAACAATCTAAGCGGAGATATTGGTTATAAATTCGGCAGGGTTTGGTCTGCAAGTGTATTGTTTTCACAGATCAATCATGCATATTCTCAGGATGAATATAAGGCTATTTTTGACAGAACAGAGTCAGAATCCGGCTTAGTAGTATATTACGGTTTTTCACCTAAAACATCAGTATTGCTTGAATATGATTCAGGCGTGATTGCTTATGATAAGGCTTCAAATTTAAATGACTCTACCTATAGCAACGTAAAGCTTGGTTTAAAAGGAAAATTAACCCCAAAAACAGCAGGTATTTTAAAAATTGGTTCACAGAGCAGAAAATATGATGTACAGGCAGAAAAAGATGCATCAACTTCAATTCTTGGTTTAACTTCTATTACAGAGTTTTCAAAAATGACAAGTTTGAAGCTTTCAGCAGACAGAAATTTTATGGAATCCACTTTTTCTAGTAATTTAAATTACCTTGCTACAAGCATAACAGTAGAATTAGGCCAGAAAATAGGTAAAAAGGTATCAGTTTCAGTTAATTCAAGATATGAGATGGATGATTATGATACAGCAGTACTTCTTGATGAGGCAACAGGGGCAGCAGCAGTAACGGGTGTATTAACCAAAAGAAGTGACACAAATACATTATCGGGGCTTGGTGTTAAATACAGCATTTCAGAATGGCTTACTGCCAACTTAGGTTATACCACAAAAGGCAGAAGTTCTAATTTCAATAGCTTCAACTACACAGATACTTTAACAAACGTAAGTATCAAAGCAATATTCTAATTAATTATAAGAAAGCAGAAAGTTTACATCAAAATAACCTTTAAAGGGGTTGTTGATGAAGGGTCTTTATAATCTATGGGGAAGTATAGGCGTAGTAATCCTGAGGCAAATTAAACAGTGTGGAAAGAACAGAAAGCAGGATAAATAGGAAAAGGGCAAAAGGTT
>Ga0208977_1000504_pt1 | contig 29389 bp, 26 predicted proteins | sample RifOxyA2_FD_184030 | JGI IMG/M metagenome (GOLD analysis project Ga0208977, IMG submission 184030) | Groundwater microbial communities from Rifle, Colorado - Rifle Oxygen_injection A2 (SPAdes) | ecosystem: Environmental > Aquatic > Deep subsurface > Groundwater | place: Rifle, Colorado, United...
CAATTGCCGTTTTTTGCGGGACCCTTTCCGGGATTTACCCACAGGTGGACACCGCATTGCGGTTTCCCCTACTGCGCCTTTGCGCCGCTCAACTTACAGTCTCCGTAGAGAATGCTCGTTTCGCGTCTCTTCGGCTCGGCCTCAAAACCGACAATTTCGCTTTAAAAACCTTATGTCGGACAAGCTCCTAGTGTAGTATCTCGCAAATCCCTTTACTTTTGACTGGCCGGGTTTGGAGCGAAACAAGGAGCGAAGAGCGTGGCATAGCAACGCTATGTAAGCGATTCGCGACGCAGTTGCAGCCCAAAAGCGGCCAGCCCCCTGGGGGAGGCTCATCTTTGACCGGCTACTTCGTTGCTCCTCGCTCACAGGCCTACGGGCATGCTCGCTCGTCGCGCCTCGTATCCGGCTCAAACCTGAGCCTTCAAAAGCCAAGAGATTTGCGAGATACTACACTAGGTAGTTTCTAGCATTTGAGGGAATGCTTGGCAAGACTACGATAAGAAAACCCGAGCAGCCTTTTAAATGAAACCGGCTCCCGGACGGATATCCTGGATCGCGCGTAAATGTTTCTTGTTAAACGCGCCTCGTCCGCAAAGCATTCACGGCCACAATACCTTCTATGCCGGAGCGGATCTTTGCGAGAGGCTCGCCTTTTAAAATAAATTTATCGGCCCGGCATTCACTATCGGCGCGCACCTCCGCGTCGGGATCCGAGCTTAGTATTACGATGGGTGTATTTTTAATATCGCTATGGGACCTGACGCGCATGCAAACGTCGACGGAATTGCCGTCGGTTAAATGAAAATCCACCACTATGCAGTCCGGCCGGTGGACTTCAGCCATACTAATTCCGGCGGCGCAGGTGGCGGCGGAATAGACATTATATTTAGTAACGTCCAGCAACTTGGTTAACAAGTGCCGCCAGCATTCATTATCGTCTATTACAAGCACAGCGGATCGATTCATATGCCGAATATCCGGACTTCCAGGACAGCGAGCCGGCCCCCATATTTTAACTTTACCCCAAGCATAGTGTACTCAACCGGAGTTTTTTTGTCAATACCCGAAGGTTTTTAATTATAAAACCTTGAAGCCTCTTGAATGAGCCCCCTATTTCAAGGGAGAATATGACTACATCATGGACAACAACATCTATCGGATATTAGGGAATGCGGTAAAAAGCCACCGTCTTGGGTTTGGCTGGTCTCAGGAAGAGTTGGGCGGGAGAGCGGGCCTCCACCCGAGCTATATAGGCCAGATCGAAAGAGGAACCAAGAAAATCAGCCTGCTGACTCTCCAGAAATTGGCCGGGGCGCTAAAAGTGAAACCCACGGACCTTCTGCAGGATAAACCTTTCAAGTATACGCCGTCTTCCTGGGAAAGAAAAATAATCGGCATAATACGGGATAGACCGGCTGAACAACAAAAATCCACATACCGGATAATTAAAGAGGCGCTACGCGCGCATACGACCCGGAATAAAACAAAATAAAACGGACATGAAAGGAGCGCCTGCCGGATGTCCGCCGGAAGTCTTTTATTTTCTACCGGCGCAATTGATCTCGGACCTGATGTTGCCGTCCTTGTCTAAAATCTTGATCGAAACCAGGTCTCCGTTGAAACGGAAAGCTTTTTGTCGGAACGATTGAGATCACTTATATTTTTCAACAATCTCCCTGATCCTTGTTATCAGACGAAAACAGGCTCCCACCACAGCGTCTATTCTGGACAGTGAGAACGGAGTGAGTGTGTCGTCGCCGCGCAGCGGCACCCGATAAAGACAACAGTAATCGGCCACATTCTCCCTGGCCTTGGTCAATATCCTGTCGATAACGGGATCGTTCACGCCCTGCATCAGTTCCTTTTCCAGCTCCTCGAATTTCAGCCGCTTATAAGCGTCCTCCACAAGTCTATCCGCTGTCTTATCCCGATCCCTACCTTTCCTCTCTTCCTCCACTATGGAGAGCGGCCGGAGCGCGGAGAGCCGCGTCTTGATCAACTGCTTGCCGCCTATCATGCTGGCGGCGACGGCGGCAAAATCCCCGCTTGATATGAATTTATCCAACAGGGATTTAAATTCGACTAGCGATTCGTCCGTAACCGCCCCCTGGTCCAGCTTCGCGCAGAATCTCCCACAAGCCTCCGCCAGCATCTCCCGCTTCAAATCCATAAGATGCTCAAAAATGTTCTGAAGAGAGGTGATAAAAAACTCTTTCTGATTAATATACCCGGGGGGGATTTTTTCCGCAAATTCCCTCAACCTGGAAATCAACCTGACCTGATGCTCATATTTTGCTTGGTATGCTTTCATATAGCAATGATAATATATCGGAAAGCACCCCTAAAGTCAACAAAAGCAAAGCCCCGGCTTATACAACGCCGGGGCTTAGACGCTGTATTTTATTTATTTCTTTTCCGGAACGACAGGGGTGTTGTTTTCCTGTTTTTTGATCTCTTTTATTTTCTTCACGGCTTCCGGATGGTCTTTTTTGAAGTGTTCAATTTCCGCATTTTGAAAGTCTTTAAGGGCTTTAACCGCTGTTTTATCAACAGCCCGCTGCTTACTAATCGCTTCCCTCATCTCGGTTACAGGCTTCCCCTTCATAGACTCTTTCAACTGTTTAATAGCTTCTTCCCGCTTTTTTTTAAGCTCAGCCAGAGCTTGCCCATGGCTTTTTTTCAGTTCAGCCATGGTAAGCGGAGTTGTGACAACTGCCGCAGTCTGAACAGGCGCGGCCTGAACTATGGGCTGGGCCGGAGCGTCCGGGGCCTCCACTACGGGCTTCTCCGGTACGGCCTGAGTGTTTTCCTGAGCGCCGGCGAAAACACCGAAAAGACCAAGCACCGCTGAAATAACAACTATTTTCATTGTTTTTGTACTCCTTGTCTGACCCTGATATAAGTATTTTTTAACAAATAACAGAGGTATAGGCAATGCCCTCTCAACAGGCAATTAAAAGCCCCGTGGAGCAGGGGGCTTTTAAATACGGCTTATATTTATCAGAGCAGCGGATTTGAAACCACGCCGTCGGCAAGCTTGGGCTCGAACCAGGTGGACTTGGGGGGCATCACCTGATTATCGTCGGCAACAGAGATCAGCTCCTCCAGCGAAGTGGCGTGGAGGGCGAAAGCAGCTTTCATTTCGCCTGAATTAACTCTTTTCTCCAGTTCACCGAGGCCCCTAATACCGCCCACAAAGTCAACGCGATCGGATTTTCTCAAATCCCTGATGCCTAGTATTTTATCCAGCACCAGATCCGAGAGCACGCTCACATCCAGCGACAAAACGGGGTCGTCATTTTCCGAGGGGGTCCTGGGCTTCATCATATACCATTTGCCTCCAAGGTACATGCCGAATTCCCTGCGCACTGCGGGTTTGGCCTGGCCGCTGACTTCTCTAACCTCAAAACTGTCTTTGACTTTCGCCAGAAAAGACTCCGGAGTCATACCGTTAAGGTCCTTAACGACCCTATTATAGTCCCAGATCTTCATCTCGTTGACGGGGTAAGCCACGGCAAGATAGTAGTTGTAAGGCTCGGCGCCGGTATGCGCGGCGCCGCGCTGTTCCATCATATATTTTCTGACCCGCGAGGCAGCCGCGGAACGGTGATGCCCATCGGCTATATAAACGGCCTTCTGCTTTTCGAACGCTTCCGTTATCTTTTTGATATCGGCCTCATTATCCAGCACCCAGAGAGTGTGAATAACTCCGCCGATACCTTCCACGGAAAACTCTGGCGTCTCATGAACCTTTCTTCTGATTATGGCATCCACGTCGGGAATCTGCTTATATGCTATAAGTCCGGGACCGGTCTGCGCGCCCACGAACTTTATCTGCTTGGCTCTGTCTTCCTCTTTTACCGGGCGGGTAAACTCATGTTTTCTGATCCGATTGGCGTCATAATCCTCTATGCACGCTCCGACCACCAACCCGGTCTGGACGTGGGCGCCCATCTTCAGCCTGTAAACATAGAAGCAGGGCTTTTTCTCACGGACAAGCACGCCTTCATCCAGCATTTTTTTAAAATTCTCAGCAGCCTTCCGGTAAACGCCATCGGAATAAAGATCGGTGCCGTCGGGAAAATCTATTTCCGCTTTGGACACATGCAGAAAATTCCAGGGATGCCCTTCGGCAAGCTCCCTCGCTTCTTTGGAGTTCAAGACATCATAAGGGGGAGCGACCACGTCCTGCGCCCGGCCTTTCGCCGGCCTGATTCCGCAAATGGGACTGAATAAAGGAAGTTTTGTCATAGTATTAACTCTTTTTGCCGGGACGCCCAGCCACCCGGATTTCTTCCAGCTGCATCTATATCTTGTCTCCGTTAATGGCGCAGGTCTTCTTGCCGTTCAACAGATAGTCCGCGATCTGTTCGGCGGCCTGCCGCGCCACCGTAACCTGAGCGTCCTTGGTAGAGGCCGCGATATGGGGCGTGGCTATCACGCTCTCCATTCCGAAGAAGATGTGTTCCGTGGCGGGCTCTTTGACATAGACGTCGCAGGCTAGCCCGGCTATCTGCCCGCTTTGGAGAGCTTCTTTGATATCCGCCTCCACCATAATACCGCCGCGGGCGCAATTAATCAGGCGCACGCCTTTCTTCATTTTGGCCATGGCTTCCTTATTTATCATGCCCTTGGTGGCGGGGTTTATTACCACATGATAGGTAATGAAATCCGAATTTTTATAAAGTTCTTCGAGGCCGACCATCTTAACGCCCAATTCCCCGGCCCGCTCGGCCGTCATGAGCGGGTCGTAGGCCAGAACTTTCATCTTCAGTCCCATAGCCCTGTCGGCCACCACGGCTCCTATGTTGCCGCACCCCACCACGCCAAGAGTCTTGCCGGTGAGTTCCACGCCTTCAAATTTCTTTTTCTCCCACTTGCCCGCATGGGTGGAGGAGTTGGCCTGAGGAATATGGCGGGCCAAAGCCATTATCATGGCGATGGCGTGTTCGGCGGTGGAAACGGTATTGCCGAAAGGCGTATTCATGACTACGACTTTTTTTCCGGTGCATGCCGGTACGTCGATATTATCCACCCCGCTGCCGGCCCTGGCCACCGCTTTAAGCTTGGTCGCCGCCTGGATCAACTCGCAGGTAAGCGTGGTAGCGGAGCGCACTATTATGGCGTCGAACTCGGCTATGCATGCCTTGAGTTCCTCGGGTTTCATACCGGTCTTAACTATCGGCTCCAGACCCTTTTCCCTAAGGACTTTCTCACATATCGCGTCGGCTTTATCGGCTATAAGAACTTTTTTCATTTCAGACCCCTTTTGAATATTCTTTCGAAACCGCGTCATAAGCCCAATCCAGCCAGCGGGTAAGGGCTTCGACATCGGAAGTTTCCACAGTGGCTCCGCACCAGATGCGGATGCCGGCGGGAGCCTTGCCGTAGGAATTAATGTCGTAGGCTACGCCTTCCTTGTCCAGCATTGCCGTGATCTTCTTGGCGGCCTTCGTCTTCTCCTCGTCGGAAAGTTTGATGAACCAGGGCGCCGTGATCTTCAGACAGACGGAAGTGTTGGAACGGATCTCTTTGGTTTCGGCCAGGAAAGCCACCCAGCCGGACTTTTCGACCCACTTCTCAAGAGCGTTCAGATTGGCGGTCGAACGGGCTATAAGACCCTTGCAACCGCCTATAGATTCCGCCCATTTAAGAGCGTCGATGGCGTCTTCCACGCACAGCATGGAGGGAGTGTTTACCGTATTGTACTCGAGTTCCCCCGGCTTAAGTTTCCCTTCGGCGGCCAGCCGGAACAGCTTGGGCAGGGGCCAGGAAACCTTGGGTTCGTTCTCTTCCATCCGCTTGACGGCCCTGGGAGAAAGGATGATAACGCCATGCGCCGCTTCTCCGCCCAGCACTTTCTGCCAGGAGAACGTGATAACGTCAAGCTTCGCGTAATCCATCGCCATGGCAAACACGCCCGAAGTGGCGTCGCATATGGTAAGACCTTCACGGTCGGGGCGTATCCAGTTCAGATCGGGAACCCTGACCCCGGAGGTGGTGCCGTTCATGGTAAAGATCACATCGTGTGAAAAATCTGCCTTGCTCAGGTCCGGCAGCTTTCCGTAATCGGCTTTGTATTCTTTCACGTCCGGCAGCTTAAGATGCTTAACGGCGTCGGTTATCCATCCTTTGCCGAAAGATTCCCAGCCGAAGATATCCACCGGGCGCGGCCCCAGCATTGTCCACATAGCCAACTCGACCGCGCCTGTATCGGAACCCGCCACCACACCTATCCTGTAATCCGCGGGCAGACAAAGGACCTTGCTCATGCGGTCGGAAACTTCTTTCAGTCTGGCTTTTCCCTCTTTGGAACGGTGGGACCGACCTATAAGAGCGTTTTTCAGCGCGTCAACCGTCCAACCGGGCCTTTTGGCGCAGGGGCCGGAAGAAAAGTTGGGACATTTGGTCTTTATAGCTGGTTTTTCCATTTATAATCTCCTTTTTTAAAATATCCATTATATCTGATTGAAACGGCAAGTGGTCTGCGGTAAATATAAATTTTATACACCGTCTTACTTGCTCTAATTTTAACTTTTTAAATTAGGACTGACAACTCTTCCATGAGTAAATACTAATCCGCAACCCCTTTTGTATAATATAGTCATGCTGACCCAGCGCCTCGCGGATTACGAAGCCGAATTCGGCGGCTTTGAAAAACTGATGCCCCACAGGATTAAAAACGTCCTGATGGTGGCTTCGCTGTACGATTCCTTCCTCCTTGCCGACGATGAGCGCCTTAACGAAGCCCTTTTCAGCGAACTTCTGGACACCACGGTACATGCCGCTCCAAAAATAACCCGCGTCTCCACCGCCGAAAAGGCCACCGAACGCCTTCAAAAAGGCCCGTTCGATCTAGTTATCGCTATGATACAGATAGGCGACACGGATATGGACAACTTCGTCGCCGAAATTAAAAAGGCCCACCCGGGCCTGCCGGTGGTGCTTCTTTCCTTCAACATGCAGGACGTCCTGAATATTTCCGAGCCGACCCGCGCGCTTGTCAACGGGATATTCCTGTGGCACGGCGATACCCGCATCTTTTCCGCGATCATCAATCTCCTGGAAGACAAGATGAATTTCGAGCATGACTCGAAAGTCGGAGTGCAGGCTGTTCTGTTGGTTGAAGACAACATAAAGTTTTACTCCTCCTACCTGCCGAACATCTATTCGGAGCTCATGAAGCAGACACAGATAGTCATGGCAGAGGAACTGAACCCCAACAAAAAAATGCTCCGCCTTAAGGCCCGCCCCAAGATCCTTTTCTGCAACGATTTCGACAAAGCCTGGGAAATCTACTCCAAATATAAGGAGAATCTCCTGGGCGTTATAAGCGATATAGAATATCCAAAGGCCGGAAAATGCGAACCTGAAGCCGGCCTGCTCCTGACGAAAAGAATAAAAACCGAGAATCAGGATATGCCGGTCCTTCTGCAATCCTCCGACAGCCGGTTCGCAGGCAGAGCACAGGAACTGGGAGCCTCTTTCATGAACAAGGCGGCCCCCGACCTGTCAAAGCAGCTGCGCAACTTTATAGTGAGATATTTTGGCTTCGGAGATTTTATTTTTTCTAACAAGAACGGTTATGAGATAGCCAGGGCCGCGGACCTGCACACCATGCTCAAACTGATAAAGACCGTGCCTCCGGATTCTATCCTTTACCACGCGGGCCGCAACCATTTTTCAAAATGGCTGTTCGCCAGAACGGAATTTGAGGCCGCTTACCATATCCGTCCCAAGAAGATCTCGGAATTCCAGGACGCGGAGGGCTTGCGCAAATACCTCATAGAAACGCTGTATCAGTTCATCTACAAGACCCAGTTAGGCACCGTGCTCAGGTTCGACCGGAGACTCTTCGATAACGCCACGCCTTTCGTCAAGATCGGTTCGGGCTCCATAGGCGGCAAAGCCAGAGGGCTGGCCTTCGTGGACTTTCTGCTCAGCAAGGACGATGTGTCCGAGCGCTACCCGCACGTATTCATAACCGTGCCAAACACCATCGTCCTGGCCACGGACGTTTTCGATTTTTTCATGGAGCAGAATAATCTGGACACGATCGTCAACGATCATTATCCCAACGAGGAGATCGCCGACATTTTCCTGACGGCAAAACTGCCAGACTATGTCATGAAAGACCTGCGCGTTCTTGTGGAGAAGCTTGAAGGCCCCCTGGCCGTCAGATCGTCCTCCCTGCTGGAGGATTCCAAGACACAACCTTTCGCCGGCATCTACAAGACCTATATGCTGGCCAACAACCACCCCGATCCGGAGATCCGGCTGAAAGAACTTGAAAAAGCGGTAAAGTTTGTATACGCTTCAACTTTTTCAAATGAAGCCAAAGCCTACCGCAAACTTACACCCCACCTGCCGGACGAGGAAAAGATGGCGGTAGTCATACAGAAAGTGGTAGGCCGTTCCTACGCCGACGGCGCCAGGTTCTACCCTGTTTTCTCCGGGGTTGTACAATCCTACAACTATTACCCGGTGCCGCCGCTTTCAAGCGAGGACCCGATCGCCCACATTGCGATGGGACTGGGCAAGACAATAGTAGAGGGGCGGACCGCTCTGCGTTTTTCCCCCAGCCATCCCCGCAACCTGCACCAGTTCTCCACTATAGACGACTTCTTCAACAACTCTCAGAAAATATTTATCGCGCTGGACATTTCAAACAGGGAAGGCTCCGCGCTGACCTACGATAAGGAGCCGGATCTGCTCCTGGTGGAAACCGACGCCGCGGAGGCGGACGGCACGCTGGAGTTGGTGGCCTCATCCTACTCCGTGGAAAACGACTTAATTTTAGATTCAATATCCCAACCCGGAGCCAGACTGGTTACTTTCGCCCCCATCCTCAAAAACGACGCCATCCCGCTGTCGGAGATCCTCGCAAGCCTGGCCAAGCTGGGCCGGGACGCGATGGGCACGAACATAGAAATGGAGTTCGCCGCTACTTTCGATCCGGAAAGCCGCCGCACCGAGTTCGCTATCCTGCAGATGCGGCCCATGGTCTCCAGAAGCCTGGTAAAAAAAGTGAATTTCCGGGATCTGAACAAGGCAAATATAGTCTGCTCCAGCGACTCAACGCTCGGCAACGGCTACATAACCGACATTGCCGACCTTATATACGTCAAGCCGGAAACATTTACCAACCTTAAGACCCATGATATCGCCGCCGAAATCGGGGAATTAAATCAGAAACTGAAACTTGAGAGCAGGTTCTGCATGATCATCGGTCCGGGCCGCTGGGGTTCAAGCGACCCCTTCCTCGGCATCCCGGTGAAATGGAACCACATTTCCCATTCCAAGGTAATAATCGAAGCCGCTTACGGCAGCTTCTCTTCAGACCCTTCCTACGGCACTCATTTCTTCCACAACCTGACCTCTCTGGGCATCGGCTACCTTACCGTAAATACGGCGAAAGAGGAAGGATTTATAGACTGGAATTGGTTAAAAAATCAGACAGTGCTGACCGACCTGAAGTATGTACGCCACATACGGCTGGAGAAACCGCTTGATATCCGCATAGACGGATCCACCGGCAAAGGCGTGATAGCGCACATGCGGTAAAAGCTCCAGCCGTCCGGCGGGGCGGCGAGTAATTTTTTCACACTATACGCTATTCCCTATTTTGAGATGTATTCCAATCCCTGCTTGGTAGTATCCAGGACCGGAAGATCCCAGATCTCCAGCGACAGGACATCGCTGAAAAAGCTTTTCTTTCCCTGCGTGCTCACTTTGCCCCACTGCGGGCCGGTAGCTTTGAGCGAGTTCTGCAGCAGGAGGTTGCGCAGGTTCTCATCCAGCTCTCTCTTAAAATCGTCCACCAACGGGGATATGGAAAGGCGTAGGCGCTTTTTGTATACCGGCGCCTCAGGGCCGGCCGCCGTTATCTGCGAACCGCCGCCGGCCTCCGGAACGCGGTTTACCCTCTCCCTGGCTATGAAAAGGCGCCAGGGGTTGGTGCGGATACCGTAATATTTGACCCTGGTATTCTCCGTTATATCCCACCGGCCTATCGCCGAAATTCCATCCACCAGAGTCCTGAAGCTGGGGTGGATCTGCGCAAGGTCTGAAAAGTCCCAGCGTATGGAATAGTCCAGCGAGATGAGTGATTCGCGGCTGTCCTTGGCTAGATTCAGCATCAGCGTACTTTCATCTTTCTGCGAACCGGCCGTCATCGTGGAGAGCTTCACACCTTCCTGCGCTATGAGCGGCGGGCGCGCCAAAACGAACAACACGGCGCACAACACCGCTCCGCACTTCGCATTTTGCATTTTACATTTTACGTTCTGCATTCTCTAGAACCCTTCTTTGGAGTACCTCTCCAGCAGGTCGCGCGCCAGCTTTCCCTGGGGGTTAAGGCGCACGGCTTCGTCCAGCGCGGCCTTGAATTCTTTTTCAAGCTTGGCTTTGTTCTTCAGCCTGCCCTTTTCTATGGCATTGACCGCCGCGATGACGGCGGCACGGATGGAGTAAGTGTCGGCGAGAAATTTATCCCCGGTCATGAACGGCATCAAGCTCGGCCGCTCAAGGGCGTCCTCTATCACCGCGTCCGATTCCTCATAAGCCCTGTAAAGCAGCAGTTTCCCGGCCTTCACTCCGGCGCCCGTCATGACCATACCGGCGCCTTCCTGAAAATCCACTTCCACCAGCTGTTTCCTGGCATCTATAAAACCGGCGTAATTCTGCATGGCGCTCTGGTACAGCGCCCGGGCCAGCGAATAATCCTTTTTTATAAGGGCGGCGTTGCCCTGCACGGTAAGGTTCAGCGCCTTGCCGAAGGCCGGCTCGGCATCCATTTTGGCCACCGACGCGTAGAGGCGTCGCGCTTCATCCCCGCTCCTGGCAAGGTCCCCCAGCGCCACTTCCGCGGAAGAACGGAGCGTCTCGGAAACTTTACTTTTCAAGGACGGGTCGGCGGCGTCCATTTTCGCGAGGGCGCCCTGCAATTCCTCCGCCCGCCGGCGCACGCGCGCGTATTCCCTGGCTTTTTCCATAAGCGTGTCGGGCGCTTTATTCAGACTGAGATAGCCCTCCGATTCCACCCAGGGGGCCATGGAGGCGTAGCATAGGGCCAGGGCCATGGCTGTTTCATAGGGCTGCCGGTGGTTATCTTTGGAGGAAGTGTCGGCCTCCAGCCGGGCGGCCAGCGCGTTCAGGGAATAAAGATCGCCGCGCACCGACAGCGCGTTTATTACCGAAGAGTATGCCGGCCAGTTGGACGGGGAACCGCGCAGCACCCGTTTCAGTATGGCTATCTCCAGATCAAACCCCCTTGCAAAACCGGCTTTATTGGCTTTCTCCGTCAGCTCTTCAAGGGTTTCCAGGGACCGGCGGGAGGCGGGGCGGTAGTCCAGGCTTTTACCTATATCGGAGTAAGCGGTCTCCAATTCCGCCTGGGAAGGGTTCTGGAGAGCAAGCGTTTTAAGGACTCTTGAAAGGTAGTAGCCGGAAACTTTTTCTTTTACCATTGCGCAGCCCGTCAAAGAAACGGCGATAAGGGTGATAACGAGCATTTTTTTCATACTAAAGATAATGAACTCCTGTTATTTCCCCGAAATATTCCATGCTCAGAGCTTAGTCCAATCCAGGATTATCTTACCGGAATTACCGGAAGACATTATCTCAAAACCTTCTTTGAACCGCGCCGCGGAGAATCTATGGGTTATGATGGGTTTTATATTCAAGCCGCTGGTCAGCATGGCGCACATTTTATACCAGGTCTCGAACATTTCGCGGCCGTAAATGCCCTTAAGGAACAGGGCTTTAAAGATCACCTGATTCCATGGTATGGTGGTATTGGGAGGCAGGATGCCCAGCAGGGCGATCTTCGCTCCCATCTTTACCGCCGGGATCATATCGTTGAAAGCCTGGGCGTTGCCGGACATTTCAAGCCCCACATCGAAACCTTCCGTCATTTTAAGGCGGTGAATCACGTCGGATATTTTTTCCCGGCGCGCGTCCACCACGTTCTTTACACCGAGTTTGCGGGCCAGTTCCATGCGGTACTCGTTCACGTCCGTTATGACAACGTGGCGCGCGCCCACGTGTTGGGCGATTACCGCGGCCATGATGCCTATGGGGCCGGCGCCGGTGATAAGAACGTCCTCTCCCACCAGGTCAAAAGAAAGAGCGGTATGCACCGCGTTGCCCAGGGGATCCAGGATCGAGGCTTCATCGTCGCTGATTCCTTCGGGAACCGGAAAAACATTTTTGGAGGGTATCGCCAGATATTCGGCAAAACACCCCGGCCGGTTCACTCCCACGCCTTTGGTGTTTATGCAAAGATGCCTGTGGCCGGCGCGGCAATTTCTGCAATGTCCGCAGACTATATGGCCTTCCCCCGAAACCTTTTCGCCTATGTTCAAGCCCTCGACATGCTTGCCCATTTCGGCTATCTCGCCCACGAACTCATGGCCCACGTGCATAGGCACAGGGATCGTTTTCTGTGACCATTCATCCCATTGGTAGATATGGATGTCGGTACCGCAAATGGCTGTCTGTTTTATTTTTATCAATACGTCATGGTCGCCTATCTCCGGCTTGGGAACATCCTCCATCCAGAGGCCTTTCTCGCGGTTCTTTTTAACAAGAGCTTTCATAAGAATCTCCATACAGAAGCTTAAGCGGTAAGTGGGTAGTAGTTAGTTGCTGGTGGTCGGGGACAAAAACCACTTGCCACGATCCACTGTTCCCTAGATTATACCGCTTAAAGAAAAACCTTTACAATGCCTGCACAGGCGCCGTATTAGGTCTATTGCCATGCCGTGACTGACCTAGGATCGTGCCGCATTATACCTATGACCATGCCGTAACTGACCTATGGGCGTGCCGCATCAAAAGCTATGCGCATCAACCAGCCAATTTCATCATGAAAGCCTTATACCGGACAGGCTCCCCGGCGGCGGGCTTTCTTTTTTTTACGGGTAATTAGCGGACTGTTAGAAAAGTTTGGGGATTTCTTTTTCAAAAAACGCTTTTATTTCACGCCAAGCCGCGGGTTTGAGCATTCTGGGCAAAGGCTCCTTTTCCGCATCCTCAAAATATACCAGCGCTTTAGCGGCTTGAACGGCGAAATTCGGATGGTCCGTAAACTTTCGGCCCGCCCATTTGAAGAGATTGGCTGCTTTATGCGATTGGCATATAAAAAACAAGTCAATAAAATCCTTCTTGGAGCCCCGGCTTATTACGGCACTCAGTTTCATGGCCGAAATGTCTTCAACGGAGGCGATTTTAAGCCCGGTCCATTTTGACGGCGGTTTAAGCAGTTTGTAAGGGTAGTGGAAAAGGCTTACAGCGGTGTTTTTAAGCCGTAAGTGGCAGGTTCCGTCTTTCTCATCCAGAATCTCCACTTTGCCGGACATTTCAAGGCTTTTTTTCAGCGCTTGCCTGTCCGAATGATTCAAAAGACAGTTCCCTGAAAAAAGATCAAGGTCCAACGATATCCTGTGTCCCAGCCGGAGAGCCAGGCCCGTGCCTCCGGCCAGGTAAAAATCCCCACCCGTGGCCAAAGCCAGCCTCCGGGCCGCGTCGCACCCTGATTTATCCAGAACTTTTTCGTGCCAGACCATTTTTACCTCTTCCAGATCCCGGCGTTCCGCCACGCCGTAACGGGTTTTGGCATTACTCCCAGAACAAGCGACCAGAGCCTTAGCGAGCGTGAGCCTAAAAGCCGGCCACCGTCCTCCTTTATAAAATCAGACAATTCACCCCGGCTGTAGCGTTTAAAAGCCCACTTTATCTCGTCCAGTCCGCCGTTTTCCAGCACGCGCGAGATTACCAGGGTTTTATCCCTTCCCGCGTTGATCTTTGAAATATCGTATTCGGGGAAAAGCGGCCCGAGCCTTTTCGGCAAAGGCTGTACGGCCAGCGGCCTGCGCGCCATATTCTCCACCTCGGCGGCATCCAGAAGCCATTCGCCCAAAAGTTTCGTCTCCGGTTTGAGAAGGCCGGTTTCAATGTAGCGGTAAACCTGCCTGCACGTGCGCCCCAGAATCCGCGCCGCCTGCGCCACCGTGCGCACCTCCCGAGTCCGTCCCCCGACCTCCAGAAACAGCCCCCCATCGCTTTTCCGCACAAGCGAAAGTGTAGTATTCATTACATATAGTATGACATGAAAATATAAAAAAGTCAATACCCCCGTAGTGAAATCATAATTATTAGGTTGTCAAGAACCGTCCCCAATACCCGTACGGTCGGAGCGGCGGCGGGGTTCCCGCGCGCTCCTATAAAACTTACGCACTTAGTGTTTCCCTAGAGATAGTTCCGGCAAAAAATACAAACCCAGTATTACCTAGTTTTCGTGCGGGATAGGTAATTCGGATGCATGGGGGTGGAATAAGATTTATCTGCGATGTGGACAGAGATAATTACATTTTAAATATCAGTATAAGTGAACAGTGAAGGGTGACGGCGGGTTTTCTGCGCGCTCCATTTGGAGGGTTTTGAGACCGGGGGCTGGAGCGCATCGCTATCATTAGCGACGGCGAGGACCGTTCGAAACGGACCGCTATGCGGGCCGTTGCGTTCCGCAGCCGGCGGAAGGCCCCGGTCTTCTTCTCCATAAAACCCGGACCCGGAGCGCGCGGGAAACCCGGCGGCACCCGACCAATCGCCGTCAGGCACGGATCATTACGAGCATCATCTTGAACCTTTTTACGGCACGGAGGGCGTGGGGCTTTTTAGCCGGCATGATGATCAGCTCACCGGCCTTAACCAGAAGCGGCTTGCCCATTATGGAAACTTCCGCTTCACCATCCAGGACCTGCACCAGGGCGTCGAACGGTGCGGTATGCTCGCTTAACCCCGCGCCCTTGTCGAAAGAGAAGAACGTCACCGTGCCGACTTTCTTATCTATCAGCGTGCGGCTGACCACCGAACCCTTATCGTAGCCCGCCAAGTCCTTCACCTTAAGCGCTTTACCTCTTAAATCTTCTTTGTTTTCTTTTTTCATAGTTTTCTCCATGATTTTATTTCGCTAGGAGCCTGAGCAATTAGTCGCTTTTGAAGCTAAATTTTGGATTTCGCTGCCGAGCCGAAGCGGCGCGAAACGAGCAGGCTCGACTAGGGCCTGTAAGTTGAGCGACGCAAAGGCGCAGGCTGAAAGCCGAAATTGCAGCCAACATGGACTAATTGCTCAGGCTCCTAGTTCAGCGTCTGCCTGAACCTCTTGAAAGCAAGCCCCCACGCCGCGGCGGCCATCAGCGTCATAACCCCGGTATTCTGCCAGAAAACGGCCGTGTTTCCGCCTTTCAGCATTATATTCCTTAAAAGGCGCACGAAATACATCAGCGGGTCCAGGTAAGCCGCGGCTATAAAAACTCCGGGCATATTCTCCACCGGGAACATAATGCCGCTCATAAGCACGGATGGAAAAAGGAAGAGGAAGCCGCCCAACATGGCCTGCTGCTGGTTGCGGGAAATAGTGGAAATGAGGGTGCCGACGCTGACCGTGGTGATAACGAAGATCAGGGAAGAAAGCGCCAGTTGCCACAAGGGGCCGCGCACCGGCACTCCGAAAAGCAGGAAACCCGCCGTTATTACAAGGGCCGTTTCAACCAGGCCCAGTATTATGTAGGGGATGGTCTTTCCCAACAGGATCTCGCGGTCCTCAAGCGGCGCTGCGATTATGGTTTCAAAAGTGCCCATCTCCCGTTCGCGGGTGAGCGACATGGCGGTAAGTATTATGGTTATCAGGCATACTATCATGCTCATAACTCCGGGCACCAAGAACATGGCCGACTCCATAGCCGGGTTGTAGAGCACGCGCACGCTTATTTTGAGCGGCGGCGCGGCGGCCCCGCCTTTTTCCGCGTAGGCCGCGGCCGTGATGGTTTTGGCGTAATTTTCCACCGCGCGTGCCTTTGTGGCGTTAGAGGCGTCCACCAGCAGCTGTATGTCGCCGCGGCCCCGCTCCCCGGCGCGCTCAAGGCCCTCCGGCGGCGGGATCAGGACGGCATCCGCCCGGCCGGAGGCGATAAGTTCGTACGGGTCCTCTCCACGGGCGAAGCTGACGGGGTTGAACCAACCGGAGGCCATAAATTTTTCAGAAAGGCGGCTGGCCGCGTAATCCCCCGGAGGCACAAAAGAGGCCAGTTTAATGTTGCGTATCTCGGTGGAAAGGGCCAAGCCGAAAACCGCCATCTGTACTACCGGCACGACAAAGACCAGCGCCCTCATTTTTTTATCCCTGAGGGTCTGCACCAGTTCCTTCTTTATAAACGCGATCAGCGTACTATTCATAAATATTTATTTTATCCCCGCCCAACCGTACGACCACCCCCTAAGGTTCCACGTCCGTCTTGAACTTCGCCACGGCCACGGCAAGCAATATAAAGGCGATAGAACCCAGCGCGGCGAACGGCACCGCCAGTTCCGCAAGCCCGGCTCCCTTCAGAAAAATCCCCCTGGCGGCTTCCATAAACCAGCGCGGCGCGAGCATCATGGTGAAATACCTGAAAAATACCGGCATACTCTCCACCGGAAAAATAAACCCGGACAGCAGCAGCGACGGCAGCAGGCCGGTTACCATGGAGAACTGCATGGCCACCTGTTGCTGGCGGGTAAGCACGGAGATAAGCAGCCCCTGCGAAAGAGCCGCCACGATGAACAGCAGGCAAGCTAGCAAAAAGAGCAGGTGGCTCCCGGCGAAAGGCACTCCGAAGCCCAGCCTGGCGACCAGGTAAATAAGGAAAACTCCGGCCAGAACTATGGCCGCGTAAGGCGCGATCTTCCCGGCCATTATTTCCAGGGGCCTCACCGGGGTCGCCAACAGCATTTCCATGGAACCGTTCTCCCATTCCCTGGCCACGGTCAGCGCTGTAAGAAGTATGGACAGGAGCCCTATAACCATCACGGCCAGCCCCGGTATCGTGAACCAGCGGCTGTTAAGTTCCGGATTATAAAGGAAGCGGGTTTTTATCTCCCAGCCCTGGGCCTGCGCGCCGCCCGTTATTTTTTTTATCGCCGCCTGCTGTATACCCGGCAGATAGCCGAGTATAGCCGCCCCCTTTGAATTGTCGCTGCCGTCGACCACGAACTGCGCCGAGACCTGCTTCCCGCCGCGAAGATCGCGCGAAAAATCCGGCGGGATATAAAGTACCGCCGCCGCCCGCCCCGAATCCACGGCCTCAAGCGGGGTCGAGCCGAGATGCGACGAAATTTCGCGGAAAAAACCGGAACTTAAAAAGATCTCTCTGAGACGGCGCGCCGCGGGGCCGTTATCATAGTCGGCCGAGACCATGCCTATATTCTTTACCTCGAAATCTATCACCACTCCAAAAAAGGCCACAAGCATGACGGGCAGGCCCAGCGCCAGCCCCAGCGTAAAGGGATCGCGCAGGATATGCATAACTTCCTTGCGCGCGATGGAATAAGCTCTGTGAATATTAAACATATAAACCTTTCGTTTTTACCGCTCCCCTTCCACCAGTCTTATGAACACGTCTTCCAGCGACGGCTTTATCAGCGCCACGGAGGCGCCGTCGGGGATTTGCTCCAGCGCGGCGTCCATGGAAGCACGGTCCTTAAAAGCCGCGTGCCAGCGCATGCCTTGCGGCGAAAGCTCCAGGAGGCCGGGCGCGGTTTCGAGTTTTTTAATGTACGCCCCCGGGGCCGCTCCTTTGAAATCAATTTCACCCATCGGTCCGGGAAAGGCGGAGGCTTTAAGCTCGGCAGGCGTGCCCAGCGCTATCAGTTTCCCGGTCCGCATCAGCGCTATGCGGGCGCAATTTTCGGCCTCGTCCATGTAATGGGTGGTGACTATCACGGTTTTACCCATCGCCGTGATCTTCCTTATCAGCGCCCAGAACCGCGCTCGGGAAGCCGGAGCCACGCCGGAGGTGGGCTCGTCCAGGAAAACTATCGCCGGGTCGTGCAGCATGGCCGTGCCCAGCGCAAGTTCCTGTTTTATGCCGCCCGGCAATGAGGACACCATGGTGGAGAGCGGGCGGGTGAAACCTATAAGGTCAAACAACTCCCGCCTGCGCTTTTTGGCGTAACCCGGCTCCAGTTTGCGCAGGCCGGCGGCGAAATCCAGATTCTCTCCCACGGTCATATCGTTATAGAGCGTGAATTTCTGGGACATATAACCCGTTATTTTTTTTATTCCGCGCCCACCGTCCTCAAAGCCCAGGCCGCCCACACGCGCCGAACCGGAAGTAGGCACAAGAAGTCCTGTTAGCATGCGTATAGTTGTGGTCTTGCCCGCGCCGTTGGCGCCGAGGAAACCGAAGATCTCCCCCCTGGCCACCGAAAAAGTGACATTATCCACGGCGGTAAAATCGCCGAATTTTATCGAGAGGCCGTTCACTTCAAGGGCAGGGGTGATGTTCATTTCGCAGCCCCCTTTTTGATAAATAATTCCTCGAAGCTGGCCGCGCCGGTCTCTTGAAGCACGCCGCGCGGCTCTCCGGAGGCCAACAGGCGGCCCGAGTCCAACAAATGCACGCGCGAGCAGCGCTCGGCCTCGTCCATGTAAGCCGTTGAAACGATTATCAGTATTTTATCAGCCGCCAGGCTGTAGAGCATTTCCCAGAACTCCCTGCGGCTTATGGGGTCCACGCCGTTGGTTGGTTCGTCCAGCAGCAGCACGGAGGGAGATTGCAACAGCGCGCACATAAGACCGAGCTTCTTGTACATGCCGCCCGAGAGCTGGCCTGCCCGGCGGTCACTGAACTTCCCAAGGCGGGTAATCTCAAGCAGTTCCTCCGAACGCCGCCTAAAGACCTGCGCGTCCAGCCTGTAAAGTTCGCGGAAGAATTCAAGGTGTTCACCTATGGAAAGGTCCGGATAGAGGCTGGCCTGCTGCGGCATATAGGACAAGCTGGGGCGCAAAGCCGCGAAAGGCACTGTCGAACCGCCCCTGGCATAAATCATTTTACCGTCTGAGGGCCTCAATAGCCCCGCCAGCAGGCGCAGGGTGGTGGTTTTACCGGCCCCGTCGGAACCTATAAGCCCGTGCAGCAATCCCGCAGAAAAATCAATAGAAACCCCGGCCAGCGCTTTAACAGCGCCGAAATTTTTTTTCAGGCCTTCCGTACGTATCGAAAAGTTCTCCATACATTACCATGCCTGTCACCCGCTATTTCTGCCCCTGTTCCGGCAGTTTCACTTCCACGGTCATGCCCGGCTTAAGAGTTTCGCCGGGATTGGGGAAGCTCACCTTTACCGCGAAAACCAGGCGCGTCCGCTCCTTGCGGGTCTGCACATTCTTGGGGGTGAACTCCGCTTCGGAATAGATAACGGAAATGCGGCCGGGAAGTTCCCGGTCTCCGGCTTCCGGCAGGAAGCCTTTTACTTCCATTCCGGTTTTAAGTCCGGCCAGCAGGTCGTGCGGCACATAGATGTAAGCCCAGACCTCCGAAAGGTCCGCGACCGTGGCCAGCTTGGTGCCTGGAGCCACCAGTTCCCCCTTCTCGCGGTAAGCGTAAAGCAGGCGGCCCGTAACCGGTGATTTTATGGAACACCACTCTACCTTCAGGGCGGAGTCATCCCGCTTATATTTCAGACGGTCATAATTTTCTTTTGAAACCGAACCGCCTTTGTAAAGCTCCTCCACCCGTTCGAAATCCTCACCGGCTATACCGACGGCCAGTTTGAGGTCCGCACAGTCGAGCGCCGCCACGACCTGGCCCTTTTTCACTGGCTCGCCCTCGCGCGCCCCGTAAGACTCGATAACGCCCGAGATGCGGGCGGAAAGATCTATTTCGGTCGCCTCCACCGTACCGCTGTAGCGGAAATCCTCCCCTGAGCGCACCTTCAGAAAAATCGCGGCGCCGACTATCAGGATCACAATTACCGGAATTATTTTTTTCATATCATCTCCTTATAACAACAGATATAGATATTAGTAATTACTTTACCTAAATCTGTTCCTCCATCCGCCGCATGCGGCAATCAGTCCGAAAGACTGTCCAGCAGGGCAAGTTTCATAAGCATCCCGGCATCGGCCGACGCGGCGGTGGTTTTGGCCTGTAGGGCCTTCAAATTTGCGCTTTCCACTTCAAGCCAGGTGCCGCCTCCGGCCTTATAGGCTTCATAAGCCAGTTTGGAAGCTTCCTGAGCATCGTCCACGGCCTCTATGTTCAAAAGCTGTTCCTCCATCAGGGCATTGTACTCTTCCAGCGCCTTGGCGAAATCCCTGCCCGCCTCTCCGGAGGCCTCGTCCCGTTTCGCGTCCGCGGCCTCGGCGTTCAAACGGCTTTCCTTCTCCCGCTCGGCCAATCGCCCGCTTTCAAAAAGCGGCAGGCTCAGCGACAGGCCGGCCGAATTCTGCAGGAAAGAATAAAGGTTGGACCCGTTCGGGTAATCAATGGAACTACGCGCGCTGAAGGTTAGGCGGGGCAACCTTTCCGCCTTGTAGCCGCCGGCTGCGGCCCTATAAGCGCCGGCGGAATCGGAAAGCGCGGTCACCCCGGGGAGAGCCTTGCCCGGCGCCCTGTCGGTGGCGCTCATAAAGCGCGGGAGTATTTCCACATAGGGCTCCGCCCGTACCAGCATTCGGGCGTTCGCGGCGTAATCCCTGGCCGCCAGGCGGGCATCCAGCGGCAGTCCCTTCCCAGGCGGCAGCGGCAGCCCGGTTATGAAGCTGAAATCCCGCAGCGTGCCCGATAGTTCGACGCGGGCGCGCAGCAGATCGCGGCGCCGCGCCGTTACTTCCTGCCTGGACCTGATGCCGTCCAGGCGGCTGCGGGACCCCGCTTTCACCCCAAGTTCTATATCTTTCAATTGGCTCAGAGAAAGCTGCAGGTCTTCGCCTATCAGGTAAACCTTCTCCAGCGCGAGCTGCAGTCCGAAATAAGCCGCGCGGGCGCCGAGCAATACCTGCCGACGGGCGTTCTCCGCCTCGGCGGACCGGGCCGAAGCCGTCTTGCGCGCGGCATCCCGCCCCGCGCGCAAGATCCCGCCGTCCAGCGTCCAGTAGGCGGAGGGACCTATGGAATAATTCCAATTGTCACCCAACGCCTTGGGGCCGCCTAAAACGGCGGGCAGAGCTATCGTGGGAATGCTCTCGGCGTATTTAAGATTCCCCTCAAGAGCTAGCCGGGGATAAAGCAGCGAAGCAGAGGCGCCCGCCGCCGCATGGGCGGCTTCCGCGGAGAGTCTGGCGCTCTTGTACCGGCCGGAAGAAGAAAGGGCGCCGTCTTCCGCGGCTTTCAGCGTGACGCTGAATTCGCCGGCGCACACGGGCAGAGCCGGGCCCGCCGCTAAAAGGAATAATATGGAACCGGCCACAAAAACGCCCTTGGAAGCGAAATTGCGGCTTTTGAAGCCGAGCCGAAATGCTTTCATAAGCCTATCCCCCTCAGGGCTATTTCAGCCCTGGCGTTTATGCCTTCCTCGGAGAGGAATTCTTCCAGCAGGTCTTCCATTTTGATCCCGCCCAGCCCCTTAACGCCGTTGCGTTCCATTATGCCGCCCATTATGACCGGGAAGACCATCACGGGGATCAGCGCACCCACTATATAAGGAATAGAATGGCCCTTAACGGCGCTGCGCGGCCGGCATTCTTTGGCCAGCGCGGACAGATATTTCACATGTTCGGTAAAGTTCCCGCTCACAAAGAGGAAAGCCTCTTTTTTGCCGTGGGCCAGATCAGCCAGCAGCATCGGAGCCGCTTTCCTTATTTCGCGCGCGAACCTGCCCACCGCTACCAGCGTGCTTTTAAGTTTTTCCCTGGATCCCCCCGCTACGGCCGTCTCTGTACGCAATTTGAGCATAAATCCGGCGTACATTTCCTTGAGTATGGTCTTAAGGAATTCTTCTTTTGAGCCGAAGTAATAATGGAACATGCCGGTATTTACGCCTGCCAGGCGGCAGGCCTCGCGCACGCTCAGGCCGGTTATCCCCTTCTCCTGCAGAAGCCTGCGCCCGGCGGCTTTAAGTTTAAGATCTGTTCCTGAAGGCGGTCTGCCCATAGCTCCTCCCCCTGGCGCATCCCGCGCTTAACACCTGCGCGGGGCGGATGATGCCGGACCTCCTAAGTTTATCGGTCCTGTGCTCCCCCTGCTGCGAAAATCTCCTGAACACAAAGGAGTCAGGCTCCTTAGTATTCTTATCTGTCTGTATAATTATACAACCGTATAACTATTATGTCAAGGGCCCTTAAACCGCTCGGGAGACAATCGTTATAAGCCAACGCTCTATTGTGTTATAATTTCGTGGGAGCGATCTTATGGAACTAATGAACTTTGCACTCATGAGCGCGGGCGCGTTGTTCGCCATAGTAAATCCAATGGCGGCCGTTCCCACCTTTTTCGCCATGACTCCCGACAATACCGAAGCCGAACGCCTTCAGATGGCGCGCACGGCGTCCATAACCGCCTCCGGCGTCCTTATTCTGTTCGCGGCCACAGGCAACAGGCTTTTCGGCATCTTCGGCATCACCATAGCCGCTTTCCAGATGGCCGGAGGACTATTGCTCCTGCTTGTTTCGCTGGACAGCCTGCGCGCCAAACGCTCCGCGGTCCAGGAAACCGAAGAGGAAAAACAGGAAGGCATAGAAAAAGACGACATTTCCATCACCCCCCTTGCTATCCCCATGCTTTCCGGCCCCGGGGCCATAACCACGGCGATCCTGCTCCAATCAAAGGCCAAAACAATATTACAAAATACCGTGCTTTACGCTCTTTTTATAGTTATAGGCTTTGCCTGTTACCTGACTTTCCGTTTCTCCATCAAAAAAGCCAAAAAAATAAACCCCATAGCCATGAACATTACCACCCGGCTTATGGGGTTGATCCTCGCCGCCACGGCCATGCAGTTCATGCTGGACGGCATAAAAAAATTCTTCTTCGCTAATTGATAGCAGGAACGCTGTTAACCTGAAAAATGCAGTTGCATTTTTCCCCTTCGCAGTGCTCAGGGGCCGCTTCGCGACGGATACGCCCTCGTTAATTTCCGCGCATAGCGCTGAAAATTCACGACCCGCTGCTGCGGGGAATCCTGGCCGTCTGATGGCCATAGGCCCTTTTACGGCACCTACGCAAGTATTTCATTTTTTTGTGCCGCCGGTTTGCCAATGGAAACCGGCTTGAATTGCAGGATTCGGGTTAATCTTCCATCAACTGACGGTAAACTTCCTTGAAATCCGGGGCTTTTTTAATGGCGGCCTTGGCATATTTCTGAGAGTCCCAGAAATTATCGCGCCCCATAACTGCGGCATAGTCCAGCACGGCCTCTTCCCGCTTACCCATCATATCCATGGCCTGGCCGCGCCGAAGATAACAGTAAGTTATCCAGCCTTTCTTCGGAAAAACCGTCTCAGCTATACCGCCGGTAAACCAGGCGGACGCTTCCCTCGGCTTATTTAGAGCCAGATAGGCGTCTCCGGCCGATAGATAGATCAGGGAAAGCTGCTGGGTTATCCCGGGGGAGGGCATCTTTTTGTAGTCCGCCAGAAATTTATCACATTCATCCAAAACCTTTTGCCAGTACTGCGCGTGAACCAGCGTCAGGATTTCCCCCAGTCTGAAAAACAGATTAGACGAATCTTCTTCTTTCAAAGCCGCGACTTCCTCAAGGGCCGCCTTAAAATTTTTCTCATGGCGCGTAAGGATCTCCACCAGGAAAAGCCTGGCTTCCGTGGAAAAAAACCGCCCCTTTTCCAGCGCCAGCCGCACCTCAGAAATACCGCGGGCTTTATCGCCGCTGATAAACAGGAGAGCCGGGATCTTGAGCACCCCCGGCAGAGTGTCGGCGAAATAGTCGAAGATCCCCAGACCCAGGTACGCATCGTAAAATTCCGGATTTACTTTAACGGCCTTGTTCAGCAGTTTTCGGCCCTTATTGCCGTTAGTGTAAGCCTTGAACCAGCGCCGCTGCACGGCGTACCAGCGCCCTTTCAAACCGTAAGCGCTGCCCATAAAAAAATAAGTCTGATCCAAGGCCTCTTTTTTTTTCAAGCGCCCTTCGCAGACTTTTACGGCGGCATCGACATTATTCATGAACTCGTTTTCAAGATCCTTGAAATCCGCCTGCACGTCGAAATTCTGGGAGTACCGCCACCAGGAGAGCGCCGCCAGCGCGAAATACCCGGCGGGGTTGGAGGTGTCCGCCTTTATAATATCCTGAAACTGCTCCTGGGCTTTGTCGAACTCCAGGCGGTACATAAGGGCGATACCCCTGTCGTATTTCTCATCAACCAGCGGGCCCAATGAAAAAATGGAAGTTGAAACCGCCGCCGGCAACAAGACTTCCGCCGGAGCGGCATCCTTTACAGCCCCCCCGGCACAGCAGACCGCGGTGAATAAAACCGGAGAAAAAACGAAAACAAGCGGCATCAGTAAAGCATGGAGGTGGTTCTTCATACGAAATTATTCTACAAAAAAACCACATGACGGGTGTCGGGATGACTTCTAGTGAGTTCTCCTGATGTCTACTGATTCCCGCTGATTACCGGTCAAGCCATTTGCCATTGCACCCGAAATAGCATACAGCCACAACGTCGCCCCACTCACGCTAGGAGCCTGTCCGACATAAGCAATTTCGCCTGCAATTGCCGCTTTGTGCGGGACCCCTTCCGGGGAACTTACCCACAGGTGGACACCGCATAGCGGTTTCCCCTACTGCGCCTTCGCACCGCTCAACTTACAGGTTCATTGGAGCCTGCTCGTTTCGCGTTGCTTCGGCGCGGCTTCAAAACCGACAATTTCGGCATGAAAGCCTTATGTCGGACAGGCTCCTAGGCACTATCAAAGTCAAAAGCTCCAACAGAGAAACGGATGTCTTTGCCGGTGGATCTCCAGTGACAGCCGCAAAACAGTGATCGGCTTTAGATCACTTGTTTTTTCTCTCTCGAAAAAAAGAGCCCAGCCGAACTCCGGTCCAGGATGACAGGAACCAGGCCAGGAATACTCCATACAAATACACTTTTTCTGGAAACGGCAAAGGCCGCGCAGTTTTGTCGACATAACCCATAACCACATTAACTATGAGCATGAATAGCGCGGGATAGAGTCCGGGGGAGACGCAGATAAAACCAAGCCTGGAGTTAAGGTATGGAGAGCTTAAGTATCCCGTCAGACCACTGCCAAGCAAAAAACCCAAGGGCAAAACAACCGCGAATGACGCCATCATGTATACATCTTCTGTGCCGCCGAATTGCGAACGGATACCCCGCAGGGCAGCAAGAAGCAGCCCGTACATCACCATGGAGGCGATGGCGCCGAGCAGGGTAACCCCAGCCAGTTTCAGGATGCGTTTCATTTTATAAAAGCAGATACCGATCAATGGAGTTTCAGCAACGCATATAACCGATAGGCGCCAAGGATCTAAAGTTTCTGCGCATGTTGACCCACCAGTTGCAGTTGACGTCTATAGTCCGTGACGGCCCTTGTTCTGTGCCCACCAATCAACCCATTTCTGTTTATCCGTTCCGAAATCTTGCCCGGTCATTTCCTTCAGTGCGGCCCTCACTCTGCCTGCGTTCTTTCCGGCTTTATCAAAAGAATCCATGACCGGCTGCACCGCAAGCGGGCTGCTGCAATGGCCCAGGGCACGGATACATTCGTCGAAGCGGTATCGGAAATCTGGGCCGTTCATAGCGTCAAGTATGGGCTGAACGACGTCGTCTCCGCCGGCCATGCCCAAGAAGGCAAGAGCATCCCTTTTTTCCTCTTCGACACCGGTTTTAAGTTTTTCCAGCCAGAAAGGCTTTTTACTAACCACTTCGGGGTTGGTCCTCCACGAGGGGTCTATCTGGTTCGCAGTGTTCAACAAAAACACATCGCAATCAGAAAGCGGCCAGCTTGCGAAGCCCAGTTTCACCAGGTCAGGGCTTTATGTATCTGAAGGTGAACGGTATATTTATGCCGCCCGGAGTCTGATATTGCAGCATATAGTCGCCCGCCGGAGCGGATGGGGCCAGGACAGCGATAACCGAAGTGCGGACCGGGTCCGGTTCGACCCTGTCTATCCTAAGCAGTGGGTTCAGGGAGATTACTGACGCGTCAGGAGCGAGATTTTGCCCCAACAGCGTGATCTCCAGCTTCTGAACAGAATCCGAAATTATCCACTGGGGATTTACCGATAAAATCACCGGAGCGGCGGCCTGCGTTTCCAAACCTTCGGCTTGGACGGAGGTGTCAGCCTGTGTTCCGTAGTCCGGCCCGGCCGAATCCCAGTCCGGGACAAGCCTGGGGTCCACGGACGCTAGGGCGGTAGCATCGGGTTTCGTAAGGTCCGTCGCGTAGCCCTCTATTATATACTCACCGGCGCTAGAGCCGCGCGTGATGTAAATGCAGTTGGGTTTTGATGGTTTGCCCAGTTCATAGCAGGCAAAGGCGTCTCCCTCGGGCACGGGCAGGTTGGCTTTCAGATAGGAAATAACGTTCCCCCCTCCGCTGGCTACAGTGGCTGAAAAACTGCCGGCGGCCATAGGGTTCCGCTTTGTCTCGTCCAGAAGTTTCCGGACCTCGTCCACCTTAGACTGCAGCCTGTCGTTCTTGGACGCGCCGCAGGCGACCACTAACACTATCGCACAAAATATCAGTAATTTTCTTGACATATTATGCAATTATACTAAAACATTGATGTTGGTATGGTTGAGGGAGCAGCGTGTCCGGAGTAATGAGCACCCGGCTTGGCAAACAAAAAAACGTTTCCCAGCCCGGCTACGGCCAGAAAAAATCCCAAAAATTGGACACGCCTGCCAGCCGCCTAAGCTATACGCACCAAAGCATCGCGAAACTCTTCGGCAGTCTTAAATCTGTTCTCAGGATCAGGGGACAAGGTTTTGGCGATAAGTTCGTCAACGGCCGGGGGCAGGCCGGGGACGGCGGCGCCGGCCGGCTGATAAAGCCTGTGTTCCTTCTGATAATGGAAATCAGGGCCCTTGAACGGCAGTTCGCCGGTCAAAGCTTCGTATAGACAGACGCCGAGCGCATAGATGTCGGATTCTTTAGAAGAAAAGCCCAGATCCTGCTCAGGCGCCATATAGGCCGGGCTTCCCACCACCTCACGGCTTGAGGTGGCGCGGGCAAGGGACTCCTTTGCGTGCCGGGCGAGACCGAAATCCATGACTTTAACCTCGTTATCTACCGAGATCATAATATTGGAAAGTTTCATATCCCTATGCACCACATTCTTCGAGTGGGCATAGGAAAGCGCCTTAGCCGCTTCGTCGAAGATGGTCCGCGCTTTATCAAAGGGCACACGCACTTCTTTATCAAGCATTTTATCCAGAGTCACGCCGTTCACGTACTCAAAAACCAGATAGATATTATCCTCTTCCTCGAAGATAGTGTGGATCTCCACGATATTCGGATGGTGAAGCACCGCCACGGTGCGGGCCTCTTCCAGAAAGCGTTGTTTTTCCCGCTCATTAACCTTGATGTCGTCGTTCATTTTTTTTATAGCCACAGTCCGTTCCAGGGACTGGTCAACGGCTTCATAAACGATTCCCATTCCCCCTTCGCCTATCTTGCGCTCTATCCTGTACTTGCCTGAGGCCACACCTTCATAAAAGATGGAAGGGGAAAGCGTATCCGGGTGGGTCTGTTTGCCTGTGACCAGGACTTTTTCTTTAGGGGAAGTTACTATATGCAGAAGCCCCAAAGCCACCAGCAAACCGCCGGTCAAAGTAAAACCAAGCAGGATGATAAACCTGGTCATGCCCGAACCGGATTTCTCTCCGGACGGCCCGCCCGAATCAGGCCGCTGCTTATTGGCAAATCCGGGAACGCGGCTGGAGTATTGAGCCACCGCATCCTGGAAGCGGGCGCCATAGGCGCTGTTCAACGCGGCGGCCTGGCGAAAATCCTCCAGCATCTGTTTGTAATTGCCCTGCTTTTCATAGGCAAGGGCGCGGTTGAACCAGGCGTCCGCGAAATCGGGGTTAATATCTATGGCTTTATTGGCGTCAGTCTCGGCGTCTTTAGACATGCCTTTCCGGTTCAGCGCCCAGGCCCGCATATTCAGAGCCTGTGCGTTGGCGGGATCGCGGCCTATAACATAGGTCGCGTCCTTTATGGCCTCGTCGTAACGGCCCAGAAAATTGCAGGCGTTCGCCCTCTCAAGATAGGCTTCAAGATTGGCGGGATTTTTTTCTATGGACAACGCGGCGTATTTCAAAGCCGACTCGTAATCACCCAACTGGTTCTTTGACGAGGCCGTTTTAAGGTAGCTGTTCGACTTAGCGTAGTCCGGGGCCTGAGGGCCGGTCTCCAAGAAACCTTCTTCATCCGGCATTCCGTCAACGGAATCCCCGGCCGCAGGCTTCGCCGCTCCGGGAACTTCTGCGCCGCTCAAAGCTTTGCGCATCTCCTGAAGCGAGGAAAGGGATTTAAGACCCGTCATATCCTTTTTGCTGTCCACCAGCGCGGAAAGGATCTTAGCTGATTCGTCCTGGGGATCTATCTCCAGGGCCTTGTTTATATCCTCAATCGCGCCCTTGCGGTCCTGGAGTGAGACCTTGGCCAAGGCTCTGGCCTTGTAAGCGTCGGAATTGCCTGGATCCAGGCTTATGGCGTCGGTAGCGGCATCGGCGGCCATGTCATAATTCCGTATGTCGTTATAATACTGGGCAACGGCGGATTGCACGCCGGAATGATTTGGATAGTTCTCCTTAAGCTTTTTCAAAACGGTTTCCGTTCTCTGCCGATCCTCAGAGTCCAGCGTTCGGCGGGCATCCACCACCTCGTCCAACGGATTTTTTTTCAGCGCCGACTTTTGATCGTTATCGCCATGGCGGCCGGGGCGCCCCTTGACGGTATTTATCTGGAAAGGCGCGAGGCCGGAAGTAATGTCGGTATAGGATTCCGTATTGATACTGCCGGAGGCTGCCGCATTTTCCAGGCGGGTCAGCATCTCCGCGATCCTGACATAATGGCGTGAAATAAACTCCTCCCTCCTGTCTGGAGGAATCCTGTTTAGCATTCTGATAAGCGCCTGGGCCGAAATATCCGGATAACTATTAATATTATCTTTAAAAATCCTGTAATCCGGGTTGCCGTAAGATGGCGGCCGCTCATTTGCTGAAATGGAAACGCCTGTGGAGGGTTGCTGAGGGAGAGGTAAAGCGGCAGCGGACGCTATGCCCGCGCCATCGGTACTCCGGTCCGCCGACACATCCGCGCAAAAAACGGAAATTCCCGAAAAAATCAGGCCGAATAAAAACAACCGTAAAACTGGGAACAAACCGGGCATAGAATTGTCCTGTTTTAACTCAATCTGTATTATGTACTTACCTTATGCAATAGGATAAAAGGAAAGCCAGATTTTGTCAAGGGTCTTAGGGGGGGCTTATTTTTAGGGCCTTTGCCCCACGGCTGTCCCAAGAAAGTTTTCTGATACGTGTCTGCCTTTCTGCAAAAGGGAACGGCAGGCCTGCAAGTTCGCGGGACCTGCCGGGGATCGGGTTCCAAAAACCAGGGTCGGGCAGCACCGTGCC
>Ga0208977_1000505_pt1 | contig 29344 bp, 36 predicted proteins | sample RifOxyA2_FD_184030 | JGI IMG/M metagenome (GOLD analysis project Ga0208977, IMG submission 184030) | Groundwater microbial communities from Rifle, Colorado - Rifle Oxygen_injection A2 (SPAdes) | ecosystem: Environmental > Aquatic > Deep subsurface > Groundwater | place: Rifle, Colorado, United...
CCTTAAGAAAAACATGATGAGAGAGCAAGAATTAGATAAAGATGTGCAAACTTTATATTCTGCTTATTTGACTCATCTAAAAGAAGAATTCTCTCAAAAACCAAATTATACTGAAGATAAATTTAATTTTTTTGTGAAAGAATATGAACCTCAAATAAAAGATGCCTGTGAAAATGTTATTTTTGGTTTGTATTCCAGAAGAAAGCCAGCATCTGATTTAAGCCAATTGGAAAAAACTGCAAATGAACCATTAAGTCATTTTATCAATAAAGTTCTTACGAAGTTAAAAAAATATCCTTGTAAAAAATAATAAATTAATTTTTCTTTATCCCCTTTAACAATCTTTAAAAACTAAACCTATTATTCTATTATATGACAGAATCTTTACCTGAATTAAATGTTGGAGTTGTAGGACACATTGATCATGGGAAAACAACACTATTAAGTAAAATTACCGGCAAATTTGCAGACACACATTCTGAAGAATTAAAACGGGGAATTACAATCAAATTGGGTTATGCGGAATTAACCATCTACAAAGATGGGAATAAATTCACTTCAGAAAAAAAAGGAATACCCCAAAGATATGTAAGTTTTATTGACGCACCAGGTCATGAGATGTTAATGGCGACAATGCTTTCAGGGGCAGCGACAATTGATGCAGCAATTTTAGTTATAGCCGCAAATGAAGGAATCAAACCTCAAACAAAAGAGCATCTTTTAGCACTTCAGGTAAAAAAAATTAAAAATATAATTATTGCCCAAAATAAAATCGATTTAGTAAGTAAAGAAAAAGCATTAGAAAATTACAAAATAATTAAAGAATTCACAAAAGGAACTATCGCTGAAAATTCACCAATTATCCCCATTTCTGCTCAGCAAGAAATAAATATTGACAAGATTTTAGAAGAACTTTGCAAAATTGAAATTCCAAAAAGAGAAATTAATGCAGAACCTATTTTCTTAGTTGCAAGAAGTTTTGATATTAACAGACCTGGAACAGAAATAAAAAAATTAAAAGGCGGAGTATTAGGGGGAATATTAAAAAAAGGAAAATTAAAAGTTGGTGATGAAATTGAAATTAAACCTGGATTAAGCATAAAAAAAGCAAATCAGCAAATATATCAAACATTGACTACAAAAATACTTTCACTGCATAAAGGTGCAGAATCAGTTGAAGAAGTTTTGCCCGGAGCAAGTATTTCAATTGAAACAGAATTAGATCCTTATTTAACAAAAACAGATTCATTAACAGGATGTTTAGTTTCGTTAAAAGGTGTTTTACCTGAAATAAGTCATAGTATTAAAATTAAATCTGAATTATTTAAAGAAGTATTAGGGACAGAAGAAAAGAAAGCTGTAGAATCCTTGAAAACTAAAGAGATGTTAATGTTAAATGTCAATACAACAATTACTGTCGGAATAATTGAGAAAATTAATAAAAATGAAGTAGAATTAAGTTTGAAAATTCCAATAGTAGCATTAAAAGGCGATAATGTCGGAATGGCAAGAAATATTGATAATCACTGGAGATTGATTGGTTTTGGCGAAATAATACAGTAGAGAGTAACTTAACCATTACATAACTACTGCTGTGTTATTGAGCAGAAATAATACAGTAGAGAGTAAATTTGATTATAATCACAAGGATTAAGAGATTCCAGCCTGTGGCTTCCATCCAAATTTTGGCCTATCTCTGAAAAAATTCTCAGCTCTGTTTCACGAGGGAAAAATTTCTCCACCTCGAGCCCCTCGGGTTGTTTAATCGCGATGTTCAAGGAAATAGAATTTTCACATTAAAGAAAGAGTCGGTAACCTTGAAAAAACAAACCTTTATTAAATCTGTTAATGTTAAATAACATTATGAAATGGCTTACAAGAAAAAATGGAATTATACTATGTGCAATTGGGATAGTAATCTTTCTACTTAACTTCCTAACCTATAGTTTATGGGAAATTGAGATTGATATTCTTGGTGCAATGATTTTTATTCTTGGCGTAGTAATCGTAATAGCTTGTGGACCTACAATGAAAAATTCCTCTAAACTGTTAACAAGAAAAAACGGTGTAAGGTTATGCGTAATTACCATGATAATCACAGCATTACTCGCATATTCACCTATTCCCTATCTTAACGGAGATATTACTGGTTTCTTAGGTTTAACAGTGTTTGTTTTAGGTATAATTATTATAACTGTAAGATGGAAATATTAAGGTTACCGACCCTTAAATATTGTTGCTTCGCAATTATTGATAAAAGCGAAAATTCAACTCACTCCGCTTCGCTGCATGCCATGCTGTGCTCTCCTCCTTTCAGTCGTCGGGCCATATAACAAGGGATATACGGTTCAGCCCTCGGCTCGACGCTCCCAAAAATTTTGCTTCGCAAAAATTTCTCTTAATCCCGATGTTAAACTCAATCGGGAAAAAGGGCTAAAAAGAATATAGGGGCAAAATTCAAACATTAATAATCCATTTAGAAACATAATCAGATATATCACTATTAAACTTAAGTTTTTTTGTATATTCTCTACCTGTAGATTTATTAGAATAAATTGACATAAGATGATTTGTATTTTCAAAATTTTTCAACTCTATATTTTTGTTTGAAATCTTAAGTTTTTGCCAAATATCAAAATCCTTCTTAAAAACTTGGCAATCATTTAGACAATTAATTATTAAAGTTGGAATCTTTAATTTCTTAAAAAGATTTAAAGGATTTTTATCTGTTATTGAATACCAGTATGATGCAGATAATCCTAACACAGTTTCATTATTTCTGTATGCTTTTTTATATATTTTATCTGCCAATTCTTTTAGTTCACCTAATTGAGTCATATACTCATATTTTTTTAAATTAAGTTCTTTAAGTTTATTCAAATTTTGATCATAAATAATGTCAAGAACATGTCTAGCAGGAGCACAAGATAAGATAATTCCATCAAGCGATTTCGATTTAGCAATAAATGGTGCTACCCATGCACCAAGACTATGACCAAAAACAAAATATTTTGAAAAATGATAATTTGATTTCAAATATTCAATAGCAGAAAAAGCATCGATAATATATTCTTCATCTAAAGTAATTGTCTTTAGTTTTAAAATTTCTTTCTTATGTGTTAGTGTTCTTTTATCAAACCTAAATGAACTAATTCCATTAAGTGCAAAACTTTCAGCTAAACATTTAAATGGTTTATTTGGTCCAATCTTAGAATCTCTATTTACCGGTCCAGATCCTTGAAGCATTATAACAACTACTGAATCATCAACACTAGTTTTAGGTGTTGTTAAAGTCGCTTTTATAGTTAAATCATCACTTTGAAAATTTACTCTTTTTGATTTTATTTTCAACACTTTCATTTATGTTTCAAATAATGAATATTTATTATTTAAACATATTTAATTTGGTCCTTTATTATTGTTCTTGATGTAATTTTGCCCCAAAAAACTCTGAAATTTCCCTTCGGCATCGTTGCACTAAAAATCAATCCTTCCAAGTATTCGGGAGAATAGAACAGGGCTTAAACAGAAAATCCTCGCAGACTTTTCCCAAATTAATTTTTCAGCCAAGCTCGTTATACTCGCGGGAGAAATCAACTTTCCTTAATCGCGATGTTAAGTCGAATTTTTTCTTTTGCTAGAAATTTAAATCTCTAATATCCTCCCCCACCCTGAAAGAAAAATTAAAATTCTCGAGGTCGTTTTTTGCTTACGCAAATTTTCTTCGTGAAAACCAATCAGTTTTCATTTTAATAATCCTTAAAAAGCATGAATCTAATAATTTTATATGTTAAACATAATTCAAAAATATATCTCAAGAATTATCACACAAGAAGTTCCTGTTAAAATGCCTTTTGATATTGTAGCATATTTTTTTAAAGAAAACATTGAGCGAAATTTTAGGGGCAATGCAGAAATTGTAGATAGATCTTTTAATCCATTAGAAGAAATATGTAAAAAACAAGATTTTTCTTTTGGTCCTCTTATTACAAATGCACATATAAAACCAAATGTAATGAAACAAAGAGAATATTTTATAAAAGTAAAAGGAAATTTAGTTTTAGTAGAAAATACAGTAGATATTTATTTTTTAGGAGAAAAAAATACCTCTATTTGTTTTCCAGAAGGACAAGAAGATAAAATGTTACTCAATGAGTTTCAAAAAAATTATTCAGAAGAACCTAAAAAAATGATAACTGATTTAGAAACAGGGGGAGTTGTTTTATATCGTGATAAAAAAAGATTTATTCTTACAGAAAAACAAATAAATGAAGCTTTTGGCGAAGCTTTTGAAAAATATAGGATAATGAAATAAAATATCTTTTAAATTATATATTTCTTTAAAAAATAAAAAAGTTTAATCTGTCTATGGAATCAGATTTAGAAAGATTAGTTGTGATTGAATCTCCTTTTAAAGGAGAAGGATATCATGAAACTGAATTAAATATTTTATACGCAAGAGCATGTGTTCATGATAGTTTAACAAGAGGTGAATATCCTTATGCTTCACACTTATTTTACACCCAAGACGGAATTTTAAATGATAAAGATGAAAAAGAAAGGAGTTTAGGAATAAATGCCGGAATTGCTTGGGGGAATTTAGCTAAAAAAACAGTTGTGTATCAAGACCGAGGAATTTCTAAAGGAATGGAATATGGAATAAAAAGAGCAAAAGAACAAGGCAAAGAAATAGAATTTAGAAATTTGCTTGATTATGATTCTTTTTTGCAAAAAGCAAAAGAAAAAGTTTCAGGAAAAGATTATGAATTTAAAAAATAAATTTCTTTCTAAAATTATCTAAAAGTTTTTAAGTAATTTTTTTTTATGTTACTTATGGTGATTTATTCTCATTCCCGATTAAGTTCTTTTGAACAATGTCCTTTAAAATTCAAATATCGCTATATTGACAAAATTATTCCCGAAATAGAAAAAAGTATAGAATTACATTTAGGTTCATCAGTTCATGATGCTTTAGAATGGCTTTATAAAAGCGTTATAGAAGGAAGAATTCCAACCATTGATGAAGTTATAACCCGTTATGCAGAAACTTGGCAAAAAACATTTGTACCAAATATAAAAATTGTAAGGCATAATTTAACTGACAAAGATTATTTCAACAAAGGAATACAATTCTTACTTGATTATTATATGAGAAATAAACCATTTAATGACGGAACAGTCAGCGTTGAAGACAGAATTTTAATAAAATTAGATGAAGAATTCCAGATACAAGGATTTATTGATCGTTTAGTTCATAATACAAAAACAAACATAATTGAAATTCATGATTATAAAACTGCAAATAGTTTGCCCCCTCAGGAAAAATTTGAAACAGATAGGCAACTTGCACTTTATTCAATAGCAATAAAAGAAAAATTTGGAAATGATAAAAAAGTACTTTTAGTCTGGCATTATTTGGCACATAATACAAAAATAATCTCCACACGAACAAATGAACAATTAAAACAATTAAAACAAGAAACATTAAAACTTATAAAAGAAATTGAATCCACAACAAAATTTCCGTCGAAAAAATCAATTCTTTGTGACTGGTGTGAATATAAAAGCATGTGCCCGGAATTTGGCGGAATTGTCGGAGAAAGACAAAAAAAATTATAATTCTACTGAAAAAACAGCTTCATAATAATCGAAATTAAAAAACCCATAGCACCAAGAATTAAAATTCCAATTCCAGAAACTTTCGCAATAGTTTCATACTCTTTTCTTGAAGGTTTTTTCATAGAAAACCATACTCTTTTGCATTTTAAAAAAAATGATTTAATTGATTCATAAATTTTCATATATATAATAGAAATAATTAGTTTAAAAAAGTTAAGTTTTTGATAAATCTGATTTATTTTTCTGTTTTAAAAGATTTATACATCGGATGATTTGCAATAATATGATAAACAATTTCATCTGAATCCTTTATCCTCAAATCATCTTCTAATCCTAAACTTTTAGCTCTTTTTCTAAATGCAAGTGAGATGTATAAATGAGCCTTTCTTTGATAATCTAATGATTCTTTTAAAAAATTAATTTCTTTTGGTGTAGCATCTTTTATTTCCTCACACATTGTTGTAAAATAATTTTCAAATTTTTGGGCATTAGAAAAATGTAATGTTGCAATTCCCCTAAAAACATAACTTAATTGTTGATTGTTTAATCCTGCGATGGATTTTTCTAAATAAATTTTATCCCTATTAAATAATTCATCTACTAAAATCGTGCAAATATCATTAGAACTCATCGTTAAATTTCCACATAGGATGTTGCGTTAATATCGCTTTTACAAGTTCACTTTCTTTTTCATTAATACGCGAATCATTTGTAATCCCTAACTTTTTAGATTCTTCACGATATATTTTTGCAAGAACATGATGAGCTCCTGCTTGAATTCCAAATGCATCGCTCAATTCTTCTGCAAGAGGGGAATCTAATGTTGTAGCACTATTTGCATCCAAATAAAATTGTTTTGCATTATTCATATGCAGTAATGCTAAACCTTGATAAAAATAACCTAATTGATTATCACTTAATTTTCCGGGATAAGAATCCAAAATACTTTGGTCTAATATTTTGTATTCCTCAGTAAGATTTCTATAAATTTGTTCTTCGTCCATTTTAAAAATTATAATCTAATGTATTTTACCCGGTTCATATTGATCTAAAAGACTACCAATATATCTCTTGAATAATTTTTTTCTTTCGTCTAACGGAACTGTTTGAGGTAAACCCCCTACACGATAAGCTTTATTTGCAAATTCTCTTCCAACTAAAATGTCTGCTGTTCCGGTTATTCCTTCTAAATCTGCTCTTAAAATTGATTCTTCTCTATTTCCTTTTGTAATCTCATCACAAAGTCTTCTTGACTCCCCTAAATATTCTCTTCCTCGATCTACATGCATTAAATATAATTGATAATAAATAATCCCTTTTTCTCTGCTAGGTAATTGTTCAAAATCCCTTGATTTAATATAAACCTCTGACATCTCTCTAAATTCATCAATTAATCCTCTAGCATTCTCTCCTAATAAATCAACATAAGCATCAAACATTTCTCCTTCTTCTTTACCCATCTTCTCTCTGGATGTCTTTAAATGGCTAATTTTAGAATAAGTGTCTCTTATTTTTTTCTCATCAATAACCATAAATTCTCCATGTTTAATTTATTTATATATATTTATATTATTTAATTATTATAATTTATTTTTTGCAAATATATTTGCTTGTCTCTTTTTCTACGCAATATTTGCAGTTCTTTGAAGGTTTTGTGCAAACCCCGTCGCTATTTCTCAAAAAATGCTTAAAATTTCTGCATAAAGCAATAGTTAAATTATCCAAACCTTTTTTCGGATGTCTTATTGCCCTAACAATTTTTTGACCCAAATTTAATCCTTTATATTCCGAAATATTAGCCTTATTTAACGCTTCTTCAATAACCTCTGAAGCTTTATTATTACAGAAATAAATAATTATATCTTCACCGCATCTTGGAAAATTCCCATCTTCTCCTCTGATTTTAGGTAAATAATCTCTTGGAGTTTCAAAATCAATTTTTAAAACTGTGCTTCTTCCAAAATGACTTTTGCTTGTGATTTCTCCATCATATCTTGTGATTGATGGCAAATTCTCTAAACTCATCTAACATTTACTAAAGCATTCAACTTTATAAAACCTTTTTTTTATGAGTTATTCATAAAATTCAATTCCAAGCTCTTCTTCTATCTCTTTTTGTCTAAGATTTTCTTTAGAATCTGAATGACCTGTAATTTGTGAGCTTTTAACTCCCGTAACAATTAATAAAACTCTGATAGAATTTTCCATATCTTCTGAAATTTGTGCCCCCCAAATTAATTTAGCATCAGGATTTAATCGATTTCCAACAGTCTCTATAACTGATTTGCACTCTTCCAAACTCATATTTGGACCTCCAACAATATTAACTAAAGCTCCCATAGCATTTGAAATATCAACATCTAATAATGGATTTTGAATTGCTTTCTCGACTGCATCAAATGCTCTATTTTCTGTGTCTGATTCTCCCATGCCAATTAATGAAACGCCACCATTAACCATTACAGCTTTAACATCTGCAAAATCCAAATTAACTAGTCCGGAAGTTGTAACTAATTCAGTTGTACCTTTAACAGCATTAGTCAAAATTTCATCTGAAATTTTAAAAGCAGTTTGAAGAGGTAAATCCGGAGCCAATTCTAATAATTTATCATTAGGAATAACAATTAAAGTATCTACGCAATTTTGCATTCTTTCAAGACCATCCATAGCATTTTCAATCCTTTTTCTTCCTTCAATTGTAAAAGGCATAGTAACAACACCAATTGTCAAAGCACCTTGTTTTTTTGCAAGATTTGCAACTACTGGAGCTGCACCAGTACCTGTTCCACCTCCAAGACCACATGTAATAAAAATCATGTCACTTCCGGCAATTTTTTTCTTAATTTCTGCTTCAGATTCCTTTGCCGCTTCAGCACCAATTTTTGGGTTACTCCCTGCACCAAGACCCTGAGTTAATTCTTTACCGATTAAAATTTTTTGGTCAGCATTAGCATATAATAAATCCTGAGCATCTGTATTAATTGCAATAAGTTCGCCGCCTTTAATACCAATTTCACGCATTCGGCTTAAAGAATTATTTCCTCCTCCGCCAATACCGATAACTTTAATTTTTGCAGATTGCTTTTTAAGAAGTTCTGCTAATTCTTTATCAATCTCTCTTATTTCCGGTGAAATCCCTGAATTAATATGCTCAATACCTTTTTGAGCACTCACCACTTCATATATATCCTCCATGACAAAAAAAAGTTATATCCATTTATAAGGATTATTGTTATTGAAAATTTTTTTGAAATTAGCGAGGCATAAAACTATTTAATACTGCAAATTTAACCTAAATTTCATCTTTTTAGAAACCCAAATCTTTTTAAATTCAGATTATCATAAAATTAATATGAAAAGGTCAAGCAGACGGTGGAAAAAGAAAGGTCAAATGCGTTGGAAATGGCAACGAAAAAGACTTAGAAATGAAAAACATAAGAGAAAGTTAAGAAGAGCAAGAAGTAGATAAAAGTAAATAATTCTATAAATAGTAACATTGAAAATACAATAAACTTTTGTTCTTCGATTCTAGACATAATAAGATTAATAATTTTTAATTAATCACAATAAAGTTTATAAGGAAAAATCTTATTTTAAAGATATGACAAGCGAAATTTGGACTGAAACATTTAGACCATCAACCTTTAAAGAGATGGTTGGTCAGGAAGATATTGTTAATCGTGTTGAAGCATTAGCAAATTCATTAAATATCCCCCATTTATTATTCGCAGGTCCGGCAGGTACAGGTAAATCAACCTTAGCTTTAATTGTCGTAAAAGAATTATTCAAAAATACATGGAAAGATAATTATTTAGAATTAAATGCAAGTGATGAACGAGGAATAAATATTGTTAGGGAAAAAGTAAAAGATTTTGCAAGAACAAAATCATTAGGTGATGTACCCTTCAAAGTAATTTTCTTAGATGAAGCAGATGCATTGACCCCTGAAGCTCAGCAAGCATTAAGAAGAACAATGGAAAATTATTCAACAACCTGCAGATTTATTCTTTCATGTAACTATTCAAGCAAGATTATTGATCCCATTCAATCACGTTGTGCAATTTTTAGATTTAAATTATTAGAAAATAAAGCAATAGGAAAAGTCATTGACAGAATAGCAAAAACAAAAGACCTTTCAATCTCTCCTGGAACTTATGAAATCCTTTATGAAGGCTGTGAAGGAGATTGCAGACGATGCATTAACCTTTTGCAAGCAACTGCCGCAATTTCTCCGGCTATTACCCCGGAATTAATCTCAACTATAATTTCTAATGCAAAACCTAAAGACATCAAAGTTGTTTTAGAATATGCTCTCTCAGGAGATTTCAAAAATTCAAGAGAAAAACTTTTAGATGTAATGTTAAAAGAAAGTATTTCCGGACAGGATACAATTAAAGCAATACAAAAAGAAATTTGGAATTTGCCAATTGAACCGGAAGTAAAAGTAAAATTAACAGAAAAAACTGGTGAAGTGGAATTTAGAATTGTCGAAGGTTCTGATCCATTTATACAATTAGAAGCACTTTTAGCCAGTTTTGTTTTAGCTGGAATGGGGAAGTAAAGATGGCAGATGAAAACATCGAAGTAGAAGTCCAGACTTTTATTTCAGAAGAAAAATATGATCAATTTTTAGAATTTTTTAATGAAAATGCAATTTTTATAAAAGAAGATTTTCAGGAAACATATTATTTTGATGAAAATTCAAATTTAAGAATCCAAAGAAATAATGATTGTGCAAAACTATGGCATAAATCCGGAAATGTTCATGATGAATTTATGGAAGAAGTTGAGATTATAACAAAAAGAGAAGACTTTGAACTTCTTGAAAGATTTTTAAACAAATTAGGTCATACTGCAAAAATAAAATGGTTAAGAGACAGAAAAGAATTTAATTGGGACGGCATTAAAGTTTCTCTTGATTATACTCGAGGTTATGGATATATCCTTGAACTTGAAAAAATGGGAACAGATGAAGACAAAGAAATAATCTTAAAAGAATTAAAACAAAAATTAAACGAATTTAATATTCCAATAACATCTAAAGAAGAATTTAATAAAAGATTTAATGACTATAAAAAAAATTGGAGAGAATTAATAGAATATGATAATTAAAAAAACTTCTCTTGAAAAATTACTTGATGACACCAAATTAAAAATAGAATCTATAAAAGATGTTGATATTTGTCGTTTTCCAATATCTGACGAAGAAAAAGTAAGACTAATAAATTTTAAACTTGCATTAAGACCAAAATATATCCCTGCAAAGTTAGAAAATTATTCTCAAAAGTCTTGTGATTTACCTTTTGGTTATGTAATTGTTTCAGGTAAAATTAATGGTATAATTAAAGAGGTTAATGAAATTTATGAAGAATTAAATTCTTTATAAAAAATAATTTAAAATGAATCAAAAAAAAATTTCTATAGATATTACTGAAAGTTTTGAGGAAGAAATAACTTGTGAAGAAATAATGGAAGAATCAACTGACCTTATTGAAAAAGTTCCTGCAAATTTAAATTCTTATTTTAAAAAAGTAAAAGAAGAATCTGAAATACCTTTGGAAACAGTAAATAAAACAATTTCAGAAAGAAAAAAAGATTCAAAATCATTCGCTGAAAAATATCGTCCTAAAACTTTAAATGAAATTATGGGTCAGGCTGAAGCGATTGTAAAAATAAAAATTTTTGTTGCAAATTATCCGAAGAAAAAAAAAGCTATGGTTTTATATGGCGGACCAGGGACAGGAAAAACTACAATGGCTCATGCAATTGCAAAAGCAATGGACGCTGAAATATTTGAATTAAATGCTTCAGACTTAAGAAATAAAAATAAACTTCAGGAAGTATTAAAACCAGCAATTGAACAAAAATCTTTAACAAAATTAAATAAAATAATCTTAGTTGATGAAGTCGACGGAATTTGTGCAGTAGACCGTGGAGGTTTATCAGAATTATTAGAATTAATTTCAATAACTACTTATCCGGTTATAATCACTGCAAATGATATATGGAAAAATAATCTTAGTAGTTTAAGGCAAAAAGCAGAATTAGTTGAAGTCAGAGAAATCAATTATAACATCATTAAAGATGTTTTAATAAATATCTTAAAAAAAGAGAAATTATCCATAAACGACGATGTTTTAACTAAAATTGCAGTTAAAGCTAACGGGGATTTAAGAGCAGCTTTAAACGATTTGCAAACTGCATCAAGGTTAAAAGACCCTTCAAAATTTGTTCCCGATGAAAGGAATAGACGAACAGATATTTTTAATGCATTAAAATTAGTTCTAAAAGGCAAACCAAATAATGATCTCTTAAAAGTTTATGATTCTGTTGATATGCAAATTGATGAAATCTTTTTATGGCTTGAAGAAAATATTAGTAAAGAATATTCAGGACTGGATTTAGTAAGAGCTTATGATTTGTTAAGTAAAGCCGACGTATTCAAAGGTAGAATCCATAAGCAACAATATTGGAGATTTTTAGTTTATGAAAATGCCCTTTTAAGTTATGGAATTTCTTCGGCAAAGAAAAATTCAAATTGTGGGTTTACAAGTTATCAAAAACCTACTCGTATTCTTAAAATCTGGCTTAGTAATCAACGAAATGCAAAAAAGAAATCAATTGCTCAAAAATATGCAAAACTCGTCCACGTTGGCTATAAACGAGCAATGAGCGAATTTCCAATAATTAAGCAAATAATAAACTCAAATCCCAAAATTCAACAAGAATTGAAATTAGAAAAAGACGAAATTGAATACATTACAAAATGATTTAAGAGGAATTTTGTAATGCTAGAAATTTTTTTCCAGTAAATTTCTTTGTGTTACAAAATGATTTAAGAGGAATTTTGTAATGCTAGAAATTTTTTTTGGAGTAAATTTCTTTGTGTTACAAAATGATTTAAGAGGAATTTTGTAATGCTCTCTTATTTAAACTCATGAAATTTACGTAACATTTCCGTATACAATCTTTGGCTATGTTCTGCAAGAGGTTTGTCTTGTAAATAAACAATCCCTTTTTTTATTTCTAATTTAACTTGATTTCCGATTTCATATATTATCCCTTCAATATCCTTAAGTTTTTTTCCAGACATTAAACCCCCTTCATATATCCGCTTTAAAATTTTTCCTTCAAGAATAAATTTATATCTTAATACATCCGGTGAATCATCAATTATTAAATGTCCACCGAAATTTTTTAAATCTGTAGTGTATTCTCTTCCTTCGTAAATTATTTTGAATGCCATTTTATTTAAACTCATGAAATTTACGTAACATTTCTGTATACAAATTTTGATTATATTCTGCAAGAGGTTTGTCTTGTAAGTAAACAATTCCTTTTTTAACTTCTATTTTAAATATTCCAATTCGTTCATCAATTGCTTTATCAATAGATTTTAAATTTATTTCAGAAGAAGACATTCTTCCTTCAAACCAACTTCCTGTTTTAATTGTTCCATTTGGAAATTGTCGTAAATCTTTTTCTAATATAAATTTATAATTTATCCGGAATGGAAATTCACAAACTGATAAATGTCCATCAAAATTTTTTAAATCTGTAGGGTATTCTCTTCCTTCGTAAATTATTTTGAATGTCATTTTATAAAATCTTTAATTTGGTGCACATTGAGCAGAACTTGCTGATGCACTTGTAGCAGTATAACCAAATCCTGGGCTAGGAGCAGAACTTGATAATTGAGTACTGCATACTGATGGAGCGTTATTAAATGCTGTGCAAATACCTTCTAAATAAGAAGCTGAATCTCTTCCGGCATTTGATTGAACCCCATTAATAATTAATGTTGGACTGCCTTGAACACCATAAGCTTGACTTAATTTTGAATCTTCTGCATAATATTCTTTTGCTCTACCACTTGAAATACATTCCTTAACTTTTGCATCATTAATCTTTGTCTTTAAAACACATCTAGGTGAATCAGAATCTTCCAAGAAACATTCTAAATAATCTAAATATTTATCTCCTTGTTCTTCTCTAATACAAACTTGAATTGGAGTTTCTGTTTCTTCTTTTTCACCGTGCATAAAGTAATGAACAAATCTAATTTTAACATCTGCAACACTACTTAATGTTCTCATTGCCGGTATAAATCCTTTTTCAGCTTGAGTACCATAAGGACAATGAGTCATAACAAATAATTCTGCAAGAGGTTTATCGCTTTTAGGAACTTCTGTAGAGGCAGTTTGTTGAGTTTTTTGTGGTATTGAGTCCAAAGGTGTAACTCCTTGAACTAAACTGGTTCCATCACCAGTTAAATATAATGGAATATTATTTCCGTTGTAAGAAACAGTAACTTCGTAAAGACCATTATCTAATAATTTTGAACTAACTAATTCAACACCCCCACCTGTTTGTGAATTAGCAAAATCAATAATCTTTTGACCTGCATCTAAATCTGAAAATTTATCCTTAAACATAAATCCACTTAAACTTCCTGCAAGTAATATTATTAATAAAATACTTAGAACAATAGTAGATAATAACCAAGGATTTTCTTTAAATTTTTTATTTAAAACTTTTAAAGATTTATTTTTTTTAATTTCATCCATAATTTATTGACGAAAAATTCTTTTAAAAGCTTTTTGGTAACTTTTTGAAAAATTAATTTGGTGCACATTGAGCAGAACTTGCTGATGCACTTGTAGCAGTATAACCAAATCCTGGGCTAGGAGCAGAACTTGATAATTGAGTACTGCATACTGATGGAGCGTTATTAAATGCTGTGCAAATACCTTCTAAATAAGAAGCTGAATCTCTTCCGGCATTTGATTGAACCCCATTAATAATTAATGTTGGACTGCCTTGAACACCATAAGCTTGACTTAATTTTGAATCTTCTGCATAATATTCTTTTGCTCTACCACTTGAAATACATTCCTTAACTTTTGCATCATTAATCTTTGTCTTTAAAACACATCTAGGTGAATCAGAATCTTCCAAGAAACATTCTAAATAATCTAAATATTTATCTCCTTGTTCTTCTCTAATACAAACTTGAATTGGAGTTTCTGTTTCTTCTTTTTCACCGTGCATAAAGTAATGAACAAATCTAATTTTAACATCTGCAACACTACTTAATGTTCTCATTGCCGGTATAAATCCTTTTTCAGCTTGAGTACCATAAGGACAATGAGTCATAACAAATAATTCTGCAAGAGGTTTATCGCTCTTAGGAACTTCTGTAGAAGTAGATCTTTTTTGAGTAGTAGCTTGTTGTTCTAATGAATCTAAAGGTGTAACCCCTTGAACTAAACTGGTTCCATCAGCAGTTAAATATAATGGAATATTATTTCCGTTGTAAGAAACAGTAACTTCATATAGACCGTTCTCTAATAATTTTGAACTAACTAATTCAACACCTCCACCTGTTTGTGAATTAGCAAAATCAATAATCTTTTGACCTGCATCTAAATCTGAAATAGTGCTTCCAGTCATAATTGCCCCGCCAGTCATCTTGAAATTTCCAGCAAGTAAGATAATAACTAAAACACTTAAAACAATAGTTGATAACATCCAAGGATTTTCTCTAAATTTATCAGTCAAATTTCCTTTAGATTTATCCTCTTTACACTCCTCTTGTTTTATCACTTCATCACTCATAATTATTATTAATGAAAAAACCTTTTAAAAACTTTTTGGTAAAATTTAGAGAAAATTAATTTATTTACCTCGATTTATGCAATATACCCCATATAATCTTTCTAAATCTCTAATTTTATTTGGATCAATTTTAATTTTTTTAATCGAACTCAAATTTTGAACTAAATCAAATTGTCTTAATCTTCCACTTAATCCCCCTTCATTCAAGAATTTTTGAATTTCTTCTTCATCTTTAAAATAAGTAAATTGTCTGCCTGTTTTTTTCTGGCTTCTTTTTTTAACAATATCCCTTATCCAATTAATAATAGGATTAAAATTGGTTTTTGATAATCTTTCAGGAATAAAGTCTGGAGTTAACCAACTTCCTTCCGGAGAATAATCTTCTAAAAATTGTGCAATATTATCTCTAAAAACTTTTTGTTCATCTTTATCTAAATACATAAAAAACCCTTCATTAATAATAGCTAAAGGTTTTTTTGTTTGTGATTCTTGATATAATTCCCCGGCTTTTTTAAATGACTCATAATCAAGAGGATTTAAACTCATAAAGTGATGATTTTTCGAAATTTTTTCTTTTTTAATATTTTTAACGATTTTTTCTTTTAATTTGATTATTTTTTCTAAATCTGATTCAATAAAAAATTCATCCCCGGTATTTAATTCTAAACTTCTTGTAGAAAATCCACTGGCTAATTCTAAAATTGAGTAATTCTTTAATTGTTTTAATGCTTCATTAGTTGAATAGTATCTTCCTTCAAAAATAACCGGCATAATTAATATCTCCGGATAAATTTTTGATAAAGTCTTAATTGCTATATTTAACATCCCTGTAAAGTTTTTTTCATAATTGACTTCCCCCTTTGCATATAATTTATCTAACTCTTCGGATATTTCTTTTGCATAGGGTAAATTAGTATAATCTTTTCTAAATTGTGCACACATTATTGCTGTTGGACTAATCTTATTCAAATCTTTAGACATATCATCTATAGTTTATTATTTTATTATAAACCCATTGAAAATTAAAAAATATAAAAAGCCCTATGCTTATCTATATTTATGAAAAAGATGATTAAATGGGGTGTCTTTTATGTGGTATCCAAGGAGGCTCATAGAGATACCACCCTTCAGTGCTTCGAGGAGGTTCAAAAGGAACCAAGGGGTGCCTTTTAATGGGTTACGACATAATCGTTGGCAGAGGTGAATCTGACAAAAAAACTTTTGGGAATAAAGGTCTTGTCTATTTAGGTAAAGGTTATGTAAAAATGGGTCAATATACTTCTTTAAGTAATAAAATTTATATGGACGTAGCAAGAAGTCATGTAGTTTTGGTGGCAGGAAAAAGGGGTTCGGGTAAGTCCTACACCCTCGGTGTTTTAGCAGAAGAACTTTCAAATTTACCAAAAGAAGTAAGCCAAAATATTGGTTCTTTAATATTTGATACAATGGGAATTTATTGGACAATGAAATACACCAATGAGAAAGATAAAGAATTATTAAGAGATTGGGACCTTCAAGCAAAAAATCTTCCAGTAAAAATTTTTGTTCCTTATGGGCATTATGATTCTTATTTAGAAAAAGGAATTCCTGCTGACAGAAAATTTGCTTTGGATGTAATGGATTTAAATCCTGAAGATTGGATTATAACTTTTGGTTTGGATATTATTCACCCTGTTTCTGTATTAATTGAAAGATCAATAACTAAATTAAAACTTAAAGGAAATTTTGGAATTGATGAAATTTTAGAAGAAATAAAAAAAGATAAAACCTCGTCGCAAGACACGATTAATGCTGCATTAGGATTATTTGAAGCAGCTGACACATGGGGGATTTTCGCAAGGGGTGAGGAGTCAAATTTTGTTAAAGATTTAATTACTGCTGGAGTGACTTCTGTGTTGGATTTAAGTGTTTATAATGCTGTTGGAGCATTTAATGTTCGGGCATTAGTAATCAGCTTGGTTTGCAGGAAAATTTTCAATCAACGAATGTCTTCAAGAAAAGATGAAGAAGTAAAAGCAATTGCTAAAGGATTAGACTTTACATCTTCTCTGGAAAAAAAAGAAACGCCTTTAGTTTGGTTATTTATTGATGAAGCACATGAATTTTTACCGAAAGATGATAAAACTGTTGCAACAGATGCGTTAGTTCAATTATTAAGGGAAGGAAGACAACCCGGAGTTTCTTTAGTTTTAGCAACTCAGCAACCGGGACAAATTCACCGAGACGTTATGACTCAGTCAGATATAGTAATCTCTCATCGAGTAACTTCTTTTCCGGATTTAGAAGCATTAAATCATATTATGCAAAGTTATCTATTAGAAGGAATTCAACAATATATGGACGATTTACCAACATTAAAAGGTTCAGCAATTATTTTAGATGATAATTCTGAAAGAATTTATCCAGTTAGAATAAAACCACGATTTACATGGCACGGAGGAGAAGCTCCAACTGCTGTGGAAAAGAAAAAGGAACTATAAATGCTTCTCCGTAGTGTCAAATGGCACGGTGAGCATCTTCTGAAAGTTGCCAATAAATCAAAATTTTCCTTGATTTAAAGCAAGCTTTCACGGAGTGCAAATGGGAGAAGCTCCAACAGCAGTTGAAAAGAATAAAGAAATTTCTAATTCCCTTTTGTAACCCCAGCACAGCAAAGCTGTGAAATATAAAAAACAAAAGGTAAAAAGGAATTGTAAATGCTTCTCCGTAGTGCCAATGGCACGGTGAGTCATTTTGAAATTTCTAATAAATGAATAATTCAAAAGTGAGTTTAAAGAATATTTCACAGATGGGGAATTGAGCATCTTCTGAAAGTTGCCAATAAATCAAAATTTTCCTTGATTTAAAGCAAGCTTTCACGGAGTGCGAATTGGAGAAGCTCCAACTGCTGTGGAAAAGAATAAAGAAATTTCTAATTCCCTTTTGTAACCCCAGCACAGCAAAGCTGTGAAATATAAAAAACAAAAGGTAAAAAAGAATTGTAAATGCTTCTTCGTAGTGCCATGGGACATGGCATGGAGGTCGAGAGTTTACACTTGCATAATATTCTGAAAGCAAATTTTAAAAGTTGCAAGTGTGGGCTCGAGATGGGAAGCTCCAACAGCAGTTGAAAAGAATAAAGAAATTTCTAATTCCCTTTTGTAACCCCAGCACAGCAAAGCTGTGAAATATAAAAAACAAAAGGTAAAAAGGAATTGTAAATGCTTCTCCGTAGTGCCAATGGCACGGTGAGTCATTTTGAAATTTCTAATAAATGAACAAAGTGAATTTAAAGCAAGCTTTCACGGAGTGCGAATTGGAGAAGCTCCAACTGCTGTGGAAAAGAATAAAGAAATTTCTTAGAAATTTCTTTTTTCTTTTGTGACCACGGCACAGTAAAGCTGTGAAATGTAAAAAAGAATTGTAACTTCATCACAACAATTTTTATAAAAAGATTTATTCATAATTTTTAGTGGCATCTAAAGTAGAATTGATAGTAAAACCCTTAGACTTTTTTAAATCTGTAATTTTAAAATATGGAGAATCAAACATTATTTTCTATGATATAAAAATTCGAAGTCTTACAAAACCTTATTTTCGTTTAGCTGGACAAATAAATTTTGAAAAAGGAAAGGAAGTTACTGATTTTGATGATGATTTAATTTATATGACTGGTAAAGATTTTAAACATTATAACAGTGCAATGAAATATACCTTAAAAGATTTCAAGTCCTTTTCTTTTCAGTTTGGCGTTTTAGCAAATAAAACTGATTTATATTCGGATGTTCCGGAAAAATTTCGTCCAAAATTAGATTATCTTTTTGCCTGTGTTAATAATCCAATAGAAAATGAAAATTTAAAAAAGATAATTCTTGAAACTGAAGAAGTAAGAACAAATGAGATTTTGAATCTTGAATGGTATGAACATTACATGAAACCCTTTACTGAAAAATGGACTAGAGAATTAAGTGATTTGGTGAAGATAAAATTAAAAATTATATAATTAATTTGGTTAAAATGTAGTTATACAACTTTTATTCGTTTAAAAGTTTTTAAATAATAATCCTTTGCTGGTGTCCTAAATCCATTTATTAAAATGAGAGATTTGCTATGAGAAAAGTTTCTCCGATTGAAAATTTTATCTAATTAATCTTTCTAAATTTGTAACTCTCTCTAAAAGTTCTTTTATTTCTTTTTTAGTTTCTTCAAGGATAGTCTTACTATCATTTGGAATTTTACTTTTTTCAATTCCAAAATATTTTTCAGTTTCTCGTCTAAGAATATCAACTTTATCCAATTTTTCCCATTTAAATTCCGGTTCATTTCTTCCAAAATGCCCGTAAGTAGCAGTCTTTTTGTAAATTGGCTTTTTCAAATCAAGTTCACGAATAATATCTGCAGGTTTAAGCGGAAAATGTTTTCTAACTAGTTCTTCAATTTTTTCTTCTGGAATTTTATTTGTGCCAAAACAATTGAAAAAAATTGAAATTGGTTCAGCTAACCCTATTGCATATGAAATTTGAACTTCGCATTTATCCGCTAGACCAGTAGCAACGACATTTTTTGCGATATATCTTGCGGCATACGCAGCACTTCTGTCAACTTTTGAAGGATCTTTTCCAGAAAAAGCACCTCCCCCATGTCGGCCATAACCGCCATAAGTATCAACAATAATTTTTCTTCCGGTTAATCCAGAATCCCCGACAGGTCCACCAATAACAAATCTCCCTGTAGGATTTACATGGAAAATAGTTTTCTCGTCGAGTAAATTCCCGCAAACTGGCTTAATAACTTTCTCAATCATATCTTTTTTAATTTTTTCAAGAGAAACATTTTCATCATGCTGAGTGGATAAAACTACTGTGTGAATTTTTTTTGGAAAACCTTTTGAATATTCTACAGTAACTTGAGATTTTGCATCAGGACCTAAATAAGAAATTTCCTTGCTACGCCTTAGTGCAGTTCTTTTTTGCAATATTTTATGAGCTAAAATTATTGGCAAAGGCATAAATTCCGGTGTTTCATTAGTTGCATAACCAAACATAAGTCCTTGGTCTCCGGCACCTTGTTCTTTATTTTCTGAAGAATCAACTCCCTGAGCGATATCAGGAGATTGCTTAGATAAAGCTACTTGAACCGCACAATATTTACCATCAAAACCATATTTTAAATTATCATAACCTATTTCCTGAATTGTTTTTCTGGCAACAGCTTCGACATCTACATGAGCTTTGCTTGTGACTTCTCCGCCAATTAATATAAAACCCGTTTTTACAAAACATTCTACAGCAACACGACTATTTTCATCTTGTTCAAGAAAAGCGTCAAGTAAAGCATCAGAAACCTGGTCGCAGAGTTTATCCGGATGACCTTCTGCAACAGATTCAGAAGTAAATAAATAATCTTTTTCCTCGTTCATGGGTAATTTAAAAAATAAAGGATTATAATATTTATTGAAAAAAATATTCCTTTAGGAATATTTATATAGGAAATTAATCTAAAATAAATATGTTTCCAGAATTAAGTTCAATAAAGACAAGAAGACAAATCTTAGGAATTAAACAAAAAGATTTAGCAATAAAAGCAAAAGTTTCTCAATCTATGATTGCAAAATTAGAATCAGGTAAACTTGAACCGTCTTATACTATTGTAAAAAGAATATTTTCAATACTTGAAAATTTAGAGCATAAAAAAGAAAAAACCTGTTTGGAGATTATGTCAAAGAATATGATTTGTCTAAAAAAAACAGATTCTATTGAATTAGCATCTAACGCAATGAGAAAACATTCAATATCGCAAATTCCAATAATTGAAAATAAAAGAGTAATAGGAAGTATAAATGAATCATTGATATTAGAAAAAATTATTCAAGGGATAGATAAAAAAGAATTATTTAGAAAGCAAATTCAAGAAATTATGAAAGAGCCTTTTCCAATATTAAATTCTAATACTCCATTAACTTTAGCTTTGCCACTTTTAAAAACTTCAGAAGCAATTCTCATTTGCGAAAAAGATAAAATTTCGGGGATAATTACGAAGTCGAATGTGCTTTAGGGACTTACAGGATTTTATTTTTCTTTTTTGGGGTCACCTCTTTAAGGAGTTTTAATATTTATGAGCCTCTTAATTTTGGGATAATTCTTATTCATAAAAATCAAAGATTTTTCTGCATATGCTTTGTCCAAAATAGTTCCATAGTACTTAGTTCCATTTCTGTAATATCTGAGTTCATCCATAAAGGTTACATCTGCTTCTGAAAATCCAAGTACTTTTAAATAAGCAACTTCTGCTTCATGGGAATTACCTGCATTATACCCCTCAAGAAACATTTTTGCTCTAAGAATTTCCATTAAAATATCATAGCAATAATCTATTATGAAATTCGCATTCATTTTATCCTTAGGAATACTGCTTAAAGATAAATCAAGAAAGATTTTCTTCTCTTCAGCTTCCTTAATCAAAGCTAAAGCTCTGTTTTTATTAGGACTTTGTTTATTAACAATTCCATTCTTGATAAATTCTTCAAATTTTTTCATTTTATAATTCCACAGTTCCTTTCAGAGTAATTCCATTAAGGATATTACTCAACAGAGGCTTGTTTATACTATTAAAAGATTTATAATAATTTATTATAATCTTTCTTTCTAATATCTTATCAAACCTTGCGTCAAGTTCTCTCTTTCCTGAATTAATAATCGCTAAATCAATATCTGATTGCATGGTATCTTCTCCGTGTGCATAAGATCCAAAAAGCATTACTGTTGCTCCAGGAAAAATATTGTAAAGGGTTTGAATTAAACCTGAGTCATAGAGTTGTTTCAAATTATCTGCTCTTTTTAAACCAATTACTTTTTTGTTATCCCTATTTAATTCTATAGCCCATCGGGAGGAGTCTTTATCTTGTTTAGCATTCACTAATCCCTCTTTTTGAAGATAAGGAATGGCCTTCAATACTGCAGGTTGAGAAACTTTTAAGATTCTTGCAATACAATTCATATTAAGAGACATTCCAGCTTTTACAAATAGAAGTCTCATTATTCTCTGTTGCAATAAGCTTAACTTCAGTTCGTATATGTTAACCATAGTTAGAATGTATTAACTTTAGTTTATAAAACTTAAGGTAATCTTTATAATTCTACTTATAAGAGAAATGTGCTTTAGGGACTTACAGGATTTTATTTTTTCTTGCAATGAGGACATCCATTATATTCTGAACTATATAACTTTTTGCAAAATCTGCACCTTATTTGTTTTTCTGTTTTCAGTCTTTCTTCAGAAGAAGATTTGATTGGAGCATTAGACGCTGGTTCTCCCTTTATCATTGAGATAACATTCCCAATTATCATAAAAACTCCAAAGATAATAAAACCAATACCAATCATTTGACCAGTTGAATCGCTTAATGTAGCTTCTTTATTAATAAAACCTAATATTGGGAAAAATACAAAACATATTCCGATTATAAGACCAATAATGCTTCCAGGTTTTACCATTTTTTTATTCTTTACAGAAGTTGTTGAACTTTTTAAAGATTGTTTCTTTTGCTCTGCTTCTTTTATTGACGAGACCCAAAAAATGCAGATAATTGAAGCAATCCATGCGACTATTGGTGAAAAGAGAACAAAAAGGGCAAATGCATTTACTATGAATAGGATAAGAATTGCAATATTTTGTTTTTTCTTTGCAGCTAATGAACCTGCAATAATCACCAGGATAAGTGTAATAATATTCACTGTCCACTTGATTAGTTCGCTTGTTGCTTGAATATCCATATTTCCCTCAATTAAGAAATGTCATTAAGATTTATATAAATTTGGTTGAGGAATGAATAGAAAAAAATATACGCCCAAACCACAACGACTGGACGAGTGTGTCTTTTGAGGGGAACAAATCTTTAATATCTTTTTATTACGCTTTCTAAGAAATCATAACTTTTTCTAGTTTGTTCTAACATAAATTGATAATATTTTTTTGACATACCCCCATTAGATTTTGCCAGAGAATTAAAATAAGATTCCTTATTTTCTTTATAGACAATTATAGGTTGGTACCCATTACTAATTAAAATTTTATTCATAATCAACCTTCCAGTCCTTCCATTTCCGTCTAAAAAAGGATGTATACTTTCGTATTTTCTATGAAATTCAAAAGCCAAGATTAACGGATGAATTTTATTTTTATTTTCCCTATACCATTTTAATAAAGTCACTAACTCAGATTCTACATTTTCAGGGGAGGTAGTTATTGAATTACCTACAACATTTTGGACTTTTTTAAAACCTCGAGGATAAGAAACTCCTTTTTGCATTTCCAAATCTTTTGTTAAAACATGATAGAGTTTTTTTATAGAAGTAATATTAAATTTAAATGATTTTTTTAAATAATCATATGCCTCAATTGAATTCTTAACCTCTTTAACTTCATTTTTATCAGAATATTTAGTATCACCCTTATCGATAATTTCCTGAACTGCTTGTGGAGGGATTTTGGACCCTTCAATATTATTTGAATTAAAAATAAATTCTTTTGCAAATTCTATACCTACCATTTTCTGACAATTCTTAGCGTCAATTAGGTTATTTAATTTAATAGAGGATAATTCTATCTTTTCAGGCAATTTTTCATTATGAGATATCTTAGAAATAATCTGACTTAGGTATTTTTTTCTAAACTCAAACTCTTCTTTTGTTATTGATTCTATATTGTCTAATAAGAATTTTTCTTTATTGAGAGTTGGCGACTGTAGACCCATGCTTTTCTTAATAACACATGATTCTCCCATAAAAACTATTTTCTTTACGAAGGATGCATAGTTATTACTTTTTGTTTTTTTAATTTCTATATGGCTCATGATTATTATAGGTCAGTTTTATTTAAAAACCTTACTATTTGGGCAGGAAATAATATAATTTATATCGAAGGAATAGTTCATTTTTATAACCTTTTTGGCATGAATAGATGGGAAAAATATAACCTTTTTGGCACGAATTAATTCCATTCTTAGTTGCTAATTTTATCTCTAGATTAGGGGTTTAGTCTAATGTCCCAGAATGAAAAATTTTAATTCATATTGCTTAAACGCAATATGAAAAGAAAAAAATAAACGCCTCAGACGGCTCAGAGAATTTTTGAGAAAATTCTCTGGGACTTCAACAGGCAGTGCAGTTGAAGTGTCCTAAAAATTTTATAAATAAAATTTTGGGAACTTAAACTCCATGGGAGTATAAAGTAATTGAACCCTAGAAAATAATTTTTGAATTTAGTCCGATGTCCCCCTGAGAATAAATTAATATCTTCCTTTTCAGTAAGATATTAAAAATATACGCCTCAGCCGAACGATAGACAAAAATATACCAATTTCCATTATTTCTCGAAAATGTCTGAGTTTCAGTTCGAGACTGGAATTAAAAGTCTTTAACTAAATTATAGACTCTCATAATTTCATCGGCATACTCTTTTTTATACTTTTCCTTTAAAATTTCTTTTAAAGCTTTATCTAAGTCTCTTCTGTTGATTTTTTCCAAATAATTATTTATTTCTAATTTATTAAGGAGTAAGTCTGAATTGTTCTTTAAATCCTTTTTTACATCATTTGGGAAGCTTTCATTTAGAAATAACTTTATTCCTCCCCCAATCATTATCTCTTTTAATTTTATGTCTTGAATTTGGTGACTTAAAATTTTTGAAATAAAATTTATTTTAGTTTCCTCATCAAAAATAGTTATATTCTCTTCATTTAAATTTAAAGACGAAACAATCATAAACTCAAAAAACAAATATTCTTTAAATCTTAATTTCTCTCTGTTGTCGAAGAAATAAGCCCTAATTTCATCATTATCTTTTTTATCATAAATCTTTTTTCTAATTATCTCATTATCTTTCTTAATGAGGGTAGATACCTTACTATCTACAAATTTCTTAAAAATATCAAATTTTCTAAACCCTTTCTTTAATTCATCCCTATTCTTAATATATATTGGAGTCCAAGTCTTTCCCAAATTAATAAAATTCTGGTCTTGGAAATATTCAAATATGGAATTTTGATAGAATCCATTATTTTCAAAAAGAATTTTTCTGCTATCTTTATTTAATTTAGTGTATAATTTTGGAACTACAATAAAATATTCTGAATTGGAAATACTATTAAGGTTGTTAATATTGATTATTTCTTTTGTTATTATTTCCCTTATTATTTTCTCTCTATCTCTTAATTTTTTTAATTCTTCTTCCTTATCAGATAAAAGTATTTTTACGTTTTCATTTGTCTCAGTAGTATTAGATAAAATCTCATCTTCGTGTTTTGGTTTGTTAATATTTATTTCAAATTTATCGATTATTTTGACATGGATTAGACTAAATATGTTTGATATACTAAGAGTTATATTCGCTACAATTTCAACCAGTTTTATTATAAGGTTCATTCTTTAGTTCCTTTAGAAGTAATCAGAGAGCATAGTCGTCTCTGACCACCTCTCTTCATTGAATTATTCACATATTTGAACTTTTTATATTTAACTATTATTTCGCCCAACCCAAATGTTCGGCAATTAGCTTTATATCATACTCATTTATCAAGTTTTGAATATCTGACAAATAAAAAGAAAGAATTATTGCCAAAAGTAGAGAGTTAACCTTCAATATACCATTAATGTAATCTTGAACAGATAGCATTTCAGCAAATGGTTTATTCTCGTGTGCAACGTCATTTCTTAGAATAAATCCTTTTTCAACATCATAATCTAAATATTCTTCAAAAATAATTCTTGTTTTAGGACTATCTACGAACTCTTTTTCAAAACTTCCCAAGACATAAAGCATATCTGAGAGACTTATTTCTTCTGTTTTGTAGAGCTTGGAAATCTTTTTCTTTTTTTCGTCATCCCAATTAGCCTTAAGTGAGTTTAACTCTAAATCTTCTATCATAAGGTAAAGGTTATCTATAAACAAGCGAGGCATTAATTCGCAAAAAGTTCTATAAAAATTAGAAAGTGTATATTTATCAAAATTAGGAAATATCTGGGAGAGTTTTATCTCTCCTTCTAAAATCTTCATCATTACACCCATAATAACATTTTGCTTATCTATTGCTAAGAATACTTGACGCTTAACAAAAAGTTCCCTTTCAGATAACTCTTCGTTTACTCCCGTAATCCTTTCTCTTTTCGCTTTATTAATTATTAATCTGTTTGGGAATTTTTTCTCTAAATAATTCTTTAATTCTGAAAAAACCTTTTTTATTTCAAAGTATCTCTTTTTCTCATCTTCTTTAAGATATTTCAAATGGGTTTTTTCTAAATTATTAAAATCAAATTTCCCTTCCTTAATTAGTTTATTAATAATATCTTTAATTTGTTGTGCAGTCAAATGCTTCATAAAGTTCACACAAATATAAACTATTTAACACTTATTCTTCTTGTGTTTTACATAGTCCCAACCTAACTAAACTCTGTATCTCACAATATCTTAATATAATAACATTAACTTCGCCAATTAAATAAAGAATTGAAAACTTTAGGGGAAAGAAGCGAAGGGAACATTCGCAAATGACTAAAAGAAAGTTAGAAATTCATTTCAATCCAGCGAAATGTCAATGCAAAAGGTGTCAAAAGAAGCTATTTGGATGTTAAGAGGAAATCAAAGGAAAGAAGTTTTTCTTAGTCTACCAACCGAACCTTTTATGGCAAATAAGCTTAGAAAAAAGCTCGAACATACAATTAGCCTTAGAGAAATGAGCAGACATTTAAGAGACTTCGAAGAACAGAAATTAGTCGTTTGCCTTAACAAAGATGACCCCTACAATAAACTCTATTATATTACTGACAAATGTAAGAGGTTGCAGAAAGAATTGGTTAAACTGACTTAATTGTCTTGGACCCTTGTCCTTCTATTTTCTCTATTTCAGGTAAACCAATACGACTAAGATAGTAGGCAAATCTCTGAGAAAGGTCCTCTCTGTAAAGTTCTTTCATAGAACCAATATAATGTTTTTTTAATATTTCATACATCACCTTCGTGGGAATAGTATAATATTGTTTAAAATCTACAACTAATTCGGGAATTTTAAGTTTTTTATCTTCCTTCAGAAAATGATATCTTGCATTATTATTTCTCTTAATTACATTCCATCTTTCGGAGTTATATTGTTCACGGGTTATTCTTAACTTTTCTAAATGCTTACCTTGCTTTACTAACTCTGCAATATAGGCTGGGCAGACTAAAACAGAATCTATTACCTTATCTTGTTTTCCTCCATTGTTTTCATTTCTATCTTTATAATCTTGTTGTAAATCACAGGCTTGTGTTAGAACTACAAAGAAGGGAATAGTTATCTGGTCTATTTTTATTTCTTCTGTTTCTGAATCAAGAAAAGCCCACCTTACATAATCAAATTTTTGAAATAAATCTCCTTGGCAAATATGAATTTTCTCAGAAGTTTTATTATACATTTTAATTAGAAGAAAGTTTATAACTAATAATTTCCGCTTTCATTTCCATATTATTATATTTACTTAAGTCAATTTTTTCTTTCTCAGACTTAACTTCCTTAGACTTAAGAGAAGTAATAATTTTAGTTTTTACTTCTTTTTCTGACGTAGAAATAGTATTTGTTGCACGGGCAGTATTTAGTGCAAATTCATTATAAAATTCTAAATTAGCTATCATCATTCTTCTGTCTCCATAATATTTCTCAATTTATTCCCTATACATTTCTCAAATAAGGAAGTTATTCTCTCATTTAAGACTTTTATTTTATCCATAACTTCTTTTTGATTAAGGGCATCGTTTGTATAGCCATCGATATCTAAAACAAATTCCTTACGAAGTATCTTCCCCGGATATAGGCTGTTTGGTATCCCATATTGGAATCTTAAACTATATTCCCCTTCCAATATTTCGAGGACACTAATTGTTCTTGAGAGATTCTTATCTTCAATGAACTCTAAATTTTTTGTCAAAGAGTCATCTATATAATCTTTAAAGTTAAAAGTATCTTCTTCTTCGAGAGATATTTGATTAACATATCTTAATCCCACCCTCGTAGAAATAATTTCTCCAAAGACGTTTTTTAAACTTTCCAATAAAGTTTTCAGAGTCTTTTCAAGAGATTCAAAACAATCATATTCTAAAAATTCTAAAGTCATATTGTTATGCTCAACAGAGGCAATTCTTTTTTTATTCTTACTAAAAAAAGTCCATTTTAATAATTCTTTATCTTTGAATTCAACTTTTTGGTCTTCACCAACACTGAACTCAATTATCTTTCCAGGTGACTCTTGCAAAATGGGGAACTCTGATTTTATTGCTTCTTGAAACTTTTTAAGTAACTCTTGAGAATATTCTGTTATTTGCGGGTAATCAATCCTAAAAATAACATTTGTTAAAAAGTTCTTTTTATACATTTTTTGCACTCCATCCACCATATTTAATCTAAAATTTGAGACTTTTTAACCCTTTTGCAATATTATTCTTCAGAAAAAGCCTTCAAGTCCTCAGGTGCGAACTCTTCAAATTGTGGCAGGAATTTCATCTCTCGTTTTCTCTTTAAGGGATTAATCTTAGTATGAACATCAAAGAATGAACCAACTTTCTCAAATTTTCCCGTCCTAAAGCCCATATTGTATGTATACATTTTCTTATTCACAATTTCCTCTTCTCCCCAGAGATGCTTTTGAGTAATATTTGGATTTGTATTTCCTGCAAAAACATATCTTATCGGAGTTCCGTCCAGTTATTCAACGCCATAAATCTTTTCTCTAACAAAAGCACCAATCTTATTTTTGTAAACTACTTTAAACTGTCCAAGCTCATTTCCAATTTCAAATTCTCTTTTAAATTTTCCTACGCCCTAGCTAAACCTCAGACCGGGTGCTAAAAAATTTGAAAAATTTTTGGCAACACAAAATGCGAAGCATTTTGTCGTAATTGAACCCGTAGCAGACTAAAATTCCAACTGGAATTTAATTCATATTGCTTAAACGCAATATGAAAAGAAAAAAATAAACGCCTCAGCCGGGAATTGAACCCGGGTCTCCTGCGCGACAGGCAAGTGTCTTAGCCATTGGACAACTGAGGCAATACAATTTTAATAACAATTTGATTTTTAAAACTTTTTCTTTTAAGAAACTTG
>Ga0208977_1000516_pt1 | contig 28817 bp, 12 predicted proteins | sample RifOxyA2_FD_184030 | JGI IMG/M metagenome (GOLD analysis project Ga0208977, IMG submission 184030) | Groundwater microbial communities from Rifle, Colorado - Rifle Oxygen_injection A2 (SPAdes) | ecosystem: Environmental > Aquatic > Deep subsurface > Groundwater | place: Rifle, Colorado, United...
CTGTTTAGGTTTCAATATTTAACCCCCAAACAGGGGGAGGACACGAATAAAACAGTAACTTTAGCAAAGTATCGACAATAGATTATATAAAAAAGCATAATAATGTCAAAAGATTTTTGACATTACGAGATAGAAAAACAGGAGGGTATATGAAATTGACATTTTTGTTGATACTATTTTTGCTTTTTGGCGGGTGTACTATGTATACGGTTGGATATAGGCATCACCCTCCCATGCACGCTTACAAACACGTTTATTACTATTATCCGGATGTTGAAGTTTACTGGAGCCCGGAGTCAGAAACATATTCTGTTTACAGGGATAACGGCTGGGTTGTGGTTACTACCAGGCCCGTATTTCTTACGTCAGGATATTCTTATATAATTATTGAAGATGACGGGCCTGATCCCTGGATTAGGCATAATATTTACCGGGGCAAATATCCGCCTGGTAAGTGGAATGTAAAGGTAAAAGGTAAGAGTAAAAAAAAGGGCTGGAAATGAAGGGCGTTGCTAGGTAATTAGGTTTTGATTTAAGGAACAAGTAATGAGATTTCGGAGACGGGGTCAATTTGACAGCATAAGCTTTAGGTGATGGAGTTAAGTTATTAACATAATGGCAGCAGAGAGATAGAGTTTTTGAGAGGCCTCTGGGAAAGGAACAATCAAAGAACTGGTGGCTATACTTGCTAGAAAAACTAAAAAAGGAGCTGGAAAATGGTTGATGAAACAAATAAATCTCAGATCGTCCTGTATCAGACAGATGACGGGAAAACGCGCGTTGAGGTGCGTTTTGAGCATGAGAATGTTTGGCTCACTCAAAAGTTGCTGGCAGAGCTGTTTGCCACATCAGTACCCAACATCAATATGCATCTAAAAAACATATTTAGCAGCAAAGAATTGGATGAAGATTCAGTTATTAAGGAATTCTTAATAACTGCCGCTGATAGTAAGAATTACAAAACAAAGATGTACGGATTAGATGCTATTATTGCTGTTGGTTACAGGGTTAATTCAAGCCGGGGTACCATGTTCCGCCAATGGGCAACTGAACGGCTCAAGGAATATATGATTAAAGGGTTCATACTGGATGACGCTCGACTCAAACAAGGCGGGCAAAAATCTCGGTATTTTGAAGAACTTTTGCAGCAGATCCGTGATATTCGTTCCAGTGAAAGAATGCTGTATCAAAAGGTTACGGATATTTACGCTACGAGCATTGATTATCGCAGGGATGCAAAAGAAACAGATCTCTTTTTAAGACTGTTCAGAACAAAATGCATTACGCTGTTACAGGAAAGACCGCTGCTGAAATAATCGCCGGGCGCGCTAATAGCAAAAAGGAAATGATAGGGCTTACTAATATCTCAGGCATGAATCTAATACACCGCGACATTTACATTGCAAAGAATTATTTGAATGAAAAAGAGTTGAATAATCTCAATCGTATCGTTGATGCGTACCTTTCTTTTGCAGAAATACAGGCTCAAGGTGAGATTGCCATGAACATGAAGGATTGGATCAATAAACTTGACGAATATTTGGCCTTACTCGGGAAGGGCATATTGCACAATGCTGGTAGTGTCAGCACGGAAGATGCTCAGGCAAAAGCCGACCAGGAATACGAGGTTTTTAAAAAAGAGATGCAGAGCCGATACTTATCCGATTTTGATCGCACAGTAAAACAACTTGAACAAAAAGCTCCGAAGAGAAGAAAGAAAAATGGTTGATTGGAAGAGCTATTTTTTAGTTTTTGGGGATGAGGATTTTGGGTACGGTAGCCATTTATGAACCGGAAACATATGTTGCTTGATGCTAATTGAAATACGATATAAAAGCCTTGCGTAGCACTTTGGTATAGAGTCTCCTTAGCGGATAGGAAAAGCAAAGTTTAATTGACTTTATCTTGTTCTTTGTGTAAAATATTCTTCGCTAAATTATACGGGCGATTAGCTCAGCTGGATAGAGCGCCTCCCTTACAATGCGCTAAAGGTCTCCCCGATTTTCCGACAAAAAGAGCATTATGCCGACGACAAACCAAATTATTGCATCTCACTCACTTTCACTGGAAAGTACTCCTTTTTAGCCTTCCCATAGACACTCCCATAGACAATCTAATTACGCTAAAACAGCCATTTGTAAGGTTTGACGGTGTGTCCGTAAAGTTGTAAAATACTTATGAAGTTGATACTGTAGGCGCGGGTTTATACTTTTTAGGGGGTAGTTCAATGAATAGCCTTTTTGCAGAAATAGACAAGTTACAGCAGGAAATAAATAAAAACAGGCCTTTAGACAAACATTTAATAGCTCAGATAAAAGAATACTTCCGCATCGGCTTAACTTATACAAGTAACGCCCTTGAAGGAAATTCTCTTACAGAATCAGAAACAAAAGTAGTAATTGAAGATGGTATAACTATAGGCGGCAAGCCTATGAAAGACCATTATGAAGCTATAGGGCATAGTGAAGCCTATGACTTTATGTATAATCTCTCCAGGGGGAAAGCAGTAACTGAAAATGATATAACTAAATTACACCATCTTTTTTATTATCGTATTGACGAAGCAAATGCAGGAACTTACAGGAAAGTGAAAGCTTATATAACCGGTTCAAAGTATCCATTACCTTTACCTGAAGAATTGTCTAAACTTATGAAGGGTTTTCCGGCAAAGCTAAGCAAATTAAGAAAAGAGAAACACCCTGTAGAATTTGCTGCTTTAGCCCATAAAGAGCTGGTTTTTATACATCCTTTTATTGATGGCAACGGTAGGGTATCAAGACTCTTAATGAATACCATTCTAATGCAGGAAGGATATGTGGTAACAATTATCCCGCCAATTGTAAGGCAAAACTATATTTCCTCATTAGAAAAAGCCAGGGGTGGTAATGATAGGGAATTTATTGAGCTAATTGCCCAAATGGTAAAAGAAACACAAAAGGATTATTTAAGACTTTTTAAATAGAATAACCGGTTTCAACAATCCCACCGCACAGGTAATGTCAAGAATAGTGTGTAATTTTAAAAGGCTTAAGCTCCCAAGACTTATTTAATCTATTGAAAACAGCAAAAATAATTCTATGAAGACTATCATTGTTCTGAAAACAACTCATAGGCCTGGTTCTGCGCCTAACTTCCCTAAAACAACGTTCAATAATATTTGTGGTTCTGAGTTTTACCCACAAATGTTCAGGTTCCTTAAAAAAGTTTAATAAGTCGTCAATATCATCAGTAAGGCACTTTACAGCTTTTGGTTCTGCCACTTGCCAGTTTCTAACCCATTCTCTGAAACATTTCAAAGCAGTATTTGCATTTGAGGCATTATAAATCAATCTTGCCTGGCTGATGCAAGCACCCTGCGTATGTTTATGAAGTTTATTAGCAACATTTCTTAGTTTATGAGCCCAGCAAGGTTGTTGGGCAACCATGGGAAATACAGTTGCAATTGCATTTTTAAGTCCTTCGTTTCCATCCCGCACAATAAGTCTCAATTGTTTACCTTCAAGGCCTCTGTGGTAAAGTCTGTTTAAAAACAACTCCCAGGCTTCCTGCGATTCGCCATGGGAAGCCAACTGAAAATCAATCAGTTCTCTTTTGCCGTTAGTCTTAATTCCGTAAACAACAAGTACACAACGCCTTTTTTTTAAAATTGGGTTTTTAACATTAAAATATACACCATCCATTATTAAATACAGATACTCATCAGATAATTTTCTCAAATGGTGCTTATTTACAATGCTGGTTAGGCTCTTTGTGATTCTTGAAACACCAGCAGCACTGATTATCCGGTGCCCAAGCAGAGGGTCCATTACTTCTGATACCAGCCTGGTGGAAATACCGTTTATAAACATTTTTAGGATAGAGCAGTCTATATCCGGTGCCCTGCGTGAATATGCATCTAAACAACTGAAATCTATTTTAGACACTCCCATAGACACTTTGGCTTATATTAAAAACGCATTATTCTGCATTTAATGAATTATTTGTGCTTGCATTGAAGTTCCAATGCCAATGGAAATATTGGTTACATATATTCCAATGCCAGTGGAAAAATGCTACAATCAGGGCATGATCAATGTTGCAGTAATGCCTGCAACAATAAAAGGAGAGATAAGATATGAATAAAAACAATTTATTACGGGTTATAAATGACCAAAGACGGGATTTAGTAGACAGGGATGTAGTTGAAAGAGATGTTTTTGTTGACCTGGAAAAAACCGGCAAATCAAAATTCATTGTCATTATCAGCGGTATAAGACGATGCGGTAAATCTACGCTTTTGCAGCAGTTGAGAAAAAAAAATCAAAAATCAGACTATTATATGAATTTTGATGATGAAAGGCTTATTAATTTTGGTTTAAGCGATTTCCAAATGCTTCATGAACTGTTTATTGAGTTATATGGAGAGCAAGATACTTTTTATTTTGATGAAATTCAAAATATTGAGGGTTGGGAGCGTTTTGTAAGAAGGCTGCATGATGAAGGCAAAAAGGTGTATATTACAGGTTCAAATGCGTCAATGTTAAGCAAAGAACTTGGCACTCATTTAACAGGTAGATATGTTCAGGTTGAATTATTCCCATTTTCGTTCAATGAATATTTAAAATATAATAAATTATCTTATGATTTGCGCAAGTCGTATAATACAAATATTAAAAGTGTTATAAGAAGATATTTTTCAAAATATTTGAAAAGTGGTGGAATGCCTGAATACATAAAGACAGGCAATACGGATTATTTAAAGAGGCTTTATGAAGGAGTGCTTTATAGAGACATAATCGCAAGGTATAAAATAGCCAGTGAAAAACAGATTAGAGAACTAGTTTATTATAGTGCCAGTAATATTGGTAAAGAAATAAGTTTTAACTCTCTAAAAAGTGTTGTAGGTTTGGGTAGTTCTACTACGGTAAAGGACTATTTCGGGTATCTTGTAAATTCTTATTTAATATTTTTGTTAGAAAAATATGATTTATCACTAAAAAAACAGATTTATTCAAACAAGAAGGTATATTTTATTGATAATGCCATTGCAGACAATATAGGTTTCAGATTTTCAGAAGATAAAGGCAGGTTTTACGAAAATCTTGTATGTATAGAACTTAAAAGGAGAAAAAATGAGATCTATTTCCATAGAGGTAAAAACGAATGTGATTTCGTAATTAAAGAAGGAAAAAAGATAGTAAATGTGCTTCAGGTTTGTTATTCCTTGGATGATAAAACAATAAAAACCAGAGAATTGAATGGATTGGCTGAAGCGATGAAATATTATAATTTAAAGAGAGGATTAATTCTTACTGATGACGAATATGATGATATTGGATACACCTTTGAGAAGGTAAAGTATCAGCTAACCATTAGGCCCATATGGTATTGGTTATTGACCGGTTGGGTTTAGGTTTGTCAAGCCTGGGTTTCTATCAAAACTTTATTATTATGAATACAAAGCATTTTATAACACACCAAAACACAAAAATACCTTATATATACCAAAAGCTGTCAAGAAGTAGGGGGGGGGGTAAAAATGGCCTCTAAAATATATCGTCGGATAAATAAAAGTGACTTAAAGTTCATTTAAAATTTACATAGAATAAGGAAATATTTTAAAATTCTGTGCTATAATACGTATTGAATGATGATTATGCCTTAAAATTTCCCAGTATATATGAGCCTATGAAAACAATAATATTCGTCAGTAAAATGCAAACAACAGCAAAATACAAACGCTTGACAAAGGTTTTCAATTAGAATACAATACAAATGTATTTAAAAGTGAAAAAGAAGTAACCCTGAGAGGTAATATGGTACTTCCTGTACCAATAAAAATGTTGAAAAGTAATGCCAGGTAAAACTTGGCATTTTTTATTTTCAGTAGGTAACAATGTTGTAAACAAATCTAGTTAAAATTATAATCTTTTTTTAGAATCAACAATTATAATAAATATGAAAAGAAAAATTAAATATATTTTGTGTCCAATTTTAATACTATTTATATCTTCAAATCTTAATTCTGCGGGTATTTTGGTAAATCCTTCCTTTATAAGAGTGCAAAACGTTGTTCCTGGTGAAAAAGTACAGCTTATTGGCATAGACAAATGTTTTCTAAAAGTAATAAATAGAGATAATAAAACAGCAAAATATAAAATATCATTATTAACTTGTAAAGAATACGGAAAACAGTTTTCTCAAAGCTATGAAGATTTACCTGATACAGCCTGGCTTGCAATAAGAACTGCTGAAGTTACTGTAGAAGCTGGAAAAACAGCAGAAGTAAATGGTTTTTCTATTAAAACCCCAAAAAAAATAAAGTTTTATAACAAAAAGTGGCAGAGTATAGTAAAAGTAGAAAAAGTGCCAAGTCCTGGTGAAGTGATAAACCTGGAAGTTATAATTCCGCTTTGGATAGAAACACAAACCAGGCAGTTTAATATTTTTGAAAAGATTTTTCCATTTATAATATAGAAAATAAACTAATGAAATAGGAGAATAAAAAGATGGCTAAGTTTAAAGCAGTCTTATACAGTGCGGCAGTAGTTATGTTTATACAAACAGTTTTGTTTGCTGGCACCATAGGTGTGGAAGTAACACCAAACACCTGGGATGCGGGTACACACGGGGCAGGTACGTTTTCTACTACAGGCGGGCACTTTACGGTAGCTAATCCTGGCACAGATAACGCAAAAATGAAAATTCGTGCTACAAATACAACTCCTACTAACTGGGTTTTAAGCACTGTTCCCGGTAAAGATACTTTTGCATTGCAGTGGCAGGAATCAGGCTCTACCTGGAACCCCATACTTGATACAGAAAATACCATGTTTAATTCTTTGACAGGCGGTACACAGAAATCATTTGATCTTAGTTTTCTGTCTCCAACCAGCCTTACGGACCCGTCATTAACAGCTCCTCAAACCACAGTGGTTACTCTTTCGGCAAATCCTGCAATACTTGGTATATGGGAAGTTCAGACTATTGATTCAACTGGTGATGTAGGTCGACAAAATGCTTTGGTCATTGATTTAAATAATAATCCTCAAATGTCTTATTATGATAATACAAATTCAACACTAAAATATGCAAAATGGACTGGTTCAGATTGGGATATACAGACCGTAGATTCAGTAGGTGGATATTCATCAATAGGTATAGACAGTAATAATAATCCTCATATATCTTATTATGGGGGAAACGGTGATCTTAAATATGCAAAATGGACTGGTTCCTCTTGGGATATTCAAACAGTTGATTCAGTAGGTGATGTAGGTTATTACACTTCAATAACATTGGATACAAATAGTAATCCTCATATATCATATTATGATGCCACAAATTTAGATCTTAAATATGCAAAATGGACTGGTTCTTCTTGGAATATTCAAACAGTTGATTCCATAGGTGATGTAGGGTGGCACACATCAATAGCACTGGATACAAATAATAATCCTCATATATCTTATTATGATAATACTAATTTTGGATTAAAATATGCAAAATGGACTGGTTCAGGTTGGGATATTACAACAATTCAAAAAAAATATGCAGGTATGTATAGTTGTATAAATATTGATACAAATAATAATCCTCATATAACCTATTATGCATGGTTGAATCCTAGCAAGTACATTAGATATGCAAAATGGACTGGTTCAGATTGGGATATTCAGACAATTGGTGATGGGATAATGCCTAATAGTTCACTTGATTCAAATAACAAAATATGTATAGCTTATAAAGATTATCCTTCAAACAATTTGAAATTTGTAAAATGGACAGGTTCTTCGTGGGCTGCTGAAATTGTTGATTCAATAAATATAGGTGGAAATCAAAAAGATATATCGGTAATGTTTGACAATAACAATATGCCAAGGATTATATATTTTGATTTATTGAATAGCAATTTAAAGTTTGCAATATGGAAATAAAAAATAAATTAAACTATGTTTAAAAAACACCATAAAGATAAACAGTTTACTAATGACTCACCAATAAATAAACAGATATTAATTTATTGTTTGTTGTTTATTATATCATTTCCAATATATTACAAGTCTTTAAATGCCCCATTTATTTTAGATGATATCCCAAAGATAGTTATGAACCCAGATATAAAAGAATTAAATACAGTCGTGAATAAGTTAATACACCCTTATCAGAAAAACATAAACACATCCAATCGTAATGATCCGTCAAGACCAGTAGTATATTTAACTTATGCTTTAAATTATAGCTTAGGAGAACTGAACCCGTTTGGGTACAGAATGTTTAACTTGATAATTCATTCATTTAACGTGGTTCTGATTTTTATTTTAGCAAACAAGCTCTTGTTTTTTATAAATAGTTCTAATATTAATAAGAAAATATTGTCTTTAGTGACAGCATTTATTTTTGCAATACATCCAATAAATTCTTCAGTTGTAGCATATGTTTTTAATCGCTCAGATATTTTGGCTTTGTTTTTTTATGTTTTATCTATAATACTATTTTTAAATGCTTTTGAGCGAAATATGTATTTTTTAATTTTATCATTATTAAGTTTTATTTTGTCATTGTTTTCAAAGCAGATATCAATTACATTACCACTTGTTTTAATTATAATTGATTATGTACTTTTAAGTAATTTACATTTGCAAAGAGTTAAAAAACGAATAAAATATCACGCAATGTATTGGATTTTATCTATTGTTTATTTAATTTGTAGGTATTTTTATTTAGGTGGAATAGGTGATTTAGAAGCAACGGAAATTACAATAAGGTGGTCTGATTATTTTATAATGCAATCATTTGTTATATTAAGGTATGTAGGTAATATTTTTTATCCATATAGTCTTTCATTTTTTCATATCGTAAAACCCTTAGAGTCAATATTTGAAATAAGGATACTTGTTTCTGTTGCAATTATTTTTATGTTAATTTCATTATTTGTTTATCTGGTTAAAAAAGTAGATCGGGAAACAAAAAAAATACTAATAGCTGGTGTTCTGTGGTTTTTGGTAACACTTTCTCCAACCTCAAGTTTTTTTCCTACAACAAATGTTATGGTAGAAAATCGTTTGTATTTGTCTGCGTTTGGAATATATTTCATTATAGCTTTTACAATTGTTTTCTTGTTAAAAAAGTTACAAAAAATGAAACATGGCAATATTAACTTAATATTGATCCTGTTTTTAATAGGATATTATTCTATTTTGTGTTTTGTAAGTTATAAAAGAAATCGGTTGTATATAAATCCGATAATGTTATGGGAAGATGTTTCCAGAAAATATCCAGGCAATAGTAAGGTGCATGAAACAATAGGTATTTTATATGCTCAAAATAATGATTTTGAAAAAGCATTTATAGAGCTCAAAAAAGCAACTGATTATGATAAGAATTCTTCTTCAGCGCATAATAATTTAGGAAAAATGCATTTCATATTAAAAAATTATGAAAATGCATATTCTGAATTTCAAGAAGCTATCAAAATTGATCAAAATAATATTGAAGCAATAGTCAATATTGCTACAATATATTTGGGATCAAGGAATTATGATAAAACATTTGAATTGCTAAAAAAGGCAATAGAAATAGATCAACATTCTTCTGTCGCACATAAAACGCTCGGTCATTTGTATTATGTTCAGAAAAAATACAGTAAAGCTTTAATTGAGTACGAAATATCATTAAGAAATGATCCTGAAAATAAAATTATAATTAACTGTATCGAAAATACAAAAGAAAAAATCAAAGAGTCTCTTTAAATTTGTTATTTTACAGATTTTTTAATGATGAAACCCAATGAACAGAAAACAATTTAAAATCATTTGCATAATATTTTCTATTTTAGCCGGAATAAATATATCCGGTTACTGCCAAACCTATGTACCTGGTACGCTTAATGGTGCAAACCACTGGACAGTTGCGGGCAGCCCCTATATAGTTGATGTGTATCCAGTCCTGCCGTTAGGGGCAACATTGACCATAGACCCGGGAGTAATAGTAAAGTTTGCAAACAATAACCAATTACTAATCAAAGGCGTTTTAACCGCGCAGGGAACCGAAGAAAACCCCATAGTTTTTACCAGTGATGATGACCCCTCTTATGGTAGCACTGGAACCGGCGCTCCCGGCCAATGGGACTGCTTATATTTTTCAGGAGTAGGTATAAAAAACAGTATTATGGACCATTGTATAGTAAAATATGGTGGTTCCGACAGTAATGGCCAGGTATATGTTAAAGAATCATTAGATTCTACAGGTGAATCGGAAATACAAATATTAAATTGCACTATTACCAACAGTAGTTCTGCCGGTATACAATTACGTATCACATCAGCAACTATTTCAAACTGCAACATAACAAATAATGTAACCGGTGTTTATGCAGTGACAATGTTTCAGGGCTTGCTAAAATCAAACACAATCTCTAATAATACAAACTGGGGCATAAGAGCTGATTCTTCATTATGTGTAATTACAAATAATACAATAAGCAGCAATTATGAAGGGATCCACCTTGAAGGCTCAGCTTTTAATCCAAATATTATAGGCAACACTATAACAGCAAACACCAGTTATGGTATTTCATCCAGTCTTTCATCAGCCAATATAAATGAAAACATAGTAACAAATCATATAAATAGTTATCCGTTCTATCAGTATAATGACAGTTACCCAAAATATTACAATAATACTGTCACCGGAAATACATATACCGGTATTTCGGTATGGTGTGACGATCCTTTCGTGGGGGTTGGCAACGGGAAATGGGTTAACGCAAGTATTCCTTACGTAATTACCCCTAAAGGATTCAGAGTAAAAGCCGGGGCAACCTTTGAAATAGATCCCGGAACAGTTATAAAATTTAACGAGACAGGTAATCCCGGACAGTCCTTTGAAATAAACGGCGTTTTAAATGCTCAGGGAACCGAAACTAATCCCATTACTTTTACCAGCTGGCATGATGATTCAGCTGATGGAATAGACACAGATGGAAATGGGGCCAGTGTTGGCAGTCCTGCCCAATGGCGCGGTGTAGTGTTTTCCGGAAATAGTGTTGACGGCAGTATAATGAACCACTGCATAGTAAAATATGGTGGTTATGGCGGCGGCAAACAGGTAGAGATAGCAAATACTGTAGTAACCGATAAAACAGGAGAAGTAACTGTATCAAACTGTAATGTCAGCAATGGTTTTGGCGGGGGTATTTTATTAAACACTTCAAAAGCAACTGTTTCAAATTGTACTGTAGAAAATAATGCTGTTGGGGGAAGCGCTGGAACAGCCGGCATTTCCTGCGAGATGTTTGGCGGCACAATAAGTCAAAATACTATCAAAAGCAATGGCGGTGACGGAGGAATAAGGCTTTGGAACAGCAATTGTACAATTAGTAATAACGTACTGCAAAATAATAACAACGGCATAAACATTTTAGGGCATGGTTCTCCATTAATATCAGATAACAATATAAACTCAAATTACAATGGCATTTATTTTGCCGCATCTTCCGCAATTATAAAAGAAAATGAAATAAAATCAAATAACATTGGCCTTTGCGCTTATTACAATCCAAGCGCTAATATTACCTACAGTCAAACCATAGAAAACAATGACATATCAGGGAATATAAATTTTGGCATGACAAACTCTATCACCTCAAACATTCCTACAATAAACGCAGAAAACAACTGGTGGGGAGACCTCTTAGGCCCAAAACATATAAATAACCCGGATTACCTCAGAACTGCCGGTGATAAGGTATCAGACAATATAACTTTTTATCCCTGGATAGGCGCGTCTCTGCCGGTAGATGATTTATCAGCTCAAATAAACTGGGTGCAGCAGTCCATTACTCTTTCCTGGACCAATCCTTCAGATGATATTAAAGAGTACCAAATTGCTTATATGCCTTTAGTGCCCGTTACTGCAGATAACTGGAGCCTTGCTACTCTGCTTCCAAATTCTATAGTGCCTGGTGCAAAAGATGAACCGGAAACCTACACTGTCCAGGGGCTTACGTTTGATAAAAATTATTACTTTGTCTTAAAAACAGTTGGTAAATACGGCAACGTTTCTGAAATTTCAAACAATGCCGTAGCAGATACGCTGCCTCCGGAATTAACAATAATAAACCTTAAAGAAAATGATGTAATAGGCAGGCCAATTGAAATAACAGCCTCAGCAACAGACGAATCAGGAATAAGCAAAGTAGAATTTTATTTAGGAAACACAATAAAATATACGGCTACTCAGGCAGCTAACGGTACAACCTACGGTTGGTACTGGAACACCTTGCTTGAAAATAACGGTGTTTACGATATTAAAATTATTGCCTACGATACTTACAACAATACTGTTACCAAAACAGTCCGGGCAACAATAAACTATACATCACCTCCTGCCCCCAAAATTACGTTCCCGCAAAACAATCATGCCTCAGGTTCCCAGCTGATAACCGTCAGCGGTACTGCAGAAGCAAACCTTTCGGTAAAACTATATACCAATGATGAATACATAAAATCCGTAGTTTCAAACGGTTTAGGTGAATATTCTTTCAGTGATGTTTCTTTAATAGAAGGCAATAACTACATAAAAACACTTGCTTATGACACAAAAGGCCAAAGCCAGTTTTCAAACATAGTTAACGTACTACTGGACCTTACGGCTCCCGTAAAGGTAGATACGCTTGAAGGCCAACAGCAGGAGGGCGGTAAAGTCCTGCTTACGTGGAACCAGCCCGCAGGTGAAATACCTGCTTATTACAATATTTACCGTGCCGACCGCTTATTCACAACAAAAAACGAATCCGGTGTATCAAAAATTGCCGGAAATGTAACAACAATAAATTATACCGATACTGCCCCTTCAGATGGCGTATGGTATTATGCTGTAACCGGCATAGATGCCGGCGGCACAGAAAGCGAAATATCAAACGTTATAGAAGTAGCTTCAGATGCTGCAGCCCCAAGCGCAGTTGTAGAAGTTTTATCGCCGGCTCCGCTTGGCACGGGTGTGCATACAGTAAATCTTACAGTCACAGAAATTCTTTCTATAGTTCCTATTCTTAACTTAGTCCCTATTTCCGGGCCGGTAATTCCAGTCCTGCTTAACTCTACAACAGACCCGCTTATATGGACCGGCGAGTTAACTATACAGCCGGGCACTGCAAGCGGCAACTCAGTATTTCAGTTTGAAGGCAAAGACTTCCTTAATAATACAGGCACACAAATAACATCCGGAAAAAACATAAACATAGATACCCAGGGCCCCTCAGCCTCAATTACCATAAATCCTCAATCTCCAGTAAAAGCCGGGCTGGTTACAGTTACCGTAAACACTAACGAACCGGTCAGCCAAGCACCGGAATTGTTTTTTAATGTTTTAGGAAACACGCCAGTACCTGTAATTTTAACAGGCTCTCAGGCAAACTGGTCCGGCACATTTACCATTACAGAAGGCACAAACGGCGAAGGAACCTTTGATTTTTCTGGTGTAGACTTAAAAAATAATATTGGTACCACAATTTCCAGCGGAAAAACTTTTCAAATAGACACTACCGCGCCTTCGCAACCATTAGTGCCAACCGCAATATCGCAAAAAGGCGGTACCATCAGAATAACCTGGACCTATCCATTCAATGAATCCGTGCCAACCATAGAACGTTTTATTCTTTACCGTGATAATATAGTAATTCAGCAAAACATAACATCAAACCTTACCTCAGACACACCTGCCGCTGACGGCCAATACTCTTATACCGTAACAGCGGTAGATAAAGCCGGCAACGAGGGCGCACATTCCGCAACTTTTACCGGCGTATCTGATAGAACGGCGCCCAACATACCGGAAAACCTTACCGGAGCACAAACCGGTACCCAAATACTACTTAACTGGAACCCGCCTTCATCAGGTGAAACTCCGGCAAAATATAATATTTACAGGGCAGACCATATAATTACAAGCATCAGCGGCCTTACGCCAATTGTACAAACCCTTGACCCAACATACTCAGACTCACCCGCTGCAGACGCTGTGTGGTATTATGTAGTTACATCACTTGACTCTTTAGATAATGAAGGCGCGCCATCCCAAACAGCCAGTGTATCATTCAGCGCAGCACCGCCAAAAATTACTGTAACAGGCGTAACCAATAACGGTTTTTATAAAACAGATGTAACACCCCTAGTCACCATAACAGACCTTAACCTTGATACCTACAACATAAAAGTGGATGAAATTCCTACTGAAAGCGGTGTACCCATAACTGCAGAAGGCAGCCACAAATTATCAGTATATGCCATAGACCAAACCGGTTATTCATCTACCCTTAAATTGAACTTCACAATAGACAAAACACTTCCTGTTGTAGCTATAACAAACATTTTAGAAAATCAGTTATTTGAAACTTCTCTTACCCCGGCATATCAGGTTTCAGACCTGAACGCTTGCGCGGTATCCCTATTGCTTAACAATCAGCCCCTTGCCGCAAATACCGCAATAAATAAAGACGGTGATTATACGCTTAAAGTAACTGCTACAGACAGCGCCGGCAACGCAGGCGAAGCAGTAACCCACTTTAAAATAGACACACCTCCCGCTATCCCGGAAAACTTTACTATAACCATCAAACCCGGCTACGGCGCAGAAATAGTATGGGCAAAATCAGCAGAAACTGACCTGAAAGGCTATAACATTTACTGTGACAACATAAAGCTAAACATAATGCCCGTAACTGCCAACACTTTTACGGATGTGCATTTTACTGATGGTAAAAAAGTTACCTATAAACTTATAGCCCTGGACAAATTAAATCACGAAAGCCAACCCGTAGAAACCGCTGTTATCCCGGCAACTTTTGAGCTTTCAGCCCCGTCGCTTATGCTAACAAAAAAATATTTTGATAATCTGGAATTAAAAATAACCAACCTTGACACCTCTGCCCATAGCTTTGGCCCGGCAGCGGTAGACCTGTATGATACGTACAACAACCATATTTACACCAGCAATGCGCCTGCAATAAACATAAACGGTTCCTGTTATGGCCACTCTTCGGCTGTTCTTGCCATCCCTTCTTGGTATGCAGGCACAACCGGCACGCTGAAAACATATTTATACCTGCCTTCAAGCCCCGGCACAACCGTAAGAAGATACGCAAAGTTTGACATAAAAACACAAAATCCCATAGAACCCATAGCAGACATATATGTAAACGACATTATAAAAAACAAAACCGGCCATGTAACAATACAGTTTTTCAACCGCGGCAGCGCACCCATAGACATACTTACCAAGTACAACAACGCGCCCGTAGAAGATATCACGATTTACCTGAAAGATTATGCCGGCAGAATACTGGCGCAAAACACTGTTGCCCAGGATGATGATACCACCATAAATAATATAGAACCTTACCGCTCCTATTCTATAGCAAAAATAAACGGCAACTCCAGCTTTCTGTTTGCGCCTATACCTCTGCAAATACCGGTAAACGTACCGGAAAACGTAGTAATAGAAGTAAAAATAAAAAACACTTACTACAACTATGATACCCAAAACCCTGTGGCAGGCAGTGATTTTAACGTAAGCAAATTTATTACTTCTACCCAGTTTCCTTATAATATAACCGCGCAAACAGACAAACCTGCCTATGAAGAAGGCCAGGACGTCATAATATCCGGCCAGGTAATAGACAATGCTACCGGCCTGCCTGTTACGCAGGTAACACCCATAAACTTAAAACTCTATGTACGCAACGCAGAACAGCTATATAAAATAAATTCAGATTCATCAGGCAATTATACCTACACTTACCGTTTATTAAAAGGTGAATCCGGTATATACGGCGTATCCGCAGTGCACCCAGACCAGCTGACATCAGAAATAGATACTTCTTTCCATGTTTACGGTATGGATTTTGAACCTATAATGATAAATATGAAAATGGTAAGAACTATCCCAAATCAGGTGGGCATAAAACTAAACAACTTTGGTGAAAACCCTATATCAAATATAAACCTTACTTTGTCCCAGCCGGTACCCACGCCTGAAGTTACCGCAAATGTAAATGTAAGCCATATTGATACACTAAATCCCGGTAAAAAAGATATACTGCTTACATTTAATTCTACAGCAGACGCCCCTGACAACGCAACTTTTGAGTTAACTGCCGCCGGTGTGGTAACTGAAGGTGCAACTACAATACCCATAACCAGAAAAACAATAATAAACCTTTCTTTTATAGTGCCGGAGCCGGTAATTTCATTTGACCCTTTGCAGGTCAGCATAAACAAAGGGGAAACAGACACCCGTAAAGTAGTAATAGAAAATACCGGTTATGCGGAAATAAAAAATGCGGTAGTCAGTATTACAAACCCTGCCTGGGTAACACTAATAAACAGTCCCCAGCTGGGCAACCTACAGCCGGGTACTTCTGTGCAGTTTGCCCTTTCTATAACACCCGGCACAGAAATAAACTATGGCGATTACTTTGGAAACCTGAAAGTCAGCGCAGATAACCTGCCGGAAGAAAGCATCCCCACACTATTTAGGGTAACAGCTTCGTTTACCGGTAAGGCAATGGTAGTAGTAACAGACCAAAACAGCGGCGTGCCCATAGCCGGCGCGGAAGTAAAACTAATAAACCAGGACATAGAAAACCTTGCCTTTACCCAGACTACAGACATAAACGGTACCGCCAGGTTTGATAATATTCATACATCGCTCTATAACGTCATAGTTACACGCCAGGGATACACATCAAAAGCGGTCTCCGCAGAGTTTATACCTGGCACTAGTTATACAGACAACGTAATAAACCTGCCACTACCGCCGGAATTTATTACCTTTGACTGGGTAGTAGAACCTACCACCATCACAGATGAATATGAAGTTACCCTAAACATGACCTATGAAACAGGTACTGTACAGCCTACTCTTATACCGGAACCCGGAGTAGTTAATATATATTTTTACAACCCTGAAGTAGCAGAATCAAAACAATTTATGTTTAAACTTACCAACACGGGTAATGTAAGCGCTTTTGGTATAACTACCTCCTGTGAGTATGATGGTTTTATAAAAAGTAAACCAATTCAGGAACTAAAACCGAATGAGTCTGCTCTTGTCAGTGTTGCTTTCAGAAAAGATAATGTTCCTATACCCAAATCAGTGATAAATTATAAAACTATTGAAATAAATGGCTGGTTTTATCCTGTAGACCATAATAATTACACTAAAACAGCGCCGATTAACAGCAAAATATTTGCAATAATTTATATAGCCGGTAGAAATGCAAGCGGCATACAAGAACCGGACCGCGCCACCTACACAAGAAATGGCATAAACGGTTTGTCCATAAACATGGCTACCTTTAAGAAAAACGGTTTTTCAGGTTTTGGTATAGATAATGTAGCCGGCGTTACCTGCAACAGCGTAAAAATATCCCAGTACCAGGAAACTATGTTTTTAAACCAACCTCTGCGTGTAAGGGCAGACGGCCAGCCCCGGATTCCCGCAGGCACTTATAAGTGGAGTGTAACCCCCGCAGATTTTGGCACATTCAGCAACAATACTTCCAACGAACCATTATTTACGGCGCTTAAAACCGGGACCGGCCTGATAGAAGTTGAGTACAAATCTTCATTAAACGGCACCAACGCCCTTAGCTATGATATGAAAGAAATAACCGTAAATGGTGAGTCCGGTGTAGCTATTAGCTTTCCGCAGGGAAACATAGTGCCCCAATACGAAGAAATACCAATGGACATAACCCTGAAAATAAATCACCCAGAACCTGTAACCATATCAGTAAGTGACCCGAACAAAGCCCTTATAAGAACAGAAGCCGGCGCACCAAACCCACAGGTTCAGCTGGAGGGCATGGTGGTAGGCGTGCCTGTAAGAATGTATGTGCAGGGCCTTGCCCCAAGTGCAGAACTGGATGATATACTAATCCGTGCTACTGGCAGTGATCTGGCAAAAGAAACTATAACAGTAACAAAAAAAGATATGCTAAACATAGAAAACGTTCCTGATGCAGATAAGTATTCGGAAGGCGGTTTTGTGTGTGAAAACCAGGATGATGATAACAATAATAATATAATAGATTCAGCAGACCTGCCAACTACAACTTCTAATGAAAATGATTTATTAAAAGTCACTATATTTCCTGCTCAGCCAAGAAACTCTATAGACACCATAAAGTTAGAATGTACAGCCGGTTCAGAAAACATAAGGGTTTGGAAAGAAAATAAACTAAGCGGAAATCCTGTATCTCTGCCTGCCACATTTACAAATGCAGAATTACCTGAAACACTATATATAGAAGGGCTTTCAAAAAGTAATTTGAAAGGTGTAGAATTAAAAGCAACTGCTTTTAAAGGCCAGGCAGAAGTATTTATTGACAGCGCAAAACTGACAGTGTTTGATTTAAAGATTTATTACCATAATGATACAAGTGTATTAAATGAAAGAGCATATTATCCTTTTGTTGGTGATTCAGTAAGGGCAAAAGCAATAATAACCACAGCTGACCATGCCTATTCAGATGAATCGTTGAGTAATGATGGAAACTGGTATTGCTTGGGTGCGGAAGGTTCTTTGGCACCTGATCCGTCAAGAGGGTTTGAGGATCAGGTAAAATTGGCGCCAGAATTGTATCCAAACATTTTGTATTATTCAGATTTAAAGTTTTTTAAAACTGATATAAGTGTATATTTTTCAGCATATTTAAGAAGGGCAAGTATTAATCTTGGTAACAGCAATAGAAGTTATAGTTATATTTCTGAAGATCCATCGTATTTATATGTATATACTGATCCAGAGGATTGGCATTTTAATCCAATTTGTATTAGAAATGATTCTGAATATACCGGTGATTATGAAGGCGGTGGATACAGATATAGAGTAAGGATAACAAAGGGAGCACAGGAATTTGATGCTCCATCAAACGAATATGCTACAAGAATAAGTTTTCTTAATGATAGTTTTGATAGGCAAGGAAGTACTCAACAACAAGCATTTGTCAGATGGGCTACAGCATATTTAGGCCAGAGCTGGGAAAATGCTGGCGGTTGGTTTGGCGGTAAAATCTCAGTTAGTGATGGTGGCCAAGGCGGTTATCAGGGTTATGGGTTAGATTGCAGTGGTTTAGTATCCTGTGCTGCAAAATGGGCAGGATATTCCTGGGCACAAAGTTTAGATTATGATGTTTGGAAATTAAATGTTGATGGAATAAAAAACCATTCGGACGCAGTAAGATATGTAAGTGCCACGGACAACGATATCATTCCTGGGGACTTACTGATTGCTGTTGGTCATGTGCTAATGGTCCTTAAAATCAATGCTAACGGAACTGTTGATTACATAGAAGCAGTGGGATCTAATGATGATGTTAAATATCAAAGCGTAAGAACAAAAAGTAATTACTCATTATATCAGTTGTATCAAGCAGGATATATACCTAGAAGATTAAGGCAATAAAACAAGGAGATTTCAATGACTTATTACAAAAACATCTTAGCAGTGTTGTTAATAATATTTAATGCAAATATCATCTATGCTGAAGCAAATAATTACGTAAAAAAAACTATTTATAGTATTCCTTATGAAAAAATATATTTTGGTTACGATGAAGGAATGGGTGGTTTTACAAAACCATTGTATAGCGTTTCTGACGATGGTGAAATATATCTTTTTCAAAGGGAGTTATACAAATGTAAGCCAGGGTTATTTAAAATTGGGCCAACGGGAAATTTAGTGGTTATCAGTACTGATGTACCTTCTTCAATTACAGTTATATATGTGAATAAAGATGGAAAAATATATTTGGAATCACCTTATACAAATGTAATATTAGACCCAAATGGCAATGTGTTAAAAATGGGTAAATCTCTTGTAAATGTTCGTAATAAAAAGCTTTACGATGACAAAAACAACGTAGATGTAGATAATGAATTTAGAATAATGAAAAGAAATAAACTTACAGATAAAAATAAAAATGAATATTCTTTTGAGCGGGATAAAAAACATCAATATGTGAAAACAACAAATACAAAAGGCGGTGTAAAAACATTAAAACGTGACATTGAAAAAGGAATATTCAATGATTTAGATGAATTACATTATTTTCATATTGATGACAATGGAAATCTTTATGGAGCGAAAATAACAGTAAATGAAATCAGCAGTATTTCTATGAGAGGATCACCACCAAAAAGCCATAGTGTAAAAATATATAAATATGATAAAAATGGAAATTGTCTGTTTGTAGTGCAATATAGGATATTTATTAGTGTTTTTAGTGATGATCAATATTATCAAATTGACCGAAAGGGAAATATTTACATTTTAGATTTTAAAGCAGACCATTTGGACGTAGTAAAGTATGAGCTACAGGCAACAGAATAAGGAAATCAAAAGAAGTAAGAAGAGGGAACCAAAAAAAATGAAAAAAAGAATAACATTTATAGTTAGTTTTGTATTATTTGTTTCTATCTGTGGTTTAACTGCCAAAGCGCAGGCAGTGGGTGTTGATGACGCCTGTTTTATCATGCCAGTTGAGCTGGCAGATAAACTTAATAATAAGGAAAGCCTGCTTTTAATAGACTGCAGAAATAAAATAAGTTTCAGTGAAATGCATATAGAGAGCGCTATAAATGTACCGGTATCAAAAATAAAAAGTGTTGGAAATGATTATGAAAAATATAAGGCCATAATAGTTTATTGTGATGATGCGGGTTGTTCCCAAAGCCAGCAGGCGTTTAGAAAACTGGTAAGTATGGGGTATAAAAACACAAAAATATTAAAATCCGGTATAAAAGGCTGGGAATCAGCCGGTTACAATGTGATATGCGGGAAACCGGCGCCCACAAGTACGGAAATTAAAATAGATAATATGCCTGTGGATACTTTTAAAAAACTAATAGCTAAGGGGTATAAGTTTACCGTGCTTGACTGCCGTACCGAATCAGAGTTTAAGGCAGGGCATTTAGCGGGTGCTGTAAATATACCGTTAGATGTGTTAGATGAAGGGTACGTGAAACTGCCAAAAGATTACCCTGTAGTGTGTTGCTGTAAAACAGGTAAAAGAAGTATAGCCGCCGCAAAAATATTGATATCAAAAGGGTTTAATAACGTTACAAATTTATCCGGCGGGCTGGCTGTCTGGGTGTCTAAAAAATACCCGGTAGTAACAAAGGACTAAAATAATATGGGCCTTAAAGAAATACCTATGTTCCCAATAATTTCCGCAAATAAGTATAAGGGTACGGCTAAACAGGCAGTAATGCTGTTGTTACTGGTATTATATCCTGTTTTACTAAATGCGGATATAGTATGCAATGCGTTAGTAAAGCTTAGTATAGGCCAGAAAACCACACTTGAGCGTGAAGCGTTTAATGCCACTCTTACCATAACCAATAATTCCGGAAGCCAGATAATGGAAGATATTTCCATTTACCTTGAGTTTAAAGATATGAACGGAACTATGGTAAACCAGTTGTTTTTCTCAAAAATAGATGACGATGACCTGGCCTACGTAAACGGTACCGGCAACATAAATAGTAATGGTGATAGCCGTGAGATTAACTGGCTTATTGTGCCTACAGCGGGTGCCGGGCAGATTACGGGCGCTTCTTATGAAGTGCGCGCCATTACAAAATACAGAATAGGCCTGCAGAAATATTGCACGCCTACTATTGCTGCCAGTATTACTGTAAACCCCCAGCCGCTGCTGGTGCTGGATTATATGCTTCCTAACTATGAAATACACCGCGACGAAACATTTTCACTTTCATTAAGAGTGAAAAATGTGGGTTACGGTACCGCAAAAAACATGAAAATACAAAGTAAAGAACCTGTGGTTATCAGCGCAGCAGGCGCGCCGGTAAAGTTTACTTCTTTAACATCCTGGATAAACAGCGCTCCATCAGGCCCGGTAATGGAATTAAACCTGGGCGACATACCACCCGGCGGGCTGAAAATGGTAAGGTGGGATTTTAAGGCAGATAACCCGGGCACATTTACTAAATTTGATGCCTTTTTTGTTCATAAAGCAGAATTAGGCGGTATGCTTACTTCGCTTATAGAAAGCGTGAACACTTATACAGGCCCCAGAATGGTTATTAAACATTCGGAAGAAGATGAGGTAGAAGATTATCTTGTTGATAAAAATGGTGATGGAATATATGACTTTTTGGTAGATTCCAGGGGTAATGACTGCAATGTAGGGTATTTGACCGGTACAACCGGTGGTGTATTAGCGCCAGGTAACCCGGCTGTTACCGTTACAGCACAGGCGCCGGTGGAATGGATGCTGATAGAAACAGCAGATCCGTCTGCAGGGCAGTACCAGCCGGTGCAGGTGCTCAGAGATGATGGAAAAACTATTGATCCCGGTAATTATTGGACTAAAGATAATAAGTTGTTTATTCTTGACCATGAATATACTAATAAGCCGGAATGCGTATATCAGGTAGTTTATGAACCGAATATTTTTGATATTGTTAAACCGCAGACGCAGCTAGTAGTTGCCGGGCAGGTTTTGGGTACATCCCCGCTTTATGTAAATGAAAGTAACTCAATTTCATTTACTGCCACAGATGATATGAGCGGTGTAGCTGCTACCACATACAGGGCAGTCAAAGATTTACAAAGCACAGGCCTGTTTAAACCGGCAGAAACATTTACGCTTGTTGAAAGCGGTTTACATTATGTGCAGTATAAAACCGCAGACATAGCAGGAAATATAGAGGATATAAAAACCAAAGAAGTGTACGTAGATTTAACAGCGCCGGTAAGCGCGCTGGAGGCCCAGCCGAAATATTTTGACGGTACAGATACATTTATTTCAGGGAAATCCGTATTAACGGTAAATAGTGTTGACACGGGAGCAGGTGTAAAAAGCAGGTATTATGGAATAAATGAACCCTCAGAGACAGAATATAGCGATGGTTTTTCAATAACAGGAAATGAAGAAAGTTACACTGTAAATTATAAGGCAATTGATAATTTTAATCATACGGAAACAGAAAAATCAGCTGTATTTAAAATGGATAATACAGCGCCGGATGCGGTAAATAATTTAACCGTAACGGGCATTACAGATAACGGCATAATAAACCTGGCCTTTAACGCTACCGGTGATAACGGTACAACAGGCAATATGATAAATGGAAAAGTAGGCATAAAATATTCAGATCAGGCAGATTATAACTGGGAACAGGCGCCGTTTAACACGCAGTACAGCGCCGTGCCGTCTGTGGGGGAAGCGGTAACTTATGCTTTAACGGATGTGCCCAAAGGAAAACATTATTATATAGAGGTATACGTTGCAGATAAAGTATTAAACTGGTCCGCCGGTTCAAATGTTGTAGAAGCGGATGTTTCTTACATGGTAACGAGCGCTGATAATGTAGTAAAACTGACATCAAATGTTGATGCTATGGCAATAGGTGAAACTGTGTCAACATCAGAAATGCTGGCAAAAGCAGTTGTGCAGGGGTTAAGTTTAAAAAGCAAAGTTTACGATATTACGCCAAACGGTACAGCGTTTATCAGTCCTGCAAAAGTTGTTTTCAAATATGACCCGTTACAGATAACAGATACAGGCAAACTGGCAATATATAAATGGACGGGTACCGGTTGGGATAAAACCTTTATAAGCAACCAGTCGGTTTATACTCAATCCGGTAATGAAAGTGCGGAAGGAAATTTGAGTTCCTGCTCCCAATACGCATTACTTGAAGAAACGGGGTTGTCACAGGATGCAGGTATAGCTGTAACATTTACACCTAATTATTTACCGCCATTACAAACAGAAGCCTCTATTGCAATTACATTTACTCCGGATTATTCACTTCCGCAGTCAGCCGGCATAAACGTAATGTTTACCCCGGATTATATAGCCCCTGAAATAAGCGATGTTACGGTAAATCCTGCGCAAATAATTCCTTTAAATGATACTGTCATTTCATATACTTTGAATGATAATAGGCCGGATGATTTAAATGTATTAATAGAGGTTTTTAACAAAGATACAGGAAAGTTAGTAAAAGAAATATTTAGCGGTACTGAAAGTCATGGCGTAAATACTAATTTATATAACGGTGAAAATGCATTTATAGACGGTCCATATACTATAGAGATCACAGTTAGTGATCAGGCTGGAAACCAGAGTAAAGAACAAACAACTTTGGTTATTGATAAAAGCGTTGATGCGGATTTTGTACTTTCCGGCCAGAAGTTCACTCCTGCTGAATTTAACCCAAAACTTAACGAGCCAACATTTCTAAATTTTAAACTTTCAGAACCTGCCCAGGAAATTTCAGTAAAAATAATTGAAACCAGTGATGATATTGCTGTGCCATCTTCATTAGGTGGTGGAGTACAGCAAATTCAGTGGGATGGAAAAGTAGGCGGTATAATTCTTCCAAATGGCACATACACTGTAAATATAAACGCAGTAAGTTATGCAAATGAGCAGGTAGGTGATATAGATGAAGCCTCAGCAGCTGCGCTGAAAACTATAGTAACAATAAATGATATTAAGCCGGTAATTACAAGCGTAACAGAAATTACACCTGATCCGGTAACGCTGTTATCAGGACAATCTGGTATTTTTGAAATTCAGTATAAATTAGTCACTGCTAATGCAACCCCTGCAGATTCCGTAACGCTGACCGTTAAAAAAATAACAGACAATGCTGTAGTATATAAAAACACAGTGTCAAATGTACCTTCAGGTTCTTTAAATACAATCAATTGGCAGATAGATTCAAGTATTAATCAGGGGGTATATTTATATGAACTTGTAACGGTAAAAGATACTGAAGTTTCAAACGCAAAAACTGGAACTATAACAATTTTCAGAGATACGTTACCGGTTGCCAAAACCTTTGGCCAGGTAAGCATACAGCACATAAACGCCAATAGCATAAATATTACAGAAATTGCTTTTTCAGAAATTCCCACTCAGACAGTTACGGCTATAATGACCCAGGGTTTATACCCGCAAAGTTTAATGTATGATATTACGCCTAACGCCATGTCATTTGTGCCCAAAGCAATAATGAATTTCAGTTATGATTCGGTATTTTTTGGTGAAGATTTGAAAATATATACGTTTAATACAGGTTCAAGTTTATGGGAACCTGTGACGGTACAGTATGCGGATATATCAAACAACAAAATAGTAGCGGAATTAGAGCATTTGTCATATTATGCCGTGTTTAGCAAAACACAGGAAAACACTTTTTCTGTAAGCGGTTATGTAAAAGATATTGCCCATACTGCGCTGGCAGATGTCAGTGTTTCTTTAAGCGGAGTTTCAACTGCAAATACTGTTACCGATATAAATGGTTATTATCAGTTTACAGGCCTGGGGTTTGGTGATTATACAGTTACGCCGGTAAAAGCAAACTATGCATTTAATCCGGAGAATAAAACCTATACTTCACTTAATGTAAACAAAATTAATCAGGATTTTTCAGGAACATATATTCCGCCAACCTATACAATTAGCGGGTATATTAAAGATGAAAGCAATACTGCATTAAATGAAGTAATAGTTGATTTAACAGGCACAGCAACCAGTAACACAACAACCGATGTAAACGGGTATTATGAGTTTACAGGTTTATTATCCGGTGATTACACAGTAACGCCAACAAAAACGGATTATACTTTCAACCCGGAAAACAAAAATTTCGTTTCATTAAACGTAAACCAAGCAGGCCAAAACTTTACCGGAAATATTGTTGGTGAAGTACCTTTACTTACATGGACCACAAAAGCAAGCATGCTTACCGCAAGATGTTTGCACGGCTTAGCTGTAGTTAATAACAAAATATATGCAATTAGCGGTAGTAATGGTGTAACAAACGTTGGGTTAACTTCTGTAGAAGAATATGACCCTGCATTAAATATATGGACTAATAAAGCAGCTATTCCAACCGGCAGGATGAGTGCCGGGGTAGGTGTAGTAAACGAAAAAATATATGTAATAGGCGGCGGCAATTCCGGGGTTCTTAATACAGTTGAGGAATATGACCCTGCATTAAACACATGGGCCACAAAAGCAAGTATGCCAACAGCAAGGCGTTCACTTGCTGTAGCTGTAGTAAATAACAAAATATATGCCATAGGCGGCGATTTAGTGGGAGTTACTACTTCAAAAGTAGAAGAATATGACCCTGCATTAAATACATGGACAACAAAAGCAAATATGCCGACTGCAAGGTATGGGTTGGCTGTATCTGTAGTAAACAATAAAATATATGCCATAGGCGGCTGGAATAATGGTTTTCTTTCTACCATAGAAGAATATGACCCTGCATTAAACACATGGGCCATAAAAACAAGTATGCCTACTGCCAAACTTTATCTTGCAACAACAGTATTAAACAATAAAATATACACTATCGGCGGTGTAAATAGTGTAGATTATTCAAACAGCGTAGAAAATTATAATTCAGCAACCGACACCTGGGTAACAGATACAGGTATGCAAACATACAGGTCAGCGCTTGCGGCAGTAACAGTGAACAATAAAATATATGCAGTTGGCGGTTACTCATCACCTCCAAGAGATACCCGTACTTATAACACAGTAGAAGAAGGTTCACTTCAAGCACCAGTCCATTTAATCGGTGGTTATATTAAGGATAGTGCTAACACAGTAATCAGCGGGGTAACAATTAATTTAACAGGCACAGCAGCCAGTAACACAACAACCGATGTAAACGGGTATTATAAGTTTACAAGCCTTACTTTTGGTGATTATACAGTAACACCAACAAAGATGAATTATGTTTTTACCCCGGAAAACAAAACGTATACTTCACTGATGGTAGATCAGATAAACCAGGATTTTTCAGGAACTTTTTCAGATATTACGCATCCGGCAAACATTGCAGATTTAAGTGTAAATGATATTTTTGTAAATAATGTCAGTTTAAAATGGACAGCAACCGGAAACGACGGTTTTATTGGAAATATAGTTAACGGGAAATACCAACTTAAATATTCAGATCAATTGATTGATGGCAAAATTGAAACCCCGGCTGTTGAATGGAATGCTAATATTGTTCCTGGTAATACTGAAACAAAAACAGTAGACGGTTTGTCTGCCGGAACGGTGTATTATTTTCAAGTTAGGGCAGCAGACGAGGCAGATAATTGGTCAGATTGGTCAAATATACTAACAGCAAGAACGGATTATTTATCAGCCAGTTCAGACAATAATACCAGTATTATTTATAAATCAGCAATGCTGAATAATGAACCTGTCACGGTAACTGTAACACTGGCAGATATTAACCAGCCTTATAATAGCGGAACTGTATCTTTAGCCGGGGAAAGCGGACTTGGTATTTTTGGCAATATTTATGATATTACACCCAGCGGGGCGTTGTTTACTCCTTCTGCAATGATGAAAATATACTATACTGAGCCACTTCCTGCCGGTATAACTGAAGAAACGGTTCTGGCTGTTTATAAATATGATAATCCTATTGACGGCTGGCAAACAACCAATAAAATACAGCAAAATACTGACGAAAATTGGATAGAAGTGGAGGTAAATTCTTTATGTTTATTTGCTATAGGTTATCCTGATTTAATAGCTCCAAATATTTCTATTATTTCACCACTTGGTGGGGAAAAATATATTTCTGTAATCAGTCCGCTTGTTATTAATTATGAAGCAACAGATGCTATTGATCCTACCCCTGTAGTTAGTGCTTATATTCAGAAAGATGGTACTGACAACAAACTTTCGGTAACAAAAGGCCAGGTAATAGACCCCTTAACCATAGACGCAGGCTTCTGGGCCTTAATTGTAAATGCACAGGATGGGAATAACAATCAGTCTTCATCTGCTACAGTAAAATTTGAAATAATACATGATGTTAAATCACCAAGAAGTCAATGGCAAGTGGTTAGTGGTCAGTGGTTAGTGAAAGATGAGAATAATTATATAACTTCACAAACACAAATAGAGTTAACAGCGATAGATGATTTGATAGAAACAGGAGATGCAAATGGCCTTGGTGTCCAATCAATAAACTACTCAATAGATAGTTCACCTATCATCGTATCAACATATCAACCTATCATCAGCATTCCTACGGAAGGCGAACACACAATTACATATTATGCAGTAGATGTAATAGGTAATACTGAACAACAAAAATCATTTACAGTAGTTGTTGACAACAGCACTCCAGAAACAATTTGTAACACAGAAGGCCTAAAATATAACGAGTTTATTACTTCATTTACGACATTTACTTTAACAGCAACAGATAAAGGATTAATTCCTTCCGGTGTCAATAAAATAGAGTATCAGATTAATAGTTCACTTCTTAGCATATCAACCTATCAGCCTGTAAACTTTAATATCATGGGATTTGATGGTATTTATACAGCGAAATATTACAGCGTAGATAACGTAGAAAACACAGAAATAATCAAGTTAACTACAGTTAAACTGGATAATACAGCCTCGCAAAGCCAGTGGTCAGTAGTCAGCGGACAATGGTTGGTAAAAGACGGTAAAAACTACATAACCCCGCAAACACAGATAGGTTTGTATGCAGAAGACCAGGTAATAAACGAAGTAGCTTCCGGCTTAAAAGAAATAAAGTACTTCATTGATGATTCTACCCTCTCTATTTACAACCAGCCTTTTACTCTTTCCGAAGGCAAACATATGTTAAATTACTATTCTTTGGATAACGTAGAAAACACTGAAGATACACAATCCAAAGAAATATGGGTAGACGGAACAGCACCGGTAAGTTCTATTACGGTAAGTATACCCAAGGATCAGTTAGCTGATAAGGTTGTTG
>Ga0208977_1000526_pt1 | contig 28372 bp, 28 predicted proteins | sample RifOxyA2_FD_184030 | JGI IMG/M metagenome (GOLD analysis project Ga0208977, IMG submission 184030) | Groundwater microbial communities from Rifle, Colorado - Rifle Oxygen_injection A2 (SPAdes) | ecosystem: Environmental > Aquatic > Deep subsurface > Groundwater | place: Rifle, Colorado, United...
TCTTTTTCTTTCCAGCTGTTTGAGACCAGAAATGCCCAAAAAAAGCTCATATTCCCTCATATTTTGGGTTAGGTTTTAGATGATTTAACGAATGTGACTATGGTTAGATTTTAGATGATTTGATTCGGGTTCTTGCCAAAACTATTTAAGAGGCGTAAGATAAAATCCATGACAGGCTGGGGAAAAGAAATGGGGAGTTCGTTTAGTTTGGGATTTGAGTTGGTGATCCCAACTTTTCTGTTTGCTTTGCTCGGTTATTATATTGACCAGCGCCTGACCTCTTTTCCAGTCGGGACGGTAATTGGTCTTTTTTTAGGCGCTGCAGCTGGTTTTTGGAATGTAGTTAGAAAGTTTCTCTCGACGGATAAAAAATAAAGGAAGAGTTTATTCATGGGTGCTGAACTAGAGTCGGTTCGGGTTTTTTGGCAGCTCTCTTTGTGGGGCTTAGATATTTCTATTACCTCAGCTGTTTTAGTGCTCTGGTCGGCGGTGCTGATTATTTTTGTAATCAGCTTCTTAGCGGTCCATCGGCCAAAGATTGTGCCTGGCAAGCTGCAAGGCCTTATAGAGATAATTAACGAATTCTGGGAAGAGCAAACCAAAGATCTTTTTGGAGAACAAAGCAACTATTGGCTCCCCTTTGTTTTGGCAATTTTTATGTTTGTCTTGGTCTGCAATTTACTTGGTATGGTTCCGGGGGTTTATCCGATTAACTCAAATATCAATACTACCGCGACTTTGGCGGTGGTGGTCTTTTTAGCGTATCATTTTGCGGGAATAAAAAATTTGGGTTTTAAGGGTTATTTGAAGTCGTTAATGCCCGAGGATGTCCCCTTGATTCTCTGGCCGCTGATGTTTTTGCTGGAGATTACCAGTCACCTGGCCCGGCCTTTTTCTCTGGCAGTTCGTTTGTTCGCTAATATGACTGCCGGTGCGGTGGTGGGGTTTACTATTTTGTCTTTTATTTTTGTCTTTAAAAGTTACTGGTTGGCCGGCTTTCCTTTGTTCGGTAAAGTAACGGTCAGTCTTTTTGAAGTCTTTATTGCTTTTGTTCAGGCTTATGTTTTTGCTTATCTATCGGCTCTCTATATCGGAGTGGCGATCGAAAAACATAGCTAGAATATTTTGTTGATTAATAAAACAGAAAGGAGGTTTTGTTATGGATGCTAATATAGGTGCGGGTTTGGCAATTGGGTTGGCCGGCTTGGGCTCAGGAATAGGGATAGGCCTGGTTGGCGCCAAGGCAGTTTCCAGTATGGCTCGCCAGCCGGAAGCGGCCCCTTTAATTCGGACTACCATGATTATTGCCATTGCGTTCGTTGAATCGATTGCGCTTTATGCTTTAGTAGTTGCCTTTATGTTGATGGCAAAATAAGCGGGAGAGAGGAATATGTTTGAAATTAATACGGGTTTGATTTTTTGGACGGTGGTCTCTTTTATTCTCTTGCTGGTTCTTTTGTATCGATTAGTCTTTCCGCCGCTCAATCGTATTCTTGACCAGCGCAAAAAAGCGATTGAGGGGAGATTGGAACAGGCTGAAACAGCGCAGAAAGAAGCTGAAGGCTTGCTGGATAAATATCATCTTCAATTGGCAGAAGCCGAAAAGAAAACTGCGGCTATGTTTGCGGAAGCCAGGCGGCAGACCCAAACTTTTCGTGAAGACAGCCTGGAGAATGCCCAAAAAGAGGCGCGCGGTATTATCGAGAAGACCAAAGAAGACATTGAAATTCTTAGAAGAAAATCAATGCAAAATCTAAAAGAAGATATTGCCAATATTGTTGTGGATGTAAATCGGCGTTTAATTAAAAGCGAGTTAAGCAACAAAGACCATTTGGTTTTGGTTGATTCATCGATCAAGGAATTGGAGAAGAATGTTAAGAGGAAGATTTGAGCTAAATTTCGAGCAGATTTATCTTGACGCCAAAGCGGATAAGATTGAGGGGCAGCTGGAAGATGAGCTGGCCAGCTTTGCCGATCTGTTGGCTCAACATTATGATTTTAAATTGTTTTTGGAGGATCCGCGCATTGCCGCTGATTACAAGAAAAAATGTTTAATAGATTTATGCCCGAAAAACATGACCCGCAACTTTTTTTCGGTTATCAATGGGTTAATTGATAATGGCCGGGAGGAGTTAATTAACGAATTGGCCAAAACTTTTACCAAGCAGCTGGCCAAGGATAAAAAGATGGTTTTTGGCCTGGTAACGAGTGTTTGTCAGCTGCCTGTGGCTGTCAAGAAAAAACTGGAGCAGGATATAAAAAACTGGAAAGCTTGTCCGGTGGTGTTGCGTTACAGGCTTGATTCGGAGTTGCTGGGTGGTTTGTGTATTAAATTTATTGATGGCATGGTTTTGGACATTAGCCTAAAACATAAATTAAATAATCTTAAAGAAGTGATTTTGGCATAGGAGAGGTAGCTATGGTTGAATTTCCACAATTTGAGCAGGTTTTGGCAGAGATCAAGAAAAACCTTAAGGGTTTTAAAGCGGAAATAAAGGCTGAAGAGGTCGGTTTAGTTACCGAGTCTGGCGATGGCATTGCCCATGTAACCGGTTTGCCTCACGCCATGATGGGGGAGATGCTGAAGTTTTCTGCCGGGGTCTATGGCTTGGTTTTTAATCTGGAAGTCGAAGAAGTAATTTGTATTTTATTGGGAGCACATACCTCTGTTCGGGAGGGAGACACGGCACGTTGTACCGGTCATATTATGTCGGTTCCTGTTGGTGGCAAGCTTTTGGGACGGGTGGTTAATGCCCTGGGGCAGCCTATTGACGGCAAAGGGAAGATCGAAACCAATCAGTATCGACCGGTAGAATATCCTGCCCCTTCTGTAATTGATCGTGTGCCGGTTGATCAACCACTGCAGACTGGAATAAAACTGATTGATGCCTTAATTCCGATTGGCAGGGGGCAGAGGGAACTTATTATTGGCGATCGTTCTTCCGGTAAGTCGTCAATTGCTGTTGATGCTATCATCAATCAAAAAGGGAAAGATGTTGTTTGTGTTTATGTTGCCATCGGCCAAAAATCAACTAATGTTGTCTCTTTGGTTAAACGGCTGGAAGAAAAGGGGGCACTGGATTATACCGTTATAGTGGATGCCCCGGCTTCTGATGCGGGGGCTTTACAGTATTTAGCCCCTTTTGCCGGCTGTGCTATGGCAGAAGAGTTTATGTATTCAGGTAAAAATGCGCTCATTATTTATGATGATCTAAGTAAACATGCGGCTGCTTATCGCATGCTCTCTTTGCTTTTACGCCGACCGCCTGGCAGAGAGGCTTATCCGGGCGATGTTTTTTATTTGCATTCGCGCTTGCTGGAGCGGGCTGCCCAACTAAGCGAAGTAAAGGGGGGCGGGTCGCTGACAGCTTTGCCTCTGGTGGAAACTCAGATGGGCGATATCTCCGCCTATATCCCTACTAATATTATTTCTATAACCGATGGCCAAATATTTTTAGATACCAATCTTTTTAATGCCGGGATACGCCCGGCTGTCAATGTTGGTACTTCTGTTTCACGAGTCGGTGGCAAAGCCCAAATCAAGGCGATGCGACGGGTCTCTTCCCATCTCAGAATTGATATGGCCCAATTTAGGGAAAAACAATCTTTTTCCCTCTTTTCTTCAGAGTTGGATAAAGAAACAAAACTACAGCTTAATCGTGGCCAAATATTAACGGAGATTTTAAAGCAATCGAATTTTAATCCTTTACCGGTTGCCGAACAGGTAGTGATCATCTATTTGGCAGTCATGGGCTTCCTGGATAGTTTGGATCCGCAAAAGGTAGTAATGTTTGAAAATAAGTTTATGAGCCAGTTAAAAATTGAAGCTCGAGAGCTATTACAGGAAATTGAGGAAACAGGTGACTACAACGCTGATTGGGAGGCCAAATTGGGGAAATTCACCTTGGCTTTTAAGGAAAAGTTTAAATATGTCTAAAGTTATCGAGTTGCGTAATAAAACCAGAAGCATTACGCAGATAAATAAAGCGGCTGAGGCTATGCAGATAGTAGCTGTGGCTCAATTAAAAGGGATCCAGTCCCGACAGCGGGCCGCTTATCATTTTAAAAAACACTATAGCCGCCTGGCCAAAAGATTGGGAATTAATGATCTGTCGGTTGCCAAAAGTTCCCAACAAACTGTTTTGATCTATGTGCTGACATCCCAACGTGGGTTTTGCGGTGGCTTTAATGAGAGTTTAATTACCCAGCTTGGTAGTTTTATTGGCGAACAGCAGCAAGCCGGCAAAGAAGTGCAGTTAGTTGTGATTGGCAAAAAAGGTTGTGAGCTTTGTCAGGAGAGGGGAATGCCTGGGGTTATTAAACAGGTTGCCACTCTAGATAAAGCCGGTTTTGAGCAGGCTACCAGAGATATTGCTGCTGACTACCAGCGTTATCGACAGGGCCAAATCAAAGAGCTGTATATATTTTTCAATGAATTTTCTTCAATCCTGATACAAAAGCCCCGAAAACAGCAAGTTTTCCCTTTTGATTTAAGCGGCATTGATGTTGTTGCAGAAAATATTATTTTTGATCTGCCCATCCCATCTGTTAGAGACCATGTCGCCTTGCAATACACCAAGGCCGTTTTTTATGATGCTTTTATGCAAACTTGTTTGGGGGAGGTCGGTTCCCGTTTAATGACCATGCGTAATGCCACCGAAAGCTCAAAAGAGATGATTGATGCTTTAAGCCTTAAATTAAATAAAGCCCGGCAGGCAATGATCACCGTTGAGTTGTCTGAGATCTTAAGTTCCTTTGAAATCCTGGCAGAGGAGGCGTAATTAATGGCTCAGCACATAGGTCGATTGGAACGAGTAATTGGACCGATTATTGATGTTCAGTTTGATCCCCAACATATTCCCCATATTCGTAACGCCCTTGAAGTAGTGCAAGGAGATCAACGAGTTATAGCGGAATCAGCGATGCAATTGCCCGGTAATGTTGTTCGGGCCGTTGCCCTACAGCCAACCGATGGCTTAAGGCGTGGGGCTGACGTCATAGATTTGGGGCATCCCATTACTATTCCGGTAGGCAAAAAGGCTTTGGGGAGGATGTTCAGCGTTTTGGGTGAGGTCATTGATGGTGGCCCTGATCTGGGAGAGGTTGACCGCCTGCCAATTCGCCGCAATCCGCCGGCCTTTGAGGATATTATTTCCGAACAGGAAGTTTTCACTACCGGTATTAAGGTTCTTGATCTTTTGGCCCCTTATCTTAAAGGGGGCAAGATCGGCTTGTTTGGTGGTGCCGGAGTCGGCAAAACAGTTATTATCATGGAATTAATCCATAATATGGCCAAACAGCATAAAGGTATTTCGGTTTTTTCCGGGGTGGGAGAGAGAACCAGGGAAGGCAATGACCTCTGGTTAGAGATGAAATCATCCGGCGTGATTGATAAGGCGGTTTTAGTTTTTGGGCAAATGTCAGAATTACCCGGTGCGCGTCTGATTGCCGGACTAACCGGTTTAACCCAGGCCGAATACTTTCGGGATGAAGAAGGTCAGGATGTTCTATTCTTTATTGATAATATTTTTCGTTTTGTTCAGGCCGGAGCAGAAGTTTCTACCTTACTTGGCCGCATGCCCTCTGCTGTTGGCTACCAGCCGACCCTGCAGTCGGAGATGGGGCGTTTCCAGGAAAGGATTGTTTCAACTAAAAAGGGTTTTATTACTTCGATCCAGGCAGTTTACGTGCCGGCCGATGATATTACCGATCCGGCTTCCGCAGTAACCTTTGCCCATCTTGATGCCACAACAGTTCTTTCCCGCAATATTGTGGAAAAGGGGATTTATCCTGCGGTTGATCCTCTGAGCTCAACTTCAAAAATTTTAGAGCCTCATATAGTTGGTGAGGAGCATTATGGTGTTGCGCGTGGTGTCCAAAAGACTTTACAGCGTTATAAAGAGTTGAGTGATATAATCGCTATTTTAGGCACGTCGGAGCTGCCGGAAGAAGACCGGATCCTTGTGAACAGGGCAAGGAAAATCCAATTTTTCTTATCACAACCATTTTTTGTAGCGGAGAACTTTACCGGTATACCGGGCAAATTTGTTAAATTGGCTGATACTATTAATGGCTTCAAAGCGATCTTGGCAGGGGAGTACGATGATTTTCCCGAGCAAGCTTTTTATATGACCGGCACAATTGAAGATGTGGTTAAAAAGGTTAAAAGCGAATGAAAGACTTTATTCTGGAAGTCTTAACTCCCGATAAAACGCTCTTTTGGGGGCGTGCGACTGCTTTAACAGCTCATGCCATTGATGGGGAAGTTCAAGTTTTGCCAGGTCATGCCCCTTATATCAATATTTTAGCTGCCGGAGAGATCCGCTTACATAATGAAGATAACGTTTGTTTGCACTTCAAGCATAATGGCGGGATTCTTGAGGTTGCCCGTAAGAAAACCTCGGTTTTGGTTCAAGCCTGTTCGGAAGAAGAGATAAAAGCTAATCTCAACACCTAAAAAAATCGGTCTTTAAGCTGTTGACGTTTGATGAGGTGACTCAAGAAATCGTTTCGGAGCAAGTCAGCTTAATTTTTGGAGAAAACTTTGTAATTTTGATCCAGGAAAAAGCCGGGGATATCTTCGATCCAACGTATAGGGGCAAGAGTTGGATGTGCTATAATAAACCGGTTTTTGGTTATTCTCAGGAGGGTTAAGATGAAAAAATGGTTTATGCTTTCTCTCTCGGTTTTTTTACTCTCTCAAAGCCTCTCTTTTGCCTGCAGTGATTTTGTGGTCACAGCCAAAGATAAAAGTATTGTCAACGGCCGCTCAATGGAATTCCCCGTTGATATGAAGGCCAATATCTGGGTTATCCCTCGAGGTAACAATTATTCCAGTGTCACAGATAAAAAAGTGGTTGGACTCAGCTGGAAAAATAAGTATGCTTTTCTAGGCATTGATGCTTTTAATGTTAAGGATGGCTATGTTGATGGCTTAAACGAAAAAGGCTTATCCTGTTCTGCGTTGGCTTTTGGCACCGTTCAATACCAGCCAGCCTTACCAGGGAAATTTGTGACCTGGAATGATTTTCCCGGCTGGGTCTTAGGCAATTTTGCCACTGTTGACGAGGTTAAAGCGGCTTTAGTCGACATCAACATTGCTGATTGTTATGTTAAAAAAATCAAGGGCAATATGGGGATGCATGTTGCCGTGCATGATGAACAGGGCAAAAACATTGTTATCGAAATAATTGCTGGCAAAATTAAAGTTTATGACAACCCTTTGGGGGTCATGACTAATCGCCCGACCTTTGATTGGCACCTGACCAACCTAAGTAACTATGTTAACTTGGATAACAATGACAAAAAGGCCGGCAAACTGGAAGGTTTTGTTGTTGAGCCGACTGGGGTAGGGAGTGGAATGATAGGGTTGCCTGGCAACTGGACCCCACCTTCTCGTTTTGTTCGGCTAGCTTTCTCTGGCGCCAACATTCTTAAACCAAAAAATGCTAGCGAGGCTGTTAATGCGGCAGAACATCTCTTGAATATTGTTGATATTCCCAAAGGAGTCATCAAAGAACAACCTTTTAAATTGCTCCCCTTTGTTCATATTTATGGCTACGCCCAATGGGTAGTGATAAAGGATCTGACCAATCGAGAAATGTATTATAAAACTTATGATGATACCGCCTGGAAAAAAATCGACTTAAAGAAGTTTGATTTAAGCAAGACCAGTGAGATTAAATCTATTGCCATGGAAGATGGGCAGACTAGTTATATCGATGTGAGCGCAAAACTTAAGTAGGGGTCTAAGTGAATAATCAGCACGAACAAAGTATTCTAACCTTGTCTGCTTGTGGCGCTTTGTTTTTTTTGTCCCCGTTTAAAAAAATGATCTTTAAAACCCTGCTCCATTTATAAATACAAGCTGACGAGTCTTGTCAAAAGAGAGGAAACTTGACTTCTAGGGGATAAAGCCCATGCTTAATATCTTATGATAAATGTCGGTGGATAAACCGCGCATTACGCATTTCTCAATTCTTCCTTAACTAGTGGCTATGCCAGGCAGTACACGATCTCTAAAATCAGCTGTAATCTCAAACTGAACAACAAATAATTTGTAACCTAGGTTGCCCCTGTCTATTAATTCTTATTACAGACCACTTTATGATAAGAGCTCATGCTCAGCAGAGAATAAGCAAACGAAAGATATAGTAATGTTGATTCTGACATTGAACATTTGCTGGATATAGATCCTTTGTTTCTGGAGGTCGGCAGCGATCTGGTCAGTTTCGGCCATCTGCAGTTACAGATCGGCTCTTCTTATTAAGGCTGTTATTGATAAATAAGGAATATTTTTAAGGGCAAAGATATGATGAAGTATCTTATAATCTGGTCTTTGGTTATTTTGATCTCTTTCCAGACCGTGCTTTGTGCCCAAGGGCTCGATAAAGAAAAGCTGTTGCAGCTAAAACCGCTTTGTTCAGAACGTATCAACAAGCAATCGTCAGATTATAAGAATAACCGACTCTTGGCGGTTGGCACCTTCCTTTTGATTGGCGTCAGTTTACTGCCAACAAATTTCGAAGGACCGATTGATAATAATAAACTGGGCATATTCTCGGTCGGATTGATCTCGATAATAGGCGGGGCGTTGACCTTATTTTCTACCGGAGACCCGGTGATCCAAAATATCAATTTTTGGGATCTCGGTTTAGAGGAGGGAGATCGGGAGATAGCTGCTTACGCGATCATGAATAATAATGCTGCCCAGATTAGGAATGACAGAAAAATGGCAGGACGCTTTATGATTGCCAGCGGTCTGGGGGCGATCTTATTAGCTTCTATCGCGGCCAGTGCTACGCAGGATTATAAGAATCAAGTGTATCTTGGCGCGGTTATTAATTTATATCTTGGTTGGGGGGCACTGAATAACCCTGATGGGAGTGAAATAGAGATGAATGAGATAGATAAAGAGCTCGGGCTTTCTATCTAGAACCCAAAATACTTTGCCGTTGTCTCTTGTCTGCTCCAACCTTCTGACTGACTGATTTCTCGACACCAACTGTCCTGATTTTCGCCACTTCAACATCCAATTCCCTCGTGATTTATTTTTTAAAGCCTGGTAAGAAGATTGCTAGTAAGCCCTTAAGGAGAAAACTATGAAAAAAATTAGTATTCAGCTTTATCAGAAAATTCGAGATGTCCTGTTTAAGGCGCGTCAATCTGTTGCCAGGTCGATTAATTCGGCTATGGTCTATGCTTATTTTGAGATTGGTAAATTGATTATTGAAAATGAGCAGCATGGTAAAAAGAGAGCCAAATATGGGGAAGAAACCCTGGAAAAACTTGCGGAAAAACTGACAGATGAGTTTGGCAAAGGTTTTTCACGTCAAAATTTGCAAAATATGAAACAGTTTTATCTTTGCTTTAATAATTGCCAGACACTGTCTAGCAAATTGAGCTGGTCACAATACCTTCTTTTGACCCGCCTTGATAATGAACAAGCACGCTCGCGTACAAATCCTAAGCACTAAATCATAAATTCCAAACAAGATCAAATCACCAAAATCTAAATGACGAAAATCATTTTTAATTATTTTAGAATTGTAATTTAGAATTTGTTTAGGATTTAGGCATTAGAATTTAGGTTTTTTCCCCGCTTTGTTTTGCTTGCAGTTGTGGCGAGGAAATTAGACGGAATGCAATATAATTCCACAAAATTTCGTAATTTGCTGAGGGAAATGATAAAATTGTTCCGATGAAAAAGTTCCTCTCCAAAAGCAAGTACATTAGTGGCCTGCAGTGTCTAAAACTTCTCTGGTATCAGTTTAACCGCAAAAAAGAAATACCTCCTCCAGGCCCTGAATTGCTAGAAATCTTCAAACAAGGCCATATTGTCGGCGAGCTGGCACACAAGCTTTATCCTGATGGGATCAAGATAGAAAGAGCCTGGCAGCCGGAGAGTATGACCAAAAAATCACTTCTTGCCCTTCAACAACGCAAACCTTTATTTGAAGCAGGCTTTACTTACAAAAGCTTTTACGCCATCGCGGATATTTTGGTTCCCAATGATGACGGCAGCTGGGATTTAGTTGAGGTTAAAAGTTCGACCAGTGTAAAAGACGAAAACCTACATGATACGGCCTTTCAAAAATATACTTATGAAGGTGCCGGGCTAAAGATTAACAAATGTTATCTGCTGCATATTAATAACGAATATGTTAAAAACGGAGAGATTGAGCCCAAAGAATATTTTAAAAAAGAGGAGATTACCGCTCAAGTTGATAAACTATTGCCCGGGATTGAAAAAGAGGCTAATGCCATGCTTGAGATGATTGAGCAAGAGACTTTTCCGGATATTAAGGTTGGCCCGCATTGTGATAAGCCTTACGAATGTCCGCTGCAGGATTTATGTTGGAGTTTTCTGCCCAAAGAGCATGTCTTTATGCTTCATCGTGGTAACAAGGCTGCTTATGCCTTAATGGAGCAGGGGATCTTGAAGATAAAGGATATCCCCTCTGATTACGAGCTAGCTGACAATCATCTTATTCAGGTTGAAGCGCACAAGTCAAAAAAGACTTATGTTGATAAAGCAGCAATTAAAGATTTTCTTTCAGAGTTTAAGTACCCTTTATATTTTCTTGATTTTGAAACCATTGCTCCTGCTATCCCTATTTATGACCAAACCCGACCGTATGAGGATATTATTTTTCAATATTCTCTGCATGTAGTTGAAAAAGAGGGGGCTACGCCTGTGCCTTACAGTTATCTGGCTCCGGGCGATGTTGATCCCCGGCTGGAAGTTTTAAAGCTGCTAAAAGAGCTGTTAGGAGAATCAGGTTCAATTGTTGCTTACAATGCCGGTTATGAGCTTAAGTGTTTAAAATATGCTGTTCGTGCTTATCCTGAGTATGAAAAGTGGGTTGAGGGGGTTGAGACGAGGATAGTTGATCTCTGGGTCCCTTTTAGGAAGTTTTTCTATTATCATCCGGCACAAGCTGGTAGCGGGTCGATGAAAAAGGTGCTGCCGGCTATGACAGGGATTACGTATGATGGGATGGAGATTGGTGATGGCGGCACTGCTCGGTTTGAGTATATGAGGGTTACATATGAGCCGGGGATTAAGGCTGATGATCGGCAAAAGGTTCGAGACGCTTTGGAGAAATATTGTGAGCTTGATACAAAGGGTATGATTGATATTTTGGGGGCGTTGGAGAGGGTGATTGGGGTTTGAGTTTCGTGCTTTGCCTTGCTTCGTATTATGGCTAGGGGATATAATGGGAAAGTAGCGTTTTGCGCAAAAAAAGGGGAAAATAATGTTTGAACAATCATTCAAAAACATCGACAATATCCTCCGGAAAGATGCCGGGGCTTCCAGTGAGCTTGATTATGTTGAGCAAACCTCTTGGATCCTCTTCTTAAAATACCTTGATGACCTGGAAAAAGATAAAAAGACCGAAGCCGAGCTGGCCGGCAAAAAGTACGAATTTATTATTGAGCCAAAATATCGCTGGGCTGTTTGGGCCGCGCCCAAGACCAAAGAAGGTAAACTGGACCATCACACCGTTTTGTCAGGTGATGACTTAAAGGATTTTGTTGATCACAAGCTTTTCCCCTACCTAAAGAAATTTAAAACAACGGCCGAGCATCCCGATACTATTCAATATAAGATCGGTGAAATATTTAGCGAACTAAAAAACAAGATCCAAAGCGGTTATAACCTCCGTGAAATATTAAATATTGTTGACGAGATGCGTTTCCGCTCACAAAAAGAAAAGCATGAGCTTTCCCATCTTTACGAAGGCAAGATCAAAAATATGGGTAATGCCGGTCGCAACGGTGGAGAGTATTACACCCCGCGGCCGCTAATTAAAACAATTGTTAAAGTTGTGGCTCCTAAGATTGGGAATAAAATCTACGATGGCGCAGTTGGTTCAGCCGGCTTCTTAGTCGAAGCTTTTGAGTATCTTAAACAGAGCAAAGATCTTTCCACTAGAGAGCTGGAACTCTTACAGCAAAAGACCTTTTTTGGTAAAGAAAAAAAATCCCTGGCTTATATTATTGGCATTATGAACCTGATCCTGCATGGCATAGAGGCCCCCAACATTATTCACACCAACACTTTGGCGGAAAATATTATGGATATCCAAGAAAAAGACCGCTACGACATCATCTTGGCTAATCCGCCTTTTGGGGGAAAGGAGCGGATAGAGGTTCAGCAAAACTTTCCCATTAAAACAGGTGAAACAGCCTTTCTTTTTCTTCAGCATTTTATCAAAATCTTAAAAGCCGGCGGTAAAGCCGGTATCGTGATCAAAAACACCTTTCTTTCCAATACCGACAATGCTTCTGTTTCTTTGCGCCAACTCTTGCTGGAAAGTTGTAATCTTCATACTGTGCTGGATCTGCCGGGAGGGACGTTTACCGGGGCCGGAGTAAAAACCGTGGTCTTATTTTTTGAAAAAGGCGCAGCCACAAAAAAGGTCTGGTATTACCAGCTTAATTTGGATCGGAACCTGGGCAAGACTAATCCGCTCAACGAGAAAGATTTGGCTGATTTTTTAAAGCTGCAGACGACCAAAGCCAATTCTGCTAATTCCTGGTCAGTTAAAGTAAAAGATATTGATCAAAAGACTTTTGATCTGTCGGTTAAGAACCCGAGTAAAAACAACGAAGTGGTACTACGAGAGCCAAAAGAGATTTTGGCGGAGATGAGGAAGTTGGATGATGAAAGTTTTGAAATTTTAAAGGAAGTGGGAGGGCGGTTATGAAAAATAGTTTGGCTATCTTTGAAGGCTATGGGATACGCCGTTATTGGGACGAAAAGCAACAACAATGGTATTTTTCCATTATTGATGTTATTGGCATGTTGACAGGCAGTACGATCCCTAAGCGTTATTGGAGTGATTTAAAAAAGAAGCTTATAAAAGAAGGCAGCCAGGTGTACGAAGAAATCGTACAACTGAAGTTTAAGGCGGCAGATGGCAAAAAATACGCTACTGATTGTTTTTCAACCCAGGCTTTAATTAGGGTTATACAATCAATCCCTTCACCTAAAGCCGAGCCATTTAAGCTCTGGTTAGCAAAAGTTGGCTATGAGAGATTGCAAGAAATTAGTGATCCTGAAAAATCTTTGGATCGTGCCAGGGAAAACTGGCAAAAACTGGGGCGCAGCGAAAAATGGATTAGGCAGAGGATGCAAGGGCAGGAAACCCGTAATAAATTGACTGATTATTGGCAAGACCATGAGGTTAAAAAAGGGGAAGAATTTGCGATACTTACCAATGTCATTCATCAGGAATGGGCGGGACTTTCTGTAAAGGATCATAAAAAGCTCAAGAGACTGGAAAGGCAAAATCTGCGCGATCATATGAGTGAGGCGGAGCTAATTTTTACGGCGCTGGCGGAAATGTCTACTCGACAGATAGCTGAAACCATCCAGGCTAAAGGAATGCCGGAAAACAAAGTTGCTGGCCTAAAAGGCGGGAGAATTGCCAAGAAGGCGCGTTTGGAGCTGGAAGCGAAAACTGGCAAGAGAATTGTCACTCCGGAAAATTATTTACCGCCGGAAGAAAACAAAAGGATGTTAGATGCCTAGCTTTAGAAGGAGCTTATAAACTATGCCAATTAAAGAACAAAAAATTAAATGTCCTAATTGTGGTGAATGGATTGATATAGATGATGTCTTGACTCATCAGGTTGAGGGGAGAATAAGGAGCGAATTTGAGGCAAAGCAAAAGGACAGGGAACGGGAATTAACTTTGAAGCTTTTGAAGGAAGCAAAGGTTGAGGCGGAAAAAGAGCAAAATGCCAAAACAAAGTTTTTGGAAGAGCAGTTAAAAAACAAAGATGAAAAATTGGCGCAGGCGACAAAAAATGAGATCGAGCTGCGCAAGGAAAAAATAAAACTGGATGAAGAAAAACGATCTTTTGAGCTGGATAAAATACGTCAACTCGAAGAAGCAAAAAAACAAATTTCCGAAGAAGCGTCAAAAAAAGCAGCCGAAGACCAGCAATATGTTATTGCCCAGTTAAAAAAACAGCTAACTGATGCGACTAAGGCCAAAGATGAATTGGCCCGTAAGCTTGAGCAAGGCTCCCAGCAGACCCAAGGTGAGGTTTTGGAGTTAGAGCTTGAAGAAATACTTAGAGCCCAATTCCCACAAGATGAAATTTTGCCAGTGCCCAAAGGTGTTAAAGGGGCTGATATTATTCAAAAAGTGCTTGATCGCTCTGGCCGGGTTTGTGGTCAGATTGTTTGGGAATCAAAAAAGACCAAAAATTGGGTTGAAGGTTGGATCCAGAAGTTAAAAGAGGATCAGCGGGCAATTAAGGCTGATTTGGCTGTGATTGTTTCTGTTGTTTTACCGGAGGATGTTAAGGGCTTTGCTTTGCGCAGTAGTGTTTGGGTTTGTGATGTCAAAATGGTTTGCGCCCTGGCAACGGCTTTGAGAATTAATTTAGAGGCGCTGACCCGGGAAAAAGCTATGTCGGTTGGCAAGAATGAAAAAATGGAAATACTTTATAGTTATTTAACTGGTGTAGAGTTTCGGCAGCGTGTTGAGGCGATTATTGAGGCGTTTTCTAGTATGGATGATAGTTTAAAAAAGGAGCGGCAGGCGTATGAAAAAATATGGTCTGAACGTGAAAACCAGCTTAAAAAGGTGATGAAAAATACTATTGGCATGTACGGCGATTTAAGCGGCCTGGTCGCTTTGCCGCAGATCAAGAGGTTGGAGTTGGGGGAGGGGGAAGAGCAGTAATTAAAAATTAAGCGGGCAGGAGGAGTGGTAATGATCAAAAAACAAGAAGAACACCTGGCAGTTTTCCGGGGGAAAGAGATCAGGCGGGTTATCCATGAAAATGAATGGTGGTTTTCAATTTCAGATATTATTGAAGCCCTGACTGGAAACGAGAGGCCAAGAAAATATTGGAATGACCTGAAAAAAAAGCTGGAAAAAGAGGGCTATGCGGAGGTGTCCGAAAAAATCGGACAACTGAAAATGAAAGCTGCCGATGGGAAAGAATACTTAACCGATTGTGCCAATACTGAAACGCTGCTTCGAATTGTCCAGACCATTCCATCTCCCAAGGCGGAACTTTTTAAGCGCTGGCTGGCAAGAGTTGGCTATGAGAGGATTCAGGAAATTGAGGATCCGGAACTGGCGACCAAAAGAACTAGGGCTTTATACAAGGCCAAGGGTTATTCGGATGCCTGGATTGAAAAGCGGATGCGTGGGATTGCCATTAGAGAAGAATTGACCGATGAATGGGATAAGCGAGGGATAAAGGAACAGAGGGAATACTCCATTTTAACGGCAGAAATCTCCAAAGCCGCCTTTGGGCTGACGCCGAGTGACTACAAAAAGCTGAAAGGGCTTAAAAGGGAAAACCTGCGAGATCATATGACTGATTTGGAACAGATATTCTCAATGCTTGGCGAAGCGGCGACGACGGAGATTGCCCGCAATAAAGATACCCGGGGCTTCCATGAAAACAAGAAGGTTGCGCAAGAAGGTGGGCAGGTTGCGGGAAAAGCGAGAGAAGACCTGGAAAAACGGAGCGGGAAAAAAGTTGTGACCAAAAACAACTATTTGGGACAGGGGAGAGAGAAAGAGCCTGGGATAGTTGGACCACATGAGCAGGTATAGTCCAAGCGCGAACAACTTAAGCGGCCTGGTCGCCTTGCCGCAGATCAAGAGGTTGGAGTTGGGGGAGGGGAATAATAGTGAAAGATAAGTACGATTTAATTAACAACCGTATAAATAGTTGCAAAATATATGAGTGCAGATAAGCCAACACCAATTGAAAGCTTAGAAATATGGTTGTCCAGAAAGCCGTATTGGGAACAATATGTTTGGGATGTTAATTTTGAAAAAGAATCATTAACTGTTGAAGATATTGATTTATGCTATCAATATCTTTCCGAATATTTGGGGCTGATTGGTTCACTGCCTTTTGAAAAACCTGCTATTTCATTTAAGAATGACATTATTATTCCATCAGAAGTGAGTAGTAAGTCAGCAAAAATCAAAATATTAGAAGTTAAGAATTTTAAAAATATTAATGCAATATCAGAAGATTGCTCGGTAAAATTCGGATCCAATCTAACATTAATTTATGGTAGCAATGGTAGTGGTAAGAGCGGCGTTGGTCGTCTTTTATGTAATGCGTGTTTCTCTCGAGGAGAGCGAGAGATACTGCCCAACGTAAAAAATGCCGCAATGACGGATTTGCAAGCAAAAGCAAAATTTGTATTGAGCGAGGGGGCAGAGAGCCTAACAGAAATTGATTATTACCTCGGACACAACAATGATGTTCTTAAGTGTTTTTCTGTTTTTGATTCTGAAAGTGTTTTAATTCATTTAGACCAATCAAACCAAGTAAAATTTACGCCAGCACACATAAAAATATTTGACAAGGTGGCTAATACTATCTCAGAGCTTGAGAAAAGACTAATTAATGAGAAGAATTCAAAGAAAAAAGATAATCCCTTTGTGTCAATGTTTTTTGATGACCCTACAACACCCACGGCTATATTTTGCAGCGGGATTACTTCTAATACAAAAGAGGTTGATTTTATCGAGTGCGCTAATTTTGATGCTAAGGCAGATGAGAAAAAGATGGCAAATCTACAGAAGCTCATAGATGAAAAAAAGAAATTAGATATTACTAAAAAGAAATCCCTTCTTAATATCGATCGGCAAAATCTTCTTGCGCTTAAGACTTCGCTGCGGAGTGTTGCGGAGCGATTTACTAGGATAAAAACACAAGAAGCGAATATGCTAATCAGCAATATTGTCGAAAAACAAAAAGTTATTGAAGCGCTGAGCGTTAGGAGTTTTGATGATGGAATTTTAAACACAATTGGATGTTCTGAATGGAAAGCGTTAATTAGTACGGCTAAGAATCTCTATAATATTGAGAAAATAGCAGAGAAGGGCAAAGAGCCAGAGCATTGCATGTTGTGCCATCAAAAATTATCGGAAGATGCAAAATCTCTTTTTCAAAAGTATTGGAAATTTCTTGAGAGTGAAGCAGAGGGTGAGCTTTCACGATTGATGGTCAGACATACTAATCTATTGCAGGATTTGCGGTCCATAAAAGCGATGTATCCAAAGTTTAGAGATACAGATGCTGGGGTTAAAGTGTTAAAAGATGAAGCCCCGAATTATTTGACACAGCTAAAAGATCAGTTTGTGACGCTAGAAGACATCCTAGATGACTGGCTATCTAATATTAATCAATTGCATAAAATTATTTTTGAGCAGTCTACAGCGATTGATCTTAGTATGATTGATAATCTTATTGCTACGAAAGCTACCGAAGCGTCAAATTTGGTGGATCCATCTAGTGATATTATAAAGCTTACTTCTATGTGGAACGACTTGAAGCACAAAAAAGAGGTCACAGCAGTCAAGGATTCTGGCTTGAAATATATAGCATTTCTTAATTGGTTATCTAAAGCCAATGGCCTTAGTTTCTCCGGAATTAAAATGGCTATTACTAAAAAAAGAACAGAAAGTTTTCTTGTTGGTGTTGCTATAAACTACAAGGGTGTTTTTAATCGGGAACTTATAAAAATAGGTTGCGATTTTAATTTGGTGATGAATACTAGTGGTGAGCAAGGTAATACCGTAAAAGGATATCGGCTTGATTTTGCCGAAGACTACAATCCGAGTCAGGTACTTAGCGAGGGAGAACAGAATGTGTGTGCCATTGCTGATTTCTTGACCGAAGCCCAACTTGATAAGAATAACTGCGGTATAATTTTTGATGACCCGGTAACTTCTTTGGATCATGAGCGCAAAGATAAAATTGCACAACGCATTGCTGTTGAAGCGAGACAGCGGCAGGTTGTGGTTTTCACTCATGACATAGTATTTATGAGCCAGCTGGTTAATCATGCTGAGAGGAATGATATCCCAGTTGTTGCTCATTGGATGAGGAAGGTGAATGGTATCCCAGGATGTGTTGAGGAGAATACCAGCCCGAAGCTGGCTTTACTGGCTAATCTAAGAAAAAATTGCCAAGAAGCAGTTACGGATTTTGATTCTTTTGGACCTAAGATTCAAGAACAGAAGTTGGGTGTTGCTTTCGATTATCTGAGGAGTTGTTGCGAGGCATTAATTGAGGAACGCCTCTTTGCAGGTACAATTGAGCGATATTCCGATCACGTTAAAGTTAAAAATCTTGAAGAGGTGGTGTTTGATCAAAATTTAGCTTTAAAAATAGTTGATCTGCACGGGAGACTTTCTGAAATAATACTTGCTCATAATAGAAGTGATATACAAAGAGAAAAACTTCCATCGATTGGTGATTTCAATATACTGTGGGCTGAATTTGAGGTATTGGAGAGAAGTCTTAAAGAAGGACTTAGCAATGCCCGTAAGGATAGGGATACTCGCAAAAAAGTGCATGATACAGCTAGGGTTGGATGGTAATAGAGTAATATTATTATAATAATAAATCCGCTATGAAAAACTGGCAAACAAAAAAACTCGGCGAAATATGTGATCTGCAAAATGGTTTTGCATTTAAGTCTAAAGATTATGTTGAAAAGTCTAATACCATGAATTTTCGCATGAGCCAAATCCGTCCAGGCGGTGGAATTGATTTGGATAATAACCCCAAATACCTTCCTGATAATTATGCAGCCCTTTATAAGGAATATCTACTAAAAGATGGAGATCTTGTAATAGCTATGACTGATATGGCAACTGAGACTAAGATTTTGGGAGTGCCAACAATGGTTATTACTGATGGCAAAAAATTATTATTAAATCAACGTGTTGGTAGGCTATTTGAAATTGATCTAAAACAAGTTTTTGTTCCTTTTCTTTGTTCGATGCTTACCAGTCCGCAAATAAAAGATTATTATAAAGGTCTAGGGCGGGGTGGACTTCAAATTAATATTGGAAAGCAAGAAATTTTAAATGCAATAATCCCCCTCCCTCCAGTTAGCGAACAACGCCGCATCGTTAAAAAGTTAGACAAAATCTTTGCTGCTATTGAAAAAGCTAAAAAAAGCGCCCAAAAGAATCTTGCCAATGCTCGTGAGCTTTTTGAATCGTATTTGCAAAGTGTGTTTAGTAATCCAGGAGAAGGGTGGGAGGAGAAGAAAATAGGACAGATTGCAGTGGTTGAGTATGGATTTACAGATAAAGCAAGGGATGAGGGCGACTTTAGGTTTATACGAATTACCGACATAGACAAAAATGGCTGTTTAATAAATGAAGATAAAAAATATATTAATTCTTCAAAGGAAGCCCAAAAATATCTTTTAAATAATGATGATTTGCTCATGGCAAGAACTGGTGCAACCTTTGCAAAGGTGTTGCTTTATAAGGATAGTGAAAAATCAGTCTTTGCTTCATACCTAATAAAAATTAGATTTACCGAAAATATACTCAATGAGCTATACTGGTTTTTCTCAAAAACGAAGTCATATTGGGATCAAGCAAATACATTATCATCTGGTTCTGCCCAACCACAATTTAACGGGGCAGCATTAAAAGAAGTTGTGTTTACTTATCCCAAATCAGCTACTAAACAAAAGGCTATGGTCTCAAAGTTTAATGCCCTTTCTGCTCAAACCAAAAAGCTGGAAGCAATCTATAGGCAAAAGCTGGCGGATTTAGAAGAGCTCAAAAAAGCAGTGCTGAAAAAGGCGTTTAGCGGAGAGCTATGATAAAATTGAACCGGTAATACTATGAAAAAAAGAAATGCGAATAAAGAAAACAAGCTAATTCCCGCAGGAGGATCATTCCTGCTTTACACTACGGAAGATGGCAATGAAAGAATAGAAGTCCGGTTGGAAAATGAGACTGTCTGGATGACCCAAGCCGCCATGGCCGAATTGTTTCAGACTACACCGCAAAATATCACGATGCACTTAAAAGAAATTTATTCACAAGAGGAATTGATCGAAACCTCAACTTGTAAGGAAAGCTTACAAGTTCAATCTGAAGGCCAGAGGCAAGTGAGCCGCACTAGGAAAGTTTATAATCTTGAAGCAATCCTCGCTGTCGGCTATCGTGTCAATTCAAGCCGGGGCACCCAGTTTCGCAAATGGGCCACAGAACGGTTAAATGAATATCTGGTTAAGGGTTTTACCATGGACGATGAACGCTTAAAAGAAGGGACAAATATTGGCTCGGATTACTTTGACGAAATGCTGGAGAGGATACGCGATATCCGCTCCAGCGAAAAACGGTTTTATCAGAAAATCAGAGATATCTATAAGTTAGCAGTAGATTATGATCCCAAAGCAGAAGAAACTCTGGAGTTTTTTAAAATAGTCCAAAATAAGCTGCATTTTGCTGTTTCAGGCAAGACCGCGGCAGAACTGATCACGGAGCGTGCAGATGCGTCCAAATTAAATATGGGCCTGACTTCATGGAAAGGCGCGAAAGTCCGCAAGACCGATGTTGTCATTGCTAAAAATTATCTCAATGAAAAAGAGCTGGAAGGGCTTAATCGCATTGTTAGTATGTATCTCGATTATGCCGAAGATCAGGCCAAACGCCAGCGGCAAATATTTATGCGGGATTGGCGCGAAAAACTGGACGGCTTCTTAAAATTTAATGAAAGGGACATCCTAGCAAATTCCGGCAAAGTTACCAAAGAAATTGCGGATAGACTGGCCAATGAACACTATGAGGCGTTCAATAAGCATCGTCAGGCAATAGAAGCGGAAGCAGAATTATTGACCGATGATGCCGAGTTGAAAATTATTGAACAGGACATTGAAAAAAAACGGGGCAGCAAATAAAAAAGATGAACGAAGCTGAAACACGAGCCGAATATGTTGACCCTAAGCTAAAACAAAGCGGCTGGGGTGAAGTAGAAGGATCAAAAATCCTGCGTGAACATCCCTTTACCGAAGGCCGCATCCGACCCGGTGGAGTTCGCAGTAATCCAGAAATTGCCGATTATATCTTGGTTTATAAAAATCAAAAACTTGCAGTTATTGAAGTAAAAAGGGTAGGATTGCCAGCCAGTGAAGGGGTAACACAGGCAAAAACCTATGCCGAAAAACTAAAAACTCCCTATACCTACGCTACCAACGGCAAAGAAATCTACGAGATCAATATGTTAACCGGACAGGAAGGCCCTGCTGATAAATTTCCCGGCCCAGAAGAATTGTGGAATAAAATTTACTCTACTCAAAACAAATGGAAAGAAAAGTTTGCCGATATACCGTTTGAAGATATTGGAAGGACGAAAACAGCCCGCTACTATCAAGAAATAGCAGTAAATAATGTTCTTAATGCCATCGCCGAAGAAAAAGAGCGAATCTTGCTTACCATGGCAACCGGCACCGGCAAAACTTTTATCGCTTTCCAGATAGCCTGGAAGCTTTTTCAAACACGTTGGAACTTAAAACGCAATGGTGAGCGACGCCCTAGAATATTATTCCTGGCAGATCGCAATATTTTGGCCGATCAAGCCTTTAATTCCTTTTCACCCTTCCCGGAAGATGCCCTGGAGCGTATAAAACCATTTGATATTCGTAAAAAAGGGAGTGTTCCCACTAGCGGCAATATCTTTTTTACTATCTTTCAAACCTTTATGAGTGGTCCCAACAATACGTCGTATTATGGCGATTACCCCAAAGACTTTTTTGATCTTATTATTATCGACGAGTGTCACCGTGGTGGCGCTAATGACGAATCAAACTGGCGTGATATTTTAGAATATTTTTCTCCGGCCGTTCAGCTCGGTTTAACCGCTACCCCAAAAAGAAAAGATAATATCGATACCTACAGGTATTTTGGTGAACCGGTCTATATATATTCACTTAAAGAGGGGATTGAAGATGGCTTTTTAACCCCTTTTAAAGTTAAGCGGATTCAAACAACCCTTGATGAATATGTCTATACCTCTGATGACCGGATTATTGAAGGGGAAGTGGAAGAAGGTAAAATATACGAGGAAGAAGATTTTAATAAGATTATTGAAATCAAAGAACGAGAAGCCAAACGAGTGCGAATTATCTTGGATGAGATCAATCAGAATGATAAAACAATAATCTTTTGTGCCGCCCAAGTTCACGCCGCAGCTGTCAGAGATTTAATTAACCAATATAAAGATAGTTCGGACCCTAATTATTGTGTCCGAGTCACAGCTAACGATGGTTTTCGGGGTGAGCAGTATTTAAGAGAGTTTCAGGATAACGAAAAGACCATCCCCACGATTCTAACCACTTCACAGAAGCTTTCAACCGGCGTGGATGCTCGTAATATTAGAAATATAGTCTTTATGCGACCCATTAAAACCATGATTGAGTTTAAACAGATCATTGGCCGTGGTACCAGGCTTTTTGATGGCAAAGAATATTTTACTATTCTCGATTTTGTAGATGCCTATAAACATTTTTCTGACCCGGAATGGGATGGCGAGCCGATTGATAATACGAAAGAAGAACCCCCAAAACCACCTCGAATTTGTCCTGTTTGTGGTAAAAAGCCTTGCGTTTGTGAAAAACTGCCACCAGACCCTCCACCGGAGCCTAGGAGGAGATTAAAGATTAAGTTGCGTGATGGTAAAGAACGTGAAATTCAACATATGGTCTCAACTTCTTTTTGGGGTGCGGATGGTAAACCAATTTCTGTGGAAGAATTTTTGCATAATATGTTTGGAGCCTTGCCGGATTTCTTTAAAAACGAGGCCGAGCTAAGACAAATATGGTCTAATCCAATTACCAGAAAAACGTTTTTGGAACAAATTTCTAAGCAGGGGTTTGGTCTTGATGAGTTGGAAACATTGCAGAAAATGATTGAGGCCGAAGATAGTGATCTATTTGACGTCTTGGCCTATGTCTCTTTTGCTATCCCGCCTGTTTCTAGGCTGGATCGGGTGGCTAAAACAAAGTCTGGCATTTTAAAAGGCTTAGGAGATGAGCAAAAGGACTTTTTGGAATTTGTCTTAGCAAAGTATATTGATAAAGGGGTAGAAGAGCTTGCCGAGGAAAAGCTGCCAACTCTATTGAATTTAAAATATAAAGCCATCGCTGATGCAGTTACAATCCTTGGAGAAGTTGAAAAGATTCGCTTAACCTTCTTTAATTTTCAGAAAAAGTTATATTTGAAGTCTAGCTCAGCGCTATAACATACCGATATAAACAATCTTTCCCTTAACGCCCTTCGCCCCCGCAGCCAAATATCGCCACTCTCCCATTTTTCGCAATGTGTTCCTTTCTCAGTCACAATGGTGACCTAAACCTAAACATCATGCCTTGTCATCTCTTAGTTGTGATGGCATAATTACCTTATCATGAGGATTGCTATAACTGGTGCAACTGGTCTTCTAGGGAGGAACCTGGTTTTTGAGATTATTAAGCAAAACATTAATAATCTTAATGATTTAGAAATAATTGTTCTTGGTCGTGATGAAAAGAACATGGTTCTTTCGGGCAGAATGAAATACATCTTGTTGGAGGATGGTTTTGATTATCTTGGCATACGTGACAAAGAAAGAAATCAAAAACTGGAAGAGATAAATAAGTGCATTGTTTCGATCTCTTTTGATCTGTCAAAAGACAAACTTGCTATTTCCGATGAAGATTTTGCAATTTTAAAAGGTAAAACAATTGATTATTTCTTTCACTTGGCTGCCCTTACAGATTTCAGAAATACCCCCAAAGTAAGGATCTCGCTTGATGAAATTAATATTAAAGGAACAAATCGAATCCTTAAATTAATTTCGGCTCTGGATATAGGTGAGATGATTTATGTTGGCTCAGCTTATTCCTGTGGCAATGCAAAAGGTTTGGTTAAGCCAGATCACGTAAATTTAGAGGGTAATTTCAGGAATTATTACGAGGAAACAAAATTAGTCGCCGAAAACAATTTCAAGAAGTATGCGGACAACCACAAAAAAAGATACCGTATATTCCGCCCCATTGGAATTTCTGGAAGATTAATAGAACAACCTATTGGTGCAACCTGTAAATATGATGTTTTTTACGGCTGGACAATTTTCTTTTTCAAGCAGAAGTATAAACATTTCGGAACATTCAATGATATCTATACTCATCCTTTAAATATTCCTGTTAGGATTTGGGCTAGTTTCAACAGTGGGCTGAATATTGTTCCTTCGGATTATGCCGCAAAATTAATGTATGCAGCCTGTATATATGCTGATCCCGGCCGACATTACCATTTAGTTAATGATATTGAAATTTCACACACGATTTACTTGAAAATCATACTGGATGACATTAACGTTAAAGGATATAGTTTTGTTGAAAAGATGCCAATGAATTTGAATCGGATTGAGAAATTCTATTATCAAACAGTGGGGAAGCTGTTCACGCCTTATGCTAATTGTGATTCCGTTAGCTATGATATTGAAAGCATTGTGCCAATAAGAAAAAAAATTGGTCTTGCTTGCCCACTAATGACACCAACAAATTTTAAACGGTTGATTGACTTTGCCAAAGTTCATTGTTTTGGTCTGGCAAGAAAAAAACTGACTTTTGGAGGTTGATTATTATGTTTGCAACAGGTTACAAAAAAACATTTCAAGCACATTTGGGTGATACTTCCGCATACGGCAATATTTTTTACATGAGCTATCATAGATGGATTGCGATCACAAAGGAAGATTTCTTTAACGAAAACGTAAGTGGGTTTTCCGATTTGTTTAAAATGGGAGGGATTAAACTCTTTGTCCTCAGATCTTCATTGAAAATGTTTGGTGAAGGTAGATTGCACGACAGGATCGAGGTGCAATTAACATGCAAGACCATAAGACGCGTAAGGGTGGAACTAGTTTTTAGGTGTTACAATCTTTCAGAAGAAAAACTAATTGCGGAATCTAACAATATCATCATTTTTGTAGACAAGGGAAATAAGCCCTTGGCAATACAAGACAAAATCAAACAAGCGCTCTTGTCGATTAAGGCCGAAGTGTGAATATTTTTTCCTTTTTATGCGCAATTAATGGCCTGCTTAATCTTGGTCTTGGGTCGTTCGTTTTCTTTAGTGGCAGAAAACGACTTTTAAATATTTACTTTTTTCTTTTTACCCTTTCTATAGCTGTTTGGAATATAGGTTATGCGTTAATGTATTTTACGCAGGATTTGAGTTTTGCCCTTTTTTTTGCTAAATTCGGCTCCGTAGGTATTATTTTTATCCCTTTAATGGGCAATCTTTTTGTTTTGCGACTTCTTCAAAAGAAAGAAAAGTTTACCAATATTTTTATTTTTGTTTATTCGCTTATGCTTTTAGCTCTTTTGTATAATGGCGGCTTTTATGCTGCTGTAACCCATCGATACTGGGGGAATTATCCGGTTGCAAATACTTTCAATTTCTTGAATATTATTTTTTTTGTTATAGTTTTTAATAAAATTGTAGTTCAGCTATGGGATGGTGTTCGTCGTGCAACAGGCGCAGAAAGGGTAAAAATTTTGTATGTGCTATTAGCTTTTGGGATTGGTAGTTTTGGCTTCATAGATTGGATTCCAAATTACTATGATAAGTTTTACCCGTTGGCGTTCATTCTCTCTTCTTCGTGGGTTTTTCTTATTGCCCTTGCTATCACAAAAACACGTCTCATGAATATTTTTGTTGCGATAAGTAAATCTGTTGCGTGGATTTTAACTGTAATTTTCTACGCGCTAATTTATCTTGGTTTGGTTTGGCTGCACCTCTCCCTTATATCGTCCCAGATCAATTGGTTGTTTTTAAGTTGGTCGATTTTATATGGTATCTTAGTTGGGGAAACCTTTAAGTTAACCCGCCTTCTCCTCCAAACCACCACCGACAAAGCTTTTGTGAAGGCTTCTTATGATCCTTCAGAAGTTCTGAGCAAAGTCGTTTCTTCTATTGCCAAAGCTGTCACCAGCAATGACATGGCCAAAGCAATCTTTCCTATCTTAGATGATGACCTTGATATTGCCAATGTCCACATCTACTTTTTGGAAACAAAAGCTAAAAACTACGTTGAATGGGATACAACCAACAATCAACCTAGCGCCAATTTATTATCAGCCACAAGTTCACTTGTGCAGCAAATGCTGGCACAAAAAAACATTGTTCCCTTTGATGGAAAAATCGCTATTCCTTGTATTAGCGATGATCAACTCTTAGGATTTTTTCTGCTTGGTAAAAAACGCTCTGAAGATGATTACACGGATGACGATTTTAAGATACTCAGATCCATTAGTGATTATGTTGCAGTTTCCCTAAAATATATTATTAAACGCTATGAGGACGTGATGTCTGACCTCTTCCGCGAAAAAGACAAGGTCGCCATTGCCCAACGAGAACTGGAAAAATCCCATCGCCTCCAACAGCTCGGCCAACTTACCGCCGGCATCGCTCACGAAATCAGAAACCCGATGATGGCCTTAAGCAGCCAGGCAGAGTTATTGCCGGAGAGATTGCAGGATAAAGAATTTCTGCTTTGGATCTCCAAAATGTTCCCGGAACAGATTTTTCGAATTTTAAATATTATTCAGCGTATGTTGAAATTTGCCCGAGCAAAAGAAGAGGGCTTGGCTCAAGTTGATGTTAATTGTGTACTGGAAGAAAGTCTTTCCTTGTTAGTTGGCAAGATTAAAGCCAAAGATATTATGGTCAAAAAGCATTTTGTTGCTGATCTTTTTATCCACGGCCATGCCGATAGCTTATCAGAAGCCTTTATCAATATCATCTTAAACGCCATAGAATCTATGAATAGTGAGGGTGAGTTAACTTTAAGCACAACCAAGGAAAACAATAACATTATTATCAAGATCAAAGATAGTGGCTGCGGTATCCCGGAAGATAAATTAGTAAATCTCGGTGATCCATTTTATACCACCAAGGATGAAGGAACCGGTTTGGGTTTATCAATCGCTTATAAAGTCATCGATGAGCATAACGGTAAAATTAAGGTTGAGTCTGCAGTAGGGCAGGGGACAACGTTTACAATTACTCTGCCAATAGAGTAATTGCCTTTGCTTGTTGAAAAAAATCTTTAGTAATTTGCAAACACTTTTCTGCCTGATCTTTAGTTGTTTGGTCTCCACCGGGATATCTCAATCTGGGATAAAGAGAATTGACATAAGCAATGTCATCAAATCTTTTATCCTGACTGGAATCCTTAAAAGCCTGTAAGAAAAGGGCGCTAATATCATGACTAAATTTAAACGTCTGTCCCTGTTTTAATAGAATAGCCTTGAGTAGCTTTTCAATTGCCTGGTGAGAATGATAAATAGCAATGTCGTAATTATCGCTTTCTCGCAGAATGATTCCGGCTGATTCTAAATCATTTTCTGCTCGCTGCTGCCATTCTGCAATAATCTTGGTTTTTTCTCGCTCAATCTCTGCGTTCATAAAGTATTTTACCTTTTTTGTCTATCTCGTATTGAATAGTTCCCCAAATATCTTTCCTTTTTTTAAATTCAGCTTCACTGAAGAATAATATATCAATAGGTTGAATAAAATTACCCAAAAGCTTGCGGATTTTAATGAATTCTTGGCTTTTGTCCCTAACGTTATCGTTTATTACACAAAGATCAATATCGCTGTCCTTATTAGTCTGACCCAATGCCCTTGACCCAAACAGAACCAAACGTTTTGGGTTGAATTTTTTGGCTATCTTACCAGCAATATCTTTTATCTCTTCTTCCATATTTTGTAATACCTACAACTGACTTGGATTATATCATCCTCAATTTACTTAATCCATCTTGCCGGTGACAATCTCTTCCAATTCCTCTACCGATATCTGACCCAGATCATAGTTTTTTTGTTGAAATAAGCCGCTAAAAATATCAATGCGTTTGGCTAATTTGTTATCAATCTTGCCCTTTGAGTATATCTCGGTTATCATGTCAGCCTTACGGCCGGTTGTGTCCATTGATCTTTTCTTTTCCAAAATGGTTTCAATTGCCTTAATTAAATCATCACGCTTAAAGGGTTTGGTAATATAAGAAACTGCTCCGCTTTGAAAAGCCTTCCAGGCGGTATCGGCCATATCAAGGGCGGATACCATAATTACTGCAGTAGTTGGAGTAGCCATCTTAATATCTACCAAGGCTTCCAGTCCAGACATCCCGGGCATCTTAATATCAAGTAAAACCACATCAAAACGACCTTCTTTTATTTTTTCAAAAGCATCTAGCCCCGAAACAGCTAACTCCACCTCGTATTTATCCCCCAATAAGTTTTTGATCGAAGTTCTGATAACCTCCTCATCATCAACTACTAAAACCTTGGCTTTCGACATATCTATATCCTCCATTTGTCATTTGTTGTTTTAAATTTGTCATTTAAATTGTCCCATCATTAAATTATCGTGTCAACCGGACGAATCAAATCATCTAAAATCTAACCATAGTCACATTCGTTAAATCATCTAAAACCTAACCCAAAATATGAGGGAATATGAGCTTTTTTTGGGCATTTCTGGTCTCAAACAGCTGGAAAGAAAAAGA
>Ga0208977_1000534_pt1 | contig 28095 bp, 28 predicted proteins | sample RifOxyA2_FD_184030 | JGI IMG/M metagenome (GOLD analysis project Ga0208977, IMG submission 184030) | Groundwater microbial communities from Rifle, Colorado - Rifle Oxygen_injection A2 (SPAdes) | ecosystem: Environmental > Aquatic > Deep subsurface > Groundwater | place: Rifle, Colorado, United...
CAACAGGCAAATACCTCGGAACCAAAAGTGAGAATGAGTGAATATTGATTATTATTTTAGTTGTTATAAAAAAGGGCCGGCTGTTGATAGCCCGGCCCCGCGCGCAAACCGCGTCTTGCTAGACGTCGATTACCTCTCTCTTTCTCTCGTCCATTTCATCTCTTTGGCTGGCCAGCCTGAACTTCTCATAGAGAGAAGCCGGGAAAAGTTCCTCTACTTCAATCTGGAAATGTTCTTCGCTGATAAGCCAGCGAGCCAGGTTAATATCCACCTCGTTGATGGAATCCATCACGACGAACAAGATATTAAGGACTTCCTTGTATTCGTCAGCGTCCATCTTGATTTCAGTATTACACTTCCTCAAAATGATTTGGTGCTTGTCAAAAAGTTCCAGCCCATCTCCGCGCCGAAACATATATCCGACCTTGTGGAACTCATATTGCGCGACCTCGTCGCCGACGAACAGAAGCCCGCGCATTATTCTTTCCAAATAACTGACAGTAACAAGAACTGTAAGCGGTTGCGTCATCTTTCCCCCAAGGTTTTGCCGTCTAAACGGCGGTTGTTTAATGAACAGAATATCTGAACATCATGTCAAACTACCACATTTTTTCGTCTCTGTCAACTTAAAAGCAAAGCCCCGACTTCCGTCGGGGCATATTTTAGAAATTAAAACTATTGGCTATGAACTACTGGCTATTGGCTGGCTATGGCTCTAAAATATATTTCCCCGCCATCATTATTATCTTTCGTGTCTGACCACACCACTCCATAATCACTCCCTGACCATTCAATCTGCGGAGTGGTGGAAACGGTATTTACTGTATCGCTTATCGGCGCGAGCGCTTGATTGATGCTGCCATCATCCTTCATTTCAACAAAATTAACCAGGCCGCTCTTTTGCGCGACGATGCCGTATTTATTATCATCAAAAGCAATATTCGAATCGCTTAAAACATCATCCGCCACTTTCGCGTTCTCCACCAAAAAATTACCATTAAGAGTAAACACGGAAAAAGTATTACCATCTTCAATTGATGCATAATGAGTTCCTGTCCATACAGATGCCATAGATTCTTTTCTGGTTATAATAGTGGGTTTGTCTTTAAGAGAATCCCCATTCTCATCAATCCTATATAAATATGTTCCAACAGTATATTCCAATACATCGCCTATGCTTAATTTTTCCTGGCTATGGCGATAGACAATTCCAAAATATGTTCCATCCCAAATTATTCTTGTTTGTTCGCTGGCCGGGTCGGAAACAACACGCTCCTGATTTGTCAGGATACTGCCATCGGCATTAACAAAAGAAAAATATGTCTTAGCCGTAGTATTTTGCGGAGTTCTCCAGATAATTCCATAACCGTTTCCGTTCCACGCAATTCTTGGACGGCTATCAACAACAACATCGGTAATTTCCACCACATCCCCTATTTTCGCGCCGGCAATGTCAATTCTGACAAAATTAATACTGCCATTCACAGACAACACATCATCGTATTCAGTATAGACAATACCAAAACCGCTTCCATTCCAAACTATATCCGGATAAGCGGAAACAAGGGTGGGGGTGTTTGTTATTCTTGTATCCGTAGTCACCTTATTTCCATCTTTATCAATCATAGCAAAATAAATTTCCGTTTTATTGCCGTCTCTGGCGTCAGACCAAACCACTCCATAATTGGAACCTGTCCAAACAAAAGACGGATTGATTGAATCGCCGGTCGCGCTGGTTAATCTGATAGGGCCAATAGCTTCCACAACAACTTCCTCCGGCGTTTCTTCCGGTGTTTCTTGGTCTGGTGTCACCTGAGGCATTTGCGCCGGGTCGGTATACAAACTGTTCGCGCTGACTTTGGCGCCGGAATCGGAAACACTGTCAAACACTGCCTGTGAAACCGTTTGCGCGTCCGCGCTTTCACGAACCAAACCGTCCACTTTATACAATTCTCCTGCCTGTACTTTGTAAACTTCTCCCCCTGCCACTTTTATCAACATACCCTCGTGCGGAACCGCTTCATTTATTTGATCGCCGGTATGAACATAATTCGGCCAAAATACATCCGCAATATCCACCACTTTGCTCGCCCAATCACTACCATAAAGCGCGCTCGCCACATCTTCACTGCCTATTTTATATTTGGTATTGTCCGATCCGACTGCGTAAACGCTTGGGGAAATTTGCACTTTGATAAGTTTAGAACCCGGGCGGTAATTCACGCCAAACGGCGCTACACCGGGAGATGGATAATTATCCACGCAAGTTGTCGGAATTTCCACCACGGTTAAATAATCCTCATACCATGACTTGAATACGGTTGAATGAGGAAAATACATCCTTTGCATATTGGCATTAACCAAATACACCGCGCTGTTGTTCGGCACTTTAAAAAGATCCCCAGACGATAACACCGGACAATCCGCGGCCATGGTAATTGACGGCGCAAAAACCGCCAGACCCATACTCCAAATGATTGTTAATAACGCTACAGACCCAATAAAACCGACTTTAAGTTTATACAACATATATTTGAATTTTATAATAACATTTGGTAATTAATAATTAATAATTGGTAATTAATAATTGGTAATTCAATTGTTTCACGTTTCATGACTCATGCTTCATGCATTATATATAGTATAACACAAAATATACAAAGATAAAAAAAGACCCCTTGATTTCCCGAAGGATTTCAAGGGGCCAAAGTAACAACCCTATACCACAGGGATATGGGGCAAAAGAGCTAAAGGGTCAAAGGGCTACTCATGGAGGAAACCAACGAGGCAGTCCCGACCCCAGTCGTACGAGACCGGGTAGCGGTCCAGGATGCGCCAGCCGGAATCGCCACGGAGGCACATAATGTTATCGGCTCGCACGGAGCCATGCCCAACGATCCGCGCATGGCGCTGCTCCTCGGGGTGTTGGATACCGATGGCGTAGATGTGTTTCGGCAAAATCGGTTTTTTGCCGCCGTTCGCCTTGGCCCAGACAGACACATCTTCGTTCGACCAATCCCGGTCAAATCCTACCAAATCCACCTTCACCTCTGTGGTGATATTTACCTCATTGCTGGTGAACAGTCGGACAATTCCGAAATGGACGTAGTTATACCTGCCTTGCCTGATAGCATCGGCAACCGACTTCGCCCTGAACGGCTTGAGGGTGAGAGTTTTCACTATGGTGCCGACCAGTGGCGGTTGCTGACGCGCGATGTCTTGCACAATGATTTTCTTCTTACCACGAAGCACCTTGCGCGTTACTTCCGTGCCGCCAATCTTATTGAGAAGCGCCTTAGTTTCCTCGCGAGTCAAGTCGTCGTACTTTCCCATCTCTGTCTCCTTTCGGGCTGGAAGCCCAAAAAATTATGATCTAAAAAAAGTAAACCATAAAAATAAGCGTCTGTCAATAATATGTAAATCCGTCCCGATGTGAAATCGGGATAAGGTACCCTTATAATCCGTAACTCGTAATTTAAAAAAAGACCCCTTGATTTCCCGAAGGATTTCAAGGGGCCAAAGTAACAACACTATACCACAAGGATACAGGGCAAAAGAGTTATGAATCGCGGGAAAACACCCGATAGCCAATACTCCACTCGCCCGGACCCCCGACCATGTAAGCGTTCAGGCCCCAGCTATGGCCGTTCCAACTCACGCTCACCGCGACGTTGTGAACATAGAGGATACCCAAGTAGCCATTGGTCAGGAGCGCGCCCTGTTCGCCATTGGGCTGTTCCAACATAAGGGCGGCAACAAGGGAGAGAGTGACCTTGACATTGTCCTCGCCACCTAGTTCCTTGATGATAAAGCCATCCACCGAACGCCGATTGAGCGTGTGATAGCGCAAAGCGCTTTCATCGGCGCCGTTGTTGCCAGGCGTGCGATATGGTCCGTCGCCGAGCGCAATTTCGCCTATGTTCGGCTGTTCCTCTATTTTACCGTAGAAACACGTCTTGAAGTTGTCGCCAACGTAGTGGATTCTTACCGACGAGTTATTCGTGTTGAAGAACTTGCTCACCACGAGCTTCCTCATCGGTTGAACCTTGACGGTTCCAACACAGGTCAAGAGGGGTTGCTCATCCTGCTGACGATTTTCTACCGATTGAACAAACAGAGTGATGGCCTCTTGCGGATGTTGAGCCGCCCATTGCGCGCTCTCATTTGAAAGCGCGCCAAAATACTCTTGATGCTCCACGAGCCGACCCAATAGAAAGGGAATCTGTTTTGTGGTTGCCATCGTTTTCTCCTCTTTTACAACCATGTTTACAGACGCTGTCGGGCTTGGCCGATATGGTTTCGCCACAGCGAGAAATCTTTTACCTATTCAAAATTAAAAGATTTTTCGCTGGGGCGAAATACAACTCATAACTTTACTAAAGAACTTTTATAAAAAGTTAAACACAAAATTCGTAGTTTGTCAATAACGTGTATATTTAAACATCCCGATTAAGTCGGGATGTTTAAAATTTTTCTTAATTCTCAAAACTATTGGCTATTGGCTACGAACTATTGGCTAACTTTATTTCTTCCCTTCAACTATCGCCGTCCTCTTACCCTGAACCACAAGGGTACGGGGTCTCGGCGTCCATTTCAATAAATAGGTACTCGGTTTTTGGAATACGTTTTATTTTTTCCCTTCAACTATCGCCGCCTCGACATTCTTCGGACATTCGGCGTAATGAGAGAATTCCATGCTTGAACTGGCGCGACCTTGTGTCATAGAGCGCAAATTGGTCACATAACCAAACATTTCTGAAAGCGGTACAATTGCTCTTACCACTTTGTTTTGTCCACGATCTGTCATTTCTTGAATTTGTCCGCGTTTCGCGCTCAAATCGCCTATCACATCACCCATATGAGCTTCAGGAGTAATAACTTCTATCTTCATAATCGGTTCTAAAATAACCGGATGCGCTTTTTTAGCCGCAGTTTGAAAACCCATACTGCCGGCCATCTTGAAAGCAATTTCTGAAGAGTCAACCTCATGATAACTGCCGTCATAAACGGTTACCTTAACATCAACCAACGGATAACCGGCCACAACGCCTCTATCCAAAGCTTCCCTGACACCTTTCTGAATCGCAGGAATATATTCGCGAGGAATAATACCGCCCTTAATTTCATCAACAAATTCAAATCCCGCGCCTTCCGCCATCGGTTCAACTTTAAGCCAGCAATGGCCATATTGTCCGCGTCCACCGGACTGTTTGATGTATTTACCTTCACCTTCGGCCGTCGCGCGAATAGTTTCTTTATACGCGACTTGAGGAGCGCCAACTTTGGCTTCCACGCCAAATTCGCGTTTCATACGGTCAACTATAATATCCAGATGAAGTTCACCCATACCGGAGATGATTGTTTGTAATGTTTCCAAATCAGTATGAACTTTAAAAGTTGGATCTTCTTCAGCTAATTTCTGTAAAGCCAAGCTCATCTTTTCCGCGTCCGGTTTAGTATTCGGTTCAATCGCGATATGAATAACAGGTTCAGGGAACACAATATTTTCCAATTGAACTTCTCTCTCCTCCGCGCAAAGCGTATTGCCGGTAGTGGTATTTTTCAAACCGATTGCGGCCGCGATTTCTCCGGAGTAAACATCATCCACATCTTCGCGGGAATTGGCGTGCATACGAACGATGCGTCCGATTCTTTCCTTGGAACCGGTAGTGGTATTTATAACATAACTGCCGGCTTTCAATATACCTGAATACACGCGGAAAAAAGTTAATTTACCAACATAAGGATCAGTGGCGATTTTAAAAGCCAAAGCCGTAAACGGTTCATTGTCGCTGGCAAGCACAGGGACTTTCTTTTCCGGATTATTGACATCGGTTGCTTCAATCGGCGGAACCTCAAGCGGAGACGGCAAGTAACTGACAACCGCGTCAAGCATCGGCTGAACACCGATATTACCCAAAGCCGAACCGCAAAGCACCGGATACATTTCACTCTTAACTGTAAGTTCACGAATGCCTTTTTTAATTTCTTCCACACTTAACTCTTCGCCGTTCAAATATTTATTCATGAATTCATCATTCGCTTCCGCAACTTTTTCCACAAGTTTACTGCGATGTTCTTCCACTAACGCTTTCATGTCTTCCGGGACTTCAATTTCCACTACATCCATACCCATATTACCTTCAAACTTATAGGCTTTTTTCAAAATTATATCAATCAATCCGCTGAAAGTTGATTCCGCGCCGATCGGCAACTGAATCGCAAACGCTTTATCGGAAAGACGGGCTCTGATGGAATCCAAACTCATGTAAAAATCAGCGCCAATTTTATCCATTTTATTTACAAAACAAACGCGAGGCACGCCATATTTATCAGCTTGACGCCAAACGGTTTCCGATTGTGGTTCCACGCCTTGCGAACCGTCAAATACCGCCACCGCGCCATCCAATACGCGCAACGAACGCTCCACTTCCACAGTGAAGTCAACGTGGCCCGGAGTATCAATAATATTGATACGATGATCTTTCCAAAAACAAGTGGTCGCGGCGGAAGTAATCGTAATGCCACGCTCTTTTTCTTGTTCCATCCAATCCATTTCGGCCGCGCCCTCGTGCACTTCGCCGATTTTATGTTTTTTTCCGGTATAAAACAAAACACGTTCAGTGGTGGTGGTTTTACCAGCATCAATATGGGCCATAATCCCGATATTTCTGGTTTTTTCGAGTGAGTATTCTCGCATAATTTAAAGGCTTTATAGGCTTGCAAGGCTTAAAATGCTTACGATGCTTTATCAACAAACAGCCTTTTCGGCCTTGTAAGCTTTTTAGGCCTTTTCGGCCTTTTAATTATTTTTTATTGCTAAAACGAGCAAAATGCGCGAAGGCTTTGTTAGCTTCAGCCATGCGTTGCACATCTTCTTTTTTCTTTATTGATCCACCGACACCGTCAAGTATATCAACAAATTCCGTCGCCAGCTTATCTTTCATCGGTTTGCCTTTCTTGGCTCTGGCGGCAGTGATAATCCAACGAAATGCCAAAGCATTCTGTCTGGACGTCGGTACCGGTACCGGCACCTGATAATTGGCTCCACCAACTCTTTTTGAACGCACCTCAACTTGCGGTTTAATAACTTCAACCGCTTGTTCAAAAAACTTAAGGCCATCGCCTTTTTTTACTTCTCCAAGAGTTTTGATCGCGTCATAAACTAAAGCTTGAGCAACACTCTTTTTGCCTCTTTCCATCACAAAATTAATAAACTTAGCGACCATTTCGCTGTTATATTTAGGATCAGGGGCAATTACTCTTTTTGGAATTCTTTTTCCACGGGGCATACATTTAAAATTTGTCATCCCGAGAGGTCGGGAGTCATCCGAAGGATGGCGACCGAACGAGGGATCTTATGGGTTAAAAATAAATTTTTTTAAACCACAAGTTATATAAAATTACTTTTTAAGCCTTTTGAGTCTTTATGATTTAGGACGTTTTGTTCCATAAATTGAACGGCTGCGTCTGCGATCGGCTACTCCTTGTGTATCATAAACACCACGGACGATGTGATAACGCACGCCCGGCAAGTCTTTTACACGGCCGCCGCGAATCATTACGATGGAGTGTTCCTGCAAATTATGACCTTCACCCGGGATATAAGCAATGACTTCATAGCCATTGGATAATCTAACTTTGGCAACCTTGCGCAAAGCTGAGTTAGGCTTCTTTGGTGTGGCAGTATACACCTTTGTACAAACTCCGCGTTTAAACGGACTTCCTTTTCGCAGGTCAGTTCTCTTGCGATGCAAGCTATCATAAGTAAACTGCATAGCCGGTGATTTGGACTTTACAGTTTGCTTTTTTCTGCCTTTGCGAAGAACTTGGTTCATTGTTGGCATATTTTATAGCGATTAGCGATTAGCGATTAGAATATTTAGTTATATTTTATAGCGTTTAGATTGATACAATATCACCCTAATCGCTAACTATTCTAATGGCTAATAGCTCTAATTAATTAAAAAATTCCGCTAAAACGGAATTGAAAATCTAACTTTTTACAGTAAATCTTCAAACGTGTCTGTCCGACGCAAAGTCGGACGCACTTCTCCTGTCGCTCACGAGCGACGGGATACTCCGTTCTAAAGTGATTACACTATATAGTATATTGTTTTTTTTGTCAAGCCTTAAACAGCCCCTACAAACAAAAGGTATAAAAACTGAATAATCGGGCTGATCAGATGAAAAAAGAAAAAGATAAAAATCAACAGAATAAAAAAACCGTATTGTTCAAGCATTTGTTTTACTTTCCACATAGAATCGGGCAAAATGGCGTAAAGGATTTTTGACCCGTCCAACGGCGGAATCGGCACTAAATTAAACACCGCCAGCAAAACATTGGCGTAAACTATAACCGACAACATCATTGCCAAATTGCCGGAAAAATCAACCAACTGAATAATCAATCCAAAAATCGCCGCCAGTATGAAATTTGACGCCGGCCCGGCAATCGCCACCAAAGACGGCCCCCATTTCTGATTTTTCAAATTATACGGATTATATGGCACCGGCTTGGCGTAAGCGAATAAAAAACTGCCCCCGGTCATAAAATACAATAAGGCGGGCAACAAAAATGTGCCCCATTTGTCCACGTGAACTCTTGGGTCCAAAGTAAGCCGTCCGGCATAACGCGCCGTCGGATCGCCCAATCGGTCCGCCATCCAGCCATGCGAATACTCATGGATTATGGCCGAAGGAATAACTACCAGAAAAAATAATAAACTTTGCATAAATTTGAATTAGACACTAAATATATACCGGTATTGACAAAACAACCTCCATAATATATAATCTCTTTATTAAATCAAATTTTAACATAAATCTAATAATATTCAAAGCCTTTCAGGCCTTTCAAGCCTCTCCGGCATTTCAAACATTTATAATATGGCTCAAAGATGTGAAATTTGTTCAAAAGGCTCAAAGAAAGCTGCCAGCCGCAGCCACTCAAAGATAAAAACCTTGCGCAGACAAAAAGCAAATTTGCAAAAGTTAGACGGCAAACTGGTTTGCGCCAGGTGCATGCGAACAAAAACAAAATAAAAAAGCCCGCAAGGGCTTTTTTGTTCTAGATGTTATAATTGTTCAAATTGTATAGAATAACCCTAGTAATTGTTTTAATGTTTTTATGTTTTAATGCTTTAATGCTTTTATGACTATATACATCTTCGGCAATCCCCTGCTTGATTTTGACAATCTGCCAATTCAACTGCAACCGGAACTGGAAAAAATATTTCCGGATATTAATTTTGTGGCAATGGATCCGAACGAAAATCTGCGTCCGGAAAATAAAGAATTAATAATTATTGATACCGCCGTTGGCATTGACCATGTAACCATCCTGGACGATATTGATAAAATTGAATTAAGCCCGCAGTATTCTCTGCATGATTATGATCTCGGCTTTAATTTAAAACTGCTCAAAAAACTCGGCCAATTGGAAAAAATAACTATCTTCTGTGTTCCGCCGGATATAAATAAAAAACAAGCTCTTGAAGAACTTGTAAATCTGATTAGAAAAGAAAAAAGTCGTTAGGACTCAATTCGTTAGAACCAAGTCGTAAACGACTTATGTATATATACTATACCTACCGGTTTATAATAGCAAGTGCCACCTGTGGATAACTCTTACAGCCAATTTATCTTCAAAAAATGCGAAGCGCAAGACATACACGGGTCATAAGCGCGAATCAGTTTTTCCGCTTCCTTGCGTATCGTTTCCTCTCCTTGGTCTATCAATTTGCTTACCATCAATTTTATATCCTCTCTCATATTCACAAGATTCTGCGCGGTCGGAATAACCAAATTGGCGTACTCCACATTCCCGTCTTTCACTTTCAACCAATAATATAAAGTCCCGCGCGGCGCCTCTATCACACCCACCGCTTCCCCGCTCATTCGAGACGGCTTCGCTATCTCTTCTTTTTTAAATTCCGTATTTTCCAGTATCTCAATTGAGTGGTCAATTGAATGAACTATCTCAATCGCTTGCGCCAAATTATTATGGCAAACATTATCCGACGGGAACAATTCCAAAAATCTGGCCATATCGCGTTTTGTATTCTTATGCAAATTGTCCTTATTCAAATTTATACGCGCTAGCGCGCCAACCATATATTCTTTGCCTTCAAACTCAAAACCGCTGGCCTTGGAATAAGGGATAACGACTGATTGCAGATGCTCCCAAAAATCTTTTTCCTGTATTCTCTTTCCACTGGAAGTTAAAATCTCTCCTTCTAAAAATGAAAAATCCGGCGTCGCCAAAGCCACAAAATTTGTCTGCCTTTTAAAATCCCAATTGCAAGACAAAAACATTTCCGCTAAATTCATAACATACTGGCGGACTGATTTTAATTCCGCTACCACTTTTTTCGTTTCTTCCGGATCAGGCAAATTAACAAAACCGCCAATTTGTTCAAACGGCGCGTGCACCGCCCGACCGGCAATTAATTTAGACAAATTATTTCCCGCTTCTTTTACATGAAGAGCCTCATGTAAAATTTCTTTTTTATCTTCCGGCAAATCAAGCACGGAATCAATCCCGAACAAATCCGGCAAAACAAAAAAATACAAATGAAGAGCGTGGTCGCGTATCATTAAACTGTACATCGTCAATTTACGCAACAATATAGTCTGCGCGCTCGGCGTAACACCAATCGCTTTTTCCGCCGCTTCAATACAACCGGTCAAATGAGCAATGGAACAAGTCCCGCAAATACGGGAAACAAGCTGTGGCACCGCCATAATTGATTTCCCCTGCACCGCTTGCGTATAGAACCTTTGGTTTTCCATCACGCGTAAATTAACTTCTTTGACCTCACCGTCGCGAATTTTAATATCCAAATCAGCGTGCCCTTCTATTTTTGATATTTTGTCAATTGAGATGTCCAGGTCGTGGGTGTGCATAACAGATTTAAGATTTAAGATTTAAGTTATAAGTACTTTTCAAATATTTCAATAAATTTTTTCTCGCTTATCGGACAACCCATGACTTCCGCGTCAACTTTCACCACTTCCGGCACAGTCAAAACTTTTGGCAAATAATCAAACTTATCTAAATGGTCTTGTATTTGCGCCATTTGTTCTTCATTAAAATCATTTCTTTGCGCGCTGGGTACACCGGTTATCGTGCATGTCCCCATCGCTATTAAAATATCGGTTTTAGCGCGCAATTTTTCCAATTCCAATTTGTCCTTTTTATTGGTAATGACGCCTTCCACAATGGCGATATCATAGTGTTTAACTTCATGATGGTCTTTAATTGATAAAAAATATATCAAGTCCATTTTTTCCAGCCACCCGATTAATTTCGTATTAAAAATTTCCGTCAGATAAATACTACAACCCTCATCGCAGGAGTAAGAGAACACCCCTACCTGCTTTTTCTTTTTATCCAGCACCTTCCCAGAATACTCTGTAACTTGCTGTGAGGATGAATGAGTATGAAAATTATTCTTCCTGCTTGGTTTAATACTCTGCAGGAAGGTGCTGGATTTATTTTTTTTCTTTTTACTAAATAACATAAAAATATTTAATCAAATTTAACAATGTAACAATATAACAATGTAACAATTTCAATTATCACCCATTAACGCTTTGTAATTTATCCCCGTGTATTTAATAAGATTATCCAATTGTCCCCGTGTAATTTTTTCTGAAATCCGTCCCCAATGGCAGGAAACTATATCCCCCATCTTCAGCTCCGGAACAAACACTTTATCCCAAATCACGTCTGCCTCTGCCGTTTCTTCATCCGAAAATAATTTACTGATTTTTACTTTTATCCAGCACCTTTCCGGAATACCTTGTGGCTTGTCGCGGGGATGAATAGGATTGAAAGGTGCTGGATTTAATTTTCCCGGCTCTTCTGCTTCGCCGATAACTTTCGCCCACGACGGCCGGCACTTATCTTTATTTTCTCCTTCCAATTTTACTCTGTTGGTAACCGCGCCGATAAAAAATACATGAAAAGTATGGTGCGCGTAAGCAATTTCCGGCAACCGACCGATAATTTCTTGCGCTTTGTCTTTACTTAATCTGCCGGCTCCGACAAAATCATTTAAAATCATTTCTTTCAAATCATCAACTGAAACATTTTCCAATAAATCATTTCCCAGCCAGTAAGCCTCTACAACTTTTTCGTCATAATAATCATCTATATTATTTTTCTCCGCGATTAATTTGTAATAACTGACCGCGCCGATAAACTCATCAAGTAATTCCCTGATTTTTTCCTCCGGATAATTTTCTCCCGACAGGTAATCCCTTAAAATTATTTTGCTTTTTGATTCATTGCAATCGGGTCCGCAATACCCAAGTTCATGTGGCATCAACGAATACCTGATCGCGCGTTTAAGCGAGTTCATCTGCTTTTCGTTTAATTAATAATTTATTTAACTTCAATGCTTTTCTCACGACACCGCTAACAAATATTATTCCTAAAACAATCAAAGCCGTTCCAAATAATTGCCAACCGGTTAAGCTTACATCCAAAAATACCGCCGATAAAATTCCTGTTATCGGCACAGCCAGAGTCATAATCGCCGTCGCTTCCGTCGCCCCGATATATTTAAGTCCGCTGTAAAAAGTAATGTTATACAAAGCTAAAATCACTCCGCCAATAATTCCCCACTCCACAATTCCAAAATTAACCGCTGAAAATAATTCCATTCTTCCGGTCAGAGCCAAAAAAGCCAGGATGAAAAATGAACCGCCCAATAATCTGGCCAAAGCAACCGTAATACCGGAAATATTTTTTAAAACTTTTTTGGAAATAATTATTTCCGCTGACCAAAGTAAAGCCGCGATTAAAACATATAAATCGCCTAAATTCAAAACCTGCGGTTTAACTTGTAAAAACAAAAAACTGCCAACCGCCAAACTCAAAATCCCCAACATCATCGCTTTCGTAATTTTTTCTTTCAAAAAAACAAGAGCTAAAATCCCGACATAAATAAACATTGTCTTATGGACAAAGCCCGCCTTGAAAGCGGCGGTCATTGACAGGCCTTTAAAAAACAACAAAAACGGAATTGCTCCGCCAATAAAAGCAATCCAGAATAATTTTATTTTATCTTCTTTTGACAGATTCTTGAGCTCGCCTCTCTTTTTAAACAAAAAAATTATACTGATTACCGCTACCCCCGCGATTGCGTTCTTTATATAAGTATAAAAAAACGGGTCCACTCCACTGACTCCTAATTTATTGATAAATACGGCAAAACCGCTGATTATGGCCGTCAACAGAACCAAAAATACGCCTTTTTTGTTATTTTCCATCATAAAATATTTTATTAATTCATTTTATAAGACTTTAATATACTAACATATAACTTTTAAACAGGCAAAAGTAAAAATATTACAAACAAAGCCATCTACAATAAGCTTTTTTATGATTATTTCTGTCAGAGTAAAACAGAATAAACCTCAACAACTAAAATTTTTCAATTCTGATGCCCAGTTTAGAAAGCTCTGCCGAAGTAAGATTTTGTAAATTACCCATAGTGTCAAGACCGGTGGCAGTAGATAATTCATCAAACAATGATTGATTAGCATTAAATAAAGAAAGATTTTTATCCACGGAAGAGGCAAAATCAACATCACCGGAAGAACCGCTGGAGCTTTCATCTCTGGCTGCTTGTATCTCGGTTTTAGCAATAGATGTTTCTCGCAACATCACATAAATAAAACCTTTTTCTTTTTTTATTCTCTGCCAAAGATTCGGATGATTCTCTTTGAGATTTTTAAGGTGTAAAGATAAAAAATACAACTGCCTGGACAAGGCCTGACCCCTGTCTTCGTCAATAAACCCTTTTTGATAATAAGCATAAGCCCTGGCGACTCGGAGGCTTTTTGTATATGAAATAATTTCATCCAGAGTAGTGTAGATATCTTGTTTGGCGTCTTTTAAATAAGTCCCATCCATTGAAGTCAGTTCACTGATATATTGAAGAAGTTCATCTCCGCCGGGCAGATCATCCGGAAGATGATTTACAGTTATAAACTTATCTTCAATTACATAACCTAAGCGATTTACGATTGACTTTTCAAATCTGCCAATATGGGAAATCTCATGAACTACCATATCAATTCTGCTTTGCGCTTCATGGAATTGTTGGTAAAGATTGGGAAATATCTGACTTTTGTCAGGTATGTTGAGCACAGAATCCACAACCAAATAATAACCCTCCGGATAATAATCTTTTAAAAATTGCATATCTGATTTGGCGTTGGCAATTTTTTCTTCCGTATTTGGCGGACGGAATGAATTTGTTTCTGTGCTTTCAGCCCATTCCATTCCGGAATTATCTTTTTCTAAAAGAGCGATTATTTTTTGATTGAATTTTTCTTCATTTTCCGCTGACACCGTATAATCAGGTAAAAAATTGGAATTAAATATCTCCGAATGAGTTTCCGGTTTGCCGCGCTTAGTCAATTTATCCTCTTGTCTTTTTTCCATTACAAACATAGATATAATAATACCTGCAACCGCAATCCCGACCAAAATCATTGGCAGACTGCAACACCAAAATCGCCATCGTCTTTTAGGTTTGTTTTCCATATTATTTGTCACTGATTATTTAAACAATCTTTGAAACAGTTATTTATACTCTCACCCCTATCAGGTTCACACAGACCGTCACCGCAAATACTCTCGCCCGACATTGTATTTTTTATAATATCCTGTCTGTCGGCTATTTTCTGATCTTTCCAAAAATAAAACGCTGCTCCCAAAGAAGCTAAAATTAAAAAAATACCGGCTATAATAAATATTTTTTTATAGGGTAAACCCAATGTATGACAAAAAAGAATATAAATAACCAATAAAACAAAAAATAATCCGGCGCCGACGATGGTAATAAATACAGACAAAGCTAAAGGCGCTTTGACATCAACCATATTATCATCTATAACATCGCCATTATTATTTTTCACCGCATTCCCGCCATTTTGTCCGCCAAATAAACTCGTATTTTCTGTTGGCGGTTCAATAATTTCTTTACAGGCGGAAGTTTGAATATTGTTTAAATCTACAAGAGTTTCAAAAAAATAAACCGCTCCGCTTGTTCCGGCAACAATGAATTTTCCATTGCCGGAGATATCAATCTCGCCAACATATTCATTAAGTATTACCTCCGCCTTTGCCTTGCCTGCTCCTTTTTCATAAACACGAACTTTTTTATCAGCTGAACCGACCGCAAAAAAAGATCCCTCATCGGCAATATCAAAAGCACCAATAGAGGAATTAATTTTTAATTGTTCTATCGGTTTATTTGAATTCTTATTAAAAATTAAAATATCCCCGCCAAAAGTACCGGCGCCTATAAATTCTCCGCTTGGAGTCATCGCCAACGCGCGCACCGATCTGCCTTGGTGAGTTTCATATTTCCAGACAATCTGCTTGGTATCCTTGTCCATCAACACTATGGCGCCATAACCGGATTCAACTCCATAGACGACCAAATTGCCATCGGCTGAAATACTAGCCTCATCAATCGGCGATTCTTTAGAGAGCGGATCCGACTTAATTATCGGCTCGGCTGAATCTTTTGAAAAAAGATAACCTCGCCTATCCGGACAACCGGTTGAACCAACTAAGTAAGAACCATCAGCCGAAAAATTAACCTCATGCCAATTACCAGAAGAATGATATTGCCAAAGTTTTTTTCCTTTAGCGTCAAATAGAATTAAAACGTTTGAATTTTGATCTGATTCCGAACCGGCCATAGCCACGGCCATATATTGTCCGTTCTGAGAAATATCCACTCCATAAGCCCCGCCGCCGTTTGCCTCCAAATTATATGTCCAAACCGGTTTATTGGAATTCTTATCAAACATCAACGCTTTACCATTCAGCGCGGCAAATATTTTCTGTCCATCGGCTGAAATTGCCACTCCACCCTTAACATCTCCACCAATAGCGCCACTGACCAAACTTTCATAATCCCAAATTGGCTGGCCTTTGTCAGTATCAAAAAAATAAATATGGTTGGATGTCTGCGCTGCCAAATATTGGCCATCATCGGAAAGAACGACTGCTCCTACCCACTCTTCCCCGGTAAAATAACGCCAAGATTCTTTTCCGGTGATTCCATCAATTAAAACAATTTCATTATGTTTGAAATCAGCATCAAAAAGCACCGGCCCGTTGTCCGGAGAATCAATAATTGAAGCCCTGGTTTTACCTAAACCATTTGAGGCCTCAAAATAATAAAAGTTGGAACCAAATTTTTTAGGGACGTTCTGAAAAATATACTTAACGCCCTTTTTGTAATCGTTGGCAGACGGGTCCTCTTTTTCCATATCCAGCATTTTGCCGTTGAAATAGATCTGCACATATTCCGGCGCGCGGCCTTCTTTATCAGAGTAGATTACCGAATAAGTATAACGCTGGCAAACCGGCCCCCAAAAAGGATACACCTTATTATTGAAAAGGGTCGGGTCATTGGCGGTTTTAGGCAATTTGGGTATAACCGAACCGGAAGGCAAGTCCTCGCTCAAAACAGTATTGCCGGTAAACAATAACGAGCTAATAACAAATATTGCTAAAATAAAAACTGCTTGTTTCACCTTAATCATACAAGATTATTATAGCATAAATAATTAAAAAGGGGGCGATCTCTCGCCCCCAAAAATCAAAGACATCTAAAATAGTTATGCCTTTCAAAAGGAAAAACTCTTATTTTACCTTTTCTTTTGTTTTCTGCTCCCTGACAGGCGTAGTCCATGTGCTAAAGCACATCTTATACCTATACTGGCCAACCTCATTGTAAGTATAGGCAAAATAGGTATGAATGAAAAAAAGAACCAACCCGCCATCTTTATTTTTTCTCAATCCCAATAGATTGATAATGTTGTCATCTTCGGAATTCTCACTGAGAGTATCCTGAAATATGACAGTGGCTTCACTTTCAAAAATCAAGATAAACTCATCGATGGGCGGGATTTGAAAACCACAACCCGGGTCTTTTCCAAAATCCAAGCTTTGTCCGCTATCGGTTGTTATCTTTGCTTGCCGCGCGATTATTTGAACGGATTTCAACCGCCCAATCACTGATTGTGTCAGTTTATTTTCTTTTTCATTACAATCTTCTACCTCCGGGACAGAAACCGGCTCATACTTCCATTCAGTTTCTACCAAGTACACAGCCTGTTTGGGCCAATCGGCGCGGACTTGTCCGATTTCAGAAAAAAAACAAAAGCAAAAAACAATAATTGTAGAGAACTTCATTTTCCACTCCTTTTTTGATATTTAACCATTCAGAGTATACATCTCCTTGTCGGAGTAGTGGGGCTCGCCCCGCCATCCGGCGGGGTTAGTGTTCCCTAAAACCCACGGCCTCCCCGCTGTACAGCGGGGCGCGCTCTCCTTTGTCGGGCTGACAGGATTTGAACCTGCGACCTCTTGCACCCCATGCAAGCGCGCTACCAACTGCGCTACAGCCCGATAATTAATACACCACGACCTCCCCGCTAGACAGCGGGGCGCGCTACCAATCCCGATTTTGTCGAAACAAAATCGAGGATCCTCGATTCGACCAAGGTCGAATCGGGACTGCGCTACAGCCCGATATATTGTTAGATTATAATACAAATCCACAAAAAAACAACCCACAATTGAGTTGCTTTTAAAATTGGAGAATTTTTTATAGCGCATTCTCCAAAAGCGCTTCTTCCTTAATCTGTGTGGTCATCCTCTAAAGTCCACCCGTTTTCTCTGCTGAGATCAACAAAAGAGATCTCTTTATTGATTGAACGAAAGCGACAACCCCCTTCGAGATGCAGACTCCGAAAGAACTTAATGTATAATCTCTTACGAGGATCATCTTCATGATCATACTCATATTGTAATTCTTCCAAATCTTTTGCCCACTCCCGCCAGATACACTTTGCCTGCTCCAGTTCCTTTTGGTACCATGCCTGCCTTTTGGCATTTTCCGCTTTTCTCTTTTTATTCTTATCACCAATAGAACAAATTATGACCCAGAGAACAAGGGTACCCAAGACTATACCACTGGCAACCAGATACGTGTTCATACTTTCATCCTCCCCTTGAGAATTTGTTTAATTTTAAGTATAACCTAGTATAAAACCATAGTCAAAAAAACAACCCTCGCGGGTTTGTTTTTTATCCTGCGCCCTTGTGGCGCAGGGTTATTTGACCCAAGAGCCTGAGCGCTGCGATTCGCTATCCCTAATTTGGGGGGCTGTCGTTGAATGTGCTTTTTGATGAATTTTTCAATAAATTCGAGCGAAAAGTTAAAATAAATTTTGAAGCTTAGTTTTACTATGTTGAAAAATTTTTTTAACTTTGCAGCCGAATTTTTGGTAAATTGGCAAAAATGACATTCAACGACAGCCCCCATGGTGGGTAACCGCAATTGCAATCCACGGACTGCAACAATATGGGTTTCCCTTTATAGCCTTATTGTAGAATAAGAATTGCTAGCGCCAGCTACCAGGATCATATATATTATACAATTATTAAAAATAAAATACAAACGCCCCCGACTTGGTCGGGGGCGAATGAATGACGCTAGACTACCAACGAAACCTATCCTCTTCAGCTTTCTTCACGCTTTTGAGATGATTGTTCAGCCAATCGGTCTTGACGACTTCGCCAAGCGGGACAATCCCCGACTTCGGTTCGCCGTCCACAAGCCGATTATCGGCGTTTTCATCTTCATTCCGTTTCTCGTCAGCAGATTCTTTTTCGTCACTCATGATGATTCCTCCTACAACCCTTTGTTGTTTGTTTTTAGGGTTGCGCATTATTCTCAATTAAGAACAATCCGCAAACCTAAAGTGTAAAACTATTGAACGTTGTTTATATTATGCGACAGCCGAATACTTTTCGTTTTTGCGGATTTGCCCCGCCGGTGGCGGGGCACCTCACAGCCGAGGCGAGAATGAGCAAAAATGAAAAGTATTCGGCTGAGCTTGTTATAAATAAATATATACAACGTTCTTTATTCTTACACCTAAAAAATAAAAAGCTCATCGCGAGGATGAGTTAAATTTTTATGTGATAATTAAAAACCGCTCATCCTTCATGAAAAGTTATAAAAGTAAAAATAAAAGTTTCTGTTAATCATATTGCTAACCATATTATCACTAATTAAATATTTTGTCCACCCCCCCATGGATCCACCACTAAATGATGGGCCCATGGTGAGGGCCGGTTTTTATAGTGGTCGGCCAACAGCCCACTCTACGGATACATTGTCCGATCCCCCTTTCTTTGTGGAAAAATCTTGTTCCCTCCTGTGTTGGTCGCGCCTTCCTCCCTGCTTTAAGCAGTAATCTCATTCCGGAGTTTAAAAGACGCCTTATAAGACAATCCTCCGACGCGGCCAACGGACAAACAAGACCTTGTATTCCACCTTTTAAATACGGTAATACTCAAAAGGTGAAATATAATTTAAAACCCCTCGATTTGGTCGAGGGGTATTTTTCTTTCTTCTTCTTATTCTTCAGAACCGTCTCCGTAGTCATCATCATCATCGTCATCATCGCTTTTTTTTCCACCTTCACAATCTCCATCAGAATCACAGTCATCTTCATCTCCGCAACCACACCCCATTCCATTAAAGCAATATACCCCGCTTGTCGCTTTCGCATATGAAAAGGTAAAAATACCCACCATATTTTTGATGTCCATAATAATGCGATTAATTATAGATATTAGATTGTTCATACTCTATATAATTTATTTTAAAAATTAATTTTAGTCAAATATACTTATCCACACCGCACCACAAGGGTGCAGTGCTTACACCGTGCCACAGGGATGCGGCACCGGCGCTAATTTCGTTCATCGTCCATATACACATGGAGATATTCGGTTTTATCATACTCATATACCTCGCTATCTTCAAAGAATCTTTTTACCTCTGCCTTGGCTGTATCAATAGAATCGGAACAATGCACCACATTGCACACGCCCATCGCTAAATCACCGCGAATAGTCCCACCGTCGGCTTGACTGGCATTGGTTACGCCGGCTATCAACCTTACGGCTGCCACTGAATTCTTCCCCTCCACGCATACCGCCACAACCGGACTTGATTTCATAAATTTCTCCAAACCCGGATAAAACGGTTTCTCCACATGATGCGCGTAGTGTTCGCGAAGTTTTTTCTCGTCCAAATACATCATTTTAAGACCAGCAATTTTTAAACCTTTCATTTCCAGTCTTTTTAAAACTTCCCCTACCAACCCGCGTTGGACTCCGTCCGGCTTGACGATAAGGACGGTTTTCTCGTTAACTCCTTCAAATTTCATAGGTATATTATTAAATATTTAATTTTAACTTAACCAAAAGTATATAGATAAATTGATATTTTGTCAATAACATACCAAATTGTTATATTGGCTTATTGTTAAATTGATAATTTCTCATTTGTAAAATTAATAAGGGAATATATTTCTCTTGGAAATCTTAATAACTCCCCCATAATTATTTCATACTGCTTATCAGAAATTAGAGAACGCGCTTTGGCTTTTTGTGTCCAATCCATTGATTCTTTCAAAGAACCGAAGGAATACCTATAAAATTTAACCTTATCTTTTTTTGAATATCTTCCAAACCCTTCAGCAATATTTGCTGAAACAGAATCTACCACTTTGACATATTGAATCCCTACTGATGATTTTGAAAAATGATCCCATTCCACAACGATTTTCCAAACATAATTGGATAAATTATATGACAATTTATAAATGCCAATGTCATTAAGTTGTAAAAACTTTTTTTGCATAATTAAAACTGGCTAACAATGTAACAATTTAACAATTTTACAATTTCACAATTCATCCACATCAGACAAAAAACTTGTTCTTGGCCCGCTGGAAAACGGCTCATCTTCATCTACATATTTAACTTCATCATTATCGTCATTAAAAACCGTCCCGCCTTGAAAAATACCACCTTCAATCAGCTTACCATCAATCTCTTCCAAAAAAATACTCGGCCCTTGTCCCGATGTGAAATCGAGATAAGTGTTCCCTTTCATATACGAGCCAAAACCGCCTGCCAAAGAATAAGAAAAATAAAGATACTTTTGCGCGCGGGTAATCGCCACATAAAAAAGCCGACGTTCCTCTTCAATTCCGTTCTTCTCTTTCATTGACCTGTCCGAAGGAAACTGTCCATTATTCAAACTGATGATAAATACGCTTTCCCATTCCAAACCTTTGGCCTGATGGATAGTTGATAAAACTATTTTTTCCCCACTGTCTTCTGTCTGGCTGACCGGCTTGGCGTTGAACCCTTCTTGCAAAGTAGTTTCCGCCAAAAATTTATCCAAATCCGTTTGTTTTTCCGCGAACAAAGCCAACTGTTCCAAATCCAGCATCCTTTCGCGCGCGTCCGGATATTCGCTTTCCAAATATTCTTTATATTTTGACTGAATTACCGCCTGAATCAGAGCGCTCGGCTGTTTTACCGCTTCAGCTTCCATCATTTTCCAAATCTGCAAAAAATCATTCCAGCCGACTTTGGCCCTCGGTGGTAAAGCTTCACCCACCTTATCGAGCCATAAGTCGCTCCCCCTATCAGGGGGAGCTGACCGCTCAAGCGGATTGAGGGGGTTACGACCTCGAATTATCTCAAGAATTTTTACAGCAACTGCCGGCCCGATGCCAACTTGCATATTTAACACCCGACTCCAAGCGATATCATCTTCAATATTGCTGTATACCCGCAAATAAGCCAACGTATCTTTAATGTGGGACCGTTCAAAAAACCTTACTCCTCCGCGGTATTCATACGGAATATCCCGCTTAGTCAATTCCACTTCCAAAGCTTGCGAGTGAAAAGCCGCGCGGAACAAAACCGCCATTTTATTCAACGGCACGCCCTCATCATTCAGTTCCAAAATCCTGTCAGCGACAAAATTCGCTTCTTCCTGACTGTCCGCGAAAGCGCGCGCTTCCGGTTTGGTAAAATTATCCAGCACGCTTTTTAAATTTTTTGGATACTGATTCAAATTATTGGCTATCACGACATTAGCAACATCCAAAATATCCGGCGTGGAACGATAATTTGTTTCCAATTTAAAAATGCGGGCGTCGGGATAAGTATTTTTAAAGCCAAGAATATTGGCAATGTCAGCCGCGCGAAAAGAATAAATGCTCTGCGCGTCATCGCCCACCACCAAAATATTTTTATGATGCGACGCGAAACTTTTAATAATCAAAGCCTGAATCTTGTTTGTATCCTGATACTCATCAACCAAGACATATTGAAACTGTTCGCTCAATTTTTGTTTGACATGGGGCGATTGGCACAATAACAAATAAGTATTAACTAAAAGGTCGTCAAAATCCATGGCGTTGGCTTCCATTTTCCGTTTGGAATATCCATTGGCAATAGCGAAAATCTTGTCGGCAATATCCAGCCAGTTCGGATACTTATCATCCAAAACTTCACCAAGGCTAATCTGCGCGTTTCGCGCGTAACTGATTAAGGACTGTATAACTTTCGGGGATGGATAGCGTCTGTCCTTTTTATCCATTCCTTCCAGTTTTAAACATAACTTTATTAAATCCAAACTATCCTGCGTGTCTAAAACCGTAAACCCAGCACCACTTTTTTTATCAGAAAAGTGGTGCTGGGTAAAATTATTTTTATAACCGATTAATGGAGCATACTGGCGCAAAATGCGATAACCGATATGATGGAAAGTACCAGACCATGGCAAAATGGTTTCCGCTCCGAGCAGATTTTTTACTCGGGAAATCATTTCATTGGCGGCTTTGTTAGTAAAAGTGACAAGCAAAATATTTTTCGGAGACACGCCTTTTTCCAATAAATAAGCAACCCTATAAGTAATAGTGCGGGTCTTTCCGCTTCCTGCCCCGGACAAAACCAAACACGGCCCGTCGCCTTCCTTTACGACTTGAAGTTGTTCCTTATTTAATTCTTTTTCGTAATCTATTGCCATAATATAGTCTGCTTATTTTAACACAACGAAAAAAAATGGGGTAGCCCATTTTCCTCACACGCTAAAGCTTCGGCGGGCAAACAATCATTCCGCCACTAAAACAACCCTCCTGCCATTTTTGACATCTCCACCATTCCAGTCGTGAATAGCGTTCAATAAATCGTCATATTTATATTCAAAATTTTCCCCAAACTGCGTGCCCGGATCATTGGTAATAAAAGTCTTATCCGTATAACCGCGAATTATGAGCGCGTGATATTCCGGCCCGCCATCGCGAAAATGCGGATTGGGTAAAACTTTGCCATCGGCGACAACCAACACAATATCTCCGCCGGCCAGAATCTTCTTTATCTGTTCAACTGTCGGATTTTCAACAATCTTGGTTTTTAAATTGGAAGAATAGTATTCCATCAGTTCTTTTACTTTTTCCATTTCAATACTCAAACCCCAGTCCTTAACTTCCTCCCATTCAACCATTTTTATAATTTCATCACGGACAAACAACGGACTCAAATTATATTCCTTATAATAAGCGTCAAACATCAAAACTGCCGCTTCTTCGCACGCGTCTTGCCACGGCTGGTCCCAATTCTTTTCCGGCGCCTGCGAAGTGAATGGCGCGGGCAAATTGATTTCCTCAGGCAAAACATCAACAAACTGCAAATCTTTTTTATTTTTAATTACCTCAACCGCGGCATTATTATCTCCCGGCTTGACAAATTCGCCTTTATACAGCCATAATATAGCCAAAATAAAACCCCCGCTGATTAAAATACAGGCGAGATTGAAATAATTGTGTTTCGGGTTAGACATACAGATATTATAGCAGAATAAGCAGATTAAGCGGAATAAGCAGATTAAGCGGAATAAGCAGATTAAGCAACTAAAGACATACGAATTATTATATGAACTTTTTTAACATTATTCACAAAGATAAAAACTCGCAAGCGCGCGCGGGGATTTTGCATACCGAACACGGCGATATTGAAACCCCTATTTTTATGCCGGTCGGCACGCAAGCGACGGTCAAAAGTTTGGATCCGGTTGATTTGGAAAACATCAACGCGCAAATCATTTTGGCCAACACTTACCATTTACATCTCCGCCCTGGCGAGGATTTGATAGCCGATTATCAAGGATTGCATAAATTTATGAATTGGTCAAGACCGATATTGACTGATAGTGGCGGTTTTCAAGTGTTTTCTCTGGGACAAGGCAATGAGGGTGTCCAAGGCAGATTGGTAAATATCGACGACGACGGCGTCACTTTCACCAGCCATATAGACGGCTCTAAACACCGCTTTACTCCGGAATCAGCGATTGACATCCAACATAAACTTGGCGCCGATATTATTATGGCATTTGACGAATGCACTCCGGATAATGCCGAAGAAAAATATGTGAAAGAAGCGATGGAACGGACACATGCCTGGGCAAAGAGATCGCTTGACGCGCATAACAAAAATACGGCTTATCACGGCTATAAGCAATTTTTATTCGGCATTATTCAGGGAGCGAACTATAAAGAGCTTCGCGAAGAATCCGCCCGCGCCATATCAAAACTTGATTTTGACGGCATCGCCATCGGCGGAGAATCCGTCGGCTATAATATGGAAGCAACCAAAGAAATTCTGGATTGGGTCAATCCGATTATTCCTGAAAATAAACCGCATTACACTATGGGCGTGGGCTTTTCACCAATGGATTTATTTGAAGTGGTGGAACGCGGAGTGGATATGTTTGATTGCGTCGCCCCGACCCGCATCGCGCGCAACGGGACTTTATTTAACAAAAAAGCCGGGGCAGAAAATAAATATAGACTGAACATAAATAATGCTCAATATAGAAATGATAAAAACCCGATTGATTCGGATTGTAAATGTTCAACCTGCCAAAATTATTCCCGCGCTTATATTCATCATCTGTTTGATGCCAAAGAATTACTCGGTTACAAACTGGCAACTGTTCATAATCTCTACTTTTTCCTGGATTTGATGAGACAAATCCGCGAAGCGATTAAAGAAGACCGATTTTTGGAATTAAAGAAAGAATGGAAATAAAAAAAGTAACTTTTACCTCGCCACATCCTCTCTAATTACGAGTTATAAGGGCACCTTATCCCGATTTCACATCGGGACGGATTACGAGTTACGGATTACTTCAAACCTTGACAAAACCCTTAAAATAGTGTATATTCTATCCCAAACAACCAGAGGGGGTTAAATTAAAAATGAAAAGATTCTTTTCCGAAGTGTTAGGCGAAGTCAAGACCATCTACAAGAAACTTCTCAACCCACCGAGGTGATACCATGCGGAAGGAATTTTCGCGAAGTTTCGTCCTCTTCTGGGGACTACCCGGCCTTTCCAGGCCTATCATTTTCGTCCCGGAGTGCAAGGCAGTTCCTTGCTTCCCCAGCGCCACAAAGAAAGGAAAAAAGTAGACAGAGCCCCCGCCCCGTTTCACAACGGGACGGGGGCTAAATTTTTTTTACTTTACAACTGGTCCTGCGGTTTTTCTTTATTTTCTCTTTTTAACAACTTCCGCATATTTTTTTTGACAAAATCTGACGCATCTTTATTTCTTTTTATTTTTTCTCTGTAAAAATTAAAACGATCTCTCATATACTCCATATAACTTTTACTCTTTCTATTTTCTTCATTTCTATTTTGTCTGTTTTTAATTGCTTCTCTTGGTGGCCTTACACCTTCTCTTCTGCCTCTATCTTTGGGAAATATTTGTCCCCCCACTTCTTCTACCGCCGACCGTCGTAAACTTTTTTGCTTTGGCAATTCTTGATACTCATCACCAAATTCTTCAAAATCTTCCATACCTACAAAAACATTCTCACCGTTACCTCTTGGCTCTTCTTTTTCTATAATTCTGATTTTCTTTGGTTGCCCTTCGGCTTTTAATTCTGCCACTCTCCGGGCAGCTTCCAACATTGCTTCATCCCCAATCACGCTTGCATCCACAGCATCTTCACCCAATTCTCCGGCCTCTTTTACTAAAAGAACTTCCTCCGGATTACTATTATAAGGATTAGGGGCGTTACCTTCAATATTTGGATCAGAAATTTGATCTACGTCCACTCTTGAATTTACATCTATACCTTTTTCAAATTTTTCAATGATCGGTTTTTCTTTTCTGTATTTCGGTCTATCACTTGTGCCCTCTCTATACTCAACATCTTGCTCTGAATCTACCACCCCCAAGATGTGCCCTTTTTTAGCCTGTCGGTATTCACTTTCCGCGTCATATCCGTGCGGTCTGTTTTTTTCGCCCATATATTTAAATATTATATTATGTTTAAATGTTTAAATGTTTTTATGTTTAAATGATAAACATCGCATCCCCAAAACTGTAAAACCGATATTTTTTCTTTACCGCCTTCTTATAACATTTTAACATAAACTGCCTGCTCCCGGCAAAGGCCGATACCAGCATCAACAGGGTTGATTTGGGTAAATGAAAATTGGTAATCATCCCATCCACAATCTTAAAATTAAATCCCGGTTTAATAAAAATATTTATCTCGCCGACATACGGTCGTAATTTTACAACACTATCTCCTATCTCATATCTCCTATCTCCAATTGTTTCATTGTTAAATTGTTTATTGCTAATTGTTAATTGCGCCACGCCCTCAAGTGTTCGTACTGTTGTCGTCCCCACCGCGATCACTCGCCGACCTTCGGCTTTAGCCCTGTTTATTTTCTCCGCGTTCTCCGCCGTCAATTCTACCTGCTCGCTATGCATAGTATGATCTTCCACCCGCTCGCTTTTTACCGGCAAAAAAGTCCCCAGCCCGACATGCAAAGTCACCTCGGCAAACTCCACGCCTTTGGCTTTCAATTTATCAATCAATTCCGGCGTAAAATGAAAACCGGCTGTCGGCGCCGCCACCGAACCCTCTTTTTTCGCGTAAATCGTTTGATAAATTTCCAATTCATGCACCTCATCTTTCACATAAGGCGGAATCGGCACATCACCATATTTATTCGCTTTTTCCCTAACCATTTCCTCATCGTCTTCAAACTGAATTAAAATCGTCCCATCCGGCTCTTTAACTATCACATCGCAAACAAAATCAGGAGCGAACCTGACCTTTGCTCCATTTTGTACATGCCGACCCGGACGCGCCAGCGCTTTCCACACCCCTTTGTTTTCCATCGGACGAACCAAAAAAATCTCCACCTTTTTTTCATGTCCCAAAAGCGATTGATTATCTTTTGATAATAACTCGCCGAAAAGGCGAGCTTTAAAAACCTTGGAATTATTCCACACCAATAAATCCCCCTTTTTCAATTCATCAACTATATTAAAAAATTTTTTATGCTTTATTCCGCCCAGCCAGCTTCCGCCCTTTTTCACAATCATCAAATTAGACCGGTCTCTCGGCTCAACCGGCCTTTGCGCGATTCTTTCCATCGGCAAATTATAGTCAAATTGTGATGTTTTCATAATATAATCCTAATCTACAAATCTTTATCCGAATCTGCGAATATCCGAATTTACAAATTTATAATTGATATTGAGGATTAAAATACTTACAAGGCTAAATTATTATATTATTTTACCATAAAAAGAAATACCCCGCACCTGTCCAAGTGAACATGCGCGGGGCTTTTTGACAGCTGCCTAAGGGCTGGGGTCAAAAACAAAAAAATCTAATTTCCCATGTCCAAAGGACTTAGTGGGCTACTTGCCAGAGGCAAAGAGCCATTTAATGCCAGCACTCCAGAAACTGTTGGGAGCGCCATCATCATGACCATGGAGCCAGCCACGTACCACGTTGAACAAGTACAATTTATTATCCGAGCCAACTATAGGATCCGTAGCCACCAAAAAACATTCACCTTTTAGCTTTTCCGCAGACTGTAGGCACAATTGTGGCCCGGCTTCGGACGGACAAAGTCCCAACCCGAGTTCCTGAGCTCGTTGATAAATGCGGGCGCGTTTGGCGCCCCTTTTGAAGCCGAGCTCGACTGTAGACACTTCCACCAGCTTAAGTTCGGTTTCCTCACTGGCTATTTTGAAAGCCGGTTGGATAAGCAAATCAGTTGTCCATTGACTGCCAAGGCAACCGTTTTTTTTAAGAGCGACGCGGAAATCATCGGCGGTCTTCAGGCCGGTGCCAAGCTTGAT
>Ga0208977_1000538_pt1 | contig 27800 bp, 12 predicted proteins | sample RifOxyA2_FD_184030 | JGI IMG/M metagenome (GOLD analysis project Ga0208977, IMG submission 184030) | Groundwater microbial communities from Rifle, Colorado - Rifle Oxygen_injection A2 (SPAdes) | ecosystem: Environmental > Aquatic > Deep subsurface > Groundwater | place: Rifle, Colorado, United...
GAAGTAATCGACTGCCCGTGCTTTGCCGGATACAAGCACCAACAGGGCTACAAGGCCCAGATACTTCAGTGTTTTCGTTTTCATACTGGTTCTCCTTTAAGTTTCTGATTTTTAGTTTCTTTGTCACTTTTATGCGCTATCTTCTAAATTGCCGGTTAGCGATTTTTACCTGATCCCACACAACATCCCACTTGTTCATTACGGTTGTCCCGCTTCTATAGTAAATTTGAGAGACTGAGGCTTAACGCTGTAAGAGGAGGTCGGCATATCAAGCCTGAACCAGATTTTGCGTTGTTCACCGGCAGGAACGGCTATTCCTGTTTGGACGTTATTCACCGTATAGCGTCCGCCTCCAGTGATGTTCTGGCTTACCCGGATCTGTTCGGTGACTAGGTCTTCGTCTCCGTAATCGGCCAGCGTGGGTATGATGTCATGAAAAACCGCCCGTAAAAGAAGTTTGTTGTATGCCGGAGCTGTTTCCGTTGAATCCCACACCTGCCACTGGCTGTCGGGAGTTATCGTTGTGGCGTTGATGGAGAAATTTACGTCCACGTTGCCTTCATTTGTGAGGGTCAGGTTCGTGGCCGAATTGGTAGAGGTGTTTAACGGAATCTGGCCATACGCGTAAGTTGTAGGCGAGATTGAGAGGGATAACACTACCTCCAGTTGCGTGGACACCGCAACCGCGTAATTGGGAATGTTGTTCCAGTTGCGACTTGCGGCTCGGAAATAGTAGGTATACCCTCCCGTCAGGTTGGCTATAGTAAGGGTGCTTAAAGCCACTCCAGCGGTGGCTGATGAGCCCCACAGCGTAACGAAACCGGGTTCTGTGGAAACTTCCAAAACATAGCCCTCTGCGGTTGAGCTGGAGGGAGAGACTGGGAGAGATGCCCAATTAACCGTGATTGAGGTGGTCCACACGCCGTATACTTGGGCTCCAGTGACAACTGCGGCCAAAGTAGCGGTTGACATATATGACGAAACACCGGAAATATTCCCCGCCATATCCCGCGCCAGAGCTCGGACATAATAAGTCGTATTCGGATCAAGCGTCGTGAATGTAAAGCCGGGTCCCGCCACAAAGCCCGAGTCCGCGTTGATTATGCCGAAACCAGAATCCGTGGAAGCCTGGACTTTGAACGGGGTTGAAGGTAGTCCGCTCAAAGCGTCCGAGCCCGACAGCCCGTTTACCATCAGCGAAAATGTAGTCGGGTCTGAAAGCGAGGTGAAAGCAGGGGCAGGCGGCGGGGTCGTGTCCACCAGTATCGTGAACTGGGCCGTAGTTTGCTTTGAATCCAGTGATGAAACTATAAATAAAATCTGGTTTGTGTCCGCACCCGGTGATGCGGTTTGCCTCAGTGCCGCGGCTGACAGCGATATGGATGAAGTGAAAAGCTGTTGTAAATTTGTTCCCTTTACTCCTGTGATTGAAAATGCCACTGTTGAAGTTCTTGTCCAAGTGAAATCCGAGCCCGACTGGGTTGACAGTTCTACGGCCGGTGACCCTAACCCAACGCCCCTTGTGTTGTTCAAGGTGTAAAGCTCCTGTATCTGCGAAAGGGGCATTGCAACCGTTGAAACAAGCACTTCGTCAATATCTCCGGTGAAGAAGCGGAAGTTTCCGCCCCCTAAATCGGTAGTGTTGTTCTGTTCGCCATCAGTGCTGGCCGCGCCAATCCATAAGTATGTTGGGCCGGCATATATCCTTGCGGTGTTGGAATTGACGCCTGTTCCGGATTGTACCTGTGAACCGTCCACGAAAAGATACATCCCTGATGGGGTGAGCGCTGCTGTTACAAAGTGCCAAGCGTTGTCTGTATAGGCTGAGGGAGCCTGTATTACCTGGCGTGCCGCGCCTGTAGTGGTAACTTCAAATGAAAGTTTTCCCGTAGTGTCTTGCCATGAGAGCTCGCAGTCATAGGTGGCCGCTCCGGCGCCGGCGGAGTCCGCGACCTGGAACAGAAACCCTCTTCCCACCGTTGTCCTGAACCACAGGCTGATTGAGAACTGGTTGTTTGTAGCCGAATTGCGCCACGGGACGAGCGTCGGGGTTACGCCGTAGGTGTCTGAGCCGTTAAAATTAAGCGCAGAACCGAGCTTGCCGGATATCCATGCCGGCGAATTATTAAGCGTCAGGTTCCGGTTATGGTTTGAATCGTCATTTGCGCCTCCGCCAGAGCCGTCATTTAAGTGCCAGAGTGCCAGTTGGCTTGGGGTTTCGGTTACTGCAAGTCCCGGTGTGAACGCGCTCTGGACATTAACGCGTATGCTTGGAGTGGTGGTGTCGGTGTAAAGTGATGCGTCGATAAACTGGCCGAGTGAGTTTGAAACCGCCAGCGTGCCGGTGAAGAATGCCGGTTTAGCGGAATCCGCTGTTTTTGTTGAGCTGTAGAGCACAAAGTCGGTTGGGATGTTTTGGTAGTTTAGCGCCCGTACACGCGCGTAGTACGTGGCACCTGGAACAAGCCCGCCAAACGCAACGGAGGTGGACTGGATTATGTTTTCAAAGGTGTCACCCGTAAAGTCGGACGCGGTTGAAATCTGAGCGTCATAAGAGGTGTCCTGCGGGTTATATCCTGTCGCGTCCGCGCCTGATGACCAGTTCAGTGTGAAATCGTTTGCGGTCACATTGGAGAAGGTAGAAACCGCAATGCCCGGCGCAACCGCAAGCGTTGCGGTTGATGATAAGTCCGTAAAGTCGGTAACCAAGTCTGAGCCGTTCTGCGCGCGCACCTTTGCATAGTATGTGGTATTTGCCGCCAAATTCTGGAATGTCGCGGCAAGGTTTGCGGTGTCTGAAGAGAAGAAATCTTCAAAATTTGAAAAACTTGACAGTTGCACCTGATAGGTGGTGCCGGCCGGATTCTGCGGTGTGCCAGAAGAGAAGTTCACGGTCAAACTGGAAACCCAGACCGGGGTAAACACGGGCGAGACCGCTCCCGGCTGTGAAGCGAGTGTTATTGTGGATCCGAGGCCGGCAAAGTCCGAGAAGACGCTGTTGCTGTTGATGGCCCAGACCCTGGCGTAATGGGTGGTGTTGGGCTCTAGGTCTGTAAGCGCGGCCGAGGTGTTAAGCGTGGTTGAGCTAAGCAGCGTGCCGATAAAGTTCGCGGCGGTGGACAGCTCCAGGCGATATAGCGTCCAGGCGGGGTTGGAATTATCCAGCCACTGCGCGGTTATGGAAGAAACGCCGACTATTGTGAACGTGGAAATTGCGGACAGCGGCGTGGCGGCAAGCGTTGATGTGGCTGAAAGAACCGTGTAATTCGCCTTTGAATTCCAGTCCAGGCTGCCCGTCCTGAAGTAATAGGTGGTGTTGTAAGCCAGGCCGGAAACGGTAAGGGTTGAGAGTTGGGAGTCAGGAGTTGAGGAAGAATAGACAACGCCGCCATTAAAATTGGTGGAAGAGGCCTCTAAAACATATCCCTCGGATGTTTCATCCTGGGGGTTTGAGGGTAGGACTTGCCACTGGGCTGTGATTGAAGAAATGAACGTATCCACAAAATCGTACGCAAGTTTCTGGGGAGCGTTTGCGAGCGTGGAAGTGGAAACCGCTTCCGCGAAATTAACCGAGCCGTTGTGGTTAAGAGAACCGGCCCTGAAGAAATATGTGGTATTAGCCAAAAGTTCATCAATCATGAGGCCCAAAAGGGTTCCGTTCGCGGTGGCTGACGAGAGCACATCTCCGGTTCCGTCAAAATTAGTGGATGAAGTCCGGAGTTCGTAGCCCTGCGCCCCGCCCGTGGGGAGACCCCATGAAAGCGTCGAACTGGAGAGGAACGCTCCGGTTATCAATACATTCTGCGGCTGGTTGGCGAGTGTTGCGGTTGAACCGATCTCCGCATAATTCGGAACCGAGTTCCAGTTCAGAGCGCCCGCCCTGAAGTAATAGGTGGTGTCGGGCGCTAGGCCGGAGACGGTAAGCGTTGAGGCCAGGACTGAGGCGGTGGCTGATGAGTAAGTAGCGCCTCCGATGAAATTGGTGGAGGAGGCTTCAAGCAGATAGCCTTCGCTGGTGGAGCTGGGCGGGGAAATGGGAAGCGCGGCCCAGCGTGCCGTTATGGATGAGACGAATGTTTCAATGAACGCCGGCGGGATGATTGTCGCCGGAGCGGTGAGGGAGGAAGTTGAGCCTGCCAGAGCATAATTCGGCACGTAATTCCAGTTCAGGCTGCCCACGCGGAAGAAGTAAGTGGTGTTGGTGTCCAGGTCTGGAACTGTAAGCGTGGGGACCAGTGCCGAGGTAGTGGCGGAGGAATAAATGAGTCCGCCGATGAAATTGGTGGAAGAGGCTTCAAGCAGATAGCCTTCGCAGGTTGAGCTTGAGGGGGTTTGAGGCAAAGCGTTCCAGCTCACCGTTATGCTGCTCAGAAATACATCCGCAACGTGGGCGCCAGTTACCTGGTCGGCCAGTGTGGTTACGGTAGCGCCGTTTGAAATGTCCGACCAGTTAGGCCGGATGTCGGCGGTCCAGAGGCGGAAATAATAGGTGGTGTTGGGATAAAGTTCGTTTACAGCCCTGGTTTGGGGGGCGTCCGGGATTACGCCCGATGTGGAGAAGACTACCTGTGCGTCTGAAGTGGACCAGATAACGTCGGTCCAGGTTGAGTGCTGTATGGCATAGACTCCGCTCAGCGGATTGTCGGTCGAGTCCAACGGCGCGCTCCAGGTTAAGCGTGAGGAGGATGCGGTGTCTGTGGAAGCGGCCAGATCTCCGACCGGGGCGGGCTTGGTGGTGTCTACGGAGGAGAGGGTTTTGGTGGAGCCCATCAGTGTGAAGTTGACTACACCGTCCCAGTTCACTGAACCGGCACGAAAATAATACGTGGTTTCTGACTGGAGGCTTATAACCGTAAGCAAACTGGCGCTGCCATCGGAAGTTGAAGAGCTTAAAATCATGCCCGTGAAATCCGAAGCGATGGAAGCTTCAATAACATAACCTTCGGCTCCGCCTGAAGGCGGGGTCCAGCTTACAGTCACACTGGATATAAACACTTCCGTAAATTCAGGGCTTGCCGGCACATTCGCCAACGTGCTGGACGCTCCGGCAACCGCGAAATTCAGCACATTGTTCCAGTTGAAAGAACCTAGTCTAAAGAAATAGGTTGTATTGACCAGAAGCTCGTGCACGCTTAAACTTGTCAGGCTCCCGTTTGTTGCCGATGAGAACAGTATCTCGCCCGAGCCGTCAAAATCGGTGGAGGAGGCCCGAAGCTCGTAGCCTTCGGCCCCCAGTCCGGGGATGGCCCAGCTTATGGTCGCGCTGGTCAGGAATATACCGCTTACAGCCGGCGAACCGACCGCGTTGGAAAGCGTGCTGGTGGCGAGGATATTAGAGAAGTTGATGGTGCTGTTCCAGTTAAACGCCCCAACCCTGAAAAAGTATGTCGTATTGGCAAGGAGTTCCGGCACGGCAAGCGAGGTCTGGTTCCCATCCGAGGTGGCCGATGACAGCACGGCGCCTGTGCCGTCAAAATTGGTGGATGATGCCTGAAGCTGGTAGCCTTCAGTCCCGCCTGATGGCTGGCTCCAGCCAAGCGCAGCGCTGGACACAAAAACATTGCCGATAGAGAATCCTTCCGGCGCGCCGGCAAGCGTTGAGGTGGCGTCCAGAACGAGATAGCTGGGCACAGAGTTCCAGTTCAATGCCCCGACCCTGAAATAATAGGTCGTGTTGACGGAAAGTTCCGATACGGTCAAAGTGCTCAGGGCAATATTGGCGGTTGTTGAGGAATATGTGGTTCCGGTCCCGTTAAAATTGGTGGACGAGGCTTCAAGCAGATAACCTTCACATGTTGATGTGGACGGAGTCGAAGGCAGGGCCTGCCAACGAACTGTAATAGAAGAAGTAAACGTGTCCACGAAATCATATGCAAGCTTCTGCGGCACTTTCGCAGGCGTTGAGGTTGAACCCAGAACAAGGTAGCTAGACACAGAGTTCCAGTTCAGGGATGCAACCCTGAAGAAATAGGTTGTGTTTGCGGCGAGATCGGAAACAGTGAGCGTTGAAATCAGCACATTGACCATTGCGGAGGAGAACACTGTTCCAGTCCCGTCAAAATTAGTGGATGAAGCCTCAAGGATATATCCCTCTGAAGTTGAAGAAGAAGGCGACGGAGGCAGTTGCGCCCAGTTAGCCGTGATGGAGCTTGTGTAAACATTTAAGAAAGCCGGAGTCAGCGGCTGGGGAGCATTTGCCAGCGTGGAAGTAGACGCGAGGTCAATGAAATTCCTCAGTCCCCCGTGGTTTATGGAACCGACCCTGAAATAATAGGTGGTGTTCGGCCAAAGCCCTGAAACAGTGAGGGTTGAGATTTGGGCCTCGGGAGTTGAGGAAGAAAACAAAACGCCGGTAAAATCCGCGGCGCTTGAAGCCTGAAGGTCATACCCCTGCGATGAGATCGAAGAAGGCGTTGGCGGAAAGGCAATCCAGCCGAGCGTCGCGCTTGTGAAAAACACGCCGATAAATGCCGGAGTTGTAGTGGATGGCGTAATGGCCAGGGTGGGGGTGGAGGCGGGCGCGACATCGGCATAATCCGTGGTGCCGCCCCATATGGCGCCTGCGTGCAGATAATATGTGGTGTTGGCATACAGGGAAAACACCGTGAGCCCCGCGACGGAGCCGTCTGTGGTTGCCGAGCTCTGGTTGCCAGTATATGAGTTGGGCCAGGCACCCGTGGAAGCCGCCAGGACATAGCCGTTCGAGCCTGCTACCGGGGGGGTCCAGGTTGTGGTAATGCCGGTCGCATATGCCGCGCTGACGGCCGGGGAGCCAGGCGTAGGCGCCGGCGTGAATATCCATCCGTTATTATTCACAGCATCGGTTGAATGGGTGCCGGCATACCAGGCGCTGGAAGGGTTGGCGGTTGAAGAGCTAATTGAAATATAATCGCAGGAGACAGCGCCTCCGCCTGCTTTAGTTAAAATGAACGCGGCGGCGGCCGGACTTTCCAGCGTTATTGAACTCACGGCGGTGCCGACCGCCGTAAAGGTGTTGACTGTTTGATTGGTGCCGTTTGTAAACTGCGTGGTCCGGCCGGCATCTATTTTAAAATCGTTAAAGGTGTTTGAACCCGCTATCAGCACTTTGCCCGTTCCCTGCGTGGCGTTCCAGAAATTGTAATAGGTTTTTCCGCCCCCGGTGAACGTTTTTAGCGCAGCGGAATTGTCGGTCAATTTTATGGTGGAATTATTCTGAGTGAGAGTTAAAGCTGTCACACCGGCGACATTCCATACTGCTCCCGAACCGCTAAGCGTCCAGATTCCGGAGCCCATCGTGATCGCACGGGCGATGGTGGTGTTTGTAATCGCTGCTAAGCCGGTTTCAACAGCTTTGTTGTTCGCGTCGAAGGAACCATATGTGACCGTCAATGTTCTCAGCGCCCCAAGTTTTAGATCGTCCTGCAGCGTTAAAGTCCCGCCGGGCGCGGCCAAGGTAACCGGGTTGTCAAAGACAAAACCGTTGCTGGCAAGAGCGTAAGCGCCTCTTCCTTCAAAAGTCGTAATATTCGCGCCCGAGTAGCCGGTGCCGGTTCCAGCGCCCAGCGTCAGGGAACCAAAGAGCGAAGTCGCGGTATTCAGGCTGAGGTAGGGGTTGCTCGTCCCGCCGTCAAAACTTATGTTTTTTCCCAATCTGGGCATATTCGCAGTTACGGTGTAACCGGTTCCGGAGAACGAATTAGCGTCAAAAAACACGTCATCCTGCGGCAACGGAACCCTGCCCGCACCGCCCGTGCCCCCGGAGCCCAGGAACCAGAGCGCCGGGTTGGACCAGTTGCCGGTATCCTTGAACCAGTATTGGTTCGCGGCAGGCGTGAAAGTAAACCCGTTATTGCCACCGGCATCGCCTGATTTGCCGGTTATGGTGGATAGGTCCCAATTGCCTGCGCCAGCCCCAGTTATATCTTGGAAGTCGGCGTTGGAAGCTGAAACCGCTGCGGCGGTCAGTGTTATCGGCCTGCCTTTTACACTTGATAGAACCAATAAGCGGTTGATCACAGAATTCCCCGCTAGGGTAAGCATACCGGTTATGGTTTGATTAGCGGAAAAAGTAATGGAATTTGTCGTCGCAGCCGTTCCCGTGCGGGTCAGCGCGGCAAAAGTGTTTACCCCCGCGACGGTAATTGAGACGATGCCGTTCAGCGTAACCCCGTTGTACGTCAGCCCACCGCCGTCAAACGTGCCTGTCGTGGTCACCGCAATAGTGGAAGTCCCCGCGTCAAAGGTCAGGTTCGTAACCGTGGTCGCGGTCCAGTCTCCGCATGTTATAGTGCTTGTGCCCAGCGTCAAAGTTCTGTTGGCGGCACCGGTAATGGAGAAAATGCCTGTCGTGGTCACAGCCTTGCTGCTGGTATTAAGGGCCCCGGCGGTAAGAGTTATCGCAGCGGCCCCGTTGTTCCAGTCATCCTGCAAAGTCCAGTCGCCGCCCATTCCGTTAAAGGTTACTGCGCTTGCCATTGTCTTTCCCGCAAAAGAGATGGTCTTACCTGTTGTGGACGCACCGAAGGTTATAGCGCCGGTATAAGACCTGGTCATACCCGTGGACAGGGTTAGGGAGCCGTAGATATTTAAGGCCTGATTACCGGTAAAAGTCGCCACGGATAAGGTGAAATTCAGGTTGTTACAATAGGCTGCCGCGTCCACCGTGGCCGTTCCCGTGGAATTGATGTCAAAATAAGCGTTTTCGGAAGTGGTAGGCACCGAAGCGCCGCCCGCGCCGCCGGACGTTTCGCTCCAATGAGCCGTGTCGGTCCAGTTGCCGGTCCCGCCCACCCAGTAACGGTTAGTGGAAGGGGCGTACATCTGGAAAAAATCTCCTCCGGACGACCAGTCGCCCTCCGTGTCCCCGCTGTCCCAGAATTTAATTCTCCAGTACCATTTTTTACCCGTATCCGGGACGGGCCCGCCGTAGCTGATATCCTGGCACCTGGTCCCATGGGCGCAATCGGGCATGGCGGTCTTGGCGGAATCCCAGACCGGCAGGCCGAAAGCGGAGTCCGAATCCACCTGGACCTGATAATAGGTGGCCGTGGAGAAAGCGACGGAGGAGTTGTGTATCGCCGAAAGTTCCGGGGTGTCGTCGGTAACCGCCTGGGGATTGGTTTGACCTTCACATAACAAATCAGTGGGCAGAGTCGGCGCCGCCGTAAATATCCAGCCGGTATTATTCACTACGTCGGTTGAATTGGCGGCATACCAGGTATCCGGCGGATTGACGGTTGAGGAGCTGATTGAAAGATAATCGCACGGTATAGCGCCGCCGCCTGCTTTGGTCAGGGTAAACGCCGCTGCGGCCGGACTTTCCAGCGTTATAGAACTTACTGCGGTGCCGACCGCAGTGAATGAATTGACCGTCTGATTAGTGGCATTCGTGAACTGCGTGGTTCTGCCGGCGTCTATTTTAAAATCGTTAAAGATGTTTGAACCCGCGATCAATACTTTGCCCGTCCCCTGTGTGGCGTTCCAGAAGTTGCTATAAGTCATTCCTCCGCCGCTGAATGTTTTAAGCGTCGCGGAATTATCAGTCAACTTTATGGTGGAAGTATCCGGATTGAAGGTTAAAAAGGAGATATTCGCGGCCGTGCCTAAGTTCCATACCGTCCCAGTTCCGCTAAGGGTCCAGAGCCCGGAACCCATTGTGATTGTGCGGAGGTAGGAATAAGCGGAAGTTACTAATCCGGCAGTGACGTCCTTATTATTCGCGTTAAAGGTGCCGTTTACAATTGTCAGTGTCCTTGTAACGCCCAGAGTTAAGGGGTCTTGCAGGGTCAATGTTCCTCCGGGCGCGTATAAGGTAAGCGGGTTCTCAAATGTCCGGCCGACGCTGGTAAGGTTATAACCGCCCCTGCCCTCGAAAGTTAAAATGGCCGTGCCGGCGCCAAAGGCCAGTGTCGGGTCCAATGTCAGGGAGCCGAAAATTGAAGTGGCCGTGTTAAAGTTGACCGTGGGGTTGTTTGTTACGCCTGTAAAGTCTATATTCTTGCCCAATCTGGGCATATTCGCGGTTACGGTCTGGCCTCCCGCGCTGAACGAACCGGCGTTAAAGTGCGCGTCATCCTGCGGAAGCGGGACTCTGCCTGACCACTCCGCCGCAACTGACCAACTGCCTGTTCCGCCAGTCCAGTTATTGATTTGGGGAGCTGTAAAAGTAATTCCGTTGTTGCCGCCCGCGTCTCCGGAAAGACCTGGTACGGCGGACAAATTCCAGTTGCCCGCGCCTGCGCCGGTTATATCCTGAAAATCGGCGTTTGAGGCTGAAACCGTTGCGACGATCAGGGTTCTGGCCGTGCCTCTTACGCTTGATAGAATTAATAAGCGGTTGATCGCCGAATTGCCCGTCAGTGTCAGCGTACCGGCAATGGTCTGGTTGGCGGAAAAAGTAATGGAATTTGTCGTCGCAGCCGTTCCCGTGCGGGTCAGTGCGGCAAAAGTGTTTACCCCCGCGACGGTAATTGAGACGATGCCGTTCAGCGTAACCCCGTTGTAAGTCAGCCCACCGCCGTCAAACGTGCCGGTCGTGGTCACCGCAATAGTGGAAGTGCCAGCATCAAAGTTTAAGTTCGTAACCGTGGTCGCGGTCCAGTCTCCGCAGGTCAATGTGCTTGTGCTTAATATTAAAGTTCTCGGATTGATGCCGGTAATGGAGAAAATTCCAGTTGTGGTTACGGGGTGGCCGTTGGTATTGAGGACTCCTGCGGTAAAAGTTATGTTGGCGGCCCCGTTATTTAAGGCGTTTTGTAAAGTCCACCCGCCGCCGGTTCCGTTGAAGGTTATAACGCTTGCCATCGTCTTTCCGGCGAATGATAGCGTCTTGCCCGGCGCAGACGCCCCAAAAGTGATCGCACCGGTATAAGATCTGGTCATCCCCGTGGACAGGGTTAGAGAGCCGTAGATATTTAAGGCCTGATTACCGGTAAAGGTCGCCACGGATAAGGTGAAATCCAGATCGTTGCAGTAGGCCACGGCGTCTACCGTCGCCGTTCCTGTGGAATTGGCGTCAAAGTAGACATTGTCGGAAGCGGTAGGGACCGAAGCTCCGCCCGTTCCGCCGGAAGATGCGCTCCAGTGGGCGGTATCGTACCAGTTGCCAGTTCCTTTTACCCAATAGCGGCTAGTGCTGCCCGGGGCATCCGTAAAGGTCCAGTTGGTATTATTTCCTCCATTCGTCGAATGGGTGCCGGCATACCAGGTCCCCGGCGGATTGGCGGTTGCGGAGCTGACCGAAACATAATCGCAGGAAATGGTCCCTCCGCCGTATTTCGCCAGGGTGTATATGGCCGTGGTCAGGCTTTCCAGCGTTATCAGATTTCCGGCGGAGCCTGTGGCGGTGAAAGTGTTGACGCTTTGCGTGGTCCCGTTCGTGAACTGCTGGGTCCGGCCGGCATCTATCTTGAAGTCGTTAAAGGTGTTAGAACCCGCTACCAGCACCTTGCCCGTTCCCTGCGTGGCGTTCCAAAAATTGTAATATGTCAGCGTTCCACCGCTAAATGTTTTAAGTGTAGCTGAATTATCGGTTAATTTTATGGTAGAAGTGTTTTGGTTAAGGGTTAAATTTGTGATCGTGGCGAAGTTCCATACCGTCCCGGTTCCGCTCAGGGTCCAAACTCCGGAACCCATTGTGATCGTGCGAACAAAGGCATTGGCTGAAGCCACTAACCCGGCCGTAACATCTTTATTATTCGCGTTAAAAGTGCCGTTGGTGACTGTTAGTGTTCTTAGAACCCCCAGCGTTAAAGGGTCTTGCAGGGTTAATATACCGCCAGGCGCGTCTAAAGTAACTGGTCGCTCAAAGGTAAGGCCGTTGCTTGTAAGAGTATAGGCGTTCCTTCCCTCAAAAGTTAATAAAGTATTTGTGCCGGCGCCGAGCGTTACCGTGCCCAACGTCAATGAGCCAAAAATCGAAGTCGCAATTGATAAAGTGACCGTGGGTGTATTCGTTACGCCAGCAAAGGTTATATTTTTCCCCAGCCTCGGCATATCAGCATTTACGGTTTGGTCGGGTTGCGAGAAAGAATTTGCGTCAAACACTGAGTCATCCTGCGGCAGCGGCACCCTGCCCTGGCCACCGCCGCCGCCGGAAGAAAGGAACCATAACGCGGGGTTGGACCAGTTGCCGGTATCGCTGTACCAGTAATTGGTCTGGGCGGGGGTAAAGGTGATCCCGCTGTTGCCGCCGGCATCGCCGGAAAAACCTGTAATGCTGGATAGGTTCCAATTGCCTGCGCCAGCCCCAGTTATATCTTGGAAGTCGGCGTTGGAAGCTGAAACCGTTGCGGCGGTCAGGGTTCTTGTCGTGCCCTTTACGCTTGATAGAATTAATAAGCGGTTAACCGCCGAATTGCCCGCCAGGTTTAGCGTCCCGGTTATGGTTTGATCATTGGAGAAAGTAATGGTATTTAAAACCGCAGCTGTGCCTGTGCGTGTCAATACGGCAAAGGTGTTTATCCCTATGATGGTATGCGCTGTGCCGTTTAATTGGACTTCATTGTAGGTCAGCCCGCCGCCATTAAAAATGGTGGCCGCAGTCACCTTAATGATTGATGTCCCGGCGTTAAAAGTCAGGTTGGTTATCGCGGTCCCTGTCCAGGTTGCGCAGTTGAGCGTGCTTGCTCCCAATATTAAAGTTCTTGGAACTGTGCCGGTTATTGAGAATATCCCGGTAGTGGTCACCGGCTTGCTGTTGGTGTCCAGTGTGCCGGCGGTGAGGGTTATGGCGCCTGTGGTATACCACTCATCCTGTAAAGTCCAGCCGCCGCCTGTTCCGTTAAAAATAACGGCGGAACCCAGTGTCTTTCCGTTAAAGGTCAGTGTCTTTCCAGCCGAGTTCGCGGCAAAAGTGATAGCGCCGTTGTAAGTCCTGTTCATTCCCGCCGACAGGGTCAATGATCCGTATATACTCAGGGCCGAAGCGCCGGCGAATGTCCCCGAATATCCCGTAAAATCCAAATTAATACAATTGGCGGTAGCGTTCACCGTGGCCGTGCCGGTGGAGCTGGCGTCAAAATAGACATTATCGGAAGCGGTCGGAACAGAAGCACCGCCGCTGCCGCCGGAGGCCGCGCTCCAATGACTGGTGTCGGATGCGTCCCAATTGCCGGTTCCACCTACCCAGTAGCGGTTGGCGGAGAAAGCACACGAAGGCAATAAACCCAAAATCCCGGCGACCAGACAAACTACGGCCAGCATCGGAGACCTTACACTTTGTAATTTTTTTATCGACATAAACACAGTACCATTGTAATTGATCAAGCGCGTATAGATACTTATAAGTATATTGTATGAGGCAAATGTAAAGAAAAATGTAAATTTTGGTTCGGGTGGCTGTTCAAACCAAAAAGATCATTTCAGCTGGATGTAATTCCACACTGGTTTTAATCAGGGATTTAGCTGTGGTGGATTCTTTATGACTTGGCAGGAGGGGGATTTCTAAAACGATATCCCAGACTATAGTGGGTTTCGATTCGGCAGTCGTACGGACTTAATTTCTGTCTGAGGTTTTTTATATGGCAATCTATGGTCCTGGTCTTGATATTTACGGTATATCCCCAAACAACTTCTAAGAGCAGCGTTTTACTGAATACCATTTCCGGTCTTTTCAGGAATAGGCAGAGTATTTCTGATTCCTTACGAGTGAGGCGTATGGATACTGGTTGTTTGGAAACCCCCCTAATTTTCAATATGCGGCTATTGGGGTCAAGGGTGATAAGCTCATCGAGACTCGCCAAAACATGACTGTGGTGGCTTGTGTCCAGTTCCGACCAAAAACGCCTCCTCAAAGCCAACCGGACTCTGGCCATAAATACGCTGGAAGCTAGAGGCCTTTTCAAAAAGTCCCAAGCGCCTTTTTTAAAAGCCTTAGCGGCATCTTGGGGATCGGCATGTTTGCCAGAGAGCAGAATGTAGACCGGGGCGGGTTGATGCGATTCTTGAATTAGTTTTTTAACTTTCTCAAACAGGTGCCACTCGGAACGGGATTTCGAATTTAATCCGGAGGCGGGCCTTTCCGGCGTGGTGAAGTCCAAATCTAAAACAACTATATCGGGAGTTTCTCCCGATTTTAAAATGGTCTCCATGCGGGGAAAGTCCCCAATTATGGACACAGCATATCCCTGGCTTTGCAAATCAGAGCACGACTGTTGCACCACGACCGGATCCTGCGATATAAGAAGAATTCTTGCCGTCGCTTTCGAAACGTTGTTTTTAGCCGTCTCCCTGCCACCACTTCCCGGAGGTTGAGGCTTATTGTCTGTTTCTCCACCCGCTGTGTACACAGACCTGCGCGAATATCTCTTGAGAAGTTTGCGTGTTAAAACACTGCGCAGGAAAAGAAAAGTGAATCCGTCACCGAGTTTTTTCCATGGAGTGAGTCTGCCCTCTTCTATCCAGTGGTAAAGGGTCGGGCGGGTGATTTTTAGGAGACGGCAAACCTCCGTGGTAGTCATGACATCATCTGGATGCGTTGTCGGTATTGTTATACATTTCATGATAAATTATTTATAGCCCTATAAAATTACAATAAATATTTTCCGTTGTCAACGCTATTTGTGGGTGCTGTCAGGTATGAATTAAAAGTGCACAGTTTTTAATGGATTTACGTTTTAAAAGTGCAACCTGGGGCCGTCCTCCTGGTGCGTCAACCCGGATAGGCATATGGTTTTGACGCGGGCTATTTGGGCGATCCCGGTCCCCACCATGCCCAGCCAGGAAGTCCCTTGCAATAAACTCAAGAGAAAACCCGGATCGCTCATTCAGAACGATCCGGGTCGGCAAAAGCAAACCGCCTTATTTCAAAGTGAAAACCTCCTCTAGCGGCTTCTTGAAATACCTCGCTATCTTCAGCGCCAGCACTACCGACGGCGAATAGTCCGCCCCCTCTATCGCCACTATCGTCTGCCTCGCCACTCCCACAGCCTTCCCTAGCGCCTCCTGGGAAATATCACGCTCAGCGCGGCACACCCTAACCTTATTGACCAATTTTTCCACGACCGCCTCCCATTGCCACGGCGACAATCGCCTTTGACGCGACCCAAACCGAGATCAAGGCGAATAACCTGTGGTCGAAATGCCCGCCCTTGAGAACATCCGATATGATAAAAATATTGACCACGATCAGCGTCAGGATACCTGAGACCCAGCCCGCCACATGCTCAATATACATTTCTCTCTCATCCACGCTTTCCATGGTGTGCTTCTTTAGGAACAATGCGATAATGGCCAGAATAAACATTGAAGAGCATCCCCATTTTAGATACATAGACATATCCGACACGGCGGATGCGATTGCCATCGATAACAAGAACGCCACCATGCTGCTCACTCTCATTAACCTGATTTTCCTTTCCATTTATTTTCTCCTATTGCCCGTTAATTTACGGCCTTAAGGATAGTGTATATTAAATGTGATAATATGTCAAGCATATTAGACAATATGTAATCCTTGATAGTCTATGATTAATGTGCAGCTGGATTAATAACTTAAAGGACCGACTCAGGATAAATGGTTTCGGGGAGGGAGCCTTACGCCGCCGCTGATGTGGGGATTCTTTAACCGCCGAGATCTGGGGAACTTACCGGCGCTCCCCTCATCCTGACCCCAGATAGTTCGAATCCTGTTACCTTAGGGATAAACGGGATTAGAACTGCCCTTAAAAATGTGCCTTGACAAACTGTCTACTATAGTGTACACTATCATCAATGCAGAAGCGCGCAATTATCTAGAGAACCGAAGCGGGTGTTGAGGCATATACTGAATATGTCGACTCATTGAAAGATCGCATCGGGGCCGCGAAGATAAGAGTGCGGGTTACACGCGCGGAGATAGGGAATCTTGGAGACCATGAGAATATCGGACACGGAATTATCTAGTTGCGGATACATTATGGGCCAGGATATCGGGTTTACATCGGGCTTCACGGCAAAGAACTGATAATTTTACTGTGCGCGGGAGATAATCGCAGTCAGGTCAAAGACATTCAAAAGGCAAAGGACTACTGGGAAAACTACAAGAGTAATATATGAAAACTTACAGGCACCATGACGATTATCTGAACAAGGCGCTAAAAGACCCCAAAGAAGCGGCCATCTACATGAACGCGGCGGTGGAGGAAAATGACCCCGCGCTTATCCTCGCCGTTCTTGCTCAGATAGTTCGTGCGCATGGAATCTCTAGAACCGCGAAAAAAGTTTCACTTTCACGCGCGGGTGTATATAAAACTCTTTCCAAGAAGGGAAATCCGGAACTGAGGACTTTTATGGGTATCTTGAATGCCTCAGGCCTTCAAATGTCCTTCAAACCAACTCATACTCATCACGGATAATCAGCGGACCAGACCGCTTCAGAGAATTAGTGCATTCTCTAGAATCCGAACACCTACAATATGAAGTACTGAAGGGATTCGAACCCTTGATCTCTGCCTTGAAAGGGCAGGGCAATTGAGTCTGCCGCCCTACCCGAAACACTGAAAAGCGCTTAAAATATAAAGATTTATTTGCGGTGAGAGGGGTGCCCGGATAAAATGGCAGGGATAAAAGTGGCCAATTTGGTGGCCCGAGTGGCTCATTTGGCGCACCTCGAACCGGCACTAAAAGACAAATATACGAGGCCAGATGGTTAACCGTAATATTTGGCGAGGTTGGTGGGCTTGAATTGCACTCGTTTGCAAATTAGTAGGCCAGCCTACTAATTTGTTGACAAATGCCGGAGTGCATGTTATAATTGCCTTATGAAAAACTTTCTGAGGCGGCAGACAAAAGATTTAATACTTCGATTGGAAAAGCCGGGAACACTCCTCCAGATTATTGCGGGCCCTCGGCAGGTTGGGAAAACCACAGCGATAAGGCAGATCCTGGAAGCACTGGGTAAAAAGGGGTATTCCCAGATTTTTGCAAGTGCCGACGCGCTGGCGGCGCCCCCTTCCGAGTGGATTTCCCGTCACTGGGATAAGGCCTCGGCTCTGGCCCGTACAGGTAAACTTGTAATCCTGGCCTTTGACGAGCTTCAGAAGATCCCGGGATGGAGCGAAATAGTAAAAGCGCACATTGATCGGGATAATCAAAAGCCGTCCAGACAGCGGCCAAGGGTCATTTTGTCCGGCTCTTCCGCGCTTTTGATAGAACGAGGACTGACTGAAAGCCTTGCCGGACGTTTTGAACTTATCCGTTTTCCACATTGGGGCATATCGGAAATGGATGCGGCGTTCGGTATGGATACGGAGGAATATCTTGCAGTGGGCGGATATCCCAAGCTTAATGAGTTCCGCTCTGAACCGGCGCGTTTCCTGGAATATGTCCGCGATTCCATAATAGAGCCCGTACTCAGCAAGGATATCCTTTTATTGCACCCTGTGAATAAGCCGGCTCTGCTTAGACGGCTCTTCGAATTTGCTTGTTACCATCCCGCTGAAATAGTTTCGTTGCAGAAGATGCTTGGTCAGCTTACGGACAAAGGCAATGTCACAACTATTGCGGACTATCTGCATCTTTTAAATAAAGCTTTCCTTGTGGCTCCCATTCAAAAATACAGTGCTGAAATATTACGGATACGCGGTTCTAGCCCCAAGCTGATAGTCATGTCCCAGGCCCTGGTTTCGGCTGTGCGAAATATAAGAGCGGGGGACATTAAGGATTTCCCGGAATTGTTGGGGCGCCTGACTGAAAATGCCGTAGGAGCGGCTCTTGTCAGGCTGGCCGAACAGAATGGCGGTGGGTTGTTCTACTGGCGCGAGCGTGACCTGGAAGTGGATTATGTCTTTAAGACCGGGAGAAAAGTGATCGCTATAGAGGTCAAATCCGGATTGAAGATTGACAAAGCCGGCGGCTTGCGCGCTTTCCTGGCGCACAACAAAGAGGTTAAGGGACTCGTTATCGGCGGTGTTCAGGGGCCCAAGAATATTTCAACGATCAAACTGGAAGATTTTTTTAAAAACCCTGAACGAATCCTACAAGGGGATTAGTCAGGGCTGGATTTTTAAGTTTTGTAGGAGACAATATGAATTCCAAAAAAGTTATTCTTACTGGTGACAGGCCAACCGGGCCGCTGCATATAGGGCATTATGTGGGCTCACTCAGAAAACGTGTGGCACTTCAACATGAATATCGTCAGTATGTGCTTATTGCCGATATGCAGGCTCTTACTGATAATGCCGGCAACCCTAAAAAAGTTAGAGATAATGTTCTCGAGGTTGCACTGGATTATCTCGCTGTCGGGTTGGATCCGTTACAAAACACGATTGTGATCCAATCCCTTGTTCCGGAACTGGCAGAGTTGACCATGTATTATTTAAACCTCGTAACCTTGGCGAGGCTACAAAGGAATCCGACAGTCAAAGATGAAATGAAACAAAAGGGTTTTGCCAACAATGTCCCTGCTGGATTCCTAACCTATCCGGTGAGCCAGGCAGCTGATATAACTGCGTTTAAAACTAAATATGTTCCTGTTGGGGAGGATCAACTCCCCATGATAGAGCAGACAAATGAGATCGTGGATAAGTTTAACTCCCTATATGGTGGAGAAATACTTCTGCGTTGTGAACCCCTCCTCTCCGACGTAACACGACTGCCCGGGACTGATGGGCAGGGAAAGATGGGTAAATCCACCGATAACGCTATATTCTTAAAAGAAACACAAAAGTCTTTGCGCGAAAAAGTCCGCATGATGTATACGGATCCGCTTCATATTAAAGCCTCCGATCCAGGTCACTTGGAGGGTAACACCGTGTTTGATTATCTCGATGCATTTGACCTTGATAAAATCGGATTGGAAGAAATTAAAGCGCACTACCGCAAAGGCGGCTTGGGTGACAGTAAGGTGAAGGAACGGCTTTTCTCCATTCTTGATCAGGAATTATTGCCCATCCGGATAAAACGACAAGAATTTGAAAAGGACCTTGGAGAAGTCACAGCAATGCTTAAGAAAGGGAGTGAGGCTGCACGGGAAGTCGCAGGCCAGACCCTTAGCGAAGTGAGGAAGGCGCTTCTCTTGGATTACTAACCGGTTTTTATATTCAAAAAATAGGTCTCTGCCGCGGTTTGACAGAGACCATTGGAGAAACCTGTTTTATACCTGCCTTTTCCCTGTCCCTGGACCTCTTTAGAATTACCGGATTTGAGGGCGAAAAACTCCTCTCAGCGGTTCCCGGAGCCCTGTAAACCCTTAAATTTTGAATCCCGTCGACTTAAGGGCCAGTGGGATTCGAAATTTCCTGTTTAACAACGAAAATAACAAGATATTTACGCTTTTTTTACGCCTTTATGGGGTATATTTACTTCCATTCCCAAAGGCGAGAAGGTATCCTATAAGAGAGGAAACTTTATGAATTTTTTTATTGCAGGCGTCATTTGTGTAGGCTTGTTGCTCTATCTTGTCTACGCGGTATTTAATCCGGAAAGATTTTAATATGAACAAGTTCGAAGTTTCTCAAATTATTTTTTACATAACGACGCTGGTGTTTTTAGCCAGACCGTTGGGGAGCTACGTGGCAGACGCATTGGAGGCCAAAAGCGTTGCTCAAGGCCGCATATTCGGCCCCATAGAAAACCTGATCTACCGGCTTTGCGGTATAAATACTGGTGAACAGATGAACTGGAAAGGCTATGCCGGGGCATTGCTGGCTTTTAACGTGTTGGGGTTTCTGGCCGTGTTCCTGCTGCAACTCTTTCAGCGTTATCTGCCGCTGAATCCGAATGGCAGCGGGCCGATTGAATGGGCTTTGGCGTTTAATACCGCCGTCAGTTTTATGACCAATACTAACTGGCAGTCTTATGCCGGGGAAACCACTCTTAGTTATTTAACACAAATGCTTGGGCTGACCGTGCAGAATTTCCTCAGTGCGGCAACTGGTGTGGCGGTCTTTGCCGCTCTGGCTCGTGGACTTAGCGGAAAACAAACCTCAAACATAGGTAATTTCTGGGCTGACATAACCCGCTTTACAATAAGGGTGCTGCTGCCGCTCTCTTTGTTCGTCGCTCTTTTGCTTCTCGGTTCTGGGGTCGTGCAGACTTTCAAACCCAACGCAGTTGTGAAAACACTTGAAGGAGCCGGGCAAGCTATCCCGCTCGGCCCAGCTGCCTCACAAATAGCCATAAAACAGATAGGAACCAATGGTGGGGGATTCTTCAATGCCAATAGCGCACATCCGCTCGAAAATCCGACCCCACTTTCAAATTTTATTGAAATGTTGTCGCTGCTTCTGCTGCCTGTGGCCTGCGTGTTCGCCTATGGCAGAATGACCGGTAATAAACGTCATGCTCATATATTGCTTCTTGTTATGTTCACAATCTGGGCCGTTGGCCTGGGGCTTGCGCTTTATTCCGAGTATTCGGCGTCTAGCACAATAGGCGGATCGGCGCTCATGGAAGGCAAGGAAACGCGTTTTGGCGTAACAAATAGCGTACTGTGGGCGGTATCCACCACAGCGGCGTCCAACGGATCGGTTAACGCCATGCATTCAAGCCTTTCCCCGATTGCGGGCGGAGTGGCAATCTTCAATATTATGCTGGGCGAAGTTATTTTTGGCGGAGTCGGTGCGGGAATGTATGGCATGCTGCTGTTTGTTTTGCTGACGGTGTTCTTATGCGGGCTCATGGTGGGGCGCACACCGGAATATCTCGGCAAGAAGGTAGAAAAGCGGGAGATCCAGATGGCTATACTCGGGATACTGGCTCCCAGCGCTGTTATTCTTGTCGGCGCGGCCTTGACCTGCGCCGTGACCTCGGCCTTGAGCAGTCTTTCCGCAAAGGGGCCGCATGGACTGAGCGAAATCCTTTACGCCTGGAGTTCCGCGTCAGGCAATAACGGCAGCGCGTTTGCCGGACTTAATGCTAATACCGCCTTTTATAATATAGGACTGGCTATCGCCATGCTTATAGGGCGTTTTGCCGTAATAATTCCATGTCTCGCCATTGCGGGCAGCATGGGGGGAAAACTGCCATGCCCGCTTTCGGCGGGAACGTTGCCTACCGATACTCCTACTTTTGGCGTTCTGCTGGCGGCGGTGATAGTGGTAGTCGGGGGGCTGACATTTTTTCCATCTCTGGCCTTGGGCGCTATTGTGGAGCAGTTGCTAATGCTGAAAGGGGCAGCTTTTTAAGAATCCATATGAAAGATAAAAATTTCTGGAACAAAGACCTCGTTTCAACAGCAGTTCTTGAATCGTTCATAAAACTGAACCCAAAAACACAGTTCCGAAAACCCGTAATGTTCGTAACTTTGGTTGGGGCGGCAATGGTAACAGCCGGAATTATTCAAAAACTACCGCATTATTCAGGTTTTGAATTCCAAATCGCTCTGTGGCTGTGGTTTACGGTGCTGTTCGCCAATTTCGCGGAAGCCATGGCGGAAGGACATGGTAAAGCTCGGGCAGAATCGCTTAGAAAATCGAAAGTGGAGATCCTGGCCCGCTTGCTGGAAAACGGGAAAGAGACAAAAGTTCCTGCCTCGCAATTGCGCAAAGGCGATACTGTGGTCTGCGAAGCGGGAGATCCCATCCCCGGAGACGGAGAAGTAATTGAAGGCATAGCCAGCGTGGACGAATCCGCCATTACAGGCGAATCCGCGCCTGTGATACGGGAAAGCGGCGGTGACAGAAGCGCTGTTACCGGTGGCACAAAGGTTATCAGCGATAGGATCGTTGTTCGTATCTCCGCCGATCCCGGGCAAAGCTTTGTAGACAGGATGATAGCACTCATTGAAAACGCCAGCAGGCAAAAAACGCCCAATGAAATAGCGCTTAACCTCGTTCTGTCGGCGCTAACGATTGTTTTTCTGCTGGCGGTAGGTTCCCTTAAACTGTTTGCCGATTACAGTGCGACTGCGGGAGGTCAGGACTTGTCCGCCATCGTTACTGTGCCTGTGTTGGTTTCACTGCTGGTTTGCCTGATACCTACGACAATAGGCGGTCTTTTAAGCGCGATAGGCATAGCTGGTATGGATAGGCTGGTTCAGCGCAATGTGATAGCCAAAAGCGGACGGGCCGTTGAAGCCGCAGGGGATATTGATGTGCTGATGCTGGATAAAACCGGCACTATCACGCTTGGGAATCGCATGGCCTCGGCCTTTGTCCCTGCACTTGGTGTTACTGAACAGGAACTCGCGGAAGCCGCGCAATTAGCTTCCTTGGCCGATGAAACACCGGAAGGCCGCTCAATAGTGGTTCTTGCCAAAACCAAATTCCAGCTAAGGGCAAAAGAGCTCCACCCGCATGAGGCCAGATTTATTCCATTTTCCGCTTCTACGCAGTTCAGCGGGGTTGAACTCCTGGACACGGAGCGTAAACCCGCCAGGAAAATACTCAAAGGCGCTATAGCCGCGATAAAGGTGGAGTGTGGTGGTAAATTCCCGTCAGAGCTGGATAAAGCGCAGGCAGGAATATCCAACCAGGGTGGTACACCGCTGGCGGTGATCGATAATGGCCGTGTGCTTGGCCTGATCCACTTAAAGGATATCGTGAAGGGCGGTATTAAGGAGCGCTTCTCCCAACTGCGGAAAATGGGGATAAAAACCGTGATGATAACCGGTGACAATCCTCTTACCGCCGCCGCAATAGCCGCCGAGGCCGGGGTGGATGATTTCATGGCTCAGGCCACGCCTGAATCGAAACTGGCGCGTATAAGACTGGAACAGGCCTCAGGACGACTTGTGGCCATGACCGGGGACGGCACTAATGACGCCCCCGCGCTGGCACAGGCGGATGTCGCCGTCACAATGAATACCGGCACCCAGGCCGCGCGGGAAGCGGGTAATATGGTGGATTTGGACAGCAACCCCACCAAACTTATAGAGATCGTGGAAACAGGGAAGCAACTGCTTATGACAAGAGGTTCGCTTACGACATTCAGCATAGCGAACGATATCGCCAAATATTTTGCCATCATACCGGCAGTATTCGGCGCGTTATATGCTGTAAATGGGGGAGCCGGGCCGCTTTCGGTCCTGAATGTTATGCGCCTGCACTCGCCGCAAAGCGCTATCTTAAGCGCGATAATTTTTAATGCGCTGATAATAGTCGCGCTGATTCCATTGGCATTACGCGGAGTCAAATATATCGCTGTTGACGCACAAACGCTTTTGCGCAGGAATATGTTTATCTACGGCTTGGGCGGAATTGTCGTGCCGTTTATCGGGATCAAGCTGCTGGATATGCTGATATCTGCCGTAGGACTTGTGGGATAAAAATGAAAAACCTGATTACCGCTTTAAATCTTTTCGTGTGCATGACAGTCATTACCGGAATTGTTTACCCATTCGCGGTATGGTGTTGCGGCCAGGCGGCCTTTAACGAACAGGCGGAAGGCAGTATCCTGACAATGAACGGCAGGATAGTCGGGTCCGGACTGATCGGCCAGAACTTTTCCAGACCAGACTACTTCTGGCCCCGGCCCTCGGCGGTCAACTACAATCCTATGTCGTCCGGGGGAAGCAATCTGTCTTTGACCAGTATGCAATTGCAAGCCGCTTTAAAAGACCGCAAAGCAAAGTTTCCAACGGGGGACGCCCCCGCTGACTTATTGTTCGCTTCCGGCAGCGGACTTGACCCGCATATAAGTCCGGAGGCGGCGCATATCCAGTGCGCAAGAGTGGCGCATATGCGCGGCGTACCGGAAGTTGATATTATGTCTTTAGTAGACGCTATTGCCGAGCCAAGGCAGGCCGGATTTCTAGGGGAGCCGAGGGTCAATGTCCTGCGGCTCAATCTTAAGCTGGATGAGAAGTATTCAAAATGACCGATAATGGTGCGATCCGCCCGGACCCCGATGAGCTTTTGAAGTCGCTTCAAAAGGCTCAGGCGCGGGAAAAAGGCGGAAAGCTGAAAATATTCTTAGGTATGTCGGCTGGCGTGGGAAAAACATACGCCATGCTTGAGGCCGCGCATGCACTGATAAAAGACGGTTCCGATGTCGTTGCCGGAATAGTTGAAACACACAAACGGGCGGAAACGCAAAAGCTTTTGGAAAATCTCCCGGTAATCCCCAGAACAACGATCTCCTACAAAGGTAAAGAATTTGACGAACTGGATATAGACGAGTTGCTTAAACGTAAGCCGGAATTTGCCCTGGTTGACGAATTGGCTCATACCAATATCCCCGGCTCGCGCCATGAGAAGCGCTGGCAGGATATTGTCGAACTTCTGGATCATGGCATCAATGTTTATACCACGATCAATATCCAGCACGTGGAAAGCCGTAAGGAAGATGTAGAACTGGCAACCGGCATCTCGATACGAGAGACCGTGCCGGATTCCGTAATAGAGCGCGCGGAACAGGTGGAATTGGTGGACATTCCGCCGGAAACATTGCTGGAACGGCTTGCCGAAGGTAAAGTATATCTTGGAGAAAAAGCGATACAGGCGGCGGATAACTTCTTCCGGCAAGACAAACTAACCGCTTTGCGTGAAATCGTGCTGAGGTTCGCAGGCGATGTGGTGGGTAATGAATTGCGGGAAATGTCCTCAGCTGGCCAATCCGCTAAGTCAGCGCATGAGAAATTAATGGTCGCGGTCAGCCACAGCCCGCATTCCCGTAGACTTATACGTGCGACACGTAAGATGGCTTTTGCGGCTGAGGCGGACTGGATAGCCCTGCATGTGGATACAGGCATTGTGTTGTCACAAGAGGACAAAAACAGGCTTTCGGAAAATATAGAGCTTGCCCGTAATCTCGGCGCGGCAATAATCACCACCACGGATGCAGATCTGGTTTCCGCTATCGCAAGAGTCGGTAAACAGCACGGCATAACCAAGATGCTTATCGGCAGGCCGCGTCCTAATTTCTTGGCTAGGCTGGGACCTTCGCTGCTTAACCGGCTGCTTACTGAGACGGATATTGATATCCATGTCCTGCATGATAAGCAACTGTTTGGCGGTTCAAAGGAGAGATTCTATCTCCCGTTCTCACGTCTGGCTGGCAAGCGTCCCTATCAGTCCGCCCTTATCCTGATCGGCGTAATAACCGTTTTGGGAGCGTTGCTCGCTCCTGCTGTGAGTTATCAGTCTATCGGCTTCCTGTATTTACTATCTGTGTTGGCGGCTGGCGCGTTCTTTACCGTAGGTCCGATCCTGTTGTCCGCTACTTTAAGCGCGGTGGCCTGGAATTTCTTCTTTATTCCGCCGAAATACACTTTTACGATTACACGGACGGAAGATGCGTTGATGTGTGTTACTTATCTCCTTGTCGCCGCCATAACTGGTCTGTTAAGTCACCGCATAATTCATAACCAGCGGCTTTTACGGGTCAAGGAGAAGTCCAGTGACGCGATGCTGGATATCCTGGCTCAATTCGCTTTTCAATCCAGGCGCAAGGAATGCCTCCAGGCTGTGCTGAGCAAAATGCGTGGTTTCTTCGGCGGCTCTTTTGAAGTTGTTTTCGCCAAAGGCGGGCTTGATTTTGAGACTACTACCGCCGCTTCTTATCGCTGGATGTCAGACGCTCGGGAGTGGGCTGTGGCAAAGTGGGTGCTGGATAACGGCAAGGAAGCAGGGTGGAGCACGGATACCTTGAGCTCTTCCCAAGCATTATATATACCACTGATCGCATATGGCAAAGTTACAGGAGTATTGGCATATATGCCTAACAACTCCGATACACCCCTTGGCGAGGAAGCCAAAAGCCTTATGCTTGCCTTATGCGGTCAGATCGCGTTTTATTTTAAGCAGGAACTTTATCGTGAGCAAGCGCAATCCGCCGAAGAGTTGAAACGCTCAGAAAAACTTTACCAGACTATACTTAATAGCGTGTCGCATGAGATTAAAACTCCTATTACCGCGATAATAGGGCTTGTCTCTGCGTTGGAAGACGATAAGATAGCTGTTGACCCTCAGGCGCGAAAGCCCATACTGGACGAGCTTTCTGAGGCGGCGGAAAGGCTCAATAGAGAAGTTACGAATATTTTGGATATGTCCCGACTGTCGTCGGGGCTGCTCAGTCTTAAGAAGGAATGGTTTGACGTGCGAGAATTGGCTGAATCCTGCGTCTCGAAACTCAGCCCAAGGCTGGATACATACAAGCTGGAATTGCATATCCCTGAAAAACTGCCGTTTTTACATGCTGATTACGCGCTCATGGAGCAGGTCTTAGTAAATATCTTGTCCAACGCCCTGAATTACACTCAGCCAGGAAGCCGCATAGAATTGAGCGGGTCCCAGGAAGGGGAAGAGATCGTAATACGTGTGGCGGACAGCGGACAGGGGATACCGCAGGAATATTTAGGGAAAGTTTTTGATCGGTTCTTCCGGGTGCCGGGTACGCCGACCGGCGGCACAGGCCTTGGTCTTGCGATAGCGAAAACTGTCGTTGAATTGCATAATGGTTCTATAGCGGCGGTAAACCGGCCTGACGGCGGGGCGGAATTTTCAATAACGCTGCCGGTGGAGCCGCAACCCAATTTGGAGAGCAAATGAAAACAGGCGCTAAAATTCTGGTTATTGATGACGAGAAATCCATACGGCGTTTTATGGATGCCAGCCTGACAGCCAAAGGCTATGAAGTGATGCTCGCGAAAACCGGGCAGGAAGGCGTAAAGACAGCGGCTGAAAACCATCCTGATATCATCATCCTGGACCTTAATCTGCCGGATAAAGACGGCCTTACCGTGCTGAAGGAAATACGCAAGTTCTCCAGAGTGCCGGTAATAGTTCTTACCGTAAAAAGCGCGGATGCGGATAAGGAGCTTTTACTGGATTCCGGCGCGGATGATTATCTGATCAAACCGTTTAGCCTGACGGAACTGTTGGCGAGAATACGCGTGGCATTGCGCCATTCAATCAATCTGCAGGAAGACACGACATTTAAGCATGGTCCGTTGGAGGTGGATTTCGGCAAGCGCAAGGTGTTCATTGCCGAAGAAGAAGTCCATCTGACTGCTACTGAATTTAACCTGCTCAAAGCCTTGGTCAGTCATGCCGGGAAGATAGTGACGCAATCACATCTGTTGTCCGAGGTATGGGGACCCCATGCCGTTGAGCAGTCCCATTATCTTCGTATTTACGTCAGCCAGCTCCGCCGTAAGCTGGAAGATAAAAACCCCAGCTTGCGCGGCTTCATTATCACCGACCCTGGAGTGGGATATAGGATTAATCTCTGAATGTTCCGTACGCAGTAGTCTTGCACCATCAAATTCTAAATATAAACCCATGACTGGACCGGAGAATAAGAAAAAGCTTGCGGAAGAAGTCGCTAAAATAGACTCGCAGATGGCCGCTTTGGCCAAGCTCAAGCAGAAGCATCTTGCTAAAATTTCTGCCGCCGCCTCCCCTGAAAACCAAATGAGTCGTGAAGAGTGGGAGGAAAACTTGGTCGACGCCTTTGCAGAAGCATTCGTATATTTAGGCCAGCATGGCATGTTGCCGCTTAAGGACGATCCTGTTCCAGCCCCTGCCGGTCCGTCCTTAAAAGAGAAAACCCCCAATTGTAAAAAGAAAAAACTGGCTTGATAAAAAGTTTGTTTTTGGGGGGTGGGTGTCGCCAGAACGGTGGGGGGTAAAAACAAACTCCGAATGAAGCTGCCGAAAAACCTCGGCAGTTTTTGCTTTTATGGTGATGGGGGGCGGGATATTTTTAAGTTCGCCGGTTTCGAAAGGGAACGGTTTATGTGGCTTCCAACCCCAAAATAGGGCTAAAAAGTTCGAATCCCGTGTGACTAAAAAGCGCTAAAAAGACAGTAAAAACCCCCGCAGATTTACCCATTTCTCATCTATGAAAAGGGAAGTCAAGAGGATGCACTCCCCCTGGCGGCATTTTTTGTGCCGCCTCTGACTTGCTTCCTTCCACCCACACCGCCAGTACAAGCCGATTTGTGTTTGCGCTGCGCA
>Ga0208977_1000550_pt1 | contig 27305 bp, 26 predicted proteins | sample RifOxyA2_FD_184030 | JGI IMG/M metagenome (GOLD analysis project Ga0208977, IMG submission 184030) | Groundwater microbial communities from Rifle, Colorado - Rifle Oxygen_injection A2 (SPAdes) | ecosystem: Environmental > Aquatic > Deep subsurface > Groundwater | place: Rifle, Colorado, United...
TATTTTTTATATGGTAGTTTAGCAATATTAACATAATCATTAATTTATGAAAAAAATCAAAATAACGCTAGTAGTATTAATATTCGGATTAGTCCTTGGTGGAGCAGGCTGTTCTTTTTTCGCACAAAATCAGCCAGAGCAAGAGGAAATTACTCAAGAGCCGGTTGAAATTAAAGAAGAAGTGGATATTTCAGATTGGCAAACTTATACTAATGAGGAGTATGGGCTTAGTTTTAGGTATCCGGGGGAGTGGAAGTTGGAAAATGAGGGATTACCATCAAATATGATTAAAATTGCAAACATTGGCCCCGAACAAAAAGAAGGAACGGAAATTGTTGATGGCGCGCAAATTCAATTTTTGATTTTAGAGAAGAATGGTGTGGTTTCTGAGAAGGATTTAATTAATAGATATATTCAAGAACAGGAAAAGGGTATGGTAAGGAATGGTTTTTTTTCTTCGTATGAAGGGGTGGTTTTTGAGGGTAAGGTTTATTATGGAAAAAACAGATTTGAAAATTCTTTCAGTAAGGTTTCTGTCTTTTCGAACAATAATAATGTATTTGTAGTTATCGTGTCTTTGATTGGAGATGATTTCAATTCCTATTTGGGGACAATAGATAATATAGAAAAAAGTTTTATTATAAAGGAAAATTCTTGATTTAATTTTTCTCGAGATTAAATTTTATCTTGGGAAGGAATTAGATCAGGAAAAAACAAAATAGTGTGGTACCTTACGGCCATAATTTTATAATATACTTTTATAGGTCCAGCTTCGCTGGCCATATAAACTTCATTCACTCGGAAATGATTGAATAAATTCATCATTTCCTCATTCATTCGTTTATGAAAAAAATACTAACAATTTTGATTTTATCCTTGACACTTGCCGGCGCCGGGTGTTCTTTTTTCGCGCAAAATCAGCCAGAGCAAGAGGAAATTACTCAAGAGCCGGTTGAAATTAAAGAAGAAGTGGATATTTCAGATTGGCAGACTTACACCAATGATGAGTATGGGTTTAGTTTTAGGTATCCTAAAGATTGGCACATTATCATAAAGAATAGTTTATCTGTTAATTTATTAAGTGAAAAAACATTTAAACAGTATGAGGGTGAGGAAATTTTATCTGCCGATGTGTACATAAATAATGTTAGTGGAAGTGTAGAAGAAAAAATTACAAATATGTATGAAAAAAAGCAAAATTATGAACTTATACAAGATACTGATGTAGTTATTGTTTCATATGATGAGTATAATGATTTTACCCAATCATTTAACAAATATTTTTATATTCAAAATTTAAGAGAAAACATAACATTAGAAATTATCTTTTTTAAGGAAAATATTTTGAGAGATGTAATAAATGATATTATAAAATCTATAGCCTTTAATTAAATCATGGGCTGACATCTCTCTTCGAGAGATGCTAGTTTAGGAATGGTCCTATTCTGGAAATACAATACACGAGACAGAACGGAGAAAAACGATGAAGTACTTCAGTGTTTTGGTAGTTTTCTTCGGGGGGTTGAAAATATATTTTTTATATGGTAGTTTAGCAATATTAACATAATCATTAATTTATGAAAAAAATCAAAATAACGCTAGTAGTATTAATATTCGGATTAGTCCTTGGCGGAGCCGGGTGTTCTTTTTTCGCGCAAAATCAGCCAGAGCAAGAGGAAATTACTCAAGAGCCGGTTGAAATTAAAGAAGAAGTGGATATTTCAGATTGGCAGACTTATACCAATGAGGAGTATAGGTTTAGTTTTATGTATCCTGAGAATTGGCATATAGACAGAGATGGTGAACAAGATGCTGTTAAAGGTGGAGCATATTCTATAAGATTGAAAGATAATAAAAATGATTCCATATTTTTTTATATTACAACACCCGATTTTATTTCCGAAGAAGGCGAAGGGTCTCCGGTATTCTTGACGGGGGATTATTTGGTATTTGACGATACAATATCAAAACAATTGGAGGAAAAAAAAATGTATTTTCATAAAGAAATAAAAAAATTGGAAAATGGAATTTTATATTTTAATCACACAGAATACACGGACTATATTTTTGGAGTTAATGCAATATTTCAGAATAAAGAAAAGACCAGTCCTTTTCTTTTAGCGGGTATTGCGTTGGGTAATTTTGAAAAAGAAAATGGGCAGGAACAAATAGATAAGGGAATTGAATCTTACTTAAATGGGGCCGGAGAGAAGCAGTGGTTCTATAATGAATATATAAAAATAATTGATACAATAAGATATTAAGCTTGATCTGATTATTTGATGTCATTAAATAAAAATGGTATCAATTTATTAGATCAAGAAATTCTTCTTGGTCTATTTTAGTCCACCGTAGACAAGAAAGGTAGTACCAGATGATGAAAAAACTTTTCATTTTTGCTGTACCATTCTATGTACTCAGTACATCAGATGTGTATGCGCAGTACACTGGCCCGGAACTTTTGATGCCGTTGCCAGGTGGTGAGTCGTGGAATGTGAATGTAATCCCGGGTGGTTACTTTACACACACAGGCGAAGATTTTTACTCCATTGACTTTGATGATGACAAAGAAAGTGATGGGGTCGGCAACGATTTGGGGCAGGGCGTTGTTGATGTTTTAGCATCAGCACAAGGTATTGCCTCTGTGTATTACGACCAATATGGTTATGGACTGTATGTGGTTGTAGACCACGGAGGTGGTTATGATACTTTGTATGCACATTGCTATCCGAATTCAGTTGAGGTTTTAAATGGGGAGTTTGTATATCGTGGACAAGTTTTGTGTAAGCTTGGCAATACTGGTAATTCTAATGGTGCTCATCTTCATTTTCAAGTATTGTATAATGGTGATAGTTCATCGTGGAATCCAGCTTTGGATGGCGTGCGGGTTAATGGAGTGCAATTTTTGAGCTTCCAAGAGTACAATTTTTACTCTTCAAGCAACTTTGCTGCCACTATTAACCCATTCAATCTGAATTCCAACTATCCTATTGCTTGTGGGGACTATCCTATTGGGACAGGCTCTCCTAATTGGGATTATCTGTGCTATAACCAGCGAGATACATTCCAAAAAGGAGAAACAGCCTATGTGATGGTTAAAATCGAGGATATTCCTTCATACATGAACCATCATTTTGAGGCTGGCATATATAAAGATGGTGATGAGCTTTGGACTTCCCAGATTTCCGGCACTAATGTCGTTGGAGCTGGGGGTTGGGAAGATGCGTATTCTTGGGTGACAATAAACAATTTGACACCCGGTGAATACACTGTGAGTTTTTTTGTCGACACAGACAATGGCTACTACTACGCAGGTAGTAAAGAATTTCTTGTGAGTGGACAACTGTATGAGTATTATGATTCGTTGACCACTTGTAAATGCGGAATCAACGGTGGACAAAACACAAATTGGTTTTACACCTGTAGGGTAAATTCCTCCGGCAATATTTTTTACCCCGGAGAAACAGCCTACGGACTCGTGAGACTGCATAATGTGTATTCGGATCATAAGTACCGAATTTTTGTCTACAGAAATGGTAACTACCAATGGGAGTGGGAATTGCCGTTCTGGAATGAAGTAAGCCCTTGGGGATGGCAGTATTCCCATTTCTGGTACCAGATCCCGAATATCGGATTAGGTAATTGGGAATTCAGAATCTATCTTGAAATGAATGATGGATACGGATTTAGATACCTAGACAGTATTCCGTTCTGGGTTTCCTATTCTGCCTATCCGGTGAATTGTAACTAGTCTAGAAAATAGAGGAGTAAATAAAAGGAGAATCCACGCCTAGGCGTGGATAGTCAAGCGCCCCGCTACACAGCGGGGCGCTTTTTAGTTTTTTGACAATTATTTTATATCCATATATTATAAATGAGCCCTGTCAGGGCTTTTTCTATGTTTTAATTTAAAAATATGTATAATATTCCTCTCGCTTTGACATACGACGATGTTTTAATCGTGCCCAGAAGGTCCACTTTGGATTCAAGGTCAATGGCCGATACAAAAACCAGGTTGACCAAAAAAATAACCCTGAATATCCCGATTGTCAGCTCAAATATGGATACGGTGACCGAATCGGATATGGCGATCGCGATGGCGCGGTTGGGCGGAATTGGCATTATCCACCGGTTTATGACGATTGAGGAAAATGTGGAAGAAGTCAAAAGAGTGAAACGGGCGCAAAATTATGTGATTAAAGAGCCATACTGTATAAATGAGAATATGACGGCGCAGGAAGCGAAGAATTTCGCCATGGAACGCAGTGTAACCGGTTTGCTGGTGGCGGACGAGGCGAAGCATCTGTTGGGTTTGGTCACGAATCGCGACCTTACTTTTGCCGATGATTACGCTTTGATAAAACATGTGATGACCAAGCGGGAAAATTTGGTTGTTGGCGATGCTAACACCGGTCTTGACGAGGCTTTGAAAAAATTCGCCGAGCACAAGATTGAAAAATTGCCGTTGGTGGATGGAGAAAATAAAATTATCGGTTTGATTACAGCCGGAGATATTTTTAAACGGGGAAAATATCCGCAAGCCAATGTTGATAACAAAGGACAGCTGATTGTAGGCGCGTCAATCGGCGTGAAAGGTGATTATATGGAAAGAGCGGCTGAGCTTATCAAAGCCGGAGTGGACGCGCTGGTGGTGGATATCGCGCACGGGCATTCCAATTTGATGCTTAAAGCGATTAAAGAACTGCGCGACAGATTTGGCGGTGTTCAGATTATCGCGGGCAATATCGCCACCGCGCAAGGCGCGAAAGATTTATGCGAAGCCGGCGTGGACGGAATCAAAGTCGGGGTGGGGCCGGGGACAATCTGTATAACCAGAATCGTGACCGGATGTGGAGTTCCGCAATTGTCAGCCGTGTTGGAAGCGGCCAGGGTCGCGCAAAATTACGGCGTGCCGGTGATTGCCGATGGTGGTATTCAGAAATCGGGTGATATTGTCAAAGCGCTCGGCGCGGGAGCGGATACGGTGATGTTGGGGGGAACTTTGGCGGGCACGGCCGAGAGTCCGGGCGTGGTAATGTTGAGAGGTGATAAAAAATATAAAGTGTGCCGGGGAAGCGCCAGTTTCGCGATTGCCCAACGCCGAAAAACAGTCAATCAGGAAAAAAAGAATCTGAATGAGGTGGTTCCGGAAGGGGTTGAATCAGTAGTGCCGTATAAAGGACCACTGGCGGAAGTGGTGGGACAATTTGTCGGCGGTTTGAAATCGGGGATGAGTTATACGGATTCCAAGACAATCGCCGAACTGCAGAAAAATGTTAAATTCGTCAGAATCACCACCGGCGGATTAAGAGAAAGCGGAGCGCATGATTTGCAGGATATAAAATAAAAACAAAAAACATCCCGATTTAATCGGGATGTTTTTTTGCTTGCTATGCGCAGACGCAACCGCAATCCTCGCAGGATTCGCAGGTTTCACATACTAGTTCCACGCCTTCAGTTTCACATTGTGAACATGTGGCCATAAAGAGATTTACTAAAAATAAATATTTTAATAGTAAAATTATACCAGCTATTTAAATAAATAAACAATAGGGGAGGGGCTGTGGATACTTTTTCCGTATCATTTTGTTGTAAAAAAAACCGCTTGTATGCTATCATATTGCTAAGGATTGATTAAAAAATAATTTATGAATATAAAAATGTACATCGCCGACTTGTCCTTATTGCGAAAGAGCTAAGGAACTGTTGCACTCTTTAAATTTGGAATATGACGATATTAATATTGAGGCCAGGCCGGAAGAGAGAGTCAAATTGATTCAAGAACATAATTGGATGACGACGCCGGCGGTTTTTATTGACGGCGAGCTTATCGGAGGTTATGATGAATTGGCAAAGATGCATGCTAAAGGAGAATTAAAATAAAAAATAACAAATTTTAAATATATGAAAGTGGAAATTTACTCAACGGAATCCTGTCCTTATTGCTTTAAAGCAAAGGATTATTTGAAAGAAAAAAAAGTAAGATATATAGAATACAATGTGGCGGAGGATCATAAAAGAGCGAAAGAAATGATGGAAAAATCCGGTCAGATGGGAGTGCCGGTAATAGTGGTTGATGATGAAGTGATTATTGGCTTTGATAAAGAGAAGATAGATGAAGCGATTGGTAGATAGTTTTAAGGCCACCCCCGACTAAGTCGGGGGTGTTTTTTTTGGATATTTGTGATATAATATACTCATAAACAATTAATTATTTTTTATGAATTTTTTGAAAAGGTTCAAGTTTTTGATTATAGCGAGTTTTATAATTATCGCTTCTATTTTTTATTTTGTGTTTAAACCGGCCGAACCGCCAAGAATTGATACTATCACGGTGGAAAAAACCGACTTAAAACAATTTGTCAGCGTGGTGGGTATTGTAAAAGCAGCGCAAGAAGTTGATTTGGCTTTTGAAAATAGCGGAAAAGTTAAAAAAGTTTACGCGGAAGTGGGGAGCGCGGTGGAAATGGGTCAAAAACTCGCTGAATTGAATATTGCGGACTTATTTGCTGAATTACAACAAGCCAACGCGCAAGTATTGAGCGCCAGGGCTACTTTGACGCAGTATGAGGCCGCTTTTAACGCGGAACAGGCCAAGCTTGATGAAATGAAGAGCGGGACGAGGCCGGAAGAAATCGTTATCGCCCAAACTAAAGTTGCCAATGCCCAATCTGATTTGGATAATCAAGAATTGAATTTGGAAACAACCAAAGCGAACGCGCAAACCGATTTGGATAATTTGTATGATGATGTGATGAATACTTTAAATGACGGCTATGTAAAATCAGATGACGCGATTAATACTCAATTGGATGATTTGTTTACCACCGGCGCCAGTGTTGATTTTACTTTTGAACCGAATAACTCCCAACTGGAAATAGACGCGCTGACAGAGCGCCGAAACGCGCTTAACGATTTGGCCGATTTAAGAGATGAGATAGGAAAAACACATACAACAAATTCCGAATTTGACAGCGCGCTGGTGGTTGGCAAAAACGCCTTAATTACCGTCAGAGATTTTTTGAATCTGATAGGGGATATACTGGACGGCAATACCAGTTTAACTTCAACTGATTTGAGTACTTACAAAGCGAATCTGAATACCGCCAGAACAAATGTTAATACTGCGTTGACCGGCATAAGCAATTTACAGCAGTCAATTTCAGCGCAAAAAAATACCAATACCGATAATATCAACACCGCGCAAGCTTTGGTTGACGGGGCGGAATTTGATTTGAAAGTCGCGCAAGATGATTTGAATTTAAAACTGGCCGGATACACCAAAGAACAAATTGACGCGCAAATCGCGAAACTACAGCAGGCTGAAGCCAACATTAATTCACAGAAAGCGGTGATTAGCCAAAGGAACGCCAGTGTAGCCAGCGCGCAAGCAAAAATAGAGAAAAATATTATTTATTCTCCAATAAAAGGCATTATTACTAAACAAGATGCCAAGGAAGGCGAAATTGTGACGGCAAATACTACAGTAATTTCTGTCATTTCCGAAGCCGGATTTGAAATTGAGGCGAATATCACGGAAGTGGACATATCAAAAGTGAAAATTGGCAATAAAGCGGAAGTGGAACTGGACGCGTATGGCAATGATGAAAGTTTTGAGGCGGTGGTTGTTTCCATTGATCCTGCGGAAGAAGTTATAGAAGGCGTTGCCACTTACAAAACAGTTCTACAATTCTTGGACGCGGGCGATAAAATAAAATCAGGCATGAGCGCTGACTTGGAAATTATGACCAATATGAAAGAAAATATCATCGCTATTCCACAGCGGGCGGTAATTTACAGAAATGGCGATCGTATAGTTAAAATAATGGTAAATGGTGAAATTATGGAAAGAGAAGTGGAGACCGGAGTGAAAGGTTCGGATGGCAAAATAGAAATCTTAAGCGGGATAAATGAGGGGGATACGGTCATCACCTTCATGGAGTAAAACATAAAAACAAAATTGTTTTAATGCTTTTATGTTTTAATGTTTTTATGAGCTTAATTGAAATTAAAAACTTAAAAAAAATATACAGAATTGATGATGTGGAAACCCAAGCTTTGCGCGGGGTTTCTTTTAATGTGGCCAAAGGGGAGTTTATCGCCATAATCGGACCGTCAGGATCAGGCAAATCCACTTTACTGCATATGCTCGGATTTTTGGATACGCCCACCGAGGGGGATTATTTGTTTGAAGGAAAATCAATCAAGGATTTTTCCGAAGAAGAACAAGCTTTGGTCAGAAATAAGAAAATGGGATTTGTGTTTCAGTCTTTTAATTTGTTGCCAAGAAACAGCGTGATTGATAATGTGATGCTTCCATTGATGTATTCTGATATCCCTGAAAAAGAATGGAAGAAAAGAGGAGAAGACGCGATAGAAGCGGTCGGATTATCTCACAGACGTGATCATTTGACGGCAAAATTATCCGGCGGAGAAAAACAGAGAACCGCCATCGCCCGCGCGCTTATCAATAATCCGGAAATTATTTTTGCCGACGAGCCAACCGGAAATTTGGATACAAAAACCGGAGATACCATTATGGAGATATTTAATGATTTGAACAGAAATAAAAAACATACTTTGATTTTAATTACTCACGAACAGGAAGTTGCCCAATACGCGGACAGAATTATTCAGGTCAGAGACGGTTTGATTGAATATGATATCAATTCAAAAAACGGCAATGGAAACGGAAACGGAAATGTTTTAAAGAAAAAAGCGCAATAATATGAAAATTAAACAGACATTCAGAGTCGCGCTCGCGTCGTTAAAGACGAATAAACTTCGTTCCACTTTGACTATTTTGGGCATTGTTATTGGTATTACTTCAATTATGATTGTAATGTCAGTGGGAAACAGCGCGGAAAAAATGATTTTGGGCGAAATCGGCGGGATGGGTCCGGAAATTATTGTGATTCGCCCGGGCAGACAACCCAAAGGGCCATCGGATTTTGCAGAAACGCTGTTGTCCAATTCACTGACAGTCAGGGATATAGAAGCATTAAGCAAAAAAAGCAACGTTCCTTTTTTGGCGGATATAGCGCCTTCAGTTATTGTTCCAGGCGGTGTTTCTTATGGCGGGGAAACTTATCAAGGCATGAATTTCGGCTGGTCAGCGGAAATGATGGCGGATATGTTTGATATTATTCCGGAAGAAGGCCAATTTTTTACTGAAGATGATATCAAGCAAAAAGCTTCCGTAGCGGTAATCGGCTCTAAAGTTAAGAAGGAATTATTTGGCGACTCAGACGCGATCGGAAAAAATATAAAAATTAAAAATAGAAATTTTAGAGTTGTCGCGACTCTTGAGCCAAAAGGGCAAGTCAGTTTTTTTAACGTGGACGAAATGATTTTACTGCCGTATTCCACCGCCCAGTCTTATTTGTTGGGAGTTGATTATTATCATGAAGTCATTGCTATGGCGGAGACGCCGGAACTGGTTGAAGCGACAGTTCGGGATATAGAAATAACTTTGCGGGAGTCACATAGCATTACCGACTCCAGTAAAGATGATTTTTATATAGTCACGCAAGAGGGTATGGTTGAACAAATAACCAGTATAATCGGTATTTTAACGGCATTTTTATCGGTCGTAGTGGCCATCTCGTTGTTGGTCGGCGGTATTGGTATTATGAATATAATGTTTGTGTCTGTCACGGAACGCACGCGCGAGATTGGTTTGAGAAAAGCGATTGGCGCGACCAAAAAAGATATTTTATCGCAATTTTTGATTGAAGCGGTTTTGTTAACCGGTTTTGGCGGATTTATTGGCATAGTTTTAGGCGCGATTTTGTCTTTTGGCGCTTCAATCGGAGTAGGGCAGGCTTTGGGGTCAAAAATGGGTTTTGTTTTTCCGTGGAGCGCGGCGGCTATGGGTTTGGCTGTATCCGCGTTTGTCGGTTTGGTATTTGGTTTGGTGCCGGCGAAAAAGGCCGCTAATAAGGACGCTATTGAGGCTTTGAGGTATGAATGAGGTTAGAATATAGAATATAGAATTTAGAATATAGGATACAAGGCGATCTTGTCTGTTGACAGTTGGTGGTTTATATACTACTGTTAATTTAGATACGCTTTTTGCTCATTAAATTTTAGCAACCATTTACTCTTTTACTTTAAAGAGAGGTAAAACCGTGAAAAAGGTAAACCATTTTTCGCTAAGTTTCTTGTGTCTTGTTTTTGCTTTATCAATGGCTTGTTCTATCAGGTATGCCAAAGAAACCAAGGCTGTACAAAAAGAAGGGCTGAAGGTCTATAAATCGGACTTCGTCGGCGATGTCGCTATGCCGGCGGTCGCCGTATTGCATACGGCGACCGGCAGTTGCACCGCGTTTGCTTTTTGGAGAAAAGGCAATATATACCGATTCGCGACTAACGCGCATTGCTTTGTAAAGGAAGAATTTGAAAACGGAAACATCGTAACATTCTTCCTTTTAGCGGAATTGGCGTTGTATGATAAAAACGGATACAGCCTGGGATTTTATCCGGCTGAACTCATCGGCGCTTCGCTGATAGAAGGCAAAGAGGATTTTGCCATCGTGGAAACGGAGATAGAAGTGTTGGAAGTTCCAATATTGAAGCTATCAAAAAATGACCCGGTCTTCGGGCATTGCGCTTTTACTTTGGGATTTCCCACATCGGCGGTTGGCAGGGTATTTCTTGGATTTGTATATCGGCTCGTTCATAAAACCGACAAACGGATTCTTCTTAAAGTAAGAGGGATAAGGGACGGACATGGTCTTTCGGGCGCGCCGATTTTTGACTGCCTCGCAAAAGAAGTAACAGCAATAATTGATTCCGGCTTTGTCAAAGATCCAAATCTATTGAGAGCGTTCCCGATTTCCGCGTTTAGGAAATTCCAAAAAGAAGCGGAAGTCAAGTATCTTAGATACTTGGAAGGCTGGTAATGGTTGTAAAAACAAAGGCGTTAGCGCCCCGCTGTACAGCGGGGCGCTTTTTTATTTATCAAAAACCTCAGTGTAGTCTCTTCGTCATCCCGACCCGCCAGCTGGCGGGGAGGGATCTTTTTGTCATTCCCGTGCTTACGGGAATCCAGTAATTGTCTTTTCCACTTTTTGGCAGCAAAAAGTGGAGCCAAAACTGCCGAGCTGATGGTTTTGTAAAGCGCTCATTAATGTATTTTCTCACTCGCCCCGCTGTACAGCGGGGTGCCCCCATTATGGGGGTACACTCAAAAATACATTAACTCGGTCTTTAAAAACCATAGGCTCGGGGAGTTGTGCGATTGGTGGTTGTGAGTGGGTTGTTTTTGTGTTGTATGAGTGTTTGGTTGAGTATTGTCATCGCGAGGAGTCTTAAGACGACATCACCCCCCGACTGAGTCGGGAGATAAGTGTTCTCTTATAGCGGGGCGCTTTTTTATTGGGCCGAACGGGTTGACCCTGTCACTATTCTGGCAATGATAATGGGTTAAAAAAAATCTAAGCCGCGAGGCGACTTCGTCTTTGTATTTTGGTAAATTTAAAAACTTTTTCAGAAAAGTGACAGGGTTGACATTATTTTCCTTATAAAATACAATAAAATATAGAGAGTGTTTTGCCCTTTATAATTTATTCGTCAAGAAAGAGGTGATGTCTTGAAGAGATTTAACATTTTTTTGCTTTTTGTTTTTACGTGGCTTCTGATGTTGAGCTTCTTTTTCTATCTGGAATTGAAAGAAGCTATCAACTTCAACTATCTGAACTTCTACTATAATGAAACCGAGGTTCAGAAAGCTTACGCGGCGACAGCGGAAATCGCTGTGTTCAAAAACGGCGATATGTATGGTTGTACCGCGTTTGCTTACAAGCGTACCGGCAACGAATATTCTTTCATTACCGCCGCTCATTGTGTTTCCACTACGGATGATGAGAAACATGAAATCATAATGAACGCGGAAATCGTGCTCTTGAAACTGCACGATGAAGTAAATGTGGACGATGTCCATTATTATTTTGGCATAGTTGACGCCGTAGGTTACGAAACCGTCGGACATGACTTTGCCATTCTGTCGGCAAAGATTTATGACCGGGAAATCCCTGTCTTTACTCTGGCTGATTATCCGTTGGAAAAGAATCAATGCGTCTTCAATGTCAGCTATCCGGCTGAAGCGGACGGCAATGTCTTTTTCGGTTCTGTCACCGAAACGGATGAGGACTATATCTTGTCCAAGCTGTTTGGCATCCAAGTGGCTTCCGGCGCTTCCGGTTCCGCTCTCGTGGGTTGCACCTCCGGAAAAGTGCACGGAATAGTCTATGCTTGGAGAGAAAATACCAAAGAACTGATATCGATCCCGATAGACCGCTTCAAGATGTTTGAAGAAAAAGTGAGAAATCATAAGTATCTATTTCCCGTCCGAGGAATGGGCGAGGATAACATCTGTGAAATTGACGAAGAAAGTTATTAGTGTGGAAACACTTTGGCGCGTTTAAACGCGCCAAAGTTCTTTAAAATTTATTTGATGTAGCGAGGTGGGGAAATGTTTTTTGCAAACAAAATCAAACTGGCTCTTTTAGCCGGCTTCATTTTTCTTTTTGCGGGCTGTGGCCATCATGCCCAGCCGGTGAGAAGTTCCATATCCTTTTTTCGAAACACCGACGCGGAGCATAACCTGCTCCTGTCTTCCGCGAAAGTTCTCATTGAGAAAACGGACGGCAACGGGTCTACCTGTTCGGCTTTCCCGTATGATTTGCGGAAGGGTAAATACCTTTTTGTAACTTCCGCTCATTGTGTGGCGAAATTCGATGTCGGTAAAGAAAAAATTAAAATAAAAGCTGAATCCATTTATCTTCATTTTGAGTTCAACAACTTCTTGAAAGAGAACTTGTTCAGGGCAAAGATTGTAGCCGTCGGCTATAAGCCGATCGGCGATGATTTTGCCATTCTTGAAGCGAAGATACCAATGATAATCCCGGTGCTATACCTGTCGGAAAAAAAGGCAAAAATTGGGGAGTATATTCTCAATGTCGGCTATCCAAAAGAAGCCAGAGGCCATATTTTTTACGGCATGGTAAAACACTTTGGTAAAATAAAATACCAAACATCCTTTATGGTCGGCGGAATCAAGAATGGCAAAGGCGCCTCAGGATCAGCGGTAATGTCCGTTAGTTCGGGCAGAGTCCTGGGGATCTTGTCCAGCCAACTGCCAATCGAAACGGGTTTAGAACTGATATTCATTAATGCGGATAAATTCCGGAAGTTTGAGAAACGCGTCATGGACGGAAAATACCCGTATTTCAAAAAGTAAACCAATGCGCCATAAACTACACATCAAATAACTAAGAGCCTTGTTAACCACAAGGCTCTTGCTTTTTTAAATAAGATAAAATACACTACATATTAGGTTCGTTCGTTATAATTTATGGATTTTTAAGTCGTTTTAACCAAAACAAAAACAGGGAGTAGAACAATGAATACTTTCACAAACAAACTTTTTGCTTTTTCACTTTTTGCCACGCTTTGCGCTTGCGTTCCTTTCGCCAAAAAGGAGAGTGCTTTCGTGAAGCAACACACGGCTGACAAGGCGATGAACGCGGTCGCCAGATTGGGCGTCAAAGTCACCGGAAAAGAAGGCACCTTTGACCTTTGTGGCGCCAGCGCCATCAGCCGGAATGGAGACGAGTACGAATTCCTCACCGCGGGACACTACGCGACGGTTTACAAGGCCTCCACCAAAGAGACCCAACCGTTGACAACTCTATTCCCGATCAAGTTCTTCCTTGTCTTCGAGTCCGAAGGTGGGGATACTCCTGTCACCGAAATGCCGGCTGAATTGGTTGCCTACGGCGATCGAGGCCAATTCGAAGACTTCGCGATCTTCAAAGTCAAGACCACCCGAAACATACCGCTTCTTCCTTTGTACAAAGGGAAAGATCCTGTCCGTATCGGGGAGGAACTTGTCGTGGTCGTGGCGCCGTTGGAGCGAATGGGCAACCTTTACTTGACCGGCCATATCAGCAAGCCGGAAATCAAAGTCAACTACGAAGTCGTAGAAGTGAACATCAAGGGCGCTATCCCCACCCAAATCCTTGGATTGGGGATTGGCAAAGGTTCTTCCGGCTCATCTGTATTGAGCGTGAAGAAAAACGCCGTTATCGGCGTGATTTCCACGACTTCCTTCAATGAGATGGGCCATGTGACCTTGAGCCTATGCCCCATGAGCAAGTTCCATCCGTTCTACGCCAGATACAAAAAGGGACTGATAAAAGTCCCGAAGACGGAAAACGTCAGCTTGCTGTGCGAAAACCCGACGGAGGAGTGTCTGGAACTCCTCAAAACGTACGGGATGCCGATAAGACTAAAATAAAATCCATAGCAAACGAACCTGCTCCCGGCCAACCACCGGGAGTTTTTTTATTTTATGAAAAATGTGGTATACTGAAATAACAATTAACTTATAACGAATTTTTGCTCTATCATTCCCAACTTGTTTGGGGATCCAGATAAAAAGCCGATAATTTTCAATTTTAAATTTATAATTTTCAAACAATTTTAAATGATTTAATTTTAAATGATTTAAATTCAACAAGTAATTTATTTCTATTAATTCTTTTATGAACTCAAAGCTAATTAAAAAAACAAAAAAGATAATTAACTTTACGCCAAACTTATCCGACTATCACAGCGTTTACAAAAATCACACATTGGCGGACGCGAAAAAAGATATTGATTTTTTTGGCGGAAAACTTAATGCCGCTTATAACGCGCTGGAAAGGCATACCAAAACTTGGCGGAAAAATAAAGTAGCGCTTTATTGGATGGGCGCGGAAGGAGAAAAAAGAAATTATACTTTTACGGAAATGAATGATTTGTCCAACCAGTTCGCGAATTCTTTGGAATATTTGAAAGTGGGAAGAGGAGACAGGGTTTTCTTTTTCCTGACCAGAGTCCCGGAATTGTATTATGGATTTTTAGGAACGCTAAAAACCGGCGCCATTGTTGGAACAATGTTTGCCGCCTTCGGTCCGCAGGCGATTGAAGACAGATTGGGAAACAGCTCAGCTAAAGTTGTAGTGACGGAATTGGAATTGTTTAAGCGAGTTGCCAAAGTTGTTTCAAAATTGCCGGAATTGGAAACTATCATGGTCGTGGGCGACCCGAAAAAAATCGCCAAACTGGAAGCGAAAGGAAAAAAAGTCATCGCGATTGACGAGTTGATGGTGACCCAATCAAAAAAATACAAGACGCATATGATGAGTCCGGATGACCCGGCTTTTATGCTTTACACTTCCGGCACAACCGGAAAGCCAAAAGGCGTTGTGCATACTCATAAATCCATCATTCATGAACATATGAGCGCTAAATATGTTCTGGACCTTAAAGAAGATGATGTTTATTGGTGCACCGCCGACCCGGGCTGGGTGACCGGTGTGGCTTACAGTATTTTAGGTTCATGGAGTAATGGCGTGTCAGAAGTTATTACTAACGGCAAATTCAGCCCTGAAGAGTGGTATAAGGTCATCCAAGACTACAAAGTCACGGTTTGGTATACCGCGCCAACCGCGATCAGAATGTTGCAGGCTTCCGGTGATAAACTGGTCAAAAAATACGATTTATCTTCATTGCGTTATTTGGCAAGCGTGGGCGAACCGTTAAATCCGGAGCCGATACGTTGGGGATTGAAAGTGTTTGGTTTGCCTTTTCATGATAATTGGTGGCAGACCGAGACCGGCGGCATTTTAATCGCGAACTATGCGGCGATGGATATTAAACCGGGTTCAATGGGAAAACCGTTGCCGGGCATACGCGCGGAAATAGTCAGTGATGAAGGAAAAGTACTTGGGCCAAATAAAGAAGGCAATTTGTCAATTAAACCGGGCTGGCCGTCAATGATGCAAAAAATTTGGCGCCGTCCGAATAAATATAAATCATATTTTGAACACGGTTGGTATATTTCCGGCGACAGAGCGTTTCGCGATAAAGATGGGTATTTTTGGTTTATCGGGCGCGCTGATGATGTAATAAAAACTTCCGGCGAACGCGTCGGGCCGTTTGAGGTGGAATCCGCTTTAATAGAACATCCAAGCGTTATTGAAGCCGGTGTAATCGGCAAGCCGGATCCTCTCCGCGGAGAAATTATTAAAGCATTTGTTAAGTTAGCTCCGGGTTATAAAGGCTCGGAAAATCTTAAAAAACAATTACAAGTTTTTATTAAGAAACATTTGGCCGGACACGCTTATCCAAGAGAAATTGAATTCGTGGAAACTTTGCCTAAAACCCGTTCCGGAAAAATTATGCGTAGACTTTTGAAAGCCAGAGAATTGGGTTTACCGATTGGCGATACGTCAACGTTGGAAGAATACTAAAGCATTAAAACATACAAACATTTAAACATTTGAACACTATGAGTTTGTTTAATAAAAAAAGAAATGAAGAAAAAAAATCTTCCGCTTTTAGTTTTAAAATAGGCGGGGAGGCCGGATATGGAATTATGTCGGTCGGCATAACTTTTTCCAAAATCGCCAGCCGGTCAGGATATTATGTGTTTGACTACGCAGAATATCCTTCAATTGTCAGGGGCGGACATAATGTAATGCAAACCACTTTTTCTGATAAACCGACGCGTTCACAACTCGCGCATACTGATTTACTGGTGGCATTAAATCAGGAAACGATTGACTTACATAAAAATGAACTACGGGACGGCTCCGGAGTGGTTTTTGATAATGAAACGGATATGAATTTGGCGGATGTGCCGGATGGAGTGTCAAAATTCGGCGTGCCAATAAATAAAATCGCCCGCGATGTCGGCGGGTCGGAAATAATGAGGAATACGGCCGCTTTAGGCGCGGTGATGGCGTTGTTGGGAGGCAAGATGCAACATTTGAAAGATTTAATCGCGGAAGAATTTAGCGACAAAAAACCGGAAATTACAGAAAAGAACCATTTAGTCTGTCAGGCCGGTTATGATTACGCGCTGGGACATTATAAAAACGAAATAAAAAATGTTTTAAGCCAGAGACCAAATAAATTGGAACAAATAGTAGTCAACGGCAATGAAGCCATCGGCTTGGGCGCAATCGCCGCCGGCATGCAATTTGCCGCTATCTATCCGATGACGCCGGTTTCCGGAGTTTTACACACGCTCGCGCCTCTCCAAGAAAAATTTAATTTTATATATAAACAACCGGAAGACGAAATCAGCGCCATCAATATGGCCATTGGCGCGTCTTTTGCCGGCGCCAGGGCGATGACCGGAACCAGCGGGGGCGGTTTTTGTCTGATGAGTGAAGCCTACGGACTGGCCGGACTGACTGAAACTCCCTTGGTAATAATTGAGGGTATGCGCGGAGGACCGGCTACCGGTTTGCCGACTTGGACTGAACAAGGCGATTTGAGATTTGTTTTACACGCGCATCAGGGCGATTTTCCCCGTATTGTTTTGGCGGCGGGCGATGTTGAAGAAGCGTATTATATGACGATGAAAGCGTTTAATATCGCGGAAAAATATCAGACACCGGTAATTTTATTGGTTGATAAACAAATCTGCGAAAGCCATCTTGGCGTAAAACCATTTGAGTTTAAAGATTATAAAATCAATCGGGGCAAAATGGTTTGGGAAAAGCAAAACGATTATAAAAGATATGAATTAACTCATGACGGCGTCTCACCCAGATCAATTCCGGGCGTCGGCAATCATTTTGTCGCGAATTCCGATGAACATAATGAATATGGCTATTCAAACGAAGAGGCGGAAAACAGAACGGAACAGATGAAAAAACGAATGACTAAACTGGAAACTTGCGCCGAATTGGATATGGAGAAACCAAAACTTTACGGTCCGCCCAAAGCGAGAATAACTATAGTTTCGTGGGGAAGCAATAAAGGCGCGATTCTTGACGCAATGGAAGAATTTGATGATGTGAATTTTCTCCATATCAACTGGATCAGTCCGTTCCCTGCGCTGGAAGTTAAGAAAATTTTATGCTCGGCCAATTTTGTTTTGAATGTTGAGTGTAATTATACGGCGCAAATGGCCGGATTGATAAAAGAGAAAACCGGCGTGGAAGTCAGTGATAATTTATTGAAATTTAACGGCCGGCCGTTTTTTTCGGAAGAAATTATTGATAAGATAAAGAATATTTCAGCTTAAAACTTAGACTTTTTCTTATGATAATTAACATCATGAGTAATGGCTATAATTTTAAATAATAAATTATAAATTTTAATTTAATTTTAAATTTTGTAAATGTTTAAAAATTGTATTATTTAAAATTGATTTAAAAATTAAAAATTAAAATTTTTATGACACAAAAGGAAGCGCTTTTAACTCCCAATAAATTAAACTGGTGTCCGGGTTGCGGTAATTTTGGCATCTGGAAGGCTTTTAGCGACGCGGCGGTGGCGGAAGGATGGGATAATACCAATACTGTGTTAACGGCCGGCATCGGCTGTCATGGACACATGATTAATTTCGTGAAGCTGGTTTCATTTGAGGGCTTGCACGGCCGGCCGATTCCGATAGCCTCGGGAATCAAAATGGCCAATCACCGGCTTAATGTTTTTGTATTTACCGGCGATGGTGATTGTTTGGCTGAAGGAGGAAATCATTTCATAAACGCGGCCAGAAGAAATCAGGACATAACGGTTATACTGCACGATAATGCTATTTATGGTTTAACCACCGGACAGACTTCACCTCGTTCGCCAAAAGGCTTCACTTCCAAATCCACTCCGTCGGGCAATACGGATGAGCCAATTAATCCGTTGCGTTTGGCTTTAGCAGCCGGCGCCACTTTTTTAGGCAGAGTTTATTCCGGCGATCCGGAAGCGACAAAAGAAATGATAATCAAAGCAAATAAACACAAAGGTTTTTCTTTAGTCCAGATTTTACAGCCCTGTGTGACATTTAACAAAGACTATACACATCCTTTTTACAGAGAAAATATCTATAAATTAGATGACAGCTACGATAAAACAAGCAAAGAAGCCGCTTTCGCGAAAACTTTTGAGTGGGGCGAGAAAAAAATTCCAGTCGGTATTTTTTACGAAGCGGATGAACCGACTTGTGAAAGTCAAATCACCCAAATTAAAGATAAAGTTTTGATTGATATTCCGGTAAAAAGAGATATGAGCGAATTGATACAAAAATTCAGATAGGGCTTGCCCTTAGTCAAGATTGACATTCAGACGAAAAAGCATTATACTTCCGCCTGAGTGGGTGGCATTCTGTGGAAAACGGACTTCATTGGCCGTTTTCGCCCAAGCCTATGCGTAGTAAAGGCTTTGAGTGCCACCCACTCAGATGTTTTAGACCCTGAAAAAGGGCTTTTTAATTTATGGAAATGCCACATGTTATTGGATTTTCATTTTCGTTTATGTTAGTATATTCAACATAACTCAACACCTAAAACCTATCCCGATTTTGTTTCAACAAAATCGAGGATCCTCGATTCCGATAAGACGGAATCGGGACAAGCTTTTTTACTATGTCAAAAGAAATCGTATTAGATATTGAAACAATAGGGGATATAAGGAATTTTGATTCGTTAAAAATAACTGTCGTTTCCATTTACCAATATGAAAATGACAGCTATCGATCATTTGAAGAAAGCGAACTGAATCAGTTATGGCCGATTCTGGAAAAAGCGGAACGGATTATCGGCTACAACAGCGAACATTTTGATTTGCCGATATTAAATAAGTATTATATGGGTAATCTGATGACTATTCCTCAACTGGATTTATTAAAAGTTATCAAAGAGATGTCCGGGAGCCGGTATAAATTAAATGATATCGCCAAAGCCACCTTACAAATTGAAAAAAGCGCCGACGGTTTGCAGGCGATGAAATGGTTTGAAGAAGGAAAAATTGATGAAATTAAAAAATATTGTGAACAGGATGTCAAGGTGACGAAGGAATTATATGAATACGGACGGAATAACCGAATGCTTTATTATAACACTCTGACCGGAGAATTGATGCCTATCGCGGTCAATTTTGACCAAATAAAACTGCCTGGAAATCAAAACTCCGCGTCTAGCGGAGTGAATATGACTTTGCCTTTTTAGTGAACTCCTATTAAGTTTCTACTCTGTCATTGCGAGGCCTTTAGGCCGTCGCCCCGCCATGGTGGGATAAGTGTTCCCTTACAATCCCTTGACAATTCGTCATCCCCCCGCTGTACAGCGGGGAGGGATCTTTTAAAGGACGAGATTACTACGTCCCGACTAAGTCGGGACTCGTAATGACGGACATAAATGAAGTTTATTTTTTAGCTAAATTTAGTTAAGAATTTACATAAACTCGCTACGAGTTAAATTTAAAATGCTTCAAAATGGATATTTTCTTCTTTAATTCCGGAATCTTCCAGAGTTTTTTTGGTGTCGCTGGCCATATCAATATTCCCGCAAATATAATAGTGAGCCTTTTTATCGATATATTTGGATAAATAATCGGTAACACGGCCTTTGGTTCCGGTCCATTTGTCTGATGGACGGGATAAAGTCAAAACATAATCAAAATTAGAATGTTTTTCTTTTAATTCGTCAAGGTGGTCAACTAAAAAAATATCTTCCTCGCCACGCAAACCGAATAAAAGTCTGACATCTTTTTTATAGCCTAAATTATTTAGAGATTCGCGCAGTAAACCGATTATCGGCGCCACGCCTACACCCGTCGCGATAAAAACCAACGGTTCCTCTTTATCTTCCAAAATAAAATGGCCGTATGGACCGGAAATCTCCACCGTATTGCCTTCATTTAGCTTTCTTATATAGTCAGAACCGGCTCCGTTTGGAACCAATTTAATAAGAAACTCTATATTTTTGTCATTAGATACCGAACAGATTGAATAAGCGCGTTTGGTCTTTTTTTTGGGATTTTTCGGATCCAGAAATAAAAATTCGGCAAACTGGCCGGTTTTGTAGGTGAAATTTTCCGGGCGTTCCACTCCTAAGTTGACGACATCCGCTGTCATCAGTTTTTTAAACGCCAATTTGGTTTTTTGCGCTTTAGTTTTCATAAATCGCTTGACCCCCGTACCAATATATTGGTGACGGGGTTGACCCTATTACCTTTCTGAAAATATCTTCTATTTTCCAAAGGACGAAGACGAAGTCGCCTTACGGCTTTGTTTTTGTGTTATCCACAGCCTGTGCCAGAATGGTAACAGGGTTGACTTATTTTTAAGATTATTATATCATACTCATATAGTATGATAAAGATTTCTAAACAAACCGATTACGCCCTGCAACTCCTAATTGAACTGTCAAAAATCAGAAAAAATGAATTGCTGGGATTAAAAAAGTTCTCTAACAAGAGTAGCATATCTTTTTTGTTTTTGCAAAAAATTGCCAAGCTTTTACGGGAAGCGAAAATAGTGGAGTCTGTCAAAGGCAAAGATGGGGGATACCGGCTGAATAAACCATCCGGAAAAATAAATATTATGACGGTAATGGAAGCGGTAGAAGGGCCATACGGAGCCACGGAATGTTCTCGAGCGGACGGTTGTTGTGGAAAAGCCGGACAATGCAATGTAAAAAAAGGGATGGAAAAAATCAACAAAAAAATTATTAGTTTATTAAAAAAAACCACCATAAAATCGTTTGTTAAGTAATTATAATACAAATTCGCGACTTTAGTGTTTAAATTAGTATTATTAGTGTATTAATTATGTTTCCCAAAAAACCAAAAATCAGAAAAATCGTTTATCTTGATAACGCGGCGACAACAGCAATGGACCCAAGGGTCAAAAAAACCATGGAGCCATATTTTTCCGATTTATATGGCAATCCGTCCGGTATTTATGAAATGGGGCGAACAGTCAATAAAGTTTTAAGCGAAGCGCGCGGAAAAATCGCTAAAGTTTTGAATACTCAGCCGGACAATATTATTTTTACCGGCGGGGGAACGGAAAGCGATAATTTGGCCGTATTCGGAATAGCGCAAATGGAAACCGGCGGACACATAATTACCACCAAAGTGGAGCATAAAGCGGTGCTCGGACCGGTAAAAAGAATGGAAAAGAAAGGTTTTGAAGCGACTTATTTGAATGTGGACGGCGAGGGCAGAATAAATATAAATGATGTTAAAAAAGCTTTGAAAAAAAATACGATTTTAATTTCTGTGATGTATGCTAATAATGAAATCGGAACGGTTCAGCCAATTGCCGAGATTGGAAAAATGATTTTGAAATGGCGCAAAGAAAATAATACCAAATATCCTTATTTTCATACTGATGCCTGCCAAGCGGCGGGAGCGCTGGATTTGGATGTGGAAAAACTCCATGTGGATTTATTGACCTTCAACGGCAGTAAAATCTACGGACCCAAAGGAGTTGGCGCGCTTTATAAAAGAAAAGGCGTTGATATACAACCGCAAATTTTAGGCGGGGGACAAGAATTCGGCTTGAGAAGCGGAACGGAAAATGTTCCCGGAATTGCCGGCTTAGCCAAAGCGTTGGAGCTGGTTCAAGCGGATAAGGAAAAAGAAAATAAACGGTTAATTAAACTGCGCGCCTATTTTTGGGAACAACTGCAAAAAAATATTCCCAAACTCCATCTTAACGGGTCAAAATTGGATGATATAAAAACCCGTTTGCCCAATAACCTGAATGTGACATTCCTTGATATAGAGGGCGAAGCTCTGCTATTATATTTAGATGAATATGGCATAGTTTGCTCCACCGGTTCGGCTTGCAATTCGGTTTCACTTGACCCGTCTTATGTAATAACCGCCTGCGGACTGCCTTATGAATACGCGCATGGCAGTTTGCGTTTTACTTTGGGAAAAAATACGACAAAGACAGATATTGATTACGTTATGAAATATTTGCCTTGGATAGTGGGGGAGTTGAGAAAAATATCCCCGGTCAACTGTTCACTTAACCACTCAACCACTTAACCACCTAAACATAAGTTTAATTAGTCTAGTTGATCTAATTCACCGTATTAGAAATTCGAATATCGAAACTCGAAACTCGAAACAATAACGAAATTCAAATTACCTAAATTCAAAACATTTTGAACATTAGGATTTTGAACATTTGAATTTGTTTCGGATTTCGGGCTTCGGATTTAGAGTTTAAAATATGATTATTGATTGGAATTTGGGATTTATTTAGAATAGTTAGATTAATTATTTTTATTAATATAATTTTACCACCATCACAATGATTAAGTGATTAGGTGGTAAAGTGATAAGGTGATTTCAATATGAGCGACGAAGCAAAAATTCAACAACATGACGGCACTAGCTGGCTTTATTCCGATATTGTCAAAGATCATTTTTTTAATCCGCGCAATGTTATGCCGGCCGGAAAAGAAGACGAATACCAAGCTGACGGGATGGGACGGGTCGGTTCGCCGGCCTGCGGGGATGAAATGGTTATCTGGATAAAAATTGACCCGAAAACGCAAAAAATCGTTGACTGCAAGTGGCAGACTTTCGGTTGCGGGAGCGCGATTGCTTCCACCAGTATGCTTTCGGAAATGCTATTGGAAAACGGCGGAATGACGCTAGATGAAGCGGTCAAAATTAAACCGCAGGATATTATGGAGAGATTGGGCGGTTTGCCGGCGCGCAAAGTGCATTGTTCGGTTTTGGGCGACCAGGCTTTACAGAAGGCGATTGAGGATTACAGAAATAAACTGCAAAGCTGAATTGAGAAAGAAAAAATCACTAAAAAGACAAGGGAGAAGCATAGTAATATTTATAATTGTTATATTGCTTCATTGTTACATTGCTTTTAGTTTAATTTTTTAGCAAAATAACAATGTAACAATTTAACAATATAAGCGTGCCGATATAAATTTCGCTCGCTCATAAATGGTTTAGAGTAAACTCTAACCATTTATTCACTCACTCACTTATGAAAAAGATTTTATTTTTAATTTTCGGTTTAACTTTATCCTTAAGTATTTTTTTGCCATGGCAAAATACAAAAGCCGCGGAAAAAATTGAATACACATTATTCCATTTGGAAACCTGTCCGCATTGCCGTGAAGAAATAAAATTTTTAGATGAAGAATTAATGCCAAAATACGGCGAATTTATTAATTTGAAAAAATACGAAGTCAGTAACCAGAAAAATAATGAAATTTTCCAGCAATACGGCGTCTATTATAATGTTGAAGTCGGCGGAGTGCCAATGGCTTTTATAGACGGCGAGATTGTGACCGGTTATGCTTCAGACAAAATCACCGGCGAGCAAATTATGGAAATCGTGGAAAAAAAACTAGAGGAAAAAGGCTTAATCTCGCTTGAAACCGAGGAGACAAAACCAGTCAACAAGACAATCAGTTTGCCTGTTTTGGGAGAAATTAACCCGGCCAACGTCTCTTTGCCGGCAGTAACCATTATTTTAGGGTTGTTAGACGGCTTTAATCCGTGCGCCATGTGGGTTTTACTATTTCTGATATCATTGTTGCTGGGGATGGAAGACAAGAAGAAAATGTGGCTGTTAGGTTCATTATTTATAATTGTGTCAGGTTTGAGCTATTTTGTGTTTATGGCAGCCTGGCTTCAATTTATTTTATTTATTGGCTTGGTGGCTGGTATAAGAATCGCTATCGGTCTTTTAGCCTCCGGGGTCGGTTTTATCAATATCAAAGATTGGTGGCAAAGCAGAAAATCTGATGGCATCGTTTGTAAAGTTTCTTCAAACAAAGACACGAGAAAAACATTTGAAAAAATAAAAGATATTGTTCACAGAAAAAATATTCTCTGGTCGGTTATCGGAATTATACTACTGGCTTTTTCCGTAAATTTGGTTGAGTTGGCCTGTTCCGCCGGATTTCCGGCAATCTTTACTCAATTGCTGGCAATAAACGATATCGCTATGTGGCAAAGATATTTGTATATGTTTGGCTATGTACTATTCTTTATGCTTGATGATATGATTATTTTCGTGATAGCGATGATAACTCTGCGAGTGACCGGAATCAATACAAAATACGCCAAACAAATCAATTTATTTAGCGGAGTATTAATACTTATTTTAGGCTTATTGCTTATTTTCAAGCCGGAATGGTTGATGTTCGCTTGATTAGTTAGAAGATTTAAGTTGTAAGATTTAAGAGTTGATTGGTTGTGTGTTTGGTTGTTTAAGTGATTGATGTTTGGACAAAGAGATTAATTTATGTTATATTTAAATTCAATAAAATAACTACTAACTTATAACTAATCCAATATGGCAAATGAATCAACCGCTGTAAAAAACGAGGGGAAAATAAGAAAAATTGTCGTGGACAGAAACGCGTGCATTGGCGCGAGATCATGTTCAATCGCGGCAGCCAACACTTTTGAGATAGACGACGAAAATTTGGCTTTTGTTAAGCCGGATCCGAGCAAATTTGATGATGATGAAACGATTATGAAGGGAGCCGAGGCCTGTCCGGTGCTGGCGATTCACCTTTACGACGAAGCCGGCAAGCAAATATTCCCGAAAGAATAAAATTTAAAAAACCCCTTACGGGGTTTTTTAAATTATTTTGTGTCTTACTTCCATGAAAAAATCTATATCTTCAGTCATAGTCAGAGTGGCGGGCACATCTTCAATTGCTACCCATTTCACTTCCGCAATATCATATCCGACCGGTTTCAAATCATCCTCATCAGTCTCAAATATATACATATTTATATTTAAGCGTTCATCTAATTTGTATGAATTCGGTCTTTGATATGGTGGTAATTCTGCTATAACTTCCACTTCTTTTATACCTGTTTCCTCATAAACTTCTCTTTTGGCAGCGTTCAAAGTGGATTCATTTTCTTTTATCCCGCCCTTAGGGAAACCCCAGACATTATGATGCATTTTTATCAAAGCAATCGCTCTGGTTTTTTTATTTATTACAATCGCTCCGGCATCGTATTTTAACTTTGGCAAGTCTTTTTCGGTCATAATTAATATTTAAAAGATAGTTTATTGTCTTTAACGGAAACATTTACTTTGCTTCCTGCGTTAATTTTACCATCAATTATATTAATTGCCAAGTTATCAAGCAATTCCGTCTGAATAAGACGGCGTAAAGGCCTGGCGCCCAAATTGGGGTCATAACCTTTTTTTCCGAGCCAATCTTTGGCTTTGTCAGCGACAATTAACTCAATTCCTTGATCCGCCAGCCGATTGTAAATCTCAACCAACTGCAAATCAACGATCTTGCGAATATCTTTTTCGTTTAATGGATGGAAGGTGATGATTTCATCAACCCTGTTCAAAAATTCCGGTTTGAAATGGTCGCGCAAGGCATCCATAATTTTATCTTTGATTTTTTCTTCCTGTTTTTTCGGACTGGCTTTTTTGTCATCATCAAAACCAAAATCGCCGGTTTTGCCCATTTGCATTATCATTTCCGAACCGACATTGCTGGTCATAATAATAATGGCATTTTTAAAATTGACTTTCTTGCCTTTGGCGTCGGTCAAATGTCCATCTTCCAAAATTTGAAGCATCGCGTTGAAAATATCCGGATGAGCTTTTTCAATTTCGTCAAACAATACCACCGAGTACGGCTTGCGTCTGATTTTTTCCGTAAGCTGTCCGCCCTCGTCATAACCGATATAACCCGGAGGCGAACCAATCATTTTGCTGACTGAATGTTTTTCCATAAACTCACTCATATCCACCCGAATCATCGCGTCTTCATCATTAAACATAAACTCAGCCAAAGCTTTGGCTAATTCGGTCTTGCCGACTCCTGTCGGGCCCATAAAGATGAAGGAGCCGATCGGCCTTTTCTCTTCGGAAATACCGGCGCGAGAACGTCTAATCGCGTTGGAAACGGCTTTTATCGCTTCTTTTTGTCCAATGACGCGCTTTTCCAGGACTTCTTCCATTTTCGTCAACTTGCGAACTTCATCTTCCAGCATCTTCGTCACCGGAATTCCGGTCCATCTTGAAACCACCGCCGCGATATCCTGTTCAGTAACTTCCTCTTTTAGAATGGAACGGCCTTTTTGAATTTCCGCCAATTTTTTTTCATCATTCTTGATGGCTTCTTCCAAAGCGGGGATTTTCCCATATCTTAATTCGGCCACTTTCTGTAAATTGCCTTTTCTTTCTTCAATTTCTGAAGTCTGTTTTAATTTATCTATCTCTTTTTTGTGTCCGCGGATTTGTGTGATGATATCCTTCTCATTTTTCCAGTGCACTTCCACTTCATTGCTTTTTTCGCGCAGATTTTCCAATTCTTTTTTTAATTTTACGTATCTTTCTTTGGAAGATTCATCCTTCTCTTTTTTAAGCGCGTTCATTTCAATTTCCAGTTTCATCATTTTTCTTTTCATTTTATCCAAATCATCCGGCATAGAATCTATTTCCATACGGAGCGCCGAAGTGGCCTCGTCAATTAAGTCTATGGCTTTATCCA
>Ga0208977_1000567_pt1 | contig 26383 bp, 25 predicted proteins | sample RifOxyA2_FD_184030 | JGI IMG/M metagenome (GOLD analysis project Ga0208977, IMG submission 184030) | Groundwater microbial communities from Rifle, Colorado - Rifle Oxygen_injection A2 (SPAdes) | ecosystem: Environmental > Aquatic > Deep subsurface > Groundwater | place: Rifle, Colorado, United...
CCTCCATTTCTCGGACTGCGTCCGAGATTTTTCCACCTATGATGTCCATTACTGGGGGCAACCCGCCCCCACCTTTACTGACCACGCGACTCAACTGGTATGAGTCGTGATCTTCGTAAATTTTGATCTGCCATGTTCCGGCAGATTCTGCTAAATAATCTTGCACGCTCTGGCGTGCGAGAGTATGCTTCAGGTTTTGCGCCTCTTCGATTTGGCGCAGAACCTCCTTCATGGAGAGAAGCGTGACTTCTCTCTCCTCTCCATGGTCGGGATAATTAAGGTTATCCCAACTAACTTCGATGGCATCCGAAATGAATCGGACAGCCGGATTTCTTCTTCCTGAAAAAAAATATTTTACTGCCAAAAAACAAGATATTTTTTCCCTTCCACTTCTTTTCTCCTTCCCGCCTTGCGGTGAAAAAAGAGTTAATCTTTCCACGCTCCCAATTGCTATCCAGAGAACATCCCTGAATCGGAGCGCGGTTCAACCGAGAATCATAGAAATAATATTTTACTTCCATAATTCCCGGTTGAATCCACCTCGTCGGCGGATTTATATTCAATTTTCAAAGAACCTTGTCCCGCACTTTTTGAAAAATAGTGCGTGGGTCCACAAAAATGCCAGTGAGCAATATTGACTGAAGAGAAGAGAGAATTTTTACGCCAATCAATAATAATTAGCTCACTAGCATATTTGCCTCTCTTCTCTTTTGGCTATAACGCCTCTTTGGACATCCGATGTCCAAAATTCAAGGGACATCGGATGTCCTCGCGACTTTATATTTTAGAAAGCCTGCTCCTGCCTCGATTTGCATCGGGGCAAGGACCACTTTCTACTCCGAGATGGCTCCCGGAGGAGAAACAAACCTGTTTCCGTTCATCCGCTATCTTTTTTATTCGCTTTTTACATTCGTATGTCCGGCATTCGTAGCGCCGGTTCACGAGCGAATGGTAATGAGCAAGTGAAAAACCTCTCTTCTCTTGGATGAACTTCGTATACTGCCTGTTTCCAGTGCCATTTATAGATCCTTTTCGCCTTTTGGCAATCGGGACACTATTTATATGTAATGTGCGTTGGTTACGTTTTGCCTCTCTCTTCTCTAAATCTCATCGTAACGTCGCAGTATAGCATAAAATTACTAAACTGTCTATAATTTACCTGCCATTTTTAGCCTTTTGTCACCAATATCCCTAACATAAACCACCATTTTGGCTTAATTGTGTTGGCATGGTGTCATTTTATATATTGACATTTATTAAATAACTTGCTAGAATAGAGCTATAAACTCTTCTACTGCGCAATATTCGCCTAAAATTGTATAGCGTGGTATACAAAATTCTTGCTAAAATTGCATACCCTATTCTCCGGACAACTCCAAAACCAGTGCCTATTGACATAATAATTTTAATGTTATACGCTAAAATTATTATATATTTATAATGTTAAAAACTAAACTTATGTGGCTACCTCGCACTATCTTCCCTAAAATATGGGAAAAAATTGATTCTGAAGAAATATTGCTTCTTAACGGCGCCCGACAAGTGGGAAAAACAACCATTCTCAAAATGATTGGAGAAAAGCTGGTTTCGGAGAAAAAAATAGATCCCAAAAAAATCCACTGGTTTGATTTGGAAGACGCCAATGATCTGGCCAATTGGTCGGAGCAAAACAGCATATTCCCTCTTTTGCCGCTTGATGACAAGGAAAAACACTATATATTCATCGATGAATTTCAAAGGTCAAAAAATATCGGCTCGATTCTCAAAGTGCTCCACGATCACCATCCGAATCTCAAGATAATCATCACCAGATCAGCTTCTTGGTATCTTAATATTGATGAAAGTCTGGTCGGACGAAAGCAAGTTTTTGAAATTTGGCCCTTGAATTTTGAAGAGTTCGTTTTATGGCAGAATGACACCAATTTTTCAGCTCTCTATAATCAAGCGAAAAACAATATCAAAACAACACCGCAAAAAATAATTGAAGCCATCAATCAACGCTTTTTGGATTTTTTACGTTTCGGTGGTTATCCGGCTGTTATCTTGAGAAAGACAAAGGAGGAAAAAATAGTTGTTTTGACCGAACTTCTAAATGCCTACCTGACTCGCGATATCCAACTTTGGAATTATGCCGCCAACACTCTTCAGGTCAAAAAAATACTTACTCTTCTGGCCAGTTTTGTCGGCTCGCCGCTAAACATCAGCAATCTCTCTAAGAATGCCGAGATCAGCCGGACTATTACTCAAAATCGGCTGGAACTGCTTCAAAATACTTTTATTTTGCACCTGATTAGTCCCTACTTTTCAAACAAAACCAGGGAACTCACCAAAAGCCCCAAAGTATATTTGGTGGATAATGGCCTGCGAAATATCCTACTTTCGAATTTTTCAGTCCTGCCTCAAACTGCCGACTTTGGATATTTAGTAGAAAACTTTGTTGCCGGAGAACTCCTAAAAAAATCTTCCGCGATTGAGCAAATTCTTTTTTGGCAAACTATTCAAGGCCAGGAGGTAGATATTGTCAAAAAAAGTGAAAACATAATCTTGCCGATAGAAATAAAATCAGGGGCCGAAAAATCCATCTCCAGCGGACTCAAACTTTTCATCTTCCGATATAATCCCACCACCGCCTATTTGTTAAATTGGTCGACTGTTAAAAATATAAAGCATAATGATACGGAAATATTATTCCGGCCGCTTTGGTTTCCTATAAAGTAGTAATTTGTATAAAAATGTTCGAAAAAGAACTCCAAAATCTCGGCCTCACCAAAACCCAATCGAGCGTCCTCGACTATCTTTTTGAGCATGGCGAAGCCAAAGCCAGTGATATCGCGAAAGTCGTAAGGCATCCGCGCGGGGTGGTGTATAAAGCTATCGAAGAATTGATAGCCCTTAAACTGGTGGAAAAAATGGAAAAAGAAAAACAAATCGCCCGCTTTCGAGCGGTGCATCCGCGAAATCTAGAGAGTGTTTTGGAAGCCAAAGAAAGAGAACTGACACAGAACAAAAAAATATTTGAAGACCTTTTACCCCAATTGGCTTCGAGCTATAATTTAACCTTGAACAAGCCCGGCGTGAAATTCTACGAAGGCGAGGAAGGATTGGAAAAAGTTCTCTACGACACGCTCACCAGCAAAACAGAAGTTTATTTGATGTTCAACCGCGATGCCATGAGTCAAGAGCCGGCTTTCAAGGAAATCAATGAGGAGTATAAAAAACGCCGCCTGCGCGCCAACGTCAAGAAAAAAATCATCCGCATCGGCGCGCAGCCGGAACTGACTTTCGGCACCGCCGATGATAAATACGACTCGATTACGGAAATAAAATATTTAGAGAAAAACGCCGCACCCTTCAAAACCAACATCCATATTTACGACGGAAAAATTTCCTTTCTTATCATGGATAAAGGGAAAATCATCGCCATCCTCATCGAAGATAGGAATATATTCGAGATAAATAAGTTTTGGTTCGAAACACTCTGGGAGCTTGCCAAAAGCTAAAACTCGTGCTAAAAATAATTAGTCTCAATTCTGAGCAGATTCGTAACAATTAATTTATCAAGTTAACTTTTAACTTTACACTTTTAACTTTTAACTTGAGCGAAGCGAACTATGCCTATCAAAAAATCCGCCAAGAAATATATGCGGGTCACCGAAAGAAAGACTGAAAAGAACCGCAAGATCAAGGGTCAATTCCGGTCAGCTATAAAAGCGACCACGGAAGCAGTCGCCAAGAACGATATCGAAAAAGCCAAAGAATCCTTGAAAAAAGCGCAAATAGCGCTGGACAAAGCGGTTCAAAAAAAGGTCCTTCACAAAAACACCGTCGCCAGAAAGAAGTCGAGACTGAATAAACTCGTTAAAAACCTTGTGAAAAAGTAAGCTTTGAAAAAATAAAAAGCGTTTTCTTCGAAGGAAGCGCTTTTTGTAATTGGTAAATTGTAATTAGTAATTCGGGAAATCCCTTTTTATCCTAATTACCATTTACTAATTACCTCTTACATTTCGGCCACGAATTTATCCAACGCCAACTTCATATCCAATTTCCCCGTCTTTACTCTCACGTCTATATCCAAAAGCGTAGCGTATATTTTCTTTAATTTTTCGAAACTGAAATTCCTCAGTTGCGCCAGGCTTTTTTTGACCACGAACGGATGCAATTTGGAAACGTGGGATATTTCGTAGTCATTGGACATTCCCCGTTCTTTGAAGTCGGCAATTTTCAACAAGTTTCTGAATTGATAAATAAACATTGAAAAAAGATAGAAGGGATCATCGCCTTTTTCCAGATGGTTATGCAAAAGTTTCAAAGCTTCTTTTTTATTGTTCTCTCCAAGAGCGTCCACAGTCGCGAAAATGTTGGCGTCAACGCCGACCCGCACCAAAGTTTCAACGTCTTTTTCGCTGATAGTATCCCCGTTGGAGTAATTTACTAATTTTTGGATTTCCGCATCCAGCGCCATAGTTTCGTTTCCCGCATAGGCCACCAGTTTTTCCAGAGCGGCCTTCAAAATGGATGAGACCGGGTCCAATTCTTTCATCCTTTTCAGTATCCAAGCCTCCAAGCGCGCGCCGGCAAGCTTTTCAAGGTTTTGCTTTTTGCCGGTTTTTTCCAGAAACTTATACAAGGCATTATTTTTTTTGGGCATTTCTTTTTCCCAAAAAACCGCCACCGCGTCTTTGTCTTCTTCAAATTTCTTTATGTCTTTTTTTAAAAATTCCAGCGCGCTTTTTTGCTCTTCCTCGGAGGCTTGCGAAATCAGATTTTTCACGATCAGTAGCCGCTTGGAAGAAAACAAGTTCGACATGCCAAAAACCTCCCTGATTTTTTGGAGGATATTTTTTTCTTCCGACGCGTCAAAAGAAGACAAGCCCGAACCGGACTTGTCGCTTTGCAGATATTTTTGTTTTATTTCGATGACTTTTCGGTGCGTCCGAAAAGAATCATCACCGTATAAGAATATTATCATTTCGACAACTTTTAACTTTTCACTTTGAACTTTTAACTAACTGGTTGGTTCCCACCGCAGACTTTGTCCCGGCTCCAAAATTTCAACCCAGATTTGTCCCGGAACAAATTGCATCTCCTCTCCGGATTCGTCATAGAAAAACAATTTGCTGTCCAGCTTGGAACGGTCTTTTTTCCACGCTCCTTTATATTCCTTACCGTTCAGATAATAGAAAGCGTCGCCGGAATCGCTTGAATCATACCAAGGATCGCCGATTTGCACGTTATTATACCGCCCACTGATAGATTCCGCGCCGGTATTTTTGACCGCTTCCACGTTTTCCCAAGGATCGCTCAAACCCAAAGCTTTATAATCTTTCGTGTTGACGATCTGCTCCGATTCGGCAAACATTACCACCACATTTTTCGGAGCGATTCTTTGGGAATTGTTCCGGTCAGTATCCTGATCTTCTCCCCAAGTTCGAAGATAGGTGTTAGTCGCTTTGTCATAATCATATTCCGCGTCGTACGGCTTGGCGAAAGCCACTCGCAAGTGCCCGCCGCTTGGCCGTTCGCTCTCCGAGGACTCCGCCTGATGAGCGTAGCCGGCAAAACCGCTTTCCATTTTTAAATTCAAGTTTTTCATAGCCGCCAAAACATTCTCTCCCGTAATGTGCCCCGTGTCTTCCATCCGCATTTTACCGCTCACCGGCCAACGGGCGCAATAGTTAGTATTCATGCAATCGATATGGTCAATTATTTTTTTGCCAAGAAGATCCAGCGCGAAATGCGACCCGCCCCAATGGATAAAAAACGCGTCCAGCCCTTTGGCCAGCGCCACATAATCATGGCGGGAGCTTCTGATCGCGCCGATTTCTTTGGGGATATTACACACATAAACGCCCATCAGCCGCGTCACTGACGAAGTATAAGCCGGCATTTCGATCACCATATCGGCTTCAGAAAATCCGGCGGCCGGACGCGCCTGGAGGTCGGACGGCTGCATCACCGCCACCGGACGGCGGTTCCAGTTCTCGCAAGACAAACCGGAAATCGGACTGACCGGACCGGTATTTTCCGTGACTTTCTTTTTTTCCAAATCTATTTTTTTCACTTCCTTCGGAGACCGGAAAAAATAATACGCTCCTCCCGCCAAAGCGATGATCAGAATCGCCAAGATTGTTTTTTGTGTTTTATTCATAAATAATACTCGCGAAAGCCGAGCTGATTATAGCGAATTTGAGCTAATCTCAACCGGAAAAGTTCGCTCCCATTAGCTGCTATTCGCTCTGCTTTAGCGAGTTTTTAATTTTGACACCTCTCGCAAACAAACACACTTCGTTGTCCCAACTTCATCCTTTTTATTATTGTACCACACTTTTTGCATTTCTTCTTTTCTTGATTATACACTTTCATGATTTTTTGAAAACCCCCCGGCGCGCCGTCGGTGTCGCGATAATCACTGTCGGATGTTCCTCGGTATTTTATGGCTTTTTTCAAGACTTTTTTGATATTGCCATAGATGCTTTTTATTTCTTTGGAGTTTAAATCGCCAGCTTTTCGCTCGGGCATTACCCCTGACTCATACAGGATTTCACTCCGATAAATGTTGCCGATGCCGGCAATTAAATTTTGCTCCATAAGCAGAATGCCTATCTTAGCATTGGATTTTTTGGAAATTATTTCTTGAAATTTTTTGAAACTAAACTCCACGCTCATCGCGTCCATTCCCAACGCTTTTATTTCTTTTAAATTACTTATCTTCTCCGTGTCATCCAAAACAATTTTGCCAAACTTCCGCAAATCCGAAAACTCCAACGTTTTTCCGGATTTTAATTTCCAGATATGGTGAATATATTGGTTTACTTTATCTTTGAAGTACGTTTTAGATTTTGAAATTTTAGTTTTTGATTTTTTTGAAAATTGAAAATTGAAAATTGAAAATTTTACCAACAGGTGTCCTGTCATTTTCAAATGAATATACAAAGTTTTCCCGCCTGAAAGATCAATAAATATATTTTTTCCAATCCTCCGCGCTTCCAAAACTTTCCGGCCAATTATCTTTTTTGTAAATTCATCCGCGCTTTTGCCTTTTATCGTTTTTTCCCAGTCAGTCCAAAAACCAACGATTGTATCGCCTTTGATTTTTCGATTCAGATCGTTGATTATTGTTTGGACTTCAGGAAGTTCCGGCATAAAAATTATTTTTCTAAACTCATCATAATATTTTTTCTAATCTTCGACATTCCCTGTTCATTCACGCCAAGTTCTTTTACGCTGCGGGTATTTTTCAAAAGCGCGATAAATTCTTCATTGAATTGGGAAAAGCTAAATTTGCTAATCAGTTCCAGATATTTTTTCCAATCGAATTCCGGCAAAATCGCGAGACTCATAATATCCAGCTCGTCTTTTTGCCCTTTGGCTGAGCCTCGACGATTATGCCAGGCAAAAAGCTTCATAAGAAACAGAATTTCTAGAGCAGGAACAATAAAGCCCTCCTTGCCGACTGTAAATTTTTTTATTTCTTCAACCTCTATGCCGACACGGGAGAAATAAGGAAGATAAATATCCACGTCAAAGTGCCCGGCATTGATTTCATATTTATTCAATCTCTCGTTCTTTAAAACCTCGTCCGTCTCTTTTATTTTAGCCAAAACATCATAGTCGATAATTATGTCGATATCTTTGGATTTCAAACTCTTAGAATAAAGGTAAACTGCCCAGCCGCCGATGAGAATAAAATCGTATTTTTTGCGCATGCTTTGCAAATACGTAAAACTTTCCCGAGTGATAAGGTCATTATAAAATTCCATAGGTTATAAAAAAAGTTTATTTTTTAGGGCATTCAAAAAATCTTTAGCGTACCAATCTCCCATATTCCAAAAGTCAACGAAAGACTGGACATCCGGCGCTATACTTCCGAATTGTCTTAATCGCGAATCGCTTTTCAGAATAAACAAGTTGGCTTCGCCTTTTTTCTCGGGGAAACGCTTTTTGATTTCTTCCAGCTTATCTTCTTCGGCGTAAACATAAACTTTGGCATAATCCGCCGGCGCGTCTTTATATTTCAAAACATAAGCGCTATAGCCGCCAAAGATTATTCCCTCCGGCATCCGGCCTTCAATCTTTTGCGCCGACTCCAAAACGTTGGTTTTGTAAATTATGTCTTTTGGCAAGTTCCTTTGCGTCGCCCAGATATATAAAAACTTCTCTGCATCGATCACAGAAAAGTTCCGTCCGGTAACTCTGACCGCTCCGCTAGTCCGCGGAATTTTAAGCGCGTTAAAAACCGTACTCAAAGACACCCCCAGCTTTTCCGCCAATCCAGCTTGGGTAAAATCAAATTTTTTCCTTTCTAACGAATTAATTAGACTTTCCCGCCAAATAAGCTCTTTTTTAGTCATTACTTTCGATTTTTGATAGTATATTATAGCTTCATTTCTATTATATTCGAAAGATATGATTTTGTCAAGGCACTGCAATTATTCCGCAAAAAAGACGCGACAAATCGCGTCTCTACAAAACATTCGCTCTTATTCGCTTTCATTCGCTCTGCTTTCGCGAGTTCTAAACCTCTCCCCAATTATCCCCTGTCTTCACATCCACTACTAACGGAACACTGAGTTTGTAAACCGATTTCATAATTTCTTTCACTTTTCTTGCGATTTCTTCCGCGATGTCTTCCTTTACTTCCAAAATAATTTCATCATGCACTTGCAAAATCATCCGCGCATTCGTACGCATTCGCTCATCATTCGTAATAAATTTGTACACCTCAATCATCGCCAGTTTCACGATATCCGCTGACATACCCTGGATCGGCATATTAATTGCCATTCTTTCAGCCGCCCCAGCTACCTGAAAGTTGGGCGAATTTATCTCCGGAATGTAACGGCGGCGCCCCATTTCTGTTTCGACATATCCCAATTTCCGCGCTGATTCCTTGGTACTCTTCATAAAATCCGCCACCCCCGGAAATTTCTCGAAATATTCGTCGATAAATTTCTTGGCCTGATCGCGATCAATTCCAGCCCCCTGGGAAAAACCAAACACGCTCATGCCATAGATCACTCCAAAATTCAAAGCTTTGGCGTTGCGGCGCATTTTGTCCGTCACTTGGCTCATCGTGACGCCATTGATGAGAGCAGCCGTCGCCCGGTGGATATCTTCACCTTGGTAAAAAAGCTCCTTAAGTTTTTTATCATCTGAGACGTGCGCCATAACACGAAGGTCTATCTGCGAATAGTCCGCCGCCACCAAACACCATCCCTTTTCAGCTTCAAAAGCCACCCGCAAGAGTTGGCCAAGATCAGTCCGAATGGGAATATTTTGCAAATTCGGATCAGATGAAGAAAGCCGTCCGGTCGCTGTTACCGCTTGGTTGAAAGTGGTGTGAATCCGGGAATTTTTGTCTACCAAAAGAGGCAAGGCGTCGAGATAAGTGGTTTTCAACTTGAAAATTTCTCGATATTCCTCGATTTTCTCGATAATTTTATGCTCTTTCTTTAATTTCTCCAGTTCCGTGGAAGCCGTGGAATATCCAGTTTTGCCTTTTTTAATATTTTGAGTCGGCAATTTAAGTTTCTCAAAAAGTATCTCTGTCAACTGTTTTGGAGAATTGATGTTAAATTCGATTCCCGCCGCGTCGTATATGCCTTTTTCCAGATTTTTTATCCGCGCCGTTATCTTTTCCGAAATGCCGGCAAAAATAACTTTGTTGAGTTTGACACCGTGCATTTCCATACTTGCCAGAATCGGCGCCAGCGGCATTTCCAACTCTCGAAAAACCTCCCGCAAATTATTTTTATTGCTTTGCTCCGCGCTTATCGCCTCGATTTTGGACTGATGGGCGCTTTTCAGTTTCAAAATATAGTCGGCCAATTGGCAATATTTCTGCGCCGTTTCCTCTGACGATTCAATATTTAGACCTAACTGGCCGGTTTTCTTTTCTTCGGTAATTTCTTCGCCCAGCTCGGATAGCACCAAATTGGAAAACTCGATTTTTCCGCCCGGATTCAAAACATAAGCCGAAAGCAAAACATCGAAATCCATTCCTTGAAGGTTAATGTTATTATTTTTCAAAACTTCTGAATCGTATTTCAAGTCATATCCGATTTTCTTAATATTTTCGTCTTCCAATATTATTTTCAGCTTTTCAAGATTATTTTCCGAGTACTCCAAATAACTCGCCCTTCCGGTTTTCCAACTGATGGCAACACCCTGAAGAACGCTGTTATAATATTTATTTCCCGTAGTTTTCAGCTTTATGGCAATTTCTTTTTGTTCTTCTAATAATGTGACAAAATCACCCAACTTTTCCGAATTTATATATTCGTATTTGAAGTCTTTAATGCCTTCTGTTTTTTGTACTTTTGTACTTTTGTAATCATTTTGTAATTTTGTAGAGCCACCTGGCAAACGTTTAATTAGCGAAAAAAAGTTTAACTCCTTAAAAAGTTCCACCAGCTTCTCCCGGTCAAAATCAAGGACTAACGCTTTTTCAATATCAAATTCAACCGGAACGTTTGTCCGGATAGTCGCCAGGTTTTTGCTTTGGATTGCCATCGCTTTGTCCCGCTCCAGTTTATCCTTCACCGCGCCCTTGATTTCATTGATATTCTGATAAACTCCTTCTAGAGTTTCGTATTTTTTCAAAAGTTCTGTGGCCGTTTTTTCCCCGATGCCTTTTACGCCTGGAATATTATCCGACGCGTCGCCGCGAAGACCCTTATAATCGATCATCTGCTCCGGCGCAAGGCCATAACGCTCTTTCACAGCGTCTTCATTATAAATAACTGAATCCGTGAGACCGCGGCGCATAGTATAAACCTGGGTTTTTGGACTCACGAGTTGAAGAGTATCTAAATCTCCCGTCACAATTATATTTTCAATTTCCGGATTATTTTTTTCAATATTTTTGACAATCGTCCCAATTACATCATCCGCTTCAAACCCTTCTTTTTCCAGAATCGGAATGCCCATCGCCCGCGTCACTTCTTTCACTCGCGGAATCTGGTCGTACAGTTCCTGATCCGCTTTCACTCTTGTCGCCTTATATTCCTTGAATTCAATATGGCGAAAAGTCGGTCCAGCCAAATCAAAAGTCGCAATTATATAGTCCGGTTTAAACTTATCAATCACGCTTAAAATCGTGGACGTAAACCCATAAACCGCGTTCAAAAGCTCGCCCTTTTTATTGGTAAGCGGCGGGAGAGCATGATACGCCCGATGAATAATGGCGTTGCCATCGATAAGAATCAATTTTTTAGGATTATTTCTCATACTTCAATTATACTGCAAAAGAATTGAAAAAAACAGCCACTTTTAGGCTGTTAAAAATTCCGAGCACTCTTCTACAACTTATTTTTAATTTCTTCCCAAGTTACTCCACTGTATTTTTCAATTTCTTTCAACAGATAATATAAAACGTCTTTTCTTAAATCCGACTGGATAGTGACCGATTTTTGACTTGCTGGCCAGGTCGCCTTGCAATGACTTCCATCTCCGCCGCTCGCGTCTATTTCAAAACCGCAACGAATCAATGCTTTTATGAATCTCTTTCTTTTAATATTTCCCGGGAGCTGGCTACGCGAGGGCATACTCTTTTTGTTGTTCGTTAAAATTTTTTATATGCGCCTCCTTGGCGTATGAAGAAGGGATTTCGAAAGAAGTAAGAATGGCATCCTTTATGTTTTTATCCAATTCTTTCAAGTTTTTTCCCGACGTAACTATAGAACCAAATTTAAAATCCTTGCTGACACCGACAATAGCATCCCCCTCCTTTATAAAGTCAAAATGAATCGGGCCATAAAGCCTAAAATACCTGTTTATTTCAACAAGTCCCTGCGGCACAAAATCTTTTCCGCAAATCGCTTTTAACAAATAATCCTTGGCTTTTTTTGTAAATGGCATATATTTTAACGTTATTTACACTATTCTAATACCATCCGGATTTATGTTTATATCAGTTTTTACAAGAAATGTCAAACGCTAATTGCATTATAGCATACTTTAACGCTTTTTATTTTTCCAACATCTCCACACTTTTTATCACCACGTCTTCCACCGGCCGATCGTTGGGACCGGTCTGGACGTTTTCGATTTTGAGCGCCGTATCGAGACCGGTTACTACGCTTCCGAAAACTGTGTAACTAGGCGGAAGGGGCGCTTCGGGGCTGGCGGTTACGATAAAAAACTGCGAACCATTGGTGTTGGAGCCGGAATTGGCCATCGCCAGTGTCCCCTGGAGATATTTTTCCGTGCCTTTGAGTTCATCGTTGAATTTGTATCCCGGTCCGCCGGTTCCCCATTGATTCTTCATCGCTTCGTCCTTTGACAATGGATCGCCTCCTTGAATCATAAAGCCTTTGATCACTCGGTGAAATTTTGTTCCGTCATAAAATTTACTCTGGGAAAGTTTCAAAAAGTTTTCCACAGTCTTTGGCGCGGAATCAGCAGAGAACTTAACCTTGATATCTCCCAAACTGGTTTTGATAACCGCCGCCGTATATTTTTTAGCTAAATCTCCGCTATTATTAGAAGTATCCCGATTTGTATTCATATCATTTTCGCCTAAGGCGCTGTTTAACTTATTATTTTCCTTGTCTGCTGAATCCTCAATATTCTTTTGCATATTATTTTTCAAACCTACCATATCCGGCAGATACCCTCCCGGGTCTTCTACGGGGTTTGGTATTTTATTAGGATCCTTAAGCGATTCGTTTTTACTCCCGCAACCGGAAAAGATAATTACAAAAGTAACTACTAAAAATAAAAGCGTTGTCTTTTGAATTTGGTTATTTGACATTTTATTAGAAATTAGGTGAATTAGAAATTGGGTGAATTTCCAAATGTGATTCTTCTCTCATTCTCTCCTATCCACTCAAACCTCACCCACAAACTATTTTCCGGTATTATATCACAAATCCTCTCCGCCCACTCGACTATTATAACATTATTTTTGTCCGCCACAATTTCCTCCCAACCCAAACCCAGCATATCCTCGCCATCCACTCTGTAGGCATCAACGTGGTAGATGTTTTGGATTTTGGATTTTGTGATTTGTTTGTAATTTGTAATTTGTAATTTGTAATTTGTAATTTCCCACTTGTATTCTTTCATAATCAAAAAAGTTGGACTCATATATGGTCCTTTGACCCCCAGTCCCTTCAAAAGCCCTTGCGTAAAGGTCGTTTTCCCCGCGCCCAAATCACCGGAAAGGCAAACAACCTCTCCACCTTTCAATTCCGATGCCAAAATCTCCCCCAGCTTCCGCGTTTGCTCCGAATTATTGGTAACAAAAATATTTTCCATATATACATACTATTCGTAATTTGTATATTCGTAAAGATTGCCGATTGTTTGACAATATAGCAATCCATCTGCTACTTTATACAACTAACTTGGAATTTCCCAAAACTTTTAACTTTTATTTTTTTCCACCCAAGGCGGATCCGCCTTTGGCGGAAACTTTTAACTATTCCATGTCTTTATCTCCCAACGAACAATTTAGAAAGTTTCTGGAGGATTCCAAAAATATCCTTTTGCTTCTTACTGAAAACCCGACGGCTGACGCTGTCGGATCCGCTTGGGCGCTCTACTTCTTCTTGGAAAAAAAAGGAATTATTCCCTCCATCGCTTTTTCCAACCATCTTTCTTCCAAATTTGATTTTCTGCCGCGCCCCAAAAGAATCCTGGAAGAAGTTTCCGGTGCTAGAGACTTTGTTTTATCCTTTGATATCAGCCGCAACAAAATCATCGGCATCAAACAAGAAGAAAAAGACAATAAATTCAATATCTATCTGACTCCGGAACACGGATCCGTTGACCCGCGGGATTTTTCTTTCATCCCGGCCAAATTCAAATACGACCTCATAATCGTCATCGGCAGTTCCGATCTGGAAAAACTGGGAAGTATCTACGCGGACAACACCGACCTCTTTTTTGAAGTGCCGATTGTCAACATTGACCACAAAAGCGACAACGACCATTTCGGACAAATCAATCTGGTTGATGTCACCGCTTCTTCCTGTTCGGAAATTTTGGCCGAGTCCTTAAAGAGTATCGATGCCAGCCTTATTGACGAAAACATCGCCACTGCCCTACTAACGGGCATTATCGGCGCCACGGACAGTTTTCAAAAGAAAAACACCACCCCTAAATCATTGGCCATCTCAGCGGAACTGATGGACAAGAGCGCTGACCAGCAAACTATTGTCCGCTGGCTCTATAAAACCCAGCCGCTCCACATTCTCAAACTTTGGGGGAGAACGATGGCCAAGCTCAAGTCCGAAAACGATTCCCCTATCATCTGGTCCGAACTCACCGTTGAGGATTTCGTCCAAAGCCGGTCAAAAACCGAGGATCTGCCTTTGATTTTGGAGAAATTGCAGGAAAACTATTCCGATGGCAAAATATTTATGACTCTTCACAAAGAAACTCCGCAAACTTCAGTGGCGCTTATCCGAACAGCCGATCCGGAACTGGCCAAAAAAATATATCTGGCGCTGGGCGGAGAAATCCGGCACGGGTATTTGAAAATCAAAGTTGAAAATGAAAATATGAGCGAAGTGGGAAGGGCGATTGTGGAAAAAATCCACAATTTACGAACTACGAAATGAGCGAAATACGAAATAGCAAGATAAATAATTCTTAATAATAACTTGAAACACTGCGAAACAGACCCCTCTCTGTTTTTTTTGTTTTCATTATGATAAAATAACAGCAAAGATTTCTACTTTCGTATTTCGCTCATTTCGTAGTTCGTAAAGCATTATGATTAAAATCCTCAAAAACAAAACTAACGCTCCCATTGTCACCCAAAAAGAGGATAGCGATGCCGCGGCGCAAAAAGTGCTTTCGCGCATGCGCCATAAATCCGAAGAAGAACAAGCTTCCGCTTTTGCCGCCGAAATCGGTTTTTCTTACATCGACACCAACCTATTCCCCGTCAGCACCGAATCAATCCGCATCCTTGCGGAAGAAGAAGCCAAAAAGTTTAACATGGCCGTCATCCAAAAAACCGGAAAAAATATCACCTTGGTTTCAACTGATCCGACCAACGCTGATTCTCATGAATTTTTAGAAAGTCTCAAAAGCGGGAAGGGTTGGAACATAAAAGTTTTTGTCGTTTCCCGTTTTAATTTGGAACGGATTTTCGAAAAATACAAGCAAATCATTTTTGTCGATATCTTGGACCAAATGAGCCTGCACCTCTCGGGAGAAGAGCTTCAAAAATTCGAGGACGAAATGAAAGACCTCATCACCTTAAAACAAAGAATCAATGAACTTCCCACCACCCAGGTTTTGAATATTATGATGGCCGGCGCCTACAAACTCGGGGCTTCCGACGTCCATATCGAACCGCAGGAAAACCAAATCCGCCTGCGCTACCGCATTGACGGCGTGCTCCAAGACGTAGCCTTTTTGCCGCTTAACGTCTTCAAAAGCATTCTTTCCCGCATCAAGCTGATGAGCGGAATGAAAATAAACATCCGCGATATCGCCCAAGACGGCACCTTTGAAATTAAATTGCCGGGAGACAAGGGAGAAAAAAAAGTGGAAACGCGCGTTTCCGTCATTCCGGGAAATTTCGGCGAGTCCATCGTGATTCGATTGCTTGATCCGGATTCTATCAAAGTGGATGTCGATAGTTTGGGGCTTCGCGGCTTGGCTTATGAAGAATTGCAAAAACAAACCAGCGCGCCCAACGGAATGATTCTTACTACCGGTCCGACCGGAAGCGGAAAAACCACCACGCTGTATTCCATCATCAACAAGCTCAATACGCCGGATAAAAAAATAATCACCATTGAAGATCCGATCGAGTACGAACTCTCCGGCATTTCCCAAACCCAGATAGAAAAAAAACGCGGCTACACTTTCGCCACGGGTCTCCGCGCTATCGTCCGCCAGGATCCGGACATCATCCTGGTCGGGGAAATCCGGGATGACGAAACCGCCGACATCGCCGTCAACTCCGCCCTTACCGGCCATCTGGTGCTTTCCACGCTCCACACCAACAGCGCCGTCGGTTCCATTCCGCGCCTAATTGAAATGGGAATAAAACCTTCTCTCATCTCGCCTTCAGTCAACGCCCTTATCGCCCAACGGCTGGTGCGAAAACTTTGCGATTGCAAAGAGGAATATATTCCCGCCCAAGTCTCCATCGACTCTATTCAAAAAATACTATCTATTATCTCCCCCCGATCGAAAGTGGAAGTGCCGAAGAACATCACCAAACTCTACCGCCCCAAAGGCTGTCCGAAATGCAACGGTCTGGGATACAAGGGACGAATCGGAATTTTTGAAATTCTCACAATCAATGAAGAAATAGAAAAACTGATTATGGATATGGCCAGTGAAACGGAGCTAACCATAACCGCGCTGGAATCGGGAATGATTACTATGCTCCAAGACGGCATCTTGAAAGCGGTCAGCGGCGTCACTTCCATCGATGAAGTCAAAAGAGTAACCGGCGAAGGGGATTTTCTGGAAGAGATTTATGAAAAACTGATGGCCGCCACTCTTGGCCGTTCGGTTATCGTCGCGCCGGAACACTACCAAGCCGCCCAAACCCATATCCAAAACTTCCAAGATTTTCAAAAACTCATTTCCTCAACCAAGACAACCGAGATCGCCAAAATAATTTTCGCCGCGGCCGTTATTTTGGGAACCGGAGACATCCACGTCGAACCGGGAGAAAAAGATATCCAAATCCGCTTTCGCATCGACGGCATCTTGCAAACCGCGGCTGTCATCGCCAAAACGGAATATCCGGCTTTTCTGGGCGAAATAAAACTCCTTTCCGGAGTAAAAACGGAAGTGCGCCAAGGCGTCATCGACAGCCGGTTTAATATTAAATTTGATGAAAAAATAAAAGACGTCGCGGAAAGATCCATTGACGTGCGCGTTTCCATAATTTTGGGCGGTTACGGCGAAACAGTGGTTTTACGCCTCTTGTCCAAGGCCAATTTGGAATACGATCTCAAAAAGCTTGGCATCCGCCAGGAAAATTTAGACAAGATTATGCGTCAAATCGGAAAACCCAACGGCGTCATTCTCAACACCGGTCCAACCGGCAGCGGGAAAACCACCACGCTCTATTCCATTCTCCAGCATCTCAACAAACCGGAAGTAAAAATTATCACCGTGGAAGATCCGATCGAATACCAGATGGAAGGAATCTTGCAAACTCCCGTCAATGACGCCGGCGGCTACACTTTCGCAACCGCCTTGCGCCAGCTTCTCCGCCAAAACCCGGACATAATGATGATCGGAGAAATCCGCGACAATGATACCGCCGTGGCGGCAGTGCAGGCGGCGCTCACCGGCCATCTGGTGCTTTCCACTATCCACACCAACAACGCCGCCGGAGCAGTGGCTCGAATGGAAAACATGGGAGTGACTCCCGCCGATATCGCCACCGCCGTCAACGCTTTCATTGCTCAAAGATTGGTGCGGCGGCTTTGCGATTGCAAACAAATATCCGCGCCAACGAACATAGAAAAAGAAAAAATTTCCGAAGTTTTGAAAACTATTTCGCCTAAATCCGGCGTAAAAATCCCGGAAATTAAAGAGATTTACAAGCCCAAAGGCTGCGATAAATGCAACGGACTGGGATACAAAGGACGGATGACCGTCAGCGAAGTTTTTGAAATCACTCGTGAAATCCAAGAGCTCATCACCCGAGGCGCCATCACCAACGAACTTCAAGACAAAGCCATGGAGCTCGGCATGCTCACCATGACCCAAGACGGCGTCCTTCGCGTCATTTCCGGCGAAACGACGCTGGAGGAAGTGGAACGCGTTACCGATTTGTAATTTTTGCCCCCTCTCCCGTAATCGGGAGAGGGCTGGGGAGAGGGCACACTCGCAAAGACTGCTTCGAGCCCTCTCTGTCCCGAGTACGCGACATCTCTCCCGAGTACGGGAGAGAAGGAAAATGAAAATGACAAATTAAAAAAGGCGCCGGATCACTCATCCCAAACGCCCTTCCCCGACAAAAGTCCTACTTCTCACAAATTTTCCTCAAAATCTCGCCGCCCTCTTCTTCCCATTCTTGCATAGCCAACAGAAGTCTGTCCTGGCATTTGCTACACTGATCAATATGAGTGCCAAACTCAGCAAGAAACTCAGCGTCTTCATCATTTATCGGGGCGCCGAGCTCCTCGCATTTTTTCAGAGCAGCGATGTTTTTGATAAGAAAATCGTTTGGATGAAAATCTGGACAGCCCATCTCCTCCTCCTCATTAAAGAAAGTAAAATTTCTCTCTTCACGTGAAATCAGTATAATCACGTGAGAACCTGCCTGCCGGCAGGCAGGTTTGTGGTTCAGACATGCACTAATTTGCAGGCAAAAATCCCAAACTAGGAGCCTGGGAAAAGAAACAAAATCGAGGAATAGCGCAGCGCGAACCGCCCTACCCATATCTTGAAAAGAGTTTCCGTATTGACGGGAAAAGATAGAACCCACCAATTGCCTGCAATTTACTGCTAGCCACCAAAAACCGCTTGATTGCGATTTTTAGATGACTTTGGAGTGTAGCATAGTTTGTGGAGTTTGTCAAACGATGCTAGGATAGCGATACCAATCTACGAATTACATACGAATGACACGAATAACTTTTCGTAGCATTCGTATGCAATTCGTGTCATTCGTATCGCCATTATTATGATAACTAATTCTCAAGAACAACCCGAAGACCTGTCTTTTGATTTGACTCTTCGCCCTCAATCCTTCGACGAATACGTCGGGCAAGTTAAGGTTAAGAAAAATCTGGATATTTTGATCCAAGCGGCCAAGCACCGCGAAGAGACTATTGAGCACGTTTTGCTCTATGGGCCGGCGGGACTGGGGAAAACAACCCTTGCCAATATCATCGCCAAAGAAATGGGAGTGAATATCAAGACCACTTCCGGTCCGGCCATCGAGCGAGTCGGTGATTTCGGCTCCATCCTCACCAACCTTTCCGACGGCGACATTCTTTTTATCGACGAAATCCACCGTTTGAATAAATCCATCGAAGAAATCCTTTATCCGGCTATGGAAGACTATAAGCTGGACATCATCATTGGCAAAGGTCCATCAGCCAGAACCATCCAGTTGGATCTTCCTAAATTCACCCTCATCGGCGCGACCACCAAACTCGGCTCGATATCAAACCCCTTAAGAAACCGCTTCGGCGCCATCCACCGCTTGGAATTTTATGAAAACTCAGAAATAGAAAAAATAATCGAGCGCTCCGCCAGAATCCTCAACGTCGACATCCAGCCGACCGGACGCCAAAAAATCGCTTCCTGCGCCCGCTGTACTCCGCGCGTCGCCAACCGGCTTTTGAAACGCGTCCGGGATTTCGCCCAGATCAAAAATCACAAAATAGTTGACAGCGCCGTGGCGACTGAAGCGCTGGAGATGATCGATGTTGATCCGATCGGGCTGGAACCGGCCGACAAGCACATCCTGAGAACTATCATTGAAAAATTCGGCGGAGGACCGGTGGGACTCGGCACCATCGCCGCCGCCACTTCCGAAGAAGTCAAGACCATCGAAGACGTCTATGAGCCGTATCTCATCCAAATAGGCTTTTTGGCCAGAACCCCCCGCGGAAGAATCGCCACCCAATCGGCTTACGGGCATTTGGGGATAGAATATAACAATAAAGAAAGCAGATTGTTTTAGGTAAACACGATAATTTCTAAGATATGGCTAAATTACAAATTCAAAATTACAAATCCCAAATAAATCCAAAATACAAAATCTCAAATTCAAAACGTTTTGAATTTTGATTTTTGAAAATTGTAATTTATTTGGAATTTGGTGCTTGTGATTTGGGATTTTTTTGGTTATTGTATCTTGTATCTTGACTATTAACTGCTCAAAATAAACATTTTATGATCTACCTAGTTCTTTCCCTCTACGCCGTCATCCTACTGGGTTTCGTCCTAACCTATTTTTTCGTCATCTACCATCTGGCCAAATATTCCATCAACAAAAAACTGAGCGCCATAATGCTGGCGGTTTTCATCGTCATTTCCACCCTGCTTATCTTTTCCAATATCCTGCTGTTCTTCGCCGTTGACTGGGAACAGCTTATTGAAAACTTAAACATAATTTAGTTATATGGAAAATTTCACCCGCTTTCATTTCGCCGGACAAAAAGACGGAGAACAAATCCTGAAAGTCATCCATCGGCACTGGTTTGATATTTTGGTCCAGTTTTTTATCGTCCTGGGTATGCTTCTCGTCTTTTTCCTCAGCGTTATCTATCTGCCCCTTATTTTCCCCGCTCTCCGGGAATCGCTGGGGCAAATGCTTTTCATGTTCCTGGAAAACCTGTTTTTCATTCTTACCTGGTTCACCTTTTTTCTTATCTGGATCGACTACTATTTCGATGTCTGGATCGTCACCGACCAGCGAATTGTCAATATCGAACAGAAAGGTCTTTTCGCTCGCGTCGTTTCCGAATTGGAATTGGAGAATATCCAAGATATCACCACCGATGTCAAAGGCGTTATTCCCACTTTTCTTAATTACGGCAATCTCTACGTCCAAACCGCCGCCGAAATGGAAAGATTCGTTTTTCGCAACATTCCCGATCCCTACTCCGTCAAAGATATGATTATGAATTTGCAAAAAAGCGCCGAGAACAAAGAGGAAAACGAATTCGGCGAAATGCTCAAGAAAAAAATCCACCACGAAGAAGTTTAAGAGAATGAATTTGGGTGAAAAATAAAAACAAAACTTGGTTTTTTGTTTTTAGGTTGATATTCGCGCTGCCGATTTTGATATTGGCGGTTTTTTGTTTTGGAAAATTATCCTTAGCGAAAGAATCTTCCATAGAGGAACACTACAAAGATATTATAATAACAGAAATAATGTATGACCCGAAGGAATCCGATACAGGACAAACCGATTGGATTGAGCTATACAACAAAAGTAATGAAAGCGTTTTTTTATCAGAATACAGCTTTGGGATCAATGATGATTATAATCTGGAAATAAATGATACTGGAGAATATTACCTACACTGCCACCAATTGGACCAAACTGTAACAATACCTCCTCAAAAATATGCCATCCTTGTTAATAACGATACCTTTTTTCATAACAAATACGGATTCCATCCTGAAATAAGCGCTTACGATACTACTCTCGGTCTGGCTTCAAAAGAGGACTTTATTCGTTTAAGCTACAATAAATGCAAAACATTTTTTGCTGAGGTCAAATACGAAAAATCATTTGGAGGATCAAATAATGGAAAAACTATTGAAAAGAAAGAGCTAAATAATACCTACACTGAATCAGCTTGGCAAGAAAGCTGTATTGAAGGCGGCACGCCTGGAAAAGAAACTTCTGATTGTGAAGATGATGATGAGGAAGATGATGAAAACAAGGACGAAGACGAAGAACCGGATTACACCGGAAAAGTAAAAATAAACGAAATTCTTCCCTCGCCTCAAACCGGCGAAAAGGAATTTATCGAGTTCTTGAATTTGAGCGGCGAAAAAATCGACATCTCCGGTTGGTATATTTTAGACGAAAAAAACAATAAAAAAATTCTAGCCGAAGAAAAAACCGAAATAGAAAAATATTTCCATAAATACGACAGTTTTTCGTTGAATTCAGATGGCGATACCATTTTTCTATACGATAAAAACGGGGAAATCATCGATCAACAAAATTATGACAAAGCTAAATCAAAATATTCCTACGCATTCGACGGCTCTGTCTGGCGTTGGACGTCAAAACTGACTCCGGGAGAGGAAAACCAATTCGACCCGATTCTTTCCGGCCACATTAAAAAGGATAAAAACATTTACGCTAATGTTTATGCCAATTTCGAAGCGGATGATGTTCACGAGAGCGCCAAGAAGTTCACTTGGAATTTTGGCGACGGACACAAAAGCTATTTGAAAATTACTCGCCATAAATATGAAAAAACCGGCAAATACCAGGCCAGCTTGAAAATCATCGGCGACGGCGAAGACGCCGTATATGATTTCGAAGTCGAGGTGAAAAAATACCCCCAGCCGAAAGTGAGGATAAAAAGCGTTTCCCCCAATCCCAAGGGCAATGACACGGAAAGCGAATATATCACGTTGGAAAACAAAACCAAGAAGAAAATTAATCTCAAAAACTGGAGCATCGCCACCGGCTGGGAAAGTTTAGTGAACCACCCGATCCGAGAAGATTTTGAAATCAAAGCCGGGAAAACCAAAAAGCTCACGCGAGACATTTGCGCCTTCACCCTTGCCAACGTCAAAACAAAAATCGAACTGCGCTCCCCCGACGGAAAAATCGTGCAAAGTTTGAAATATGACAAGAAAAAAGAAAAACTGGAAGAAGGCGAGCTTTATGAGAAAACCGAAGACGGCTGGGGATGGATTAAAACACAGAGCGACACAGAAAAAGAGACGTCAAATGATACGAAAGATAAACAAAGCAATACAAACAATAGCGCGGAAACAGAAATCAATATCGCTCCCGAAGAGTTGCAGGCGGCCATTGGCAAATACACTCCCTTTGGCGATTGGGAAGGAAAAATAAAAAGTAGGAACAATTTAGTAGGCTACGGAACAACTATAAAACTCGCCGGCGTGGTTTCCGCCGGCCAACCCCGCGTTCTCGGCGCGTCCGTCGTAAAGCAATACGAAAATCATTACGCTTTCACCGCGCACGTTTCCCAAAAACATTGGGCAACAGCTTTATTCGACAGCTTTTGGACAAAAATAAATTCCGGGATGAACCGGATTATGAATAAACTTTAATTTTAGAAAATCCTACTTCATTAAACTGAACTCAATCAGCTTTTTTTTAACTTCTTCGTCCGGGACTTCAAAACCCTTCAAATACTCGACTTCTTCGGAATAGTTAATATCGTCAAAATAAGTTAACTGCGAGCGGATTATTTTTTCATTGAACTCCGAACCAAAAAGCTGTTTGGTTCTTTTAATAATGTTACCGATGCCGTGATACTCTTCCATTATGAAATAGAGATCGATATAATCCTTCCACTTGGCTCGGCGGCCCAAAGCAAAAGCTTTCATAGCCGCAAGTGTTAGAAGATCCGGCATTCTCACGATATCCTCAAACTTCTTTGAAAAATCAAGCGGATACGGATAGTGAAAAAAAGTGAATTGTACGCCATTGATATGGAAAGTATATTGCCCTTCTTCATCTTTAAATACCTTTTCCATAATTTTTGACTTCGAAATTTTCGCTTTGATATAAGCGTTGTTGAAAGGCTTATTGGAAAATAAATCAAAATCAATGGATCGCCGGTGTCCAATCTGAAGAGCGATAGCCGTCCCGCCGACCAAGCCGAAATTTCTTGAAAACGATTTCACTGTTCCCAACAGCTTTTGTTGTTCATCGGTCAAAACTTCTTTATGCATATTTGGCGAAATACAGCTTGAAATAATTTATTATTTTCTTGTCATAATTTACTCTGGGACGATTAGTATCCTTTTCAAAAATCTCCGCTATTTTTTCTATGCCCATAAGCTTTTCCAGTTTTTGCACGTCATCCCAATCGCCCAAATTCAAAACCGCCTCAACCAAAGATTCGTCCGAAACTTTAGTCGGGTCTTTGACGTACCAAAACAGATAGTTCCTTTCCAAAATGAATTTTTCGCGTTTGGTCATAGCTGTATTTTAGCATATTTTCGGGGAAAGATAAAGAGGTATATGTTTACAAAACTAAGCTATACACAGCTATCCGGCTTGCCGCAAAGCCGTGTTGGACAGTATTTGCAAAGAGTGTTATAATAACACCGTAATTTCTAATTGCAAAAAAATGGAAACCAACAAAGGAGAAATTATAATTTACCGCGCCAAAAACGGCCAGACAAAACTTGAAGTCAATCTTCGGGACGAAACCGTTTGGTTGACGCAAGAGCACATTGCCAAGCTCTTTGGAACAAAGAGGCCGGCAATTACAAAACATCTGAATAATATCTATAAAAGTGCTGAATTAAGCGAAAATTCAACGTGTTCCATTTTGGAACATATACCCCCTAGCAGCAAGAGATTTTATCAAACAAAATATTACAACCTAGATGCCATTATATCAGTCGGCTACAGAATCAATTCCCAAAGAGCTACCCAATTCCGCATCTGGGCAACCAAAACTTTGCACGACCACCTTATCAAAGGCTACACAATCAACGAGAAAAGACTCAAACAAAGAGATATGAAATTGCAGGAATTGGAACAAGTGATAAAACTGTTTAGGGACACCAAGGAAAGCAGGCTGCTTAGTCAAAGCGAAGCGGACGGTCTTTTGCAGGTGATTACGGATTACGCCAATTCGTGGATATTACTGCAAAAATATGACGAAGAAAAAATTTCCATCAAGAAAAAAACAGCCAAAGAAAAAAGCATTTTGGATTATACCAAAGCCAAAGATGCCATCTCTCAACTGAAGAACAACTTGCTAAAGAAAAAAGAAGCCACGGAAATTTTCGGACAAGAGCGCAACCACGGTTTGGAAGCGATTTTGGGCAATCTCAACCAGTCCTTTGGCGGGAAAGCACTCTACCCGAGCATCGAGCAAAAAGCGGCGCATCTCCTCTATTTCGTCATCAAGGATCATCCATTTGTCGACGGCAACAAGCGCGTCGGTTCGTTCTTGTTTATTGCTTATCTCGCCCAAAACAAATATCTCTTGAACAAAAACGGCGAAAAGAAAATCAATGACAACGCCCTCGTGGCGCTCGCTCTCCTCGTCGCCCAAAGCCATCCCAAAGAAAAAGAGTTGATGGTCGCGCTGGTGACGAATTTGCTGTAACTTTTACCTTGAGCTTTTTTCTTGAATTTATCAACTCAAAATGCTAGAATGCGAATAGTCGCGAATATTAAGACAAATCAATTCGCATAAATTCGTTTTATAATTCGTAACTTATTCGCATATAGATGTCTGGTCACTCTCATTGGGCGGGAATAAAACAGAGAAAAGGAATCAATGATGCCAAACGCGCCAAAATTTTTACGCGCCTGGCCAAACCCATTACCATTGCGGCGCGAGAAGGCGGAGGGAACCCGGATACGAATTTCAAACTGCGGATGGCAATAGACAAAGCGCGGGAATTTAATATGCCCAAAGAAAACATTGAGAGAGCCATAAAACGAGGCACGGGAGAGCTGAAAGGAGCGGAACTTTCGGAAATGGTTTATGAAGCCAGCGCGCCGGGAGGGATAATGATGCTCGTCAAAGTGACCACCGACAACAAAAACCGCGCCGTCTCCGAAATTAAAACGGTTTTCAACAAGCTGGGCGGAAAACTGGGTGAAGCCGGCAGCGCGATGTGGAATTTCGAGCAAGTCGGCAGTATTGTTATCGAACCTGGAGGAAAAAATACGGAAGCTTTGGAAATGGCGGCTATTGAAGCCGGCGCCAAAGATATGCGAACTGAAGAAGATGCTTTCATAGTCTTTACTGAAATCCAGGATCTGCAAAAAATCCAGGAAAGTTTGGAAAAATCCGGCTTGAAAGTTCTGGAGTCAGGTCTCGCCCATACCCCTAAAAACGTCGTTAGAGTTGACGAAAGCACCCGCTTGTCTTATGAAAAAATCCTGGAAGCCTTGGACGAGTTGGATGACGTGGAAGAAATATACGACAACTTATAATTACAAATTTTTACGAATTTTAGCAAATGAAGTTACAAATTATTTGTAATAATTCGCCAACATTCGTAATTTCATTCGCAATATGACAAGAGTCATAGGCATTGATCCTGGAACAGCCACCACCGGCTGGGCAGTGATTGATGAGGATAAAAAGGGAGAAATCCAGACTGTCGCTTACGGGCATATCAGCACTAGCAAAGACGACTCCGATGAAGACCGGCTTTGGGAAATATCCCGGGATTTGGAGAAAATTATAAAAAAATACGCTCCGGCGGAAGCCGCCATCGAACAGATTTTCTTTTTCAAAAACCAAAAAACCATTATCCAAGTAGCCCAAAGCCGCGGCGCGATTATCTTGACTTTAAAGCAAAATAATGTTAAAGTAGCCAGCTACACGCCTCTCCAAGTAAAACAGGCACTTACCGGATATGGACGGGCGGACAAAAGACAAATCCAAGAAATGACCAAAAATATCCTGAAACTGAACTCCCTCCCTAAACCGGACGACACTGCTGACGCCATCGCGATTGCGCTTTGTCACTTGAACAGCCGCAAAATGAACAGCTTAAGTTAGCTCCGCGATTTCGAATTTTTCTTATAAATTTTTAATTTTTACAATTTTTAATTTTATAAATAATTTTTAATAGCTGAATTTTTAAACATTGAACATTCAAGTTTATTTAAAAATTACAAAATTAAAAATTAAAAATTCTTGTTTATGAACATCAGTCCCATCATCAACTTTTTTCTCCAAGAAGGCGTTCCTTTGGAAACAGTCATCCTGATTTTGATGTTGCCCATCATCGC
>Ga0208977_1000586_pt1 | contig 25518 bp, 27 predicted proteins | sample RifOxyA2_FD_184030 | JGI IMG/M metagenome (GOLD analysis project Ga0208977, IMG submission 184030) | Groundwater microbial communities from Rifle, Colorado - Rifle Oxygen_injection A2 (SPAdes) | ecosystem: Environmental > Aquatic > Deep subsurface > Groundwater | place: Rifle, Colorado, United...
CAACTTTACCCGTCCATTTCCTCCCTGGAGGGTTCTACGGCGAGGGAATTCCGCATGGCCAGGGACAGCGCAAAATACCTGCGCCTCCTGGAGGAAAAGAACCGCCTTACCCCGGGGGAAATGACCCTCCGGGACAGCGACGATCTTCTTGAATACCGCGCGCTGCTGGACACCCGCTTCAAGTGGTACAGCATGGTTTACCAGAAGTCCGCCGCCGACGAGAGAAAACTGCTCGAATGGCGCGACTCTTTTTCCGACTCGGGCGGCACGCCGCCGCCGGCCCTGGGCTCGGGCGGATGAAATATATGAATACAAAAACACTGGCCCTGACAGTTTTGCTTCTGCCCGCCTGCGCTGCCTTACAGGCCGGGGCAAATGACACCGCAATGCTTTACACGGAAAAAGGATACTTTACGGTTATGGCCCCGGCAGGCTGGACCAATACAGAGTCAACATTCGGGCTTTCCCAGGAAGATAAAAAAGTGTTCGGAGCCGAGTTTTTGGGGCCGCAGGATGCCGACGGGATAACCGCCAGGATATCGGTGCGCTACTACGCCCCGGGAAACCTCCTGCACAAGACAGCGGAAAAATTTATTTCCACACATGCAAAGCCTGCACTGGGCGCGGCGGCCGGCGGCAGGCAATACGGCCCGGTAAAGACCGGCCTTGCGGGCAAATATTACGCCAAGTTTTTTGAGCGCAAAACTTTCGAATTTATACCTCCGGAAACCATTTCACCCAAAAAGATACCGGTTTACGAAAAGTTCCACGTTGTACCCATGAAGCGCGGGTTCTATGTCCTGAGCTATCACTCCTCCCTGGCGGCGGCTAAAACCGGGCTGCCGAATTACGAAGCCATACTCGCCAGCTTCAAACCGCTGCTGCGCTGACCGCCGCCCGTATTCCTTAATCATTTAAAACCAAAAAAAACTCGCGCAGGGCGCGCGGGGTGTGACACTTTCCCTCCCCGGGCATATTGTATTATAGAGGCAGATATGGACTTTGCCGGGATATATGAAGAATTTTTCAGGCGCATCTACGCCTACATAAACTGCCGCGTGGGGTTACAAGCCGCGGCTGAAGACCTTTCCTCCCTGGTTTTCCAGAAAGCCCTGGCCCGCTTTGCCCAGTACGACCCGGCCAGAGGCAGCCACGCGCAGTGGCTGTTCGGCATAGCGCGCAACGAGGTGAATTATCACCTGAGGAAGGCGGCAATACTGAAATTCATACCGCTGGACCTTTTTGGCGACATTTTCCCGGCAGACGCCGCGGCCGGGCCGGGGCCCGCGGAGACGGAGGCGCGCTCCGCCGCGCTGGCGGCCGCGCTGGCGGAACTGGCTCCGAAAGAGCGGGACCTGATAAGCCTTAAATTCTATTCGGAAATGAACAACCGCGAGATAGCCCGCTTAACCGGGCTCGGCGAAAGCAACGTAGGCACCATCCTCTACAGATGCATGGCAAAACTGAGAAAACGCCTTACGGGGGTAAATATATGAAACCTGATAAAGAGCAGGGAGAACTGGAAAATTTCATAAAGGAAACCTCGGATAACGAGCCGCAAAAAACCGCCGCCAACCGGGAGGTGCTGGCCCGCTTCATGAAAGCCGGCGCTGAAATCCCGCCCGGTGCCATGGAGCGCGTCCGCGCCTCGCTGGAATCCCGGCCCGCCGCCGCGCCGTGGTTTTACCGGAAAGCCGCGCCGGCGCTGGCCTTATGCGCGGTGGCTGTGGCGGCGGTTATCCTGACCCGCCCTTCAGGTGAGCCTGTACCCCTGGTCTCGCCTGACTGGCGCTCCTATGAGAACTTCCCCTATTACGCCGCGGAAGGCCGGCTGTATGTTTCCGGCGTCTCTCCCGACTGGAGGAGTGCCGATACCCTGGTCATTGACGCGGCATCGGCCTATGGGCTGTGATACTTTAAACCGCAAAGCATAGTAGTGGTAACAGGAGGCTTTATGAAAACCAAAATAACACTTGCGCTGTGGTTAGCGGTGACCCCCGCGGTGACTATAGCCGCCGGAGCAGAAGCCGGGCAGGCCGACCCCGCCAGATTTACGGCAAGGCAGTCGGAAAAAGCGCTAAAAACTCCCCTGGCGGAAGTGCTGGGACAAATAGACGCCATAGACAGGGAAACCATGGACATACAGGCACTTTACTGGGCGTGGGACGTAAAGAACACCGGGCGGCTGACCTACGGAGAACTTAACAACAACTCCCGCAAATGGATAATGAAACCTGAAACGCGGACCCTGCTGATGAACAAGGTAAAAGCCCTGTTGGACAACGGCAAGGTACGCGGCCTGACACCGGAAGAAATGAACCTGTTCAACGCCGGCAGGCGGCGGGTGGCCGGGCTGCTGGCCCCGGGCAAACTGGACACGAAACTCATAGCCGAGCTGTCTGACGGCTACTGTATAGACCTGCAGTCCCGCTACTGGGCCAAACGCGTGCAGGACGGCGAAAAAGAGATCCTGGAATTATCAAAAAAATGGCCTTTGAAGAAGGAGCTAAAAGACAAACTGCGCGCCGCGATCAGCGAGAAGCTGCCCCTTGAAAACGCCAACCTTACCAGGGAAGAGCTTTACAAGCTGGACGCCTGTATAGAGAAGTTTGCACCCGGGAAGTGAATTGTCCCTAACCAATGACCCCACAAAGCACGGTAATATTGCGCAGCCTCATATCCCTCCACAATGGCCTATATTTAAGATTCCATTAATACAGCGACACGGCTTTTGCCCCTTAGAAGCCGGGCTGATCAGCCTGTAAGACCAAATCACGCTCCCGCTATACAAAACAAAACCGGTCCGGCCAACTGGCCGGGGCCCGGACGACCGGCCTTATTGCGAGGCCGTTCGCTTTTTAAAAATAAAATTATCCCATCCGGTGGAAACGGTTTCCATAGGAGTTATATCTTCAAGAAGCACCGCGTCCCCGGTATGGGTCAGCCGGTACGGCAAATATCCCAGCTCTTTCAGCGCGTCCACCGCCTGGGCATGCTGCTTCAGGGGATGATGGCGCCATATTTCAATGATGACCACCGGGGAACAGCGGGAAAGCAGCCCGGCCGCGCCGGCGATAACTTTTCGCTCACCGCCTTCCACGTCTATCTTGATAATATCCGGCTGAAAATCGCCGCCGGCGCAGGCCTCGTCCAGGGTAATGCTCGTTACCATCTCCCTCGAAAACGCAAGTCCGCCGTATATGCCGGCGCAGGACACATCGGCCTCCAAAGTGCTTAAGCATGAACAGGGCAGCGGGGCTTTAAAGAATTCGGCCGTTCCGGTGCTGTCGGAAACCGCCTGCGGAAAAATCTCGATATTTTTATATCCGGAGGTGTTTCTCTTTAGAGCGGCCAGAACGGCGGCTATCATGGAATAGAAGCCGAAGCTGGCGCCGACATCCAGAAAATTGTCCCCATCCTTTAAATTTCTGATCAGAAACCTGGTAAGTTTTGCCTCGGAATCATGCTCCATTACCCCGTAGTAACACATAGCCTCGCCGTAGTCCACCAGGCCCGCCTCGAATTTTTTACCAAAAAATATGCTGGAAGTAAAACACCGGGCGCCGGCAACCCGCAGCAGGTTATAGATTACATAACGAACGCCAATAACAGACAGCTGGTAGCGTATCGCCGCAAACCTCTCCGCTACTGGCCGGGCGGAAATAAACTTCTTATAAGCGGCCAGGGCACGCTCGAATTCATTAAAAAGGAAGCTGTTCATTTTGCGGCGGATATTCCATTTGTCGAGTATTGTGCAATGCCCCTCTAATACCTGAATATAGCGGCGCCTGCCGCTTTCCAGATCTTAGCCCCCTCTTGTCCTCCATACAAAGCATTATCAGCCGGCAGATTTTTCGGCATGGCAGCTTGTATGCCGGCCAAAAAATACAGCCCCAGCACCAGGTAAGGGATATTTACCACCGCAAGGAACAGCACCGGGTTTTTTCCGCCGTTGCCGCCTCGCCTTGTTATCGCCAGGTAACGGAGCCATTTATCCAGTGCCAGGACCAGGGAAATAACGCCGGCAGCGATAGTAAGGGGGAGCCCAAGTATACCAAGCAGCATGCCAAAACCCTGGGCCTGTTGCCGCGGCATTGCCGACAGGAGAATAGTGAGCAGGCCGAAAAGCCAGCCCGGGACGGCAAACAGCAGGCAAGATATAAATAGCCTCCCGGAGCGCGCCTCCGCGGGTGCCGCTGACTGGCCGTTTTCTTTGCCCATGCGAACATTGTATATAAATCCGGCGCGGGAACAGGGAAGTGCTTAAAACCGCCGTATTCAAGAACTGACAACGGCAAAAGAGTAAAAAAAAGGACAGACCAAATGAGTTTGGACTGCCCCCCCCCCCGATTAAAAAGCCGGGGCCATTACAGACCCGGCTTTTAACTTCACAATTGGCCCTGACCGGCCCGTCACTGAATTACGGGAGCGTCGAGGTAATATACGGTGGCACCGCTCTTTAATATTTCCGTCCAACGGCTCACCCATATCACTATTTTACCGGCAGTTTTCAGCTCTGCGGTGATCTTTTCCAGTTCATTTACCATACCCTGAACGTTACCCGCGCCATATTCCCGGGTTTCGGCCAGTTGTATAAGCTGTTTATCCGCTTTGTAGCTCACAAAGGTAGTTTGGCCCAGGTTCTCGGCGTAGAGCACCGCTATGCCGTACTTTTTAAGTTCGGCGGATATCCGCATGGCGCCGTCTCCGTATTCGTCAAAAAAGAGCATAGAAAAATTACCGCCGGCTTTCATCACAGAAACCGCGGGTTGCGGCAGCAAAGGCGCCGGCCGGGAGGCAGGGCTTACGGACGGACAGCTCTGCATAGCCGCTTTCAGGTCAAAACCCCGGTCGAGATCCATTTCCGGAACGGCCGCCGTTAAATACGGCACGAAAGCCAAAACCAGCGCGGTTGCTAACAGGAATTCTTTTCTGACGTTCATTATATCCTCCAGTAGATTAACACGCATCGCTTTTCAATAACAACGTAATACATTGTACCCCGGCCGCGCTCGCTTGTCGTGGGCCTTATTGCCCAGGCGGTCAGGGTCTTTTGGAAAAATTTAGTATCATTGGTTACATGAACAGAAACACAAAGAAAAGCGGCATCACAATAATGGGGCTCGCATTGCTGGGACTTGCAGCCTTATGGCCCGGGGCCGCCGCTGCCGAAACCCTTAGAATAATAAGTCCCTATATAGGCAGCCTTACCAACAAGCAAATAAATTCCGCGTACAATCTTAACCTGAAGGATACCGGCGAACTGGACGGGATTTACGCGCAGTGGATAAACACTGAAAAATTCCAGGTGAATGCGTTCTACTACGGCGCGCCCAACATAAACTACAGCGATGTCACAGGGCTGCACCTGAATTTCGACTATTACCTGAAGCCGGCTAAAACCGGGAAGTGGGTGGCGGGAACCGGCCTGGAAGACCTGTCGATAAACATGTCCGCCGGGAGAAAAATAGCCGGGCTGGCCTCCTTCGATATGGACAACAATGTGCTTTTTTACTACTTACGGGCCGGGCGGTATTTCTACTATAAAAAAGGCCAGATGAATGTCTCGCTGTTGCCTTACGCGGGCTACGCGCACGAGAAAATATCAGGGGAGATCCGGATGGACGTGCTGGGGCCCTCACCGCTGAGGACTATCGATATAAGCGAAAGCGACAACCACCCGTTAGGCGGACTAAACCTTAACACCGATTTTGCGCATTTCCTTAACCTGCAGGCCAAGTGGATGGGAAGATTCAAAGACGGGAAAAGCCTGGACGAATACTCCCTACTGGCGAACATCTGCCTTAACAGGCACTGGTGCCTGTCCTACCGCTACAAGCACATGGAATACGGGTCCTCTTCCAATACATACAATCTGGCAGGCTTAACCGCCTGTTTTTAACAAGGGGGATGCCAGTGGGATAACGAACCCTTCCGGGCTCACCTATCCGGCGCCCAGCAGAGTCAGAGGAACGCTTATCACGGCAGTCATCCGCCACAGGCCAAAGCCCGGCAGCGCCGCGAACAACACCAAGAAGGAAATAAATTATAATGCAGCAATGAGGACTGAAAGGACCGCATAAAAAATGCAAAAATTCTTATCTGGCGCTTCAGCTAACGTTCGCCCGACCGATATTCCGAGATAACTTCTTCAAGGCTCGGGTTGGCCTTCGCCCGCCCCCTGACAAAAACTATCGGCACTTCGCCGCTCATGACAGCGTTTATCTTGGCCATCTGGTCCCGGCCGGCGCTCTCGCCGTGCCGCAGGCGCGCGTTATTGGCGCGCGTGTACGGGATGCCTTTGCGGGAAAGCGCCCGGGCCAGATGGTCTGCGCGCTGCGCGCCGGCGGACGGGCAGTTTATGGGCGCAAGGATAACCACGTCTTCCGCGCCCTCGTTGTCCAGGCCCGGCATCTGCACGAATTCCCCCTTTCCATGCTGCGGCTCCATGCGGTAAAACCAGATACCCGCAAGCAGCAGCAGCGAAACAAAAGTTCTAAAGCTCATTAAACTTCCAAATGTACGGACATATGGTTTCTTACCTGACCCCGACGCACCTGATTGCCCGGGCATGCGACAGAATTGTCTGATCGATAGACAAGGCCTCGCCATATGCGCCATCTGAGCTGTAGAATTTTTCAAATTCCATAAGGTAATACGCGGCAGTCAGGTTCCCGGACAAGGCGCCAGCCAGCAGATGTGATGGCAACTCCTCGACAGGCGCCACCTTCAGGGCATGAATTCTGGTCCCACGCGGGGCCGCATATTTACGCGCTTGTTCTACAATGCCCTCGGCCAGTTCCCATCCGCTGGTATCAAGCACGCAGGCGGCTTCGGTGATCTTGCAGCCATCACTCCCACAGACGCTGCTCCATTGGGATAGCGCAACGGACTGCCACTCTTTTCCCTTAGACCGGACAGGCAAAAGGGTCCGCATTTCAATTTTAAGCCCCTTATCCTTTTCCACCCATGCGAGGAAGACCGAATCAATAAAATTCTCATCCATGTCAGACGCCAGAACCTGTGTTTTCCCGTCCTTTGTAAAAGACACTACATCAAAATTACTGATAGTATGGACCTTGACCCCGTCTTTTGCAATGACAAGCTGTTTTTCCTTCTCATAACCGCACAACATTATGCCACCGCCATTTGTGTGCGTAAAACTATCAATCAGGTTCTTTTTCCACTTAACATCCGAAGTACATTCAGGCTCCCCCGCAAAACACGCGGCGGAAAAAACCATCCCCCAGACAACCCCCCACCAGACACCGCATATCCTGATAGCCATAACATGTCTCTCTAACAATCTTAGAATTTGACCTCTTATGATTTTATCACAATCAAATGCCCTTACCGCTGGAAATTATTCAATCCGACATAAACAAAAAGTCCCATGCAAATTGCATGAGACCTTTCGGGGCATGAAGGCGACACAGAACTTAATTACCGCCAGGCAGAGCAGCTCCTCTTAAAATATAAAGAAGTCTGCGGCCAAACGGCAGCTCCTTATCGAGCAGTTAAGCTGCCGGCTAAAGCGCGCCCAGACCCTGAGCCCGGAACAATGGAATCTTCAGGAATTCTGCCCGGCCTGTTCGGTACTATTACTGACATTTTCCCCGATAATTGTGTGTTCAGCATGAAAATATGCCATAATGAAAAATATGCGTCGGGGGAGGGTTTATTCGTATAAATTTCAGGATTGCTCTTTCATTTGTCATGCTGGCGACATTGATTGTTGTCTCATATCTGCATTACAGGGCAAAAAACCCAACGCCTATTGCAGGTAAAAGCGAACCGGCACAGCAAGTCTCGCAAGACCCTGCTGCTCAGGACGCACTTCAGCAATGGACTTTGCCCTCAGACCTCTCCTATCAGGAAAAATCCGCGGGCTTATCTTCCCGTATGGAGGGAGCTAATGATTGGCTTGTTGATTACAAGGCGGCTGAGAAAGAACAACAGCGTCTGCTTGCCGAAAGCGACAAAAACAAGGCGGATCCCCTGAGAAAAGTGAAAGCGGGCGAGCAGTGATGGGGAATATCCTGAGTCATCAAAGGCAAAACAATATGGGGGGTAATCGGTATGATTGACTTGAAGTCAGCTCGGTCTGTTCTGTCACTCTTTTTGCTTGTTTTTTTTACTGGTGCCGCATATCCCGAGACTTTGACCTTGGCCACTTATTATCCGGCGCCGTATGGGGGGTATGTTACCCTGTTGGCCACTCAGAATGCTTTTATGGCACGGGATGGCGGAAGCTTGGAGATAGGCCCGCATACACCTGGCGGCATTCCTTCCGCCAAATTGGATCTTTATGGGGATTATCGTATCCGCAACATGATAACTATTCCCGCCAAGCCGGCTATCACGCTCGGCTCGCGTGTCCTGAAGCCCGCTGAACCGGAGCAGGTCAAGGAGGTCTCGGTATTGTATGTGAACAATAACGGGACGGTACTGGTTGGGACGGAACTCCCAAAGTCGCCTGCGCCCAATGGCTCTAACAGTAATGTGGAGGTAAATGACGTCTATCAGCAAGGTTTAGGCGCCTGGCTTAGCGATGTTCAAAAGGTACAGGTGCATTTAGGGTACGCCAAGTACCATACGGTCGGCGGTTTTGACAAAAGCCTGACCAACTATTGGGGGCAACGGTCCTCGGACCATGAGTTCGTAACGTTTTCCTGCCCGAAAATTGGCGGAGTAGACGGCATTATTGTCGCGGCGGGCGGTCTTGCGCGAGACACGGACGCCTTTGGCAACCCGCAAGGCGAATATTTCGGGGTACCAATAGACTACAATGCGGATCGTGAATCCATGTATCTCCGTTCGCCAATAATGAGCGGCCTTCTGGGAGCGCTTGGGGGCCCCCAAATATTTTATTGGTATGTATGCGTTCCGAACCGCGATAATGTTACCGTGTTAGACCACAGATGAGCGGTGCGTGAGGGAGGAAAAGTTCGACATCAAGGTTGTGGATGACGACCATATCTCCACTGGAAGGTCAGTGCCCCATATCCCCACAAATTAAAAGGGGGCTTTACTCCGGGATAAACTCACATGGGGCCTGAATTTAAAAAGACAACAAAAATTATCGGAAAAATTGCAATTAGCAGTTGCCTGGTTGCAGTATTTTATTTATGGTTAAGACCAGTTGCCCCCGTTTTCTTGTCTGAACAGAAACGGAGAGAGAAAATTGAGCCATTGATCGCAGAAGCCAAGTTGCTGAAAATAACCTATGAAAGTGTTCTATCCTACCCCTATCAAATGATGGATAAACCGGTTGTGTGGTGCATACAAAACCGGGGGGTTGCCAACATAACCTATGAGGGTGAGAGTGATAAGCGCATGGTTTCTACGCCTGGCGGTGCAATGCCAGAATTTTATGGCAATCTAGATTCGGCATGTACAGATATGCTGTTAATCGTGAAAGGCGTTAAATACAATTCCGCTGGTCCAGGTTCAGCGACAACATTGGTAGAGGTGGAGTATATATCACAATTGTGACTGCTCCCAATTCCATCTGAATGGCCAGAACTTTGTGTCCGTTTTGTCCGCTTTTCCGCTAGGCACAAGAGGATTCCACTCTTTGTCAGCAACTTCCTCAGAAAAGGTAGCTGTTACCTTTTCCCAATGATTTGCGTGATAACTATTAAAGAGCCGCAAGCCTAAGAATGCCGGCAGCAACTTCGGCAGGCTTCATCATGTGCAGATTATGCGAGGATTCAATGGGGACAAAGATTCGGTTTTGTTTTCTGGAGACAATACTCTCCACATCGTTGCGCCTGTTATCGTAAAGTCCCTTCGCGGCAAAAACAAAAGCGGCAGGAACACTAACCTTCTCGTATATATCAACTGAAGGGTATATCTCGGCAACTGGGTCAGGATAACCGACGATAGCTATTTCCTCCATGGTAGGTCGCCGCAGCCAGGTACTTCCCGAACGAAAGAAAGACTTCCGTGTAAAATCTGAAATAAGCGCGGATGCTATGCCGTCATTCAGCCAGTCGCCAGCAGCCTTAGAGCAGGTCTCAGAGACATATTCCTCTTTTTGGGCCTCTTCTGCTTTCCAGCCGTAACGGAACATTTCCCAAAGCTGCTCTTTTGGCAAATGCCAGGCCTTTGCCTCCTCCGGCGTCTTCCTGCTATCAAGAACAAATCCGTCCAGTATGACTATGCCTGAGCAGTCACCGCCTGAAGCCGCATAGGCGGTTACCGCATAACCGCCTGTAGAGTGGCCCACCAGTAAAGGTTTTTTTAACCCTAGAGCCTCGGCCACAGGGCCGATATCCCGCCAGTACTGCTCCGGTGAGATCGAATTTTCCGGAGTCTGGCCATGACCGCGCATATCAAAAGCAGCAAGATGGAATGTGTGGCGCAGGGCCTCAGCCAGCGGGGCCCAGACCTCAAGATTATGCCCGGTACCGTGTATAAACAGAATATCCCTGCCAACGCCGCCGTAATCGCGCGCGGCAAAAATGCCCGCAGTTGTTTTAATGGTCAGGTCTCTGTTTCCCGGCATAATTATGCCTCCGCTACCAGTCAACTATATCAAACAAAAAGACCCCGGCAAAACTGCCGAGGTCAAATTGGCTCCCCTAGTCTAACTTAGGGAGATATAACCATCTGAATGGCCAGAACTTTGTGTCCGTTTTGTCCGCTTTTTGACTGTATAAATCAGCTTATTTCAAAAGAATTGGATTTACAATATCCGTATTTTTCCCAATGAACAACGTGTTTTTACAGACTATTTAAATCCTTAAAAACAGCATGTCCGCTAGCGTTACCCGGACAATGCTTTTTAAGCCCTAAAAACCCACCTGCGGTTTATAAAATACATGCTTCCTGACCGCATAAAAGACGCTTACGGCTCTCCCGGAGCAGGGGCTTTTGCCGTTTTACTCCCCCTTTTTCGCGCTTAATGTAATCAATCGCAAGCCCATCTATGCGTTTCCACACATAAGATGCGAATCTTACGGGCTTTAGTTCCCCTTTTCGGTCACGATATTCTAAGTTATAGGTCTGACCTTCCCCCTGTGATTCAGACCACCTGAAATGGTTAAAATAACCATTAGGAGGCAGCTATGAACCGCAGATACACAGAAGAACAGATCGTAAATATCCTCAAAGAAAAGAAGGCCGGCACCAGGGCCGAGGACCTCTGCCGTAAATATAACATCAGCATTAACACCTTCTACAGGTGGCACCAGAAGTTCGATGGCATGGAAGTCAACGACGTTAAGAAGCTGCGCTCTCTGGAAGACGAAAACCGCCGTCTGAAACAGATGGTGGCCGAACAGGCCCTGGAACTACAAGCCGCCAAGGAACTACTCTCAAAAAACTGGTAGGGCCCAAGGCAAAGAAGGCCGCCCTGGCTCATATCAGGGAAACCTTAGGGCTCAGCAGCAGGAAGGCCGCGGCAGTTGTGAATCTCTTCCGATGCAACCTGTACTACAAAGGGCGCGGTCGGGATACTTCTGCTATCACGGCACGAATGCTAGAACTGGCGCAAAAATATAAGCGTTGGGGTGCTCCTAGGATGCACGCGGTATTAAAACGCGAGGGCCTGGTTAAGAACCACAAGCAGACCGAACGGCTCTACTACAAGATTCTGAAGCTCAGTATCCGTCGGAAAACCCGAAAGAAGTTGCGCTCGGTGGTCAGGGAAAGGCTTGCGGTGGCTGTCAGGCCGAATCAGCGCTGGTCAATGGACTTTATCTTCGACGTCCTGGAAAACGGCAGGCGCATCAAAAGCCTGAACATAGTGGACGATTACACGCGGGAATGTCTGGCGGCGGAAATAGACACTTCGCTGGGCGGGCTGAAGGTTGTGCGGATTCTAGATATGCTCCGGGATATGCGCGGCCTGCCGGAAGCGATAACCATGGATAACGGGCCGGAATTCACTTCCCGGGTCATGGACGAATGGGCGTGGCGGAACAAAGTGAAGCTGGCCTTCATCGACCCAGGCAAGCCGGTGCAAAACGCTTACGCTGAAAGCTTCAACGACAAGATTCGCAAGGAATGTTTTAACGAGAACTGGTTTCCGAATCTAACAGAAGCGCGAAGAATAGTTGAAGAATGGCGGAACGACTACAACAGCTTCAGACCGCATAGTTCACTAGGGAATCTGACGCCGCAGGAGTTTGCGGCGAGGGCAGTAAATGCGTAGAATTTAACCATTCAGGCCGGTAGGAATTGCGGGGTAAGGTCAGGTCTCTACCTTCCGGTAAAGCTCTAAGATCGCGGCTGACAAGATATCATCACCATGTCGCTTAAGGTAATCCGGAAAGACTTTCTTCCGTAAGCGCCACATAATAAAGCCAATATGATGGAATACCAGCTTATCCCTGATACGTTTTGACCCGGCCTGCGCCCGCGCAATCATGCAGCGTTCTTCAAGGGGCAAAAGCTTGGGATGGCTCCTAGCCACCTCGCCATAGGTTTTCCACATCAGTTCACCCTTTCCTAGATAGTATAGGAAAAGGTGCCTGTGATCTTCTTTAGCTAACTTGGAACCACTCCAGTTCTATAGGTGGATGTCACGGTTAACGACCTCCCAATAAGTTTTCCACACCATCAACTCTCGCGCTAAAAATAATCAAACAGCAGCCCTTGCTCGACATCCCCAGTTTCCAATTGCTTGCGCCATAACCCCTGAACCCAACGGGTGCTTCCCTTAATAAGATTCAACGATTTGAGACGACATGCGACATTGGTTTTTGCTACCCCGTATAACTCGGCAAGCAAGGCAAGCGTTTTATGGTAATCAAAGCGATTGTATCGATTGCTATCTCTATATATGTATCCCCGCTTTGAAATCCCCATAGATTTCTGAAGAATATTTAGTTTTTCTTTAAACTTCCTTCTCGGAATAATTAACGCAGATGCAAATGTGCTTGCTTGCCACTCCAGGAAATCTCTCTCTGTCTTCAACTTTCTTTTCCCAGAAAGAATGTCATATTCTTTTTTTTCATTTGCCTGTTCAAAGTATTCATTCCCCTCAAACTGGACATTCCGATGCAGCATCAGATGGCCAATTTCATGTGCAAGAATATATCTAAATCGGCTTGTATACCGTATCTCAGATGACACAAATATTGTGTTTAAACTTCTGTCATATTTGGCCAACACATTAAAATTGTTTTCACTCTTCAAAGACTGGTGATAACTAATGCATACTGAATACTTTTCGACCACATAATCCGTAATTTTGCAGATGGGCAATGGCTGCGGCATATTTATAATAGCTGGATCAATTTTAATCAACAAGTTTTCCGCATATCGTTCGATTTGCTCAAAAGTCAGATCGGCTAAACCTTTCATGTTATCAATGACATCCTTGACCTTCTCCCTATAAACTGGGGAAGTTTTTAGGGGGAAGGGTCACCACCAGCGTATTTTCTAAGATCTGAGCGGTTAATTGAGTTACTTCGTACCGATTTGTTTAAGCGCCTTTTTAATCTCGTCCCGACACCATGAATCATTGGAATACTTTAGCACAGCCTCTAAATGTGGAACTGCAGCTTTTGCAGCAGGCCCTATTTTACCTAGGGCCTCAACAGAGAATCGCCGCAAGGCATCATCGTCTTTGAGGGATTCGATAAGGGCTGGAACGGCTTCCTTGGCATTGGGACCTATATCACCCAAAGCAATAGCCGCACGAACATTATGCTCCTCATTAACGCTAGTCACACTACTTCGTAGCACTTCAATAAGAGCTGGAACAGCGTTTTTCGCTCCAGGACCTATCCTCCCAAGGGCAAGTGCAGCGCTCCCCCGAACCTCCGAATCCTCATCTTTTAGTGCATCGACAAGAACTGGGACATAGCTCTCTCCAAATTTTGCCAAAGCCAGGGCAGCCACTTCGCGAACAGTAGAAGTTTTGTCATTAATAACCTTAACCAATTCCAAAGCGGCCTCCGGCCCGATATTAGCCAATGCCCTAACCGCTTTGGGAACTAAGTTGTCCATCTTCTTGTGATGGAACAGGTTAATAAGCGCAGGGACCGCAGCCTTAGCACTTGGACCTATCTTCCATAAAGCATCAACAACCTCCTCCCGGAACCATTCATCGTCTCTATTATCTACAGAACGATTAAGGCTGGCTATAAGAGGTGGAACTGCCTCTTTGGTTTCTGATGAAACCCAATCCTGCAAACGTCCCGCTGATAACAGACGAATATGTTTTTTTTCATTCTCTAATAACGGGAGAAGCATGGAGATGGCAGTTTTTGCGTCTGGCCCGATGCGACCTATTGCCAGCATGGCAGCTGTACTTACATCTGAATTGCTGTCCTTGACTACCTCTAAAAGCGCAGGCACGGCAGCTTTCCCTTCCAAACCCATGTTATCCAATACCCATATGGCATCCTGTCGTACAACTGTATTCGTATCACCAAGAAGATCTACTAATCCAGGAACCGCCGCAGCCCCGATAGCGCTTAGCGCGTACATCACTACGGTTTGAATCTCTGCCTCGTCCGCTGCCTTATTATTACTCTTGAGAATGGAAAGAAGTGGTGGGATTGCATCTTTTGCATCTGGGCCAATGCTGCGTATTGCCTGAATAGTTTTTTCACGCACCTCGGCACTGCCATCATGAATGGCTGAAATAAGACTTGGAACGGCACGCGACTTCATCTTAGATAGTTCGTCTATTGCTTTGATTTTGATTTCAGTTGAACCATATAAAAGCGCTTTCTCACACTCCTGAACTGATGCGCAGATGGGAGTGCCTGTTTTTTTATTACGAGAAGGCTCTGAAGCTTCCAAGGATGACATTAAGCCAATGATAGCTAAGAAGATTCCAGCCGAAGTATATTTCAAGCACATGATTGTCCCCTATTAAGTTGAACCGAATCAGAACAACTATTATTCTTACCACAACCTAATTCTCAAATACCATCAAACAATTTATTTCATGGTTTCAAACCAATAGTATAGCAGACCAACCCGACAACCGTGTGTCGTGTTGCAAAAGGCTATTTTAAGCTCAACTGTAAGCCTTTTGCATCCCTTAAAGACTCAGCCCAAAGTATATTTCCCAGGAAGAATATGAATAATTCGCACGCAATAAGTCGCCAAACAGGCTAAAAGACGTATATTCGCCACATACCAAAGCGAATCAATCCCTTTTCTTAATAAAGGACATACACGACAGCACATGGAACAGTCTATCAGACGCCTCTCTGGAGAAGAAGGTTCTTTTTTCCAACCCATGCGCAAAATTATTTCTCAGGTTCATTCCAAGTTTTTCGATTAGCACCAATCGCAGATAGAAGAGCATATCCTCCCCCAATTGGGAAAAGACTCCCTGAACAATGTCCCCTTGTGAATACAATAGTTGTGTGAGAGTTAGTCTGTCATAGCCGCTAATATTATTGGGCTTTAAGATTATTCCACCACAAAGCCTAATTAGTTCTCGAATAGAACTTTCAATTAATGGAATGAAAAAGTGGGATGCTACCAGATAGTCCCCATCCCAATATGCTGTTAATGCCCGGTGAAGATACTCCTTGTCCTCATTTTGGAGCACCGCAACCTGATCAAAATATTTAATCACGACTTCTTTTGAGAAACGCTTCTTGAGTTCATCGATTGTCAGTGAAAGGAATATCGCGTTGAGCTGTACATACTGCGTCGCATGTCTTTGTAAATGTTGAGGGTAGTCATCTTTAAGTGAGCTAAGCTTCGCTACCGGGATTCCATCCCCGGAAATAACTTGAGTAGTAAATAGGAAGGATATCGGATGTCTTCGCGATGTCTCATCTAGTTGAGTCTTAATATCAGCTTGCTTAGGCAAGAAATTTAGCGCAATTCTCGCAACAACAGTTTCCAGACTGCTTGGGGACTCTTTCCCAAAGATTGCAGCAAGAAACTTATCGATTTCATCTTTCTTAATCTCGGTTGTAACAGAAACTTTTTTTAGTGACTTCTTCCAATCAAGATTAAGACTCCCGATTTCCTGAACAATCCTATCGAAGGCACTTTTTGCCTTGGGAAATCCTTTATCCTGGTATTTGCGATAAACCTCCTGTATTTGTTCAAAAGCATGCACACGCAATAAAGCATCAGCTCCGTCTGGGGCATTGCCTTTGTGTGCAGCCTCAAGAACACCGAGAACGCGCATTAGATTATCTTCATCCTTCTCGCGCGCATAATACTCGGCAAGGAGAGACACCGCATGTTCAGCAGACCAAGGGTTAGCTTTAACTCTTTCTAATCTTTTTTCCAAATCATTCAACAACCGCACTATTTCCTCAGAAGTAGTGAGAACTTTCTGAGAGTATTCTAAAACTAGCCAATTAAAAGCAAAACCCCACAAACCGGCCTTATCATCCTCCGCAATTGTTGACTCAAGAGCAATTATTGTGTCCTTAACCCGCGCTATTCGCTCTTTATCACTAATTTGCAAAGACAATAATAGTGTCCGCTTCAGTTTAATCTTACAATCCAATGGGGCTGCCAATTTCTTTGCGCAAATCTCTATATTGGCATCAATAACAAGCTGAATCAATTTATAGTCAGCGGTTTTATTGAAAACCTTGGGGGAAAAATCTACAACAAGATCGGCATACCTGGAGGATAAAAGTGGGTTTTTGACCGCAAATGCTCGCACAGTCCAATAAGTCAGGGTTGTTTCTGTAACCCCCTGTATGCTTGGGTACTCAACCATTTGCCCACTGCCATTCGGTAGAACATAAATAGGCCCATAATATGTCCCCCATCCAGAATCGACATCAGGATACTCAGCCAAGAAATCAAAAGCAATTCTTTCAGCGACATCCTCGTCAGCGGGCGCATAGGTCTGCCCCTCTGCCTTAATAATGTCCTTAATCCTATCTGCGATTTTATTCTCTCCATGAAAGGATAGAAGCGGAGAAACGTCTTGATCTAGACTCGCAAGATACTCTTGTATTTTTGCATTCAGCATATGAGACGTGTAGCCCCTAGCCCTATAATTTAGCCCACCGCAAACCACAATTGCAACTAACTTGACCTTCCCCCGCAATTCCCATTTCCGTTCCAGTTATAGACGCAATATGGAAGCAGACATCACCAAAAAACTCGCTAAAATTCATCAGTAACCCTGGTTTCGTGGGGAATTCGTTCAACATAATTGCGACTCACGGGATACGATTCCAGAGAGAACTTCACATGCTTTATATGATGAACTTGGATATTTGACAGATCCACCTCCAAAGCGGGAGGCTTACCTACCTCCTTTATGTCAGGTGATGGACGCGTTGCCCCAGGAGGGACTTCCTCCCACACATGGTAATCAGGTTCATCATCATCGGTTCCCGGCATAGAAAAACTCACATCCAAGTTCGTCCCTTCCAACAAACTGATTAGTTTAACATGTGCCGCCCTATGGAACAGGACAACATTCCCTTTTGAGGACTCTATTTGCATGGAAGGATAAACCAATCCATCTAATTCCATCTCTTCAGCTAAATAATTCGCAATCGCCTGTGTCGCCAAGTATTCAAGGGCTTCATCATCAGGCATTACGGGACGTGAGATACGTGCACTAAGTGTCCTAAGAAAGTTAGCCTGCTGCAATTGATTTAGGTACTCTGGGTTAAAAATGCTGCCGGACTTCTCAATGGAGCGAAGAGCCGACACGTCAAGCAACCGCAGTGGCCGCACGACCTTAAACTTAGCAACGGCCACACGGCTACCAACTGGAGGGCGGACCTCTGCAATAGCTGTATCAACATCTCTACTAGCATAAAACACTGAAATCCCAAAAGCGTTCATCCTTCCCGCCCTAACCCCACTGGCGGGCGGGGGCCCCATCTCAATATCAGGACGTTTTAACGCCGCAGCCAATTTATCTCCAGACTGAAAGACGCGCGCGCGATAAAGCTCAGATATCAATCCCTCTGGGCCCGCATCTACTACCACCGCTTTCCCAGATGAAGTTTTATGATCCTTGATCCCCTTAAATATTCTGTCCAATGTCGCCGTTGACTTTCTTGTAAGAAACCGGGCTTCACTCTTTATACTATTCTCAAACCCGATCCACATATTATGAAAGACAGCCGCATTAGGCTCGGCTTTTTCATAGCGCACTTTAGTTTCAAAGCCAGTACCATCATCAGGATCAGCACAATCCTCAAGACATTTACCATTACTCAAAGATTCCCTGATATCTTCAGCAACATCTTCATCAACACCTGCCTCATCAGCAATGACCTCTGAAATTAATTCCCCCCTATCATCCCATACTTCCTCATCACCCCATGGGCCGCCCGCGTACACCCGCTGATAGTGGTTCGATATTGCGATGTTAACGTGTCTTGCGACATCACCGATAGAAAGCGTTTTTCCGCTGGCACCGCAATAAGAGCATGCTCGGACTGTGCCGGCACTTTCGAGCACAGACTTGAGATGGGCTTCTCCAACACAACCACTGCATAATCGTTTTTCGCCCAATGCTGCGTCTGTCTCAAGGGGATATTTTTCTGTCATAACTCTCTTACGCACTTTGCTTAATACTTAGCAATATCGAAATCCTTGGTGATCTTAACCTCGCCGAATATCGCGAATTCCTTATCCCTGGCTGATTTGTTCAGGAAGCGACAGAGGTCATCGTATGTTTTCTGCGCCTCAATTAATCGGGCCTGCTCGGAATCGAATCCCGCTCCAGCATCTTTTAAACTTGTTTTACTTAAGTTCTCCATGAGAACATCTTCTATCTTTCGCTCCAAGTCACGCTTTGCACTATCTAGTCCTTGTTTGATACTAATTGCCAGTTTCATATGTGAGCCAATGTGCCCACCGCTGTCATAAACACCCCGAGAGGCAGCATCACTTGAAATCTTCCCAGAGTCCTCAGCATATTTAGATTTAAGTGCTTTGATTGCAATTAGGTAATCGTCAAACAAGCGATTAATTTTCACTTTCGCCTTAGAGACAGACGCGCGATCTGACTCCACTGAATTCACTGCTCTATCTTGTCTGTTAATTATTATGTTTTCGGCAACTATCTTATTCCCTACGACATTATCACCAACTTGATAATTGCGGTTCTCAACAGAACTACTACTGACCTTGTTGTTTTTGTCCGCAATATAAATTAGAGCAATACCAACCAATATCGGAGCATATACATACTGGACCCATGGATTTTTCCAGGAAAGTATTCCCCGGAATTTATCTTTCGCCTTGTTCCCACACGCTAGACTACTCTCTGTTTGCACGCCCGCATTTTGTCTGGACAATATGTTTTCAGCTACAACAATCCCCTCAGCAGTCAATCGATACAGGATGCCGCTCTCCCACTTAACATATCCTTTCGCAATTAATCCATCCAAAGCATCTCTATATTGGAGATGACATATCTGATCATTTTTCTTAAAAAGGTCCTCATTGCCAATCCGTATCCACTCACCTGGAATCTGGTCTACCGTATGCACGGTTATTGGCTGAACTTTGCCATTATTAAATGCCTTAGACAATATCAAATCGCCACACATGTTTTTCTTGCCTGAATAAGTTAAATCAGCGAACTCACCAAGCTCTCTTTTTTGGTAAATGGCAGCCCAGATGTCAATTTGCCTGGAAGCCTCTTTTAAAACAGACCTCCTAGCCGCTTCGATATCAGTGACAAGTTGCCCTTGTAATCCGCTGCTGTTGGCAAGCTTCACGTAAGAATTACGGGTTACAGCTAATATTCTGGCTATCTCTGCATCTACGACCGCTTCCACATTCTCCTTTGCCTCAGCGACAATGACATCGCTAGGGATAATTTCTGCCTGCTTATAGGAATCCACCACCGCTAAAGCTATTAGACGCAATGATTTCTCCCGCGCTTCATACACTTTCCCGAAATATACTCCACTATAAAGGATGCCCTTTGAGCTTGCATCATTAGTCAATTGAGATATCGCATCGACTTCCTCGACACGCACAGTCTCCCTCAGTTTTTCAAACACATTATTAACAAGTTGATTCATAACTATACAATCAGAAGTATTAGCAACCACGAATGGATATTTTCTGCATCTCTTGAACACTTGGATTAAAGTTTATTTAGGCACCACTTGGTATCGCTTAAATTCTTTAATCCGCTTTAAGAGCGTTGTCGAAGATCGCAATTTCCTAAGCCTACCATCCGTTGTCCAATGCTCAGGGGCTATGTTTTCAAACAGCTGACTATCGTTTGTAATAGTATCCACGCGCGAAGACAGATATCCAACAATATCGGCATATAATAACCCAACGGTATTAAACCCGGACTTTGAAAGCACAACATCCTCAAACAAGACATATCCGCGCTCAGAAATAACCGGGGCAATGGCCTCCCGAACCTCCTCCGAACGGATATCGGTACGGTAATCGCACTGGACACTCAAAATATTCTTTCCACATTTCTTAGACACCTTGGCGAGTATGCGCTTTAAAAGAGCGGGAAGATATGTCAAATAATCCAATTTTTGATTTGCTGACTCTGCTTTTTTAAGATAGGCGAACTTCATACGTGCATTAACCTTAGAGGTGTTTAATGACAGGATATCTCCCGCTAATTCAACCCTTTTATCAACTTGCATACTTGTATCCCCACGAGATGCCGAAAAGAGACAAGACCCTTTAAACTCAATCTTGGGATCCCATCCAGAGGAAATCAGTTTCTTCTGAAAGTCATTCTTGATTTGCCCATAAAAGTTACTATTTACAACAGCGCAACATAAGCCAAAGTATTTCGCGTCATTTGCATCACTGGTCTCATCAATAAAGGCAAGTATCATATGATTAAAGGAACTCTATTTCCCAAAGTCTGCTGCAGCAAGATAAGCTTCCCCAGTTTGTGACGCATACCTACGGACTCGATTAATAACCTCAGAAAAACTCATTCCCCCACCAGAATTATGTATAGATGTTGATAATCCAAAAGCAATAATGGAGTCTCCAAAACTCTCATTCTTCATTTAAACCAAAACGTGACACTCAATCGTTATTCCAAAGGCACCAGAATTGTGCGCGACATAATTTCTATTATCCCAACAGAAGAATCTCCTGTTCAAGACCCGTATTACAAGCGTTCATCTGCTCAATAATACAAAGTGCGTCCGGATCATTTGTCGCACGCAAACGTCGAAAAACGGCTTCAGAATCTATAAGCAATTCGCGCTTGCCGTATTTTTTAAATAGATCGTCAATATTCTTGGGGATATGCAGTTTTGCCCTGGCCCCGCAGGCTTCCTTAAGACGTAAATACTCATCTATCCCTACTGGGTCATAGTCTCCGCAATGCAAGAAGCTGCATCTAGACATTTCTGAGGAAGCGAACCAGGCCAGCATTCTGCCGGACATCTTGCCACCAGCATAAACGGCGGCATCAGCGGCGACTTTCATCTTTTCAAAGCACAAAAACGGCTCAAGGTTTTCAACAATAGCCAGCGTTCCGCTACATCCCCAGAAAGGCGGCTCATTAAGCAAGAATGCCGCTACCCCGTACTTCTTGCTTAATTCTGCCACAGGCAGCGACTCCCCCTTCCTTTCAAACACCATTTTATTAAAAGCTCTGATTAAAACCGGTTCAGCTACTGTAGTCCCGGCAGCTTTTGCATCCCGATAATAGCTCACAGCTGTGGCACGGGGCATATCTCCATCCGGAGCTATATTCAAGCCAGAAGGAAAAATCTGCGCGGCAAACGCCGCCAGCACGACTTTGTTGCGCACCGCAACCCTGCTGCCGGCCCCGGAGCGTTCTTCCTGCAGAATGCCAGCGGCGAACTGCGCGCTTAAAGCAGCCCGCGCGGAGGCGGAGAACAAGGACAGCGGAGCGGAGCCCTCCGTCAAAAGAGTGCTGAGCAGTTTCGCCAGAGCGGGACGCCTCATTGCGCCGCCTTTTCAGCCACCCTGTGACAGTGGACGCGGGAGTTGCCGTCCAGGGAGACGCGGCCGTTCTCTTCGCGGACAAAGTAAACATACTCGGCCGCGTCCAGCGCATCCGGACTTGCCAGCACGGGCACAAAGTTCAGGCTGCCTGCCGTCTGCATAATGGCTAGCAGATTGGCGCGGTCCAGGCTGGAAGCTTCGTCCAGGTAAAACGGCAGCACTACCTTGTCGCTATCCAGCAAGCCGCGCAATAAAAGCAGATTTATCAGCACTTTTATTGTAATAGTAGTTCCGTTGGATTCAATTCTATCCAAATCGGGATAGCGGCGGGTTTCGCCTCCGGGCCGCGTAATTTCAAAATGCAGATCGAAAAGGTCCTGCAGTTTTATCTGCGGATACTTGCCCAACAGGGCGCCAAGCTCCTCCAACGCTTTGTCCGCGCCGGTCAGGTCGGCAAAGAGCGGGGTTTCATCCGCGTCTATCAAAGCCTTCAGACGTTCATTCCAATACCTGCGGGGCTCGGCGTTCAGACGTACCTGGTCAAGATTGGAGATATTCACCCCGGCCAGTTGGCGATTGAGGTCTGAAATTTTTGTTTTCAGCGTGTCCAGATCACGCTTCAAGCCTTTGAAAGCGTTTTTAAGGCTGACAGCAAGGCTGGTCCATTCTTTCTGCGCCAATGTTTCTTTTTCCGGCAGCGCTTCCAATTGCTGGCGGAGTTTATTTATAGTTTCTTCTTCAGTAGCGGCTTTAAAAGCTGAATAAGTGGCTTTTTCTATACGGTCCAGGTAATCCTGCGCCTGGGCATTCTCCCGCTCTTCCCGTGCGTGACCATCGCGGTACAAAGCCAGTAGCTCATCAAAATCCTCAGGTACAGCCGGGGAAGTCGCTTGCGGTGCCACCAACCATCCCTCCGGCAGCAGAGGGAGCCCCTGCCTTTGTTTCAGCAGGTTCCTGCGCTGGCGCTCCACATCCTCGCCCCTGCGCCCCAGCGCGTCCGCTTCCGCCCGCAACCGCTCTCTTGCATTCTCCAGGCGGTTCTGCCCCTGGCGGATTTCCGCCTCTTCTTTTTGCAGTTCGGCTGCCTGCTGCCGCCAAGCTGGCTCCTGCGCGGCCTTTGAGCAGAAAGCTTCAAACTCAAGAAGTTCCCTGTCTATAGCGGCGGCTTCTTCCTGTTTTTGAGTTTTTAGCTTTCCCAACTCCGCGGTTCTTTCAATATTCTTTAAGATCTCCGTGTCTTTAGCGAGTTGCCTTTCAAGAGTTTCAATTTCGGTTTTAAGTGCTTCTGGGTTGGTAAACGAAGCAAAATCCGCGCAGTGAAGGGCCGCCAGGTTTACGATTAATCCGACCGCGTTAAACCGCCCGCCTTCAAAGTTGTCGTGCAACCGGTTCAATTCTTTCAGCGCTGCCGCCTCGTCTGTAACCGTTATGCCGTCTTTAGACAACGGCAGCCCCAGCAGTTCGGGGTTAAATATTTTAAAAACAGCTTCAGACTTCTCTGCACCGAATTTTTCTTTCAGGCGCGAAGCCGCATTATCGGCTAAATTTTTCAGTCTTTCACGCGCTTTTTTAAAATCCAGTTCCGCCTTGTCTGTGCGCGCCTTTACGCGCCCGGCAGGCTCCTCACCGGCATCGCGCAGCTGGAAAGCCAGGTTTTCTATTTCCGTTGCGAGTGCCCGCCGGCGCTCCCGTTTCCAATCCTTCACAAAATCCGCAAAACGGAGCCGCCCTTGTTCAACTTCGGCTATCGCGTCGTTAACCCGGCTCAGGGCAGAGGCGGCTTTTATCTGGCGCTCAAGCCCTGCCTCAATATTGCGGCGCACGCCCGCCTGCTCTCCCTCTAGGGCATGCTGACGCGCCCCAATATCTGCGGACTCTCTTTCAAGTCGGTTCTTGTTTTTCTCGTAGGCCGCCCCAAGGGCCATCCATAAAGCCGGCAGCCGGCCGCGAAGCCGGGCGCGCTCATCGGAGTGAGCCAGCAACTTGGTTATGTCCGGAACCAGGTTTTTAAGCGTGCGCACTTCCTGCGTGCCACGCTTGATAGCGGCATACTGGCTGGTATAGTCGCGTTCAAGGTCTATAGCGCGCACCTGGAATTCGGTTTCATAAATCTCCAATAACAACTCCTTCAATTCTTCCTGCTTCAGGTGAGAAAGACGCAGCAGGTTGCAGAAAGCGGAACGGAAACGGTCATAATAGTCGCGATGGCGCAGCGGCACCAGGCCCAGGTTCACGCCATTGTTATCCCCGACACCCGTAAGCGCCGCCCGCAGCTGCTTAGGCTCCAGTTCGGCGTAGCCTTTGAGCGAGAGTTTTTCTTTGATCTTCTGGAAAGGCAGCGGCCGCCTGTCACCATCAATAAAGTCCTCTTCTTCAAACTTGCCGGTCCAGGCAAAACGTGCGTAGTCATACATCTTAAGCGGCCCAAGGCCGCGCACCCCCAGGCACTGTATGCCGGTGGGCGTCATACATTCAAAGATCACGTAGCTGTACGCATCCGGGAAGTAATAACGGCGCGTAGCTTCCAGGCTGCGCGAGAAGTGCATTTTGCGCTGCTCATCGATATAAAGGAATTGCAGCAAGGCGATAAGGGAAGTTTTACCCACATTATTAGGACCGACCAGATGCAGGGAAGAGTCGGTGTCCACGCAGGCATAATCATACTTACCGCAATGAATGGCTATAAGGCGGGCGAGGCCCTGGCGGGAGATCATAGTTTCTCCCCGGCGGCTTCGCTTTCTTTAAAAATCTCCATGCAGAGGTCCAGAAAACGATACGCAGGCGCTTTGAAACGGAAAGAATCCGGGCCCTCCATTTTAAGAAAACCGAAGCGCTCCATAGTGCGCAGGGTCTGGCGCAGTTCCTCTTCGGTAGGCATGCCGGCTTCCAGCATAATATCGCGGTAACGCTCGCGCCGGAGGTGTTCAAGCTTGTCCACAAAGAACAAGGAGGTCATTATCTGCTCTTCAGCGCTGGCGCCGGAATCGGCCAGGGTTTCCACCAGTATAAACATAAAAACGGCCATCCTGGATGAGGTATCGCTTATATCCGCCTCCCCTTTGAAATAATAAAAGCCGCGCGGATGTTTTATGAGCTCAAAACCGAGCTTGGCGAACAGTGCCGTGAAAGCGGCCTCGCCATTGTGCAGGTTGAAATAGAGGTCCGCGTCTTCGGGCGCTATATGCCGGCCTTTGCGTAGCGCGTCAAAGACTTCATCGAGGCGCGGCAGCTCCGCGTTCTTTTCAGTTTCCATTTTTCTCAACTCCCATTGGCCTGGCCGAGAAGCGGAGCCCTTGCGCGGAATAACTCTTTTCCGTCCCGGAGGCAAAGTGTGTAGCGCCGAATTCCCTGTAATAAAATCTGGCGTAGCAGCGCAGCAGCTGTTCCGGCGCGGCCTGCGGATACTGCGCTATAAGCCAGGCCAGCGCGTCGCTAAGGGGAACGGCTTTCCGGGCTTTTACTTTAAATTCATCCGCCTGAATAAGAGAGACCAGGTCGGGCGCGCGCGCGGCGCACAGCGGGGGAGGCAGTTTTGGGGTATACCCCTTCAAACCCAGCATGTATGCGCGTACAGCTTCATCCGCAAACAGGCCTTTGGCGCGCCAAGTAGAAATTCCGAGGCGCTTTGTAAGGTCCATCGCCGGCAAACCGCCCCGTTTTATAAGCAGTAACGCGTGG